>Ga0194112_10001958_pt1 | contig 29907 bp, 23 predicted proteins | sample TA2MahC400mmetaG_FD_146191 | JGI IMG/M metagenome (GOLD analysis project Ga0194112, IMG submission 146191) | Freshwater microbial communities from Lake Tanganyika, Tanzania - TA2015016 Mahale Deep Cast 400m | ecosystem: Environmental > Aquatic > Freshwater > Lake | place: Tanzania: Lake... | reverse complement strand
CAAGACTGGAATGGATGCGCGCCGACCGGCGGACTCGCGGGAGGCGGCCGGTTTCTGGCTCTTCGATTCTTCCACGGCTAAACCTCAACGCCGCACACACCGAAAACCGACGGAGTTGGGCCCGGCGTCCGGGGAGTCGGAGTACCGATTCGCGGACCGACAATAGTACGCGTAGCCGGCCCAACCGCCGCCCCGCAACAGCCGTGATGAACCAGATGTTGGACCGGGAGTGTCGGCCTGTGTTGCCCCGACATTCGAGTACCAACCGCTCGCCCACCAATCCCAACACCACTCCCAGACATTACCGGCCATGTCGTATAGCCCATACCCATTCGGTGCAAATGACCCCACCGGACTCGTGTAGGGTATCCCACCAGTGTTGTACGACGGATGATAGCCAGATGTGGGACTCACATCGTAAGAGTAATACGGCTGGCCGCCGCTCCAATAACTGTAATAATTCGCCTGACTATGGGTGATGGTGTCCACATTCGACCACGGGAACCGTTTCCCGCTCAACCCACCTCGCGCCGCCTTTTCCCATTCCGCCTCTGTCGGCAACCGGTAGCCGTTGGCATTCCAGTGTACCCAATCATTCGCCACATTCACGTTGCCCGTCTTGTAGATGGTGGTCTTGGCCGCGCTGGTGTAGTAACACGGCGTCCGCCCCTCCTTCTCCGACCGCGCATTGCACCACTTCACCGCCTCATACCAAGTCACATTCCACACCGGGTGATTCGTCGCCTTCGATGAAACGCTGTTGGTGTTGATGTCGTAGCCATTGCTGGCCGCCCAGACCGCCACGCTGTCCCACAACGTCCGGCTCACCTCATACCGGTCCATATAAAACGCGCTCACATACACCGTATGCACCGGCCGCTCGAAGCTGCTGCCTTCCGTGAAGGTATCGCCCATCGCAAAGCTGCCCGCCGGGATCAGCGCCATGCTTCCCGTCACATCATCCGCCGTGATCCGAAACCGCACCTGCGACGAGAACTGCCCATTCCAATCCGCCCCCGCGTTCCAGACGATCTGGCGGTTGCTCCCCGGTGCAATCCCCGCCCCGAACCCGTTCCCCGAAAAACTCCCCGCCGGCAGATCGAACGTCGCCCCATTATTCGTCGAGACCGCCACCGTGACCGTGCAGGTCTTGCTCTGCGCGTGGGACAGGTCATACCAAATATCCACCAACTTCGTCCCCGACCGCTGCGCGGCCCGGACATTAGACACGACCGGGTCCGCCGCCAGCGTCCCAGCCGGAATCATCGCCCCCATGACGAGGGCTGCAATCCACATTCGGCATTTCCTCATATCATGCTCCTTTCTGCAACGGACGCGACGGCGTCGCGTCCCTACCAACTTCCGTCATCGCCGTGGTAGGGCGCGGACGCCGTCCGCGCCGCATCCCGTTCCCCCTTCGGACGCCACGGCGTGGCGTCCCTACCTTTGCGTTCTGTGCGTTCTCTTGCGGCCATTTTCATCCGTGTCATTCCGTGCCATCCGTGGTCACCGCCGTTTCCGTTTCGCCGTGTATTTGGCCGGTGCTTCGGCGACTCTGCGCGGTTGCTGCGGCGGCAGTTCGCGGACAAATGACCATGACACCTCTGCTGTTTCGCCGGTGTCATAGTGAACAAAAAATCCGATGGACGGTTCTTCGTCGAGATCAACGCGAACCGGTATCGCTTTGGGGGAAATGTGATTGGCCTTGCGAATCGTGTGATGCGGTTCGAGGAAACTCAAGCCATCTTCAAAATCCACCTCGAAGGCGTCTTCCCACGCAAGATACTTCGCGCCGGTCACGCGTACCATCTTCGCGGCGCCAAATGGCACTTTGAGTTGATTGATTGTTCTCACAATCGGCCTTCTTTCTTTAACTCGACAATCACTTGTAGCAGTTCTTTGCTCGGTTGCCAACCTTCGATCCCGGTCAATGTCTCCAGATTCAACCGGCCCACCAGCTTCCCGCTTGTCGTTTCGATATGGACATGGCGCGGCGGATGATCGCCAATGAACCACTTGATAATGTATCTACCTCGCCGAACCTTGCCCATGTTGTCAGTTCAGTTCCTCATTTGTTGTCTTGGTTGTTGTTAGCCGCAAAAGAGCGCAAAGGACACAAAACACATCGCGGACGGCTGGGCCAGCCGTCCCTACCTTTGCGTTCTCTGCGTTCTCTTGCGGCCATCACGTCCGTTTCCGTTTTGTCCTGTATTTCCCCGGTACCTCGGCGACTTTGGCGATAGGATGGACGCTGCGGACGGGTTCAAAGCCGAGTTCGCGCGCGGTGCGCTCCGCGATCTCCATCCGTTTGCGCAATGCCTGCCGCAATGGAAGGTGCGCCACTTCCTGCCACGCTTCCTCTTTCCACTGCCAGACTTCCTCCAGTGCCTTGGATACCTTAATGGGGACGCTCATAACCCATGACCTCCATTGGTGTCACGATCCGCAACGGGTAAAAATACCCCAGCGATTCGTTGGCCACCAGAAACTGACGTTCTTTGTTGACGTTGGCGAGATGGTCAAAGTTCCACGACAGCACAACATCCACCTGATGCACGGTGGCAATCGCCACATGCAAGGCATCGTCTTCCTTGCGTGGTGGAACAATCTTGAGACGGCAATACTCCGCTGCCAGTTGCTCAATTTCCGTCCACGGCTCCAAGGGCAGCTCCGACAAACAGTGCTGACGGATGGCCGCCAAAAGCTGTCCACGCCGCTCCTCATCACGGGTGCGATTGATCTCGTCCACTACCAGCGAGGAAATAAAAACGTCGTACACCTTGAACTGCACGCACTCAGTAAAGAACCTTCGTGTGATGTCACGCTTCTCCGGCGCGTCGTCCGCGAACAAGAAGTTGATCACCGAGGTATCAAGATAGAGGCGTAGTCTTTTCATGGCCAGCAGCTGAAGCCGCGCAATCAGTTTTGGTTTAGTTCAGTTCCTCATTCGTTGTCTTGGTTGTTTTTAGCCGCAAAAAGGCGCAAAAGACACAAAGAAAAGCGGCTGCGGACGGGACGGCGTCAGCCCGCCAGAGGCGGGTAAATCCCTACCTTTGCGTTCTGTGCGTTCTCTTGCGGCCATTTTCATCCGTGTCATTCCGTGCCATCCGTGGTCACCGCCGTTTCCGTTTCGCCGTGTATTTGGCCGGTGCCTCAGCAACCAGCGACGCCGGCTTGCCCTGCCGCTTGGGAATGTGGAACCCAAGTCGCTTGGCGGTCTTGGCGGAATCCGCCAACAGTTTGCTGATGGCTTCATCCAACGGCAGATGCGCCACCTCCTGCCACACTGCGGCCTTCCATTCGCGCACTTCGAGCAACGCTCTTGATTCTTTGATCTCAGCCATAATTCATCACCTCCAGCGGACTCGTGATCCGCAACGGATAAACATAGCCCAAACTTTCGTTCACCACAGCGATTCGCCGTTCCCGATGCACGTTCGCCAAGTGCTTGAAATTCCAACTCACCAACACGTCCACCTCATTTACCGTCGCAATGGCCACATGTACTGCGTCATCTTCCGCCCTCGCCGGGATGATTCCCGCCTGCAAATACGCCTTGGCCAACTCGCGCACTTCCGTCACCGGCTCCACCGGCAGAAACCCCAGCCGATTCTCCCGAATCGCCTTCAACAGCATCGCTCGTCGTGCGGGGTCTGGCGTCCGCTCGATCTCCCGCAGCACCAGTTGTGACACAAACACCGATTCCGATCCCTGCACCACTTGCTCGAAGAACTTCACCGTCGCCTCCCGCTTCTCCGGCGCGTCGTCCGCGTGGAGAAAGTTGATCACCGAGGTATCGAGGTAGAGACGTAATCTTTTCATGGACAGCCGCCGAAGCCGCGCGAATTAGGTTTTATACTATCGTTTCAGCAGTTCGCAAATCTCCTACATTGGCGCAGAGCTTACGCCTGTCGGGGAGTCCAAGGCAATCGCAATTTCCGCAATTTCCGCGACATCGCAATTTCCGCGTAGGCAGATCAGCGCCAGCGCAGCAAGTAACAACGACAACACTGAGAAACAAAGACTTCATTTCGTATCAGGCTGCACGTAGAGAGCGCTGAATCGAATCTTCGTGTTCTGTTCGCCCTCGAAGGTCACTTTTACGCGAATCCGTTCCGGCAAACCGGCGATGGCGGTTTTGCCGTTCCACACAATCGGCGTGTGAAAACCGCTTTGGCGAACGACTGTCGAAAATCCCGGCAAGGGACGCTCGCAATTGTCCAGCAACTCGATCTTCAAACCTGCCTGCGCACCCAGTCCGTCGGCATTCAGATAAAACCGGTGAGCGACGCCGGTCTTGATCGGAACCGGTGCCGTGATGAACTCGCTCTGGATGACCGGCATCTGGTAATCGCCACTCCCCTTCCCCGCTTCCTCGACCACCAAATCGCCGAAGCGATCACGCGGAAGCACGGCGATGCCGACGCCGCCGCGTTCAGGCGTCTTTTTATGCTCCCGCGGATCCCACGCGCCGTAGTAGATGAACGTCTCGTCACCGATGTTCTCGAATCCCTGCCCTTGCAATAGGCCGCCCTGATCCCACGCGCCGTCTTCGCCGCGCTTGAGGAACGTCCACTCATGCGCCGGCTCGCGGAAGTTCAGGCCATCGTTGCTGACGACGAAACCGAGATCAATCGTCACGTCCTTCCACTCCGCGCCGCCGTGCCACCGGCCATAGATACCGAGCAGCACATTGCCGCGATTCCAGACGCTGATGCCTTCGTGTGTCTGCTCGCTTTCGAGGCTCCTGCCGGGACCGAGCGGCGTGTGTTGTGCTTCGCGAATAAAACCGATACTGCTCGTCTGCGACCAGTTGATAAAATCCGGCGACCGATACATCCGAGTCACGCGGCCTTGATACGGTCGCACAGCGTTCATGGCATTCTGGCCGCAGATGTAATACATGCCGTCCCATTGATACAAACCACCGCACGGCTCGAAGTGAACGGCAGGGAGCACAAGATCTTCCTTTCGGAACTCCGCTTTCACCGTCGTGGCTGGCACAAGCGATTTCCATCGCAGCCCGTCCGCGCTCGCAAACGGCGCCAACGTGCCAAGACGTGTGTTGTGACGGAAATAGACGTGTGTCGAAATCTTATACCGGCGATCCGGGGCCGGATCGTCCGGATCGAGGAGCACTTTCAGATTCACAAACCCCAGCGGGGCAGGATCAGTCAGGAGGAGGTTGTTGTTCTTGTTCCCGCGATACGACACGAGACCAAGCTCCGGCTTGACCCAGTGCAACCCATCGTTGCTCTCCGCGTACGCTGCGCGCCAGCGCGACGACGCCACCTTGTTTGCGGTGTCATCGTCGAACGCGACATACCACATCCGGAACTTGCCGCCCTCGCGAATCACCGAGCCGTAGAACTGCACTCCGCAGGCGTCCGTCGTCCCCGGCTTGCCGCGTTTCACCACGGGATTGGCCGGGTGCCGCGCGGGTGATCGCATCTCCAGCCGTAGATTCTGTGAAAACGGAATCGCCACGTTGTCGAACGCAAACAACGTCATCCCCGCCTTCTCATCGAACTCCATCGCAACGGCGCCGGCCACCGACAAGATTATTCCAATCATTGCAATTGTCATGATGTTCACACTTACCCGCGACGACATTATAGTGACAACGCAGGGGATTTTCAGCATTTGTCTTTCACCAGTTCATGAACTCATCGCGCTTCCTGTTTGCTGTGGCGCTTGCTTGTGTCTTCGAATCCTAGCTTCGCCCCGCAGTTTGCTTCGTTGCCAATGCCTTCGCCACAGCAGAGTGAGCCAGACACTCGGTGGCATTTCGGCAAGCCCGGCAAATGACACCTTGACGGGAGTGTGGCTTCTGTTAGGTTCTGGCCGCGATGATTCGACGGAACCAACGGCTTTTTGCGGCGCTTGTGATGGCAATGTTTGCCACGGCGTTGGTGTTGTGTTGCCTGTCGTCCATCGAGGACGACTGCCATTGTGATGGAGCAATGGCAGGCACCGACCATTGCGGATTGCATTGTGTCTGTCATGGCGTTTTTCTGCCATCGGCTGCCGTTGTTCCCATTTCAAATGTGACGGTTTTTTGTTTCCTGATAGAGCCACCTTTGAAACTGCTATTGGTGGACAATTCCATCTTCCAACCTCCACGAGCGTAGTCTCTCCTGAGTCGGTCTCCCTGTCTTGCGACGGGGATGGTGTGTCGTTTCACAAATTCAAACCGGAGAAGAACTATGCAATTGTTTTTTGGAATTATTCTATTGTCGGTCACTACTGCGGCAACGGCGTTGACGCTGGAGGAAGCTGTCGCGCAGGCGCGCACAAACCATCCCGCGCTCGCCGCGGCGCGCCAGCGCATCGAAGCCGCCGGAGGCCGCGCGGAGCAGGCGCGACTCTGGCCGAACCCGGAACTGGAACTCTTCTCCGAGGACTTCCCGCCCAACCGTGGCGGGATTGCCAGCGCACAAAACTTGATTGGCATTTCGCAAACTGTTCCGTTCCCCGGCAAGAAAGGGTTGGACGCTGAGATTGGGCGCAAGGAAATCAGCGCGGCGGAACTGGAGTACCTGGTTCGCGAGCGCGAAGTGGTGCGCGCCGTGCAGTCCGCGTTTTGTCGCGCGTTGGCGGCGCAGAAGAAGGCCGGCGTCGCCGGCGAACTGGTCGCGCTGAACCGTTCGCTTGTGCGAATCGCCCGTCAACGGATCGCCGCCGGGGCCGTGGGGGAACAGGAGCGGTTGCGGGCGGAAATCGAACAGGAGCGCGCCGGCGTCGAACTGACGGCCGCGCAGCGCGAACTGGCCGAAGCCCGCTTATCGTTGGCTGCGGCAATGGGGCGTCCACGCGAACCAGTGGGCGCGCTCGCCGGTGAACTGCGGGCACAGGCGCCGATCGTGGACGAGGAAGCAGTCGGCGCGAGAATGCTGGCGCAACATCCGTCGTTGCGCGGAACGGCAGCCGCGCGGGAACGGGCGGAACTCGAATGGAAGCGGGCGAAACTTGACCCGCTACCTGATGTGACGCTGGGGATGGCCGGGGGCCGCGATTTTGCGGAACGGGAAACCGTGATGGAATTCCGCGTGTCGTTGCCGCTGCCGTTGTTTGACCGCGCCCAGGGACGGAAACGCGAGACGCGCGCATTGGCCGCCGCAGCCCGCCACGAGGTGACCGCCATCGAACAACAACTGTTGGGCGAACTGAAACAGGCGGCTGCCCGTTTGCGCGCCGCCGGTGACCAGGTGGAAGCGTATCGTTCACGAATCCTGCCGCGCGCGGAGGAGGCGCTGAAACTGGCACAGGCAGGATATGCCGCCGGCAAGTTCGGTTTTCTCGATGTGGTGGACACGCAACGCACCGCTGCCGAGGTGCGGCTGGCGTATTGGGACAAACTTCTCGAACTCAATCTTGCCCTTGCCGACCTCGAAGCGTTGGCGGGCAATCTCAGCAAGGAGCAATGACATGAAACGAATTGGAACATTTCTGTTGGCGGCGGCGCTGTGCGCCGGGTGCGGCAAAACGACAAAAAACGAACACGACGGGCATGATCATCACGGTTGTTCGCACGGCAACGCCAAGCCGGGCATGTGCGGCGAACACGGGGTGCCAGAGGAGCAATGCGGCATCTGCAATCCCGAAAAGATTGCCAGGTTGAAACCGGGCGAGGGATTGGCCGTGCGATTGCCGTCGGCGGAATCCGCGAAGATCGTGGGGGTCGAGACGGCGCAACCGTCGGTTGGAACGGCGACGGAGAGCATCGAGTGTCACGCCGAACTCGCGTTCAACCAAAACAAGCTCGCCCAGCTCGTTGCGCCCGTGGGCGGCATCATCCAGAACGTCGAGGCCGATCTCGGCGCGCAAGTGAAGGAAGGCCAGGTCGTCGCGCGGCTCTGGTCGGCAGCCATCGCCGAGACGGTGGCGAAGGCCGTGTTGTCGCACCAGACGTTGGAGCGCGAACGCAAACTGCGCACTGACGGCATCGCGCCGGCAAAAGATTTGCAGGAAGCCGAGGCAGCGCACCGGGCGGCCTGCCAGCAGGCGCGGACGTACGGATTCAGCGAGGCGGCTATTGACGTGATGGGCAGCCGTGACGACGAGCCGGTCTATCTTGAGATCCGCGCGTTGTTTGACGGCGAGATCATCGAACGCAACGCTGTGCGCGGCGCACAGGTCGAGGCCGGCAAGGCGCTGTTCACGCAGGTGGACCGTTCGACGATGTGGGCGATGCTCAACATTCCCGAAGCGCAACTGTCCCGCGTGCAGGCCGGCCAGACAGTGGAACTGACGGTGGACGCGTTGCCGGGCAGGTCGTTCACGGGCAAGCTGACCTGGATCGCCGCACAGGTGAACGAGCGCACACGACTGGCGCTGGCGCGCGCCGAGTTGGCGAACCCGGACGGATTGCTGCGCGACAAGATGTTTGCGCGCGCCCGCATCCTGACGCGGCAGGCCAGCCAAGCGATGTTGCTGCCGCCCGACGCCTTGCAGAAGCTCGGGGGCAACCCGCTGGTGTTCGTGAAACTGGCCGACGACCTGTTCGAGGCGCGCGCCGTTCGTCTGGGCGCGAGACACAATGGTTCGCTCGAAGTGCTCGATGGACTGAAGCCGGAAGAAGTCGTCGTGGTCGCGCGCAGCTTTGCGTTGAAATCGCAACTGTTGATGTCGCGGCTCGGCGCGGGCTGTGCGGATGATTGAGAGGCCGCCATGCTGAACTACATCATTGATTTTTCGCTTCGCAACCGGCTGCTCGTCTGCCTGCTGGCTGTCGCGCTGGTGATCATCGGCGCGCGAACGCTGACGGTGCTGCCGATTGACGCCTTTCCGGACACGACGCCGGTGCAGGTGCAGATCAACACCGTTGCGCCCGCGCTCAGCCCGGAGGAGATCGAGGCGCAGATCACCGTGCCGGTCGAGTTGGCGGTCGGCGGATTGCCGGGGCTGATCAACGTCCGTTCGATCTCGAAGTTCGGCCTGTCACAGGTGGTCGCAACCTTTGGCGACAAGACGCCGATCCTGACGGCCCGGCAACTGATCATGGAACGGCTCCAGGAAGTCGAGTTGCCCGAAGGAATCGGGCGGCCCACGCTCGGCCCGATTGCGACCGGGCTGGGTGAAGTGTTCCACTACATCGTGCGTTCGGACAATCCGAATCGGACATTGACGGAACTGCGCGAGATTCACGACTGGGTGGTGAAACCCGAATTGCGCAAGGTGCCCGGCGTGGCCGAGGTGAATTCGTGGGGCGGCCAAGAAAAACAATATCACGTGGTCGTGGACACGGACCTGCTGATCAAACACCAGTTCACCTTCGAGCAGCTCATCGAGGCGCTGCAGGCCAACAACCAGAACGTCGGCGGCGGCCAGATCGCGCGCAGCGGCGAAGCATTGCTGGTGCAGGGCATCGGGCTGGCAACCAACACCGAGCAGCTTGGGAATATTGTCATCGCAGCCATCGACGGCGTTCCCCTGCGCGTGCGCGACGTGGCCACGGTCAAGATTGACCACGAGATTCGACGGGGCGCGACCACGGCGGACGGCAAGGGCGAAGTGGTGCTGGGGCTGGGGTTCATGTTGATGGGAGAGAACAGCGCGGTGGTGACGCACGCGTTGAAAGACAAGCTGGCCGGCGTCCAGAAATCGTTACCCGAAGACGTGAAGCTCGAAGTGATGTACGACCGCACCGAGTTGGTCGAGAAAGTCATTCGCACCGTCCGCGAGAATCTGCTGGCCGGCGCGCTGTTGGTGATCGCCGTGCTGTTCGCGTTCCTCGGCAACCTGCGGGCGGGGCTGATCGTAGCGGCGGCGATTCCGCTTTCGATGTTGTTTGCCGCCAACTTCATGTTGCAGGCCGGCATCGCGGCGAGCCTGCTGAGCCTCGGCGCGATTGATTTCGGGTTGATCGTGGACAGCTCGGTCATCATGGTCGAGAACTGCGTCCGCCACGCCGGTCGGCGCGGCGACAAAGCGTGGATGGACGCCATTCGCGATGCCGCCGTCGAGGTCCGCAAGCCGACGTTGTTCGGCGAACTGATCATCATGATCGTGTTCCTGCCGGTGCTGACGCTGGAAGGAGTCGAGGGGAAACTGTTCCGGCCGATGGCGCTGACGATGATCTTCGCGCTGGCCGGTTCGATGGTGTTGTCGCTGACGTTGATGCCGGCGCTGGCGAGCCTGGTTTTGTCGCGGACCGTCAAGGAACGCGAGCCGTTGTTGGTCCGGTTCGCCCACTGGATCTATCAGCCGGTGCTGACGCTGGCGTTGCGGTTCCGCTGGCTGACGCTGGCCGTCGCGCTGGCGCTGGTGGCCGGCGGCGCGTTCCTGGCAACGCAGCTCGGCGGCGAATTTCTGCCGCGACTCGGCGAGGGCGCGATGGTGGGGACAACGGTCCGGTTGGCCGGGATTTCCGTGGACGAGTCGGTGATCCAGAATCATCTGATCGAGAAACGGCTGATGGCGGAGTTTCCGGACGAGATCGAACACATCTGGACGCGGCTCGGCACGGCGGAAGTCGCCACCGACCCGATGGGGACGGAATTGGCGGATTTTTTCCTCGCGCTGAAACCGCGCGACCAATGGAAGAAGGCGCGGACACAGGCGGAGTTGACCGGGAAGATGCGCGCCGTGCTCGCGCAGGTGCCCGGCATGAGGCCGTTCTTCAGCCAGCCGATTGAGATGCGGATGAACGAGTTGATCGCCGGGATTCGCAGCGACATCGGCATCAAAATCTACGGTGACAATCTGGAGGAGTTGCGCCGCCTTGCCGGCGAGGTGCAAAGCGTGTTGGCCGGCATCCGTGGCGCGGACGAGGTCAGCGTCGAACAACTGACCGGCCAAGCCGTGTTGCAGGTGCGGGTGGATTCCGAGGCGATTGCGCGGTTCGGCGTGCCGACGCGCAACGTGCTGAACGTCGTCGAGGCCGTCGGCACGAAAAAGGTGGGCGACGTGCGCGAGGGACAGCGACGGTTCCCGTTGGTGGTGCGGCTGCCCGACCGGCAGCGCACGGATCCGGACGCGCTCGCCAACACGCTCATCCCGACCGAAACCGGCCCCGTGCTGCCGCTGAACCGCGTCGCTTCCATCGTGGAAACCGAGGGACCGGCCACGATCAATCGCGAGTGGGGCAAACGACGGATTGTTGTGCAGTGCAACGTGCGCGGGCGTGACGTCGCCAGCTTCGTGGCCGAGGCAAAGTCGAAAATGCCGAAACCACCGGAGGGTTACACGATGGAATGGGGCGGCCAGTTCGAGAACATGGAGCGTGCCAACGCCCGGCTCCGGTTCGTCGTGCCGCTGGCGCTGGGGTTGATCTTTGTATTGCTCTATTTCAGCCTGCGGTCGTTCCGCGACGTCTGGATCGTGGCCACCGGCATTCCGTTCGGCGCAGTCGGCGGCGTGCTGGCGTTGTGGTTGCGGGAGATGCCGTTCACCGTGAGCGCGGGAATCGGGTTCGTCGCGCTGAGCGGCGTGGCGATCCTGAACGGATTGGTGCTGGTAACGTTCATCAGGCAAAGACTCGACGTGGACATGCCGTTGTTGGAAGCGATCCGCCAAGGCTGCGATGTCCGGTTGCGGCCGGTCTTGATGACAGCATTGGTCGCCGCGGTGGGATTCATTCCGATGGCCATCAATGTCGGCGTCGGCGGCGAAGTGCAGCGCCCGCTGGCAACGGTGGTCATCGGCGGCGTCATCAGCGACACCGTGCTGACGTTGGTGGTGCTGCCGGTGTTGTACAGTTGGTTCGGGCGCGCCAGCAAAAGATTGTAAAAACGGGACGGGCGCGTACAATGCGCGGCCATGAATCTGCCGAATCGGCTGACGGTCTGGCGCATGGGATTGACACCAGTGTTTGTGGCGGCGTTGTTGCTGCCGAATCCGCCGTGGGGCAAGACCGTCGCGCTCGCCATCTTCATCATCGCCAGCATCACCGACTGGTACGACGGCTGGCTGGCCCGCTCCCGCAAGCTGGAGACGGCGTTCGGCGCGCTGCTGGATCCCGTGGCCGACAAAATCCTGACCTGCGCCGCCTTCATCTGTTTTGTCGAACTGCGCGACCAGAATGGCAACGCCCTCATCCAAGCGTGGATGGCGCTGGTGATCGTGTCGCGCGACATCCTCATCACCGGATTGCGATTGGTGGCGCGCGAACGCGGTGCCGTCCTCCAAGCCGAAAAGTTCGGCAAACACAAAACCGCCTCACAGATGATCGTCATCATCCTCATTCTCGTCGGACTGGCTGCGCGAGATGAATGGGGATTCAACAGCGCGCAATTCAACGCCGTGTTTTGCACCACCGCCTTTTGGCTGGGGCTGGCAACGGTCGTGTTGACCGTCTGGTCAGGCTGGAATTTTTTCTGGAAGAACCGCGAACTGGTTTTGCGCGACGCGTGATGCTGGATTCATCTGGCTGGTTGCTCCACTGCGTGCGGGCCTGTCCACTGCTCGGCAAGCGGACCCGCCATGGATGACGCGACCGGAAATTGCACGGCGCCGATGGTTTTGCTTTTTCCGCGTGGAACACCCAAGAGGTCTTTTTCAACACTTTGGATGCCGGGAAAAGGTCCCTTGGCCACGGGTGTGTCCCCCGAGGGGAAAGCGAGGCCGTTCGCCGAAAAGCGCAGGCGCGGATCCCCGACGCGAATCCCGTCCGTTTCGGGGATGCCGAGTTCTCCAGAAGCGATGTTGTCAAACCACTTCCACGCTTCCGGCTGATCGCCCTGCACCAACTGCACGATGGGTCCCAAGCTCTTTCCTGCGGGAGAGCCATCGGAAGCGGAGCAAAAAATGTTGGCAGCGACAAGACACTCCTTGGGAACCGTGCCGTTGGGATACTTCGGGTGATTCATTCCCACCAGAAGCGCGTTCCGGCAGCGAACAAACGTATTGAAAACAACGCGGGCGCGTTCGACGCGCACGTATAATTTGTCCGCGGTGCCGTCCATCATGGCCACACCGAAGGCGCCGAGTCCATGAAAATAATTTTGGGCGATGAGTTGCCCGGTGCCCTGTATCCGCACGCCTCCACTGCCCGCCTCCCCATCGCCGAAAAACCAATTGCCCATGACCGTGTTGTCGTGCCCGTGCCGCAACACCACAGCGCCGCGACAGGCGCGAAACGTGTTATGGCAAATGACATTCCCGTGTGACTTCACGGAAATGATTTCCGCTTCACCGTTGCAGCGCTCGAAGAGGTTCTTTTCGATCACGGTCCCGCAAACGCCCGGCGGCGGGTCGAATGGGTTTCGTTCCGTAATGAGTTGTATCGTCTCAAAGCCGTTCCCTCTTCCCTGCGGGACATCCCGGAAATGGTTGTGGTGTATGTGGTGGCGTTCCTGTTCATTGCGAACGGTCATCTTCATCAGTTGGCCGCTCTTCCTCTTGTTGATCGTCTTGTTTTCAAATCGGCAGTGATCTATCTCGACGTTTCGGCTGCCGGCTCGAACATGAACCCAAACCCCTGCCTGGACATCCGCCATGGCGCACCGGCTCATGCGGATCCCCCGCCCATTGATCTCGACGGGGCTGTTCCCCTCGAAACGCAACCCGACAATCGCAAGATGGCTTCCTTTCACCGAGATGGGCTGGAGCAGGACGGCTTTGCCGGGCGTCCTGGCCTGAATGAGAATCGGGTTGCTGACGGAGCCGGTCGCCGACAACGCGCAACGCTTGCCATCGTACATCCCGTCGGCGAGCAGGATGACATCGCCGGGACGGGCACGCGATACGGCGCTCTGCAGATCGGCAATCGTCTTCACCTCAACCTGACGGGCGCCCGCCGTGCCGGCCGCCCACACCACAGCAAACAGCAGAACCAGCCAAAGCGCGAAACATCGCAGCCGTCGTTTTGTATTCATGGATATTCCAAAGCCCGATCTGTGCCAAGCAACGGGGGGGGATCCTCTGCTCATCCCCTCTTGAAGGTTGTTCCACACGTAGCACATCGGACTCGATCCACCGGCGCGAGACCGAACGTGAGTTTGCTTCCAATCGAGCGAACGGCCTCAAACTGCTTTCCGTTGCACACAGGACAGCGCAAGTCTCCTTGCGCATCCCGCCGCGCAACCTCCGACAGCAATCGGTGTTTGTATTCGCCGGCCGTTTTGGAGTCTGTCGCCACCGGTTTTCCATCGAGAAACTCCCCGCAGTGTTTGCACTTGATGGCATCGGCAAGAATCATCTCGGCGCAGAAGGGGCACTTTTGGGTCGCCGGCGGAACACCGCCATATTGCGGATTATAGCATTCTGCGAAATCCTTCGTTTTGTCCGAAGATGGTGACGGAACCGGAGGGGGCGCAGTTTCTGTCGTCGCCGATTTGAATGGCAACACCAAAGAGACGCCGCACGTTGGACAATCCGCCTTGGTTCCCGCCTCGGATTCGTCAATCACGATGTGCTGGCCGCAATTGTAGCAACTGAACTTGATGTCCATTGGCTCATTCCTCTTTTGCGCAGATATTCTACCGCCGGAGGAGGCGCGCTGGCAAGCATTGCGAAATCCGGCACAGTTGCCTGACGAACTCGCTACGCCGCCGTCGCATACACGCTCTGCTGCTGGCCGAAGTAACTGTCGTACACGTGCTGGTACACCACATCGCACTTCCTCCGCCACAACTCGGGCGTGAATGGCTGCGGCAGGCGATCCAACGCTTCCTCAATGCACACCCGCACTGCGGCGCGTGACTGCTGCCGCTTGCGCCAATCGAGAACTAGCTTCTCCATCTTCAAGGTTTCAAGTAGCGCCTTGGCGACCTTCTTGACCTCTGCTTCCTGTTTCTTCGTGAGCTTCGGGTCCGGCTTGGTCAGCAAATCGAACAGGGCCAATTCCTCGTCGTTCAAACCCTCCCGGATGGCCCGCCGGTCTTCCTCTTGCAGTGACCGGCTGAACTCGACCAGTTTCTTGAAGAACGTCTCCACGTTGATCGAACCGGCGTTATACTCGTCGATCATCGCCTGCAACTTGGCCAGATAATCCATCCGGCTCTTGTTCAGGCGGATCATCACGGCCACCTTGCTCTCCAACAGCCGCCGCAGCCGCTCCGCCTCCATTCGTTTGCGCCCCTTCTCGAACTGCTTCTTCAGCGCCTCGAAATCAATCTGCATGAGGTCGACCAGCTTGTTCTTCTCCGAAATGACGTACCCTTCCGTCGCAATCGACTCATCCAGTAACCGCTCGACCTTCTCCATCACCTGCGACACATCCGCCGTCGGGGCCAGCGTCTTGACCTTGTCGGCAATCACCAGCAACATCGTCCGCGTCTGGTAGAACTCATTGGCCGCCCGGTCCGGCAAGGCCGCCTTGAACAACTGGTTCACCCGCTGCACCGACGCCATGAACTCCAACTTCGTCGCATCATTGACGATGATGGCTTCGACGGCATCATCCAACGCTTTCACCTTCCCAAAGTCCTTGGCCGTGGCAATTGCCTCCAGATCAACGGCGTGATCGTCGCAGAACGCCACCGCCTCCTCCACCGCCCCCTTCAAATGCTTGATGAGTTCAGCCTTCTGGATGACCGGCAGATCGCCTTCACGCACTCCACCACCCGTGGCTGGTCCGTAAATGGCCAAAGCCTTCCGCAGGTCGCGGAAGATGCCGACGTAGTCCACGATCACGCCGTTGTTCTTTTGCGGGAACACTCGGTTCGCCCGCGCGATGGTCTGCATCAACGTGTGATTCCGCATCGGCTTGTCGAGGTAGATCGTCGAGCAACTCGGCACGTCGAACCCCGTCATCCACATCGCGCACACGAACACGATCCGGAACGGGTCTTTCGGGTTCTTGAACTTCTCGTCCATGTCCTCGGTCAGCATTCGCTTCCGGTGCGTGGCGATGTCTAAGCCCTTCTTGCGGAAATCGTCCACCTCGTTCTGTGACTGCGACACGACCACGGCCATGTCGGTCTGCTCCATGTAGGCGATCTTTGCCTTGGCCTCCTCGGCGTATGCGCCATGCAGTTCCGGTAACTCCTGCTTCAGCGACGCGATGTACTCCTGCCAATGCTTCTTAACCTTGTCGTACATCCGGATCGCCGTGGCCTTGTCAATGCACACCACCATCGCCTTGCCCATCTGACCACGCCCCATGAAATGCTGCACGATGTCCTCGGCAATCTTCTCCAGCCGGTCATCCCGCGTGATCAGGTGGTATTCCCGCGCAAACTCCCGCTCCAGCTTTTTCTCCTGCCCCTCGTCGAGTTCCGCCTCTTCGAGCAACCGCTCCATGTCCTCCTTGAAATCGGCGTTTGTCAACTGCAACTCCGGTATCCGGTTCTCGTAGTACAACGGCACAGTCGCCCCGTCATCTGCCGACTGCTTGAAATTGTAGATGCTGACGTACTCGCCAAACACCTCGCGAGTCTTCTCCTCGCCCGCCATCAACGGCGTCCCCGTGAACCCGATGAACGCCGCGTTCGGCAGCGCGTTCCGCATGTTCATTGCCATGATGTCGTACTGGCTCCGGTGCGCCTCATCGGTCATCACGATGATGTCCGACCGGTCCGACAACATCGGGTACTGCTGCCCCTTCTCCGTGTGGAACTTCTGGATCAACGTGAACACATACCGGTGATCCTCCCGCAACAACTGCTTCAGGTGCTCCCCGCTCGTCGCCTGCGCCTGCGCTTCCGTCACCACCCCGCAATGCGCGAAATTCTTGTAAATCTGGTCATCCAACTCCTGCCGGTCCGTCACCACCAGGAACGTCCAGTTACCCGGCAGCTTCCGCATCGCCTTCTGCGCGAAGAACACCATCGAATAACTCTTCCCGCTCCCTTGCGTGTGCCAGAACACACCCAACCGCCCCTTGTTCCGCTTGATCTCCTGCAAACCCGCGATAGCCGCATTGACCCCGAGATACTGGTGGTTCTTGGCCACCATCTTCACCACGCCCTGCTTCGACTCACTGAACAGGATGAAATTCTCCACCAAATCCAGCAACCGCGACGGCTCGCACGTCCCGCGAATCATCGTCTCCAACGACACCACGCCCTGCTCGCCCTCGCTGTTGATCTTCTTCCACTCCGCGAAATGCTCCCACGTCGCCGTCATACTCCCGATCCGGCTCTGGCTGCCATTCGACACGATGATGAACGCATTGAACCAGAACACCTGCGGAATCGTGTCCCGGTAATCGCGCAGATTGCAGTTGTACGCATCCTCCAACCGCTTGTGCGATGCCTTCAACTCGACGAACACCAACGGCAACCCGTTCACGAACCCGACCAAATCCGCCCGCCGCTTGTACATCTCCCCCGAAATCCAGAACTGACTGGCGAGGAAATAACCGTTGTTACCGGGATTCTCCCAATCAATCACCTTCACCCTGGTTACGTTGTCATCCTGAGCCTGTCGAGCCGAGTCAGACGAGACGCCGCTGGTGTTTGCGGCAACGGCCTCTGTCGTTTTCCCTTTCTTGTCATTCCGAGCTTGTCGAGGAATCTCAGTCGTCCCGGTCAGGTCAACGCGCACCCCATCCTTGATCAGTCGGTAAATGTCCCTGTTTGCCGCCGCTGCCGACATCGCGCTCCGGTCCCGCGTCAACTCCTCGATGGCCTTCGTGATCGCCTCAGCCGGTAGGTCTGGGTTCAGTTTCCCCAACGCCGCCCTCAACCGCGACACCAGCACCACCTCCGCCGGTGTCTCGCGCCCCAGCGGACTCCCGCCCGCCTGCTCGAACTCGTGAAAACAATCTGCCGCCTTCCACATCAGCGAGCGAAACAACTCGATAGTGGGCTGCTCAATCAGGGCGTCTTCGCTGTATCCGTGCGCGCTCACAACATGCCCAAGAATTTCTGCACCAATTCGTAAGCACGCCGAGCGTGCATTGCCTGCGTTTCTGCATCGGGTGCGTTGTGGAACTCGACCAACTGTTGCGGCCCGAAAGATTCAACGCTGGCGAACTTCTCACGCAGGATTTCAATCGCCATGGCCACGTTATTATCGCCGGACCGCTTCTTCCAATCTTCTGCCAACTTCTCCATCCCTCCGGGAAACTGTTCCAAGCAATAACAAAGGTCGTAAGTGTCCTTCGGCTTGTCACGTCCGCCGATGGCGCGCGCCTTCATCACTACGAAATCACTCAGTGACGCAACACGCAGTCGCACGGTATTTTCCGCCCCACGGACATTCTGGCCCGACAACTTTAACTCAACCGGATTATTAAACGCCACTCCGCATCCGTCGGCCTGAAGGACACGAAAACCTTCCACCAGCTTTGGCGTGTTCTTTTTGAGCTTAATCTCTTTCGGCGCGAGAAACTCGACCTCTACCTGCACTATTGGCCCACCATCCTTGAGATCAACGTCCACCACCAACTGGAAATCTTTTGCTCCTTTGCGGTAGCGCTTGGTATCCAGCAACAGTTTCAGCAACTCCGCATAGCGACCCTCCGTCAGCTTCGCGGCATCAAGAACGAAGTCGGTGTCAATGCTGCCGATGTGCGGCTCAGTAGCGTCTACCAGCAATAGGTCTGGCGTCCAACCACCGACCACCACGAGACAATCCACAAACGATGCGAGCACCTGTCCGACATCCACCAAAACCCGCCGGGCCGCCTTCACTTGGCGCGGACTGTAGTCCGATTCATTGCGTGGTTCGGGATTCATACCTTCACTCCGCGCAATCTCCACTCTGGTTTCAATCGCTGTTCCAGCAAGGCTTCTGCCGCTTCTTCACTACGACCGCCGCAGTGACACAAATCCACGTAAGTTTGCACGAGGTTGGTGCACCCCAAACGCGGCTCACCGGACTTGCCGCCGTCCGGCAAATAGAAAATGTGGTCGTCGTCCGGAATCAGCACCACCAGATTCTCGCCCGAATCCACCCGTTTGGCTTCGGCGTCTTCCTCAAACTTGGGAAGTTCCTGCGCGCGCACGTAAAGCCAAGTCTTCGGTTGTCGCACGTGGGGCGCTTGAAACTCCGCTGCCGAAAACGCTGCGTAGAGTGCGAACCCGCCGGCATCAGAATCCAGTCGCGCCAGCGCTGCTTGCAATTTTTTCCCCTGCAACAAGCTGAAATAGGCGCGGCGCTCATGCCGGTCAAACCGGTAAGCATTTCGCCACGCCGCGAGCAAACTCAGGGGATCGCGCAATTGAAACTCGCCGTCCGGCAAGTCTTCAAAAAACGCCTCGTCCTTGAGATGGCGAATGACCTTGTTCACCAAACCAATGCTGACCGGCGCTTGCGGCGGCACGCTGCCGATGTGATGCATCAGCGACAACTGAGTCCAATGCTGCCCAAAGTTCTCCAACGCGAGCAAGGCACGAATCACCCGCGCTGCGTGCGGAGTACTCAGGTTCGCCCGCGGCGGCGGACGACGATGGACGGCGGCGAAACCGGTGCGCTCGATGTGAATCCCGCCAGGCACGCGCAACTGGCAATTGCCGGCAAGGTCATACCAACTCCACCCGTGCCGCCGACAAAGCTCCGCCATCCGCGGAGAAACTACGGGCGCAGCCAACACCGGGATAACCGACTTTGGCAACTCCTTGGCGGCGCGCACTTCAAAGAGGCTGGGACGAGGTTCGGCCTTGCATTCGACACACAGCACTGCCTGTTTGCCGTTCGGCATGGAAATCTTCGCCATAATATCAAAGCCTTCGTCCATGGCCTTGCGGACAGATTCGATTTTGGGCTGACCGACTCCCTCTACGTCGCTCAACAACGACCGGAGCCTCTCAACCAGCAAACGTTCGATTTCTGCATATGATTTCATGCTTTTGCCTACTTTCACGGTTACGTGAAAGTGCCATAAATCGTGAAAACATCAAGCCAAATACCATGCCTCCTACATCGCCGCCACTGCCGCTGCCGCCGCGGTCACCATTCGCGCACGTCATCGCCGCCATCGTCGTGCTGGTCGTCTTCGTCATCCTCAGCACCATCAACACCACCATTACCAACAACAACATCATCACCGCCATCAACACCAACACCGACAACAACGCCAACTACAACTGCAACCACAACTACGACTTCAACGACACCGGCAAGTGCAACTTCCCCTCCGCCCACCTCACCAATTCCCCAGCACGCCCGGCATCCAGCAGGTTGTCGAGGCGGCCGTTGCTAGAGGTTGCGGCGATGGGGGTGACGATGGGCTTGGGTATCTCAACGATCTCGGACGTGAGCAGTTTCACTTTGACTTGGAACGGGAACCGGCCACCCCATGCTTTGGGGACGATGTTCCGCGCGCCGTCGCACTCGGCCCGCCAGACGCCGAACAGGGTGCTGACTTCGTAGTGGTACAGGAAACACAGATCGCCCGCCTTGATCCCGCTCCGAGCGGGATTCGAGCCGAACAGCCCCTTCTGCACGCAATCCGCGTACGTGTTGCTGCTGCACCCGAAAACGCAAACCGGTCGGCTCTGGTCGCTCATGCCGGTTGCTTTTCCTTGTGACGGGTTTGGTTCACGGGTGATTTTCTAGCGTCACCAGGCGATACTTCTCGAAATGAAATAGCGGAGTGCTCGCCAACAGAGCGCTGCGAACTTTCTCTGCCGTAGCTGAGCTCTTTTTAGGAAGCGGTTCAATTGCGTTGAATGCCACTGTCGGAAGCAGGGTGACTTCTATCAGGTGAAACGGCAAGGTGCGGGGATTGCCGAGCAAGCCTCGCAAATGCTCAAGGTCAGCCTGAATCTGTTCGATGCTCGCCGTCTTTGGGTCGGGAGACGGCTTGAACACCAAGTACGCCACTTGGGGATTCCTGCCAGCCGCACTGGCAGAAGCGGCGCGATGAACCATCTGGTAAACGGCAGCAGTGAAATCTTCCAAGCGTAGCGGATGTTGAACATGCCTCTGCAGCAAACCAAGCCAGCCGGTGAGCACGTCGCGCCGATTTTGTATATTCTCCCCTTCCACAAGCCACTCGCTGACCGTTTTATATCGCGGCTCAGTCCATTTCGCTTCGACCGCAAGCGACCCTCCATCTGTTATCGCCATCAAATCGGTGTGCGAGGCTTTACCGGTGCCCTTCGGAGGCTTCACTTGGTATTCGAGATGCAGGTTGCTGTCTGCGGGCATCCCCAAGTCTCGCAGTAAGGCGGCCACCATCTGCTCCTCATGCTTCAACCATGAAAGCAAGGGAACGGTTGACCGTGTGGGGGATTCAAACTCGTCCGCTCCATAATGCCGTAGCGCATCATCAACAGTTCCGATGGCTGTCTCGTTGAAAAAGAGACTCATGCGGCTTCTTCTCCCGTTTTAATCTCCAGTTTCGACACATCCACCTCGCCCGAAATCAGCTTCGGCAGCAGCAGGTCGCGCGTGCGGCGCAGGTTCGCGTTCTTGAATAGAAGATTCTGAATCAATGCGACGTAGTCGTTGATCGTGGCGTTGAATTCGGTCAACACCGGCTTTGGCGGCAGGGCTACCGGATACTTGGTGAGCACGTCCCAGTTGGCGCGCGGCATCTTCGTGCCTTGCGACGTTTGGGTGGCGTGGGCGACGAACGCCTCGCTGGACACACAGCAGAGCACAATGCCGAAATACTCCGGTGTTTTCTCGTGGATGACGATTGTGTCGGATGAGCAGACGCCGTCGAGAGGCGCGACACCGACTTTGTGGAAGTAGGGCCTGATCTTGCCGAACAGGATTTCACCTTTCTTGAACGCGAGCTTGGTGCTCTGTACGTCCTTGGCTGTGCCCCATTCTGTCAGCGCGATGGATTTGCGAGGCAGGTGCTCCAATCCGAAGTACGGCGTGTTCGGATCAACTTCGCTTGGCTCGACTGTGCGCCGGTCTTCCTCGGCGATGTCGCCGAGTTTCTTCATCTCCCAGCCTTTGGGGAGCTTGGCGGAGTGGCAGGGGCGGACGAACCACTCGCGGTAGAGGGCCTGCGCCATCTGTTCCAGCAGCTTGATCCGCCGCGTGTTGTTCTCGATCAACTCGTCATACGCCGCCAACACCCCCGCAATCTTCCGCTGCACCGGTAGGGGCGGGACGTCCACTTCGAGAGTGTCGAGGTGGTTGCGGTTCAGTGTGGGCACTCCCGCTCCTGCATTGAAGCGCGCAAAGTCTAAACCTTGCAGACAGTAGTAAACAAATCGCGCGTCATTGCCTTTGAAATCTCTGACCCACAGGGAGGTGTTGTGCGGCCAGTAGCGCTCGTTGATGAATTGAACTGTACCCAACGAGCCGCTGCGACCGGTAACGACACCGGGAGGCTCAACCTTATATACATCGTGGTGACCAATGACTGACGTTGAGCCGATAACAGGAAACGGCCCGTCACGCATTTCCGTCTTCGGGAGATCGAATCCCCTTTGCAGAGTAACGAAGTCGGCAAAGCGCTTCTTCATTTTGCCTTGCCCTGTTTCAGCTTTTGAAACTGCTTCGGCCACGACAACGGCGGGGCGAAACACATGTTGTCTGACCGGACAAACGCGCAGACTGCCGGTATCGAGTGTTTCGCGCAAATATCGGGGTTTGTGTGCCGGCAACCTTTCGTCTGCTTCTCGGTGTCTACCGGATGCAAGGGCTGGTGGAAGGCTTTCTCGTTTCTCATGCGTTACGATTCCAGCAGTTTCGTCACGTTCTCGGCGATGCGGTCTTCGAGTTCGCGGGCTTCGGCGTTGAGGGTTTCCAGTTCCTCGTTGAGTTCCTCCAGCTTCTCGGCGAAGTCGAAGTCGTCGGGCGGGCGTTCGCCGACGCCGACGTACCGGCCCGGGTTCAGCGACCAGCCTTGAGCCTCGATTTCTTTCAGCGTCGCCACCTTGCACAGCCCGGCCACGTCGCGGTATTTGCAGCCGGGGAATTTCTCTTTGAGCAGTTTCTCGCCGCCGTTGGTGAATTCCGCCGCTTCGCCGCGATAGAGGCGGACGATGTTGGCGAGGTACTCGATCTGTTCGGGCGTGAAATCCCGGTGAGCCCGGTCAATCTGCCGGTAGATGTGCCGGGCATCCAAGAACAATACCGTATCCTGACTTCTGACTCCTGACTTCTGGCTTCTGATTCCTGCTTTGGCCCTGTCGAAGAACCACAGCGTGGCCGGCAGAGTGACGTTGTAGAACATGTTTGACCCCACCGCCACCATCACGTCCACGGCGCCGGTCTCGATCAGTTTCTTGCGAATCTCCAGTTCCGAGCCACGGGCGTCGCTCGCGGAGTTGGCCATGACGAAGCCCGCCCGGCCGGTCGGGTTGAGCGAACTGTAGAACATCTGAATCCAGATGTAGTTGCCGTTGTCGGTGCGCGGCAGGCCGAACGGGAACCGGGGGTCTTTGGCCAGCCGGTCTTTATCAATCCGGTCCACGTTGAACGGCGGATTGGACATGGTGAAATCGAAGCGGCCCACGCTGTTGTGGATGTCCTCGTAGTAGGTGTTGCCTTCGCGGATTTCGCCCGCGAGACCGTGGACGGCAAGGTTCATCTTGGCCAGGCGCACGGTCTCGGTGACGCGTTCCTGGCCATAAACGCTGATTTCGGTGATGGGTTCAGCGTTTACCCTCACCCGTCGCTCCGCGCCACCCTCTCCCACTGGGAGAGGGCTGGGTGAGGGTGTTTGTCCAGCGTGTATTCTCACGAACTTCGCCGACTGGACAAACATGCCGCCCGCGCCGCTGGCGGGATCGAAGATGCGCCCGTGATATGGTTCGATGATCTCGACGATGAGTTTGACCACGGCAGTCGGCGTGTAGTCTTCGCCGCCCTTCTGGCCTTCGGCGCGCGCAAACTCGCCGATGAAGTATTCATACACCCGCCCGAACACGTCGCCTTCGATGTCCATCGGGATCGAGGCGAAGGTTTTCAGGAGCGTGACCAGCAGGGAATTCTCGAACGCGGTGTAGGTCTTGGGCAGGACGCCCTTGAGGTCCTCGTTCTCCTCCTCGATGGCCTTCATCGCCTCGTTGATCGCCCGCCCGATGTCCGCCCCTTCCGGTCGGGATAGCAGGTAGCCGTACCGGGCCTTCTCCGGCAGGTACATCACCCCCAGCGCTTGGTAATCTGTCTTCCCGATGGTCCGCCGCCGCGATGTAGCCGCCGCCGTCCCGGCGGCAAACTTCTTTTCTGCCACGGCAAACTTGCTGTCGGCGTAGCGGAGGAAGATCAACCCCAAGACGGGTGTGGAATACTCGGAGGACTTGAGCTTCGAGTTTGCCCGAAGTTCATCCGCCACATCCCACAATCGTTTTTACAAGTCTGTGTGATTCCCAGCCACGAAGTTCTTCTCCAGTGGGGCGGCATCGTACCAACACCCCGCCAAAATCACAAGCAGCTAACCAAGGGGAAAAAGATTGGTGCGCCCGCTCGGACTTGAACCGAGAACCCGCTGATTAAGAGTCAGCTGCTCTGCCAATTGAGCTACGGACGCACCTCCCAAAGCGCGCGGAAACTAGCAGACTCTTTTGTTGTGCGCAAGTGTCGGTTTAGGGCAAATCGGTGTTGCCCATCAAATACCGGTCCACTTCGCGGGCGCAAGCGCGGCCTTCGTTGATGGCCCAGACCACGAGGCTCTGGCCGCGTCGGCAATCGCCGGCGGCAAAGACGCCGCGCAGGCTCGTGGCGAACTTGCCGTACTCGGCTTTGATGTTGGCGCGCTCGTCCTGCTGGATGTTGAGGGCTTTCAACAACCCGACTTCGGGACCAAGAAAACCCATCGCCAACAGGACGAGTTGCGCGGGAATTGTCTTTTCCGTGCCGGGAATCGGTTTTGGGCCGGTCTTTGTCCACTCGACTTGCACAATCTCGATGCCGGTGACGTTACCGTTGCCGAGAAACTTGTTCGCGGTGACGAGATATTGGCGCGGATCGGCGCCTTGAACGGCCTTTGCTTCTTCCTGACCATAGTCGAGTTTATAGACTTTCGGCCACTGCGGCCACGGATTGTCGGCGGCGCGTTCGAGCGGCGGCTGCGGGAGGATTTCGAGTTGCGTGACGCTCTTGCAGCCGTGACGCAGACTGGTGCCGACGCAATCGGTGCCGGTGTCGCCGCCACCGATGACGACGACGTCCTTGCCGTCAGCGTTGATGAAGGGAACCTGGGCGTCGAAGAGATGCTGGGTGTTGGCAGTGAGGAAATCCATGGCGAAATGGATGCCTTTGAGGTCGCGGCCTTCGATTGTCAAGTCGCGCGGGACGCTTGCGCCGGTGGCGAGGACGATGGCGTGGAAATCCTCGAAGAGTTCCTGCACGGGATAGTTCCTGCCGACTTCCGTGTTGAGGAGGAATGTGACGCCTTCCTGTTCCATCAACTGGATGCGGCGGAGAACGACCTCCTGTTTGTCGAGTTTCATGTTGGGGATGCCGTACATGAGGAGGCCGCCGGGACGGTCGGCGCGCTCGAAGACGGTGACGTTGTGCCCGGCCTTGTTGAGTTGGGCGGCGGCGGCAAGTCCGGCGGGGCCGGAGCCGATGACGGCGACGTTTTTGCTGGTGCGTTTCTTCGGCGGTTGGGGCGTGACCCAGCCCTCGGAAAAGGCGCGGTCAATGATTTCGCACTCGATCTGTTTGATGGTGACCGGCGGCAGGTGCATCCCAACGGTGCACGAGCCTTCGCACGGCGCGGGACAGACGCGGCCGGTGAACTCGGGGAAGTTGTTGGTCTTGAGAAGACGTTCGAGCGCTTCCTTCCAGAGGCCGCGATACACGAGGTCGTTCCACTCCGGAATCAGGTTGTTGATCGGGCAACCCGAAGCCGCGCCGGCAAGGATGCGCCCGACGTGGCAGAATGGGATGCCGCAATCCATGCAACGGGCGCCCTGGGCGCGGAGCTTGTCTTCCGCGAGGTGTTCGTGGAACTCACGCCAATGTTTGATCCGCTCCAGCGGCGAGGCGTCCGACGGGAGTTCGCGGTTGATTTCGAGGAATCCGGTAGGTTTACCCATGGGGAAGTTGAGCTGTTAAGGGTTGTAGGGTTGTAGGCCGACTCTGTGAGTCGGCGCGGGACACGTCTTTCGCCGACTCACAGAGTCGGCCTACAGAATGTCGGTCCACGGTGGTGGCGCGAGAGTTCATCGGTCGGCCTCCCATTCGATGTGATGAATCTCGCCGGCAAAAGGCCATGCATCAGCGTCGGTGACCAAACCGGCGCGAACCGGATTCTGGCGGACGTACTCCCACTTGTCGCCGTAGCTTTCATTGCTGCGCAGGGCGTGATCGAAGAAACTCTCCTGCCAGAAGGGAGCTTGTTTGCCTTGCGAACGCCAGTGCGCGGCAAGAAACTTCTTCAAGCTTCCAACCCAATGCGACAAACCCGGTGAGTCTTCAGTGGAAACGAAGGCGTGAATGTGGTCGGGCATGAGAACGTAGCGACCCACCCAGACTTGGGCGAGTTCGGCTGACTTGGCAGAGAACGCCATGAACTTCTCGTGCGCGGCGGAGTTGTCCAGTAGTTGCGCCCGATTGGCCGTGCAGATGGTCAGGAAGAACAGCGGCCGCGCGGAGCCAAAGATCATGTCCAGCCGTCGCTGGCGTTTGGGAGTGTGCGCTTTTGGCTCGTGTGCTGTAGGCCGACTCTGTGAGTCGGCGCTTTGTTGTTGCGGAGCGGAACGGTTTTCGCCGACACGCAGTGTCGGCCTACAAGAAGACACGCAGTGTCGGCCTACAACGGCTTTAGTACGTGCGCTGTTCATTAGTTGCCACCCACTCTGGCCACGTCGTTGACGTTTTCCTCAAAAGCGGCCACGGTGGCCTCTTCGCCGGTGAGACCGGCGGCCTTGGCGCGTTTGAGCGATTCCAGGACGCGCCTGTAGTCTTTCGGCATGACCTTGACGAAACGGGGGAATGTCTTTTCCCATTCGGCGAGGATTTTCCACGCGCGGGTGCTCTTCGTGTAATCGCCGTGGCGTTGGATGAGACGGCGGAGTTCCTCGATCTCGTCGGGGTCGGTGAGTTTTTCGAGTCCCGCCATCGCGGTGTTGCAGCGGGTCGGGAAATCGGCGCGCTCGTCGAGCACGTAGGCGACGCCGCCGCTCATGCCGGCGGCGAAATTGCGGCCGGTGCCGCCGAGGACGGCCACGCGTCCGCCGGTCATGTATTCGCAGGCGTGGTCGCCGACGCCTTCGACGACGGCGGTGACACCGCTGTTGCGGACAGCGAACCGCTCGCCGGCAATGCCGCGAATGAACGCTTCGCCGCTGGTCGCCCCGTAGAGGGCAACGTTGCCGATGATGACGTTCTCTTCGGGAACGAAAGTCGAGCCAGTCGGCGGATACGCGACGAGTTTGCCGCCGCTGAGTCCTTTGCCGAGATAATCGTTGGCGTCGCCTTCGAGAATCAGCGTCATGCCCGCCGGGAGGAACGCGCCGAAGCTCTGTCCCGCGCTGCCTTGGAACGTGAGTTCGATGGCGTCCTCGGGCAAGCCGTTCGGGCCGTACTTCTTGGTGATTTCGCTGCCGGTAATGGTGCCGACAACGCGATGGACGTTGCGGATGGGCAGCGTGGCGCGCACGTGCTCGCCCCGCTCAATCGCCGGCTCGCATATTTCGAGCAGCGAGGTCATGTCAAGCGACGCCTCGATGCCGTGGTCTTGCGGCTCGCAGCAGGAACGTTTCACCTCGGGTTCGACTTCGGGCTGGTGGAGAATCTTCGAGAAGTCGAGGCCGCGCGCTTTCCAGTGCTCGACAGCTTTCTTCGGTTCGAGTTTGTCCACGCGCCCGACCATTTCATTCAACGTGCGGAAACCGAGCCGCGCCATGATCTCGCGGAGTTCCCCGGCAATGAACCGCATGAAGTTGACGACGTAATCCGCCTTGCCGGTGAAACGGGCGCGCAGCCGCGGGTCTTGCGTGGCGACGCCGACCGGGCAGGTGTTGAGATGGCAGACGCGCATCATGATGCAACCGAGCGTCACGAGCGGCGCAGTGGCAAAACCAAACTCCTCCGCGCCGAGCAACGCGGCAATGGCGACATCGCGGCCGGTTTTGAGTTGGCCATCGGTCTCGACAATGATGCGGCTGCGTAGATCGTTGAGGACAAGCGTCTGGTGCGTCTCCGCAAGACCGAGTTCCCACGGGATACCGGCGTGCTTGATCGAGGAGAGCGGCGACGCGCCGGTGCCGCCGTCGTGGCCGCTGACGAGAACAACGTCGGCGTGCGCCTTCGCAACGCCGGCCGCGACGGTGCCGACGCCGACTTCGGCGACGAGCTTGACGCTGATGCGGGCGTGGCGATTGGCGTTCTTCAGGTCGTGGATCAGTTCCGCGAGGTCTTCGATGGAATAAATGTCGTGGTGCGGCGGCGGACTGATGAGGCCGACGCCGGGAGTCGAGTGGCGTGTCTTGGCAATCCACGGATAAACTTTGCGTCCGGGGAGTTCGCCGCCTTCGCCGGGCTTGGCGCCCTGTGCCATCTTGATCTGGAGTTCCTGCGCGTGAACGAGGTAGTCGCTGGTCACGCCGAAACGTCCGCTGGCAACTTGTTTGATGGCGGAACATTTGTTGTCGCCATCCGGCAACGGATGGAACCGGGCGGGATCTTCGCCGCCTTCGCCGGTGTTGGACTTGCCGCCGAGACGGTTCATGGCCACGGCGAGCGCTTCGTGCGCTTCCTGGCTGATGGAACCGAAACTCATCGCGCCGGTCTTGAAACGTTTGACGATGGAATCAACGGACTCGACTTCATCGAGGGGCACCGGGGTTTCGGCCCACTTGAAGTCGAGCAGGCCGCGTAACGTGCAAAGAGCACGGGACTGATCGTTGATGAGCGCGGCGTATTGCTTGAAAACGTCGTAGCTGCCGGTGCGGGTGGCGGCCTGGAGAAGTTGGATGGTTTCCGGGTTGAAGAGATGGTGCTCGCCGTCCTTGCGCCACTGGTACTGGCCGCCGGGATCGAGGACTTCGCCGTTGACTTCGCGGTCGGGGAAAGCGTGCCGGTGCCGGGCAAGGACTTCGCGGGCAACTTCATCGGCGCCGATTCCTTCGATGCGGCTGGCGGTCCATGTGAAATACTTCTCGACGAACGCATGGTTCAAACCGATAGCCTCGAAAATCTGCGCGCCCCGGTAACTCTGGATGGTTGAAATGCCCATCTTGGCCATGGTCTTGACGATGCTTTTGACGACGGCTTTGCAGTAGTTCTTGACGGCGGTCTTGTGGTCGAGGCCGGGGAGAAGTCCCTCGTGAATCATGTCGTCGAGCGTCTCGAACGCGAGGTAGGGATTGACGGCGCTGACGCCGTAGCCGACCAACAACGCGAAATGGTGAATCTCGCGCGGCTCGCCGGATTCGAGGATGAGGCCGACACGGGTGCGGGTTTCTTTGCGGATGAGATGGTGGTGCAGGCCCGACACGGCCATCAACGCGGGGATGGCGGCGTTGTCCTTGTTCACGCCGCGGTCGGAGATGATGAGGATGTTGGCGCAGTCGGCAATGGCTTTGTCGGCGTCCTTGCAGAGTTGTTCCATGGCCGCTTCCATGCCGGGCGCGCCTTTGGCGGCTTGGAAGAGGATCGGCAATGTGACGGGCTTGAAGCCGGGGAGGTTGACGTGGCGGAGTTTTTCGAGTTCCTCGTTGGTGAGGATCGGGCCGCGGAGCTTGATCATCCGGCAGTTCTGCGGCCACGGGTCGAGGAGATTGCCCTCGGAGCCGATCAACGTGTCGGTCGAGGTGATAATCTCTTCGCGGATGCAGTCGAGGGGCGGGTTGGTGACCTGCGCGAAGAGTTGCTTGAAGTAGCTGTAGAGCAACTGCGGTTTGTTCGAGAGCACGGCGAGCGGCGCGTCGTTGCCCATCGAGCCGAGCGGTTGGACGCCGTCGCGCGCCATCGGGCCGACGATGAACCGCAGGTCCTCGAAGGTGTAGCCGAAGACTTGTTGGCGGCGGACAACGGTCTTGTGGTCCGGGCCGTGGAAGTGCGGCGGTTCGGGCAGGTCTTCGAGGCGAACGAGGTTCTCGTCAAGCCAAAGACGGTACGGACGTTCCTTGGCCATTTTCTTTTTGAGTTCGTCATCGGCGACGATGCGGCCCTGTTCGGTATCAATGAGGAACATCCGGCCCGGCTGAAGCCGCC
>Ga0194112_10001956_pt1 | contig 29918 bp, 26 predicted proteins | sample TA2MahC400mmetaG_FD_146191 | JGI IMG/M metagenome (GOLD analysis project Ga0194112, IMG submission 146191) | Freshwater microbial communities from Lake Tanganyika, Tanzania - TA2015016 Mahale Deep Cast 400m | ecosystem: Environmental > Aquatic > Freshwater > Lake | place: Tanzania: Lake... | reverse complement strand
GTACTTCTTGTTCATCCGTTCCCCCTAAGGAAGATGGCTCCCCACGGGGGAAATATACCAGTTGTAACCTATCATGTCAAGATTGACGGACTACTAGGCAGTGCGGCGGCTCTGGTGGCCGGGCGATACGTGGACCTGCCGCTCATCCCGGCCAACATGGCTCGCGCGCACGGCCTGACGGGGACGGCCTTCGAGTTCTCCGCCCGCGAGGTGCTGCTGGAGAACGTGGACCAGACCCTTGTCTACCACTGGGCGTGGCAAGTCGCGCACGCGGTGCCCGCCGTGGCCGGGCCAACGCTCATCCTGGACCTGGGCGTGGCCGTGACCGTAACGGTACACAACACGCTCGACGAGCCGCACGGCTGGGCCGTGACCGACCGCTTCGGCGGCTTCCTGCCCGGCTCGAACACCGGGCCGATCGAGCCCGGCGAAACAGAGGAAGTGACATTCACGCCGACGAACCCCGGGACGTATCTCTACCTCGACCCCGAGAACGCGCCGGTGAACCGCGTGATGGGCCTCTTCGGCGGCGTGGTGGTGAAGCCGGGGACGCCGCCGCCTGGGAACAACGTGACGCCCTACACGGGCGGCGTGCTGCCCGTGACGCCGATGGTGCAGCAGCTCTTCAACGACCTGGGCTCGGCCCCGCACTTCCCGGGGGAGCCCTGGGACTCGAACAACTGGAACCTGTGGCTCTTCGGCTCGATTGACCCCGCGAAGAACCAGCTCGTGCAGGCGCTCGGCCCGGGCCAGACGATTGCGGCGGCCGACTACGGTAACGGCTACCTGCCGCGGTACTTCTACATCAACGGGCGGCAGGGCTTCTTCGCGGCACAAGACGAGTCGCACCTCGCGCCAGGGGGCGGCCCGGCCGACCACGTCATCCCGCTGAACGGCCCGGCGGGCCGGCCGCGACTCATCCGAAACATCAACGTCGGACTCTCCACCCACTCCCCACACACCCACGCCAACCACTCGTTCCTGATCTTCGAGAGCGACGTCGGCGGCCTGCCCACGAACGCCGGCATCCAGCAGAACGTCACGTGGCTGGACGCCTGGACGATGAAGCCGATGGACCACAAGGACGCGCTGTATCCCTACATCAAGCCGCCGGACATCCCCGCGGACACCTGGGCGCGGCTTAAGGCGGGCACCTCGCAGGAGGGGTTCCCGGACAACCCGATGCACCAGGACGCGAACGGCGTCTTCGTGCCCGGTTTCCCGATGTTCTACCCGATGCACTGCCACCTCGAGATGTCGCAGACGGCCGACGGCGGCAACTACCCGCAGGGCATGGTCACACACATCGAGTTCAACGGCGCCGTCCCTGGCGTCTGACCTCTGGTCCGCAAGAAGGAGACAACACGCATGGGCACAACTATAGCAGCCATTAACAAGCACATCGCGCGGCTGGAGGCGCAGATCCAGACGATTCGGGCCAGGCTGGTGGCCATCATGGCCGTCATGCCGGACCAGCCCACGGCCGCCGAGAACGCCGTGGTGATCGCAACGATGATGAGGATGATGGACAAGGTCGGCGCGCTCCACGAGCGGATCGACGCCCGCCAGCGCGAGATCGTGGTGATCGAGCAGGCGGGGGGCAACACCCCCCTCCTGAAGACGGCCCTCCGCGCCGTGAGGACGTTCAACAAGGCGCTGGCCCACCTCGGCCAGCTTCATCGCAGGGGCATCCACACCGGGCCGCTCATGGACCAGCACATGGCCCACGTGGCTGCGGCCGAAGAGGCCCTGGCTGCGGTCATGCCCATCGGGGGCCAGGCGCCGCCTCCGCCGCCCCCGCCCCCACCGCCACCGGGAGACCCGCCCGCGCCGCCACTCCCGCCCGACCAGCCCACCGGCCTCTTCGTGGCCACCCGCGACCCGCGGAACCTGGCCGCCGACCCGATGTTCGGGATGATGTTCGACGCCTTCTCGTGCATGGTCCCCCACGGCAGCCCGCCCACCCCCGACGAGCTCCCGCCCACCTTCTCCGTGTACCGCGAGTTCCGAACGGTCACCCTCCCCATGCCCGACGGGCAGAGCGTGGAGTTCTGGGGCTTCTCGCCCGCCAACCAGCCGGGCGTCTACCCCTCCACCATCATCCGCGTGCCCGAGGGCGCACTCTTCCACGGCGCCATGAAGCCGCGAAAGGGCACCCACACCATCCACTGGCACGGCATCGAGCCCACCGCCATGAACGACGGCGTCGGCAAGCTGTCGTTCGAGGTGGACAGCCTCTACACCTACCAGTGGTTCGCGGCCGAGCCGGGCAGCTACTTCTACCACTGCCACCACAACCTGTTCTGCGGCGCCTACAGCCTCCTGGTCAACCGGTTCCGTCCGGCCACGGCCGGCGACGCGGGGCTCCAGCCCCCCGCCGCGGCGCTGCCCGGCACCATCATCGCGATGGACGCCCGCACGCTCGGCCATGGGCCATTCTCGCAATACTCGCAGGAGATGCCGCTGCCCATCAACAGCGAGTTCGAGATGACCGCGGCGCGGCGCTTCGACATCCTCTTCCAGCCCACCGCGCAGCACGTGGGCGACCAGCTCTTCCGAGCGGAGTTCTTCAACTACCGGGCGCTCGACGGCCAGCGCGGCGCCAAACACGTCGGCGCACTCGGCATCGACGGCGCCAACGCCCTCATCAGAGTCCTGCCCTGAGCCGCCCGGCCCATGCGGGCGGGGCAGCCCCGCCGCCCTCGCTGAAGACCGTGGCCGCGCCCGAGCCGCCCGACCTGGCGGAGTTCGTCAAGGGCAAACCGGCCGCCTCCGCCCACTCGGCACGTTCCTGGGCCTCGAACCCCACGAGCCGTGAGCGCCGAAGCTGAGCGGCTTGCCGTTCCGCAGAACGCCGCCTCGCCAATCAGCGGGTGTGCCGACTCAAGATTCAGGGATTTCACGGACACCGCCCCGACGGGGGCTGCGGTAGAGTGCAAAGGAAGAGAGGGCCGCGTGGCGCTTCCACATAAGACCCAGACAGTGCGGGGCGAAAGGACTGCAAGATGTTGACGCTGAGGCTGGATCGGACGAGTCGCGTGTTCGCGGCTGTGGCCATGCTGGCGTTGGCAGCGACGCCGGCGGTGGCCGAACTCGCCGCCGTGGGGCTCGACGCCAACGGCAACCCGAACCCACAGACGACGTTTCCCTTCTGGTACATGGACACCAACGGCCTGGCGCTGGAGCTGAACCTGCACCCGACGCTGGGCATCTCGGCCCCGCCCATAGACGACCCGAACGACCCGAACTTCGCCTTCTCGCAGCAGATCGGGATGGGCGACGAGGGCTTCTTCTTCAGCGCCGACGCCACTGTGGCCACTGTGCAGCGCGACAAGAATGGCAACCTGGTGGCCGGCAACGCCATCCTGGTGCAGGCCATCGAGGCCGCCTTCGCCACCGGGCCGCCCGTGGACGGCGACCAGATGGTCTTCGCGCGCATCCGCATCCGCGTGGACGTGCCGGCCGCAGGCACCTACACCATCACTTACCCGTACGGCCGGAAGACCTACACTGTGGCTCTCGACCCCGTCACCGGCGGCGGCAGGGCCATCAACGACACGATAGACATCGGCCTGGGCGTGAAGGCCTGGGCCGAGTGCCTCAAGGGCGAGATCGGGCCGTTCCTCACCTGGGACGCCGATCTGCCGGTCCTCGACGCCACTGGCGCCGCCTACATCGGCGACCCCGGCATCCCCCACCGCGTCGTCGGCAGCCCCACCGGCTTCAACAAGTTCCGCGTGGACGGCCCGCCCGGCTGCGGCATCGGCGGGCCGGGGGTCGACTTCGTAGAGACTGACCTCTTCGTCGTGACAGGTAAGCTCTTCACTGGCCAGGTGCCCACCCCGCTCGTCACCAAGCGCGCCACCTACAGGCGCACCGCAGCGGGCGAGGTCAGCGTCTTCGCTCAGTCCACCCCCACGGCGACCGCAAGCGTGGCCGGCGGCCCGAACCTCCCGGGCGGGCCAATCCCAATGATCAACGACGGCACGGGGCGGCTCTTCGCCCATATCCCACTCGCCGACGCCACCACGCTCCCGAGCTTCGTCTCTATCACCGCACAGAGCGGCACCAACACCCCCACCGCCCTCAACCAGGCGCTCACGGATGAGGTGACGATCCTCAACGCCGCCTACTCCCCCGCCGCCGAGCAGCTCGTCATCGAGGCGGTTTCGAGCGACCACTGGGGAGCCGGCCCCACCCTCACCGCGGTGGGCCTGGGCGCCCGCGCCGCCCGAGATCGTGGTGAACCTGGGCGGGGCCGACATCGCGAACGGCCAGGCCGCGGCAGTGGACTTCGGCTCAGCTCAGCAGTTCCAGGGCGGGGCTACCCGCAGCTTCCGCGTCACCAACACCGGCGGCCAGCCACTCTCCGTCGGCGCGGCCGCCGTCCCGGCCGGCTTCTCCGTCCTCGACCCGCTTGCCGGCCCTATCCCTCCAGGCGGGTTCGACGACCTCGTGGTGCGGCTCGACGACGCCACGCTCGGCGCCAAGGCCGGCCAGGTGAGCTTCGCGACGAACGACCCTGACGAGAGTCCATTCGCGTTCCCCGTGACCGGCGTGGTGACGCCGCCGCCGCAACTGCCGCCCCCGCCGCCCACGCCGCCCCCAGGAGAGGTGTTGGCCATACGGAAGGCCCAATACAAGGCGGCAGGAAGCACCTGGGGGGTGGAGGGGACTATCGCCCCCGCTCGGGCCGGCGTCCTGATCACCGTGTGGCTGGCGAGCGACCCCAACAAGCCGGTGATCGGCGCGGCGACGACGACCGGCAACGGCACGTGGAAGTTCAGCATCAAGAACTCCCCCGTCGCAGCAGCCGCGGGGGCCACGATCAGCGCTCAGGCCTCGTCCGGCAGCACCGCGCTCGGATTCCCGGTGGCCGCCCGCTAGCCCCGGCCGAGCACAGGGGCCTTATTGCTGGAGCCTGCCCTTGAGGAACCGAATTGCGTCAGTCCTGTTCCTGTCTGCACTGGCCGCCTCCTGCTCGCAGGACAAGCCGAGCCCGCCTGCCGCCACTGCTGTAGGCGGGGCGTCTGTGCCCCGCGAGGGCCAGGCGCGCCCCGCCACGGCATCAGCGCCGTCCGTAGGCGGGGCCTCCGCGCCCCGCCCACAGCAGCCTGCCGCCGCCGCGCCGCTCCGCAAGGCGCCCGACTTCACCCTCCGCGACCACCAGGGCAAGACGGTGAGCCTGAAGGACTTCTCCCCAGGCCGCATCGTCGTCCTCGTCTGGCTCAACTGGCGCTCGCCCGTCTGCCAGCGCCACCTGGAGCGCGAGAACTTCCAGTGGCTCTACGACTACTACACCTCCGACGACGTGGCCTGGCTGGGCATCAACAGCACGCCCGACGCCACGCCGCAGGAGAACGCCGCCGCCGTCGAGACCCACAACCTCGAGTTCCCCATCCTTGACGACCGCCGCGGCGACGTCGCCCGCCTCTACGGCGCCAGGACCACGCCCCACCTCTTCGTCGTCAACGCCAAGGGCGAGATCGCATACCAGGGGGCCTTCGACGACGACCCGACCGGAGAGAAGGACCTCGATTCCGTGAACTATGTAGAGGAAGCGATAGAGAACCTCTTGGCCGAAGAGCCGGTCGAACGCCCCGTGAGCCAGCCCTATGGCGACGCAATCAGTATTCGGCCGGGAGCGCCTTGAGCTCGTCGCGGGTGAAGACAGGGCCATCCCTACAGACGTACTTGCTGCCGATGTTGCACCGGCCGCACTTGCCGATCCCGCACTTCATGCGCATTTCGAGAGACAGGATCACGGCGTCGTCGGAGAAGCCGAGGTTGGCGAGGGAGAGGAGTGTGAACCTGATCATGATGGGCGGGCCGCAGGCGATGGCCAGGGTGTTCTCGGAGCTGGGCTTGAGGCCGTCGAGCACCTTCGTGACCACGCCGACGTGGTGGGCCCAGGGCTTGTCGGCCACGTCAACGGTGAGGTGGACCTGGAGGTCGTCGCGCGCCTGCCATGCGGCCAACTCGTCCTTGTACATCAACTCGTCGGGTGTGCGGGCGCCGTAGATGACGAGGACCGAGCCGAAGCGGGGACGGTTGGCGGGGTCGAGGACATACTTGACGGCCGCGCGGAGGGTGGTGAAGGCGAACCCGCCGCCGATGATGAGGAGGTTCCTGCCCTCCATGCGCTCCCAGGGGAAGGGCTTGCCCATCGGCCCGCGGACGCCGATTGGGGCGCCCGGCTCGAGGCTGTGGAGTTCCCCGGTGAAGAGCCCCGTGCGCTTGACGCTGAAGAGTATGTAGCCGGCCTCGGTGGGCGAGGAGGCGATGCCGAAGGGCGCCTCGCCGACGCCTGGGAGGGAAAGCTCGGCGAACTGCCCGGGCAGGTGCCGGAACTCTGCGGCGTGGGCGGGGTCCTCGAAGGCGAGGCGGAAGGTCTTGATGTCGCGCGCCCCGTTCTCGATGGCCACGGCCTCGATGCGCGTCGGGTAGGGGAGATAGGGGTTCCTGACTGACATGGGCAAGCCAGCTCCTGATTCGGGCGCAAGATCGGATGTCTGGATGATTGGATGATTGTCTGACACCCATCCACCCATCCACCCATCCATCTCTCACTCTTCAGCTAATCTCCTTGAGGGCCGTTCGCAGGTCCAAGCTGACGGGGCAGTTGCGGATGCAGCGGCCACAGCCGACGCAGAAGAAGCGGCCGTGGTTCTCGACGGCGTAACGGAACTTGTGCATGAGGCGCTGGCGCCAGCGCTCCTTGGGCGTGGGCCGCGGGTTGTGGCCGGAGGCGTGGAGCGTGAAGAGCGGGTAGGCGCAGCAGTCCCACGTCCTCACGCGGCGGCCGGCGCCGTTTCGGACCTCGTCGGTGATGTCGAAGCAATGGCAGGTTGGGCAGAGGAAGCTGCACGTGCCGCAGCCCAGGCACTTCTGGCCGGCGGCGGCCCAGAGCGGCGCGTCGTAGGCCTCGCGGAGGCGTCGGGCGCTGTCGTCCGCCCTGGCCGGCGCGAGCTGGCCTTCCGCGGCGCGGATTCGCTCGTCGGCTTCCTGAGAGTCCTGGGCTGTTGGCTCGGCTAGGAGGTCGGCCAGGGAGGCGAGCAGTTCCTCGCCCCTGGTGGTCTGCGCCCTCAGAAGGAGGCCGGTGTCGAGGCCCACGGCGAGGACGTCGGCGCCGGCCCCATCGCCCGGCCCGCCGCCGACGGAGGTGCAGAAGCAGCTCGCCATCGGTTGGGTGCAGGCGAGGGCGATTATAGTGGCCTTCGCGCGAAAGTGCTCGTAGTAGGGGTCGCGCGGGTCGCCATCGAGGAACACCTTGTCGAGCGCGAGGAGCGCCGCGGCGTCACACGGCCGGACGCCGACGAGGAACACCGGCCGGTCGGGCGGGCTCGGCTCCTCCGCCTTCCCATCCCTGAAGCGGAGCAGCGTTTGGGTCTGGGGCAGGAAGAATGCCTTGGGCGAGAGGGCGAAGTTCCCGTAGTCCTGGAGGACCGGCTCGCCCTGCGGCATCTCCAGCAGCGCCACGTCCCCCGAGGCGCCCCTCCCCGGCGCGTATACCGTTCCGCGCTCTTGGAGGCGCGCGAGGAGCTTGTCCAGGCTGGCTTGGGGAATCTTCTTCTCGGTCATGGTTAGGGCTCTGTCACAAAGTCCTGCGAATCGTCCAGCGAGAAGGCGGAGAGGACCGGTGTGGCGTCGGCCGCCTCGCCGGGCCGGAATCCATAGAGGTCCTCGACTTCCTGGGACATTTTTCGGGAGAGCAGGCGCACGTCGAGCCCCATCGGGCAGGCTCGCGCGCAGGCGCCGCACCCGGTGCAGCGGCCGGCCAGGTGGAACGCCCTGAGGAGGTGGTAGAGGGCCACGTCGGAGGCGTCGGTGCCCGCGCCGATCCACCTCGGGCGGGTCTGGTCGAGGAGACAGGTCTTGCACCCGGCGCACATCGGGCAGGCCTGGCGGCAGGCGTTGCAGCGGATGCACCTTGCGGCGAGCTCCTGAAAGCGCGCCCAGCGGGCGTCGAGGGGCTTGGACTCGAGTTCGGCCACGCGCCGCCGGGCAGCGTCCGCCTGCTTCCCCGCCACGGGCGTGCCGAGCAGCAGGTCGTGGAGCGCTGGGGTGGGCGCGCGGCACTCGAGGCACGCATCGGCGACAATCTGCTCGCGGCGCAGCGTGACCTCGGTGCCGTCGTCCACCACGGCGCGGACGTTTCCTCGGGCATCCTCGCCGGCCCCCAGGCAGGCGTGCTCGCCGAGGGCGCGTTCCGCCTTTCGGCGGTCCACCATCCCCGGGCACGCGACGCCCACGAGCAGCAGCTTCTCGCGCGGCACCTGGCGCTCCTGGAGGAGGGCGACGACGGAGCGCGCGTCGCAGCCCTTCAGCACCACGCCCACCGTCGGGGGCGCGGGCGCCGCCTTGGCCTCCCGCGCGTCGGCCGGGGCCTTGAAGAGCCGCGGCAGGTAGACCGCGAGGTTCGCACTACAGAAGGGGTTCCAGACGAGCCGTTCGGCCTCGTCCGCCGCCGTGAGAAAGAGCGGGGCCGTTCGGAACGGAAGGGTCGCTTTCTCGTAGCCGAGAAAGAGGCTGACCTTCTTCTCGCGGAGGAGGCCGCTGGCGGTCTCGCGGAGGCGCGACTCGATCTGGGGGCTCTCGGTCATAGGCTCTTCACCAGCTTCCTGTTGGGGCCGAGCTTACGGGCCTGCTCGACGACCTTCTCCACGATGGCGGCGAAGCGGCCGCCCTCGGAGGCGGACACCCAGGTGAACTGCACCCGCTCGGGCTCGATGCCGGCGTGCTGGAGCAGCTCTCTGAAGAGCGCGAACTTCCGCCTGGCTGCCAGATTGCCGCTGATGTAATGGCAGTCCCCCGGATGGCAGCCCGACACGAGCACGGCGTCGGCCCCGTTCTGAAGGGCGCGCAGGAGGAACGCTGGGTTTATGCGGCCCGAGCAGGGCACGCGGATGATGCGGATGTTGTGGGGGTACTGGATGCGGCTCACCCCCGCCAGGTCGGCGCCGGCGTAAGAACACCAGTTGCAGAGGAAGGCGACCACCTTCGGCTCCCACGCCTTGGCCGCCGTCCCTTGCTCTGCACTAAGCGTCTGGCTCAAAGCGGCCTCCATTCTCGCAGTGCGGATGAATGGATGAATGGATGAATGGATGATTGCCAGAGGGAGGCAGCCACCCATTCCTCCCCTCTTTCATCCATCCACTCATCCACCCATCCATTCATCCACTCATCCAATCGCGTTCACGGCTTCGAGGATTTGGTCGTTTCGGAAGCCCTTGAGGTCAATGGCCCCCGCGCGGCAGGTGGCGGCGCACGTGCCGCAGCCCTTGCAGGTGGCCTCGTTGACCATGGCGACGCGGAACACGGGGTCGAGGTCGAGCGCCTTGTAGGCGCACACGGCGACGCAGGCGCCGCAGCCGCTACATCGGGTGACGTCCACGGCGGCGACCTTGCCCTCGGCTTCGATTTCGGACTTGCTCAGGACGGTCGCGGCGCGGGAGGCGGCGGCGTGGGCCTGGGCGATGCTCTCGCCGATGTCCTTCGGGTAGTGCGCCAGGCCGCACACGAACACCCCCTCGGTCGCAAAGTCCACCGGGCGCAGCTTCACGTGCGCCTCCAGGAAGAAGCCGTCGGCGTCCAGCGGCACTTTGAGGTGTTGCGAGAGCGTGCGGTTGTCCTCGTGCGGCTCGATGCCGGCGCTCAGCACCACGAGATCGGCATCGAGCGCAAGCGTGCGGCCCAGGATGTCGTCCTTCGCCTGCACCACGAGCCGTCCGTTCTCGGCGGCGACGCTCGGCTTCGCCGCGTCGTCGTAGCGCAGGAAGACGACGCCTTTCTCGCGGGCCTGGCGATACCAGCGCTCGTTGAGGCCGTAGACCCGCACGTCGCGGCAGAGGACGTAGACCCGCGCCTTGGGGTTCAGCTCCTTGAGGTGGAGGGCGTTCTTGATGGCCGTGCCGCAGCAGATGCGGCTACAGTAGGGATGCTCGGTGTCGCGCGAGCCGACGCATTGGATCATGACAACGGTCGGCCCTCTCCCTTTGGGAGAGGGTAGGGTGAGGGCCCCTGGGCCAGGCGCTGCGCCTGTTCCAGCGTCCCTCACCCCCACCCTCTCCCAGAGGGAGAGGGGGAAGTGGCCGTCGGCCAGGAACGCCTCGAAGTCCGTCTGCGTCATCACGCGGCGGTCGGCGCCGTAGAGGTATTCGTTCGGGACGCGCTCTTTGGCGCCTGTGGCGACGATGACGACGCCGTGCTCGATAGGCGCGGCCTCGCCGGCGAGTTGGGTCTTGAAGTTGCCGACGTAGCCCGACACCGACTCGACGGTCTTGCCGAGGTGGACGGTGATGCGGTCGTTCGCCTCGACCTGCTCAACGAGGTTCTTGAGGAAGGCGTCGGTGGCCTCGCCATCGAGGGTGCGGCGGACCTTTCGGAGGTGGCCGCCAAGCTCGGCCTCGCGCTCGACGAGATGGACGGGGTAGCCCTGCGCCGCGAGGTCGAGGGCAGCCGTCAGCCCGGCAGCTCCGCCGCCGATGACGAGTGCGGCGTGGTTCACCCCCAGCTTGCTCTTCTCGAGCGGCTCGAGCCTGGCAGCCTTGGCGACGCCCATACGCACAAGCTGCTTCGCCTTCTCCGTCGCCCGCTCGGGCGCGCGCTGGTGGACCCAGGAGCAATGCTCGCGGATGTTGGCGAACTCGAATAGATACGGGTTCAGCCCACAGGCATCGAGCGTGCCCTGGAAGAGCGGCTCGTGCGTTCGGGGCGTGCAGGCTGCGACGACCACGCGCGTGAGACGCTTATCCTGGATCACCTGGGCAATGGCCTTCTGCGAATCCTTCGAGCAAGCGAAGAGGAACTCCTGCGCGTGGACGACCTTCGGCAGCGTGGAGGCGTACTGGACGACCGCCGGCACGTCCACCGTCGAGGCGATGTTGATCCCGCAGCGGCAGACAAAGGCCCCGATGCGGGTGGGCGCGCCCCGAAGCTCGATGGGCGTGACGATTGCTGATTGCTGATTGCTGATTGCTGATTGACAAGGCCCGAGGAACGCCAGCGCCTGGGCACTGGCGCCGCTGGCCTGGATGACCGATTCGGGGATGTCTTTCGGGCCGGAGGCCGTGCCACAGACGAAGACCCCGCGCCGCGAGCTTTCCAGGGGATTGAAGGCCGCGGTTGTGACGAAGCCGCAGTCGTCGGTCTTGAGGCGGAGCCGGCGAACGGTCTGCCGCACACCTTCTGAGGCGCACATCCCCACGGAGAGCACAAGAAGGTCGAAGGTCTCGGTGAGGAGGCGGCCGTCCTCGGAATTGTAGCGCACCACGAGGTCGTCGGACTCGGGGTCGGCCTCGACCGAGGAGACGCGTGCGCGGAGGAAACGGACGTCGTGCTCGGCCTTGGCGCGCTCGACGAAGCGGTCGAAGCCCTTGCCGTAGGCCCGAACGTCCATGCAGAAGACGGTGCTCTCGACTCCGTGGAGGTGCTCGGTGAGGATGATGGCGTCCTTGGCGGCCTGCATGCAGCAGATGGCGGAGCAGTAGTCGTTGCCGATCTGCATGTCGCGCGAGCCGACGCACTGGATGAAGGCGACGCGCGCCGGCTCCTTGTTGTCGGAGGGGCGCTGCACGTGGCCCTGCGTCGGGCCGGAGGCGCTCAGCAGGCGCTCCAGCTCGATGCTCGTCACAACGTTGGGGAAGGTGTGGTAGCCGTACTCGTCCTTCAGGGTGGCCTCGAACTCCTCGGAGCCGAGGGCGAGGACGACGGCGCCGACCTCGAGGGCCAGGTCCTCCGGCTGCTGCTCGTAGTCAATGGCGTCGGCCTGGCAGAGCTTCTTGCACACGCCGCACTTGCCGCGCGTGAGGTAGATGCAGTGGCTAGCCTCGATGATGGGCACGGCCGGCACCGCCTGGGGGAATGGGATGCGGATGCAGCGGGTCTTGCTCAGCCCCTTGTTGTGGGGGTCGGGGAGGCGGACGGGGCACTTGGTTGTGCAGATGCCGCAGCCGGTGCACTTGGCCTCGGTTACGTAGCGGGGGTGCTTTCGGATGCGGGCGGTGAAGTCCGGGGCGTCGCCCTCGAGGCCGAGCAGCTCGGCGTGGGTGAGAAGGTGGATGTTCGGGTGCTTGCTCACCTCGACGAGCTTGGGGGAGAGGATGCACATCGCGCAGTCGTTGGTGGGGAAGGTCTTGTCGAGCTGTGCCATGCGGCCGCCGATGCTGGGCCGGCGTTCGAGGAGGAAGACCTCGGTGACCGCCTCGGCCAGGTCGAGCGAGGCCTGGATGCCGGCGATGCCGCCGCCAATGACGAGTGCGCGCTTCAGCACGTTGCTCCCCTCATTCTGTCGGCGGCGCGGGCCTGCTTGCGGCGGGTGGCCGCGACGATTTTCGCCATCGCCTCCGTGGCGGCGTTGCGGCGCTGGTCGGCGCCGCGGTGGCGGAGCTCCTCTATCGCCCCGTCCTCCTTCGCGCGGTTGTAGAGCATCTCGCCCGCCGTCGTCCTCATCAAGGTCGTCGTGTAGCCATCGGGCGACCCCACCCCGCCGCACGAGATGTCGGCGTACTCATTCGAGAAGTCGGTGCAGGCGAAGCAGGCGGGGCGGGCGAACTCCTCCACCACCTCGAAGGGGATGTGGACGGCCTCCTTCTTCGCCGTCGTCACGATCACGTCGTCCTTGATGTTCAGCTTGCGAATCTGGCCCAGGTTGGCCGAGAGCTTCTTTTCGAGCGCCCGGCGTGCCTTGGCCCCGAACGAGAAGCTCTGCATGCAGAACAGGCCGATGGTCAGCACGATGCTGTCGGCTGGGAGGACGTGGAGGAGGCGCATCTTGCGCACCGTGAAGATCTGGCAGGGGGTGCCGACGAGTGCCACCTTGGAGAGGTCGCGGGTGCCGAGCGCCTTGACCTCGCGCACGCTCGGCGAGAAGGTGGTGTAGCGCTCGCCGAGGGCGTGGACGGGCAGCGACTCGTCGAAGTGCGAGCCCGCCGCATCGAGGAGTTCCTCAGGGGTCGTGGCCAGCATCGGCTCGCGCGAGAACGGCCCGACCCGCCGCGAGACGATTGCCGCCTGGATGAGGTGCTTGCGCAGGGCGTAGGTGAGGAGCGCGGTCACGACGCCGCCGTCGGTGGCGACGTTGCGGATCTTGGGCGAGTGTGCCCGGGCGCCGACCAGTTCGCGCTGCGGCCCGATGGGGGCCTTCCAGCCGCTCTTCTCCCGGAGCTCCTGGTCGAGCGCCTTGGTCTGCGGGCAGATGAGGTAGCATATCCCGCAATGGAGGCACTTCGATTCGTCCACCATCACGGGCGTGCCGTCGGGGCCGGCGGCCAGGGCGTTGAACTCGCCGGCCGAGCAGAAGGCGAGGCATCCGCCGCACTTGCCGCAGATGCCCTTCTCTTGCACCTCGGCCACCAGGTCCGGGAAGCCCTTCACGTCCGTCTTCATGCTTGCATGCTCCCCAGCCGTTCCTCGACCTTGCTCTTGAACGCCTCGAGAACCGCAGCGCGCTTCGTCAGGCCATGCTCCACGAGGTCGTGGCGCATCTCCTGCGCCAGGCGATCAATCCCCTCGATGCGCTTCAGGGTGTCGCTCGGCGCGTAGCGTCCCTTGATCGCCAGGTAGCGGAGCGCCCGCATCACGTCGGTGAAGTTCACCTTCTGCGGGCAGCGCGCGTAGCAGCGGTAGCAGACCAGGCAGTACCAGATGCGGGGTGAGGAGAGGACCTCCTTGCGCATCCCGAAGAGGATTTGGCGGACGATCTTCCGGGGATTGTAGTCGGGGTCCACCTCGGTGATCGGGCAGCCGGCGGCGCAGGTGCCGCAGGCGAAGCAGCGGCGGATGTGCTCGCCACCCGGCTGCGAGGCCACCTCGTCGCAGAACGAAAGGTCGAGCTCGCTCACCTTGAGCGCAGATTCCTCATCTGGCATCGGTCAACTCCTCAACGGGCGCTGGATGGGTGGATGGATGGATCAGAATCATCTCCACCGCGCGGTCCACCGCATGCTGCACGGGCGGCGAGAGCCCTGGCCGCACCTCGGACGGCAGCCGGTCCACCTGGCCCACGACGCAGGTCACGTCCACCCCCCCGAGTTCGCTCAGCTCCCGCAGCAGATTCGACGTCGGGAGCTGGTGCATCGAGAAGTCGTCGCGTTTGATCTCGGGCAGGTCGTGGGCCTCGATGGCCCACACCTCGCCCGGCGGGCGGCCCATGTCCACCGCGTCCACGACGACCACCCGCCGCGGCCTGACGGGGCTGAGGACGACGTTGAAGAGCACCTCGCGCACGCTCGTGCCGACGGCCAGGGGGAGAACCGTCGGCGGCAGCTCCGGCTTGTCCCGGAGCCGCCGCGCGACGGCTGGGCCGAAGCCGTCGTCCCCGAACAGCTCGTTCCCGCAGCCCAGAACGAGCGTCTCGCAGGCGCAGTAGTCGGGCGTCACGTCGTCAGCCACCGTGGCCTCCTTGGGCACAGAGGGAGGATGAATGGATGTTTGGATGAATGGATGAATGTCAGAGGGACCAGCGTGTCTTCTCTCGTTCATCCATTCATCCATTCATCCATCCATCCATTCATCCACCCATCCAATCATCCCGCTCAGCAATTCGCCAACTCGTCAAGCAGGTCACCCTTGTGGTCGAGAATCTCCACCTTCACCGCGAGGGTGCCGTCGAGCGCGTGGGTCGCGCACGAGAAGCACGGGTCGTAGGCTCGAATGGCCATCTCGACGCGGTTGAGGATGCCCTGGTCGTACTTGCCCCCCTGAATGACGCTCTGAGCCGTTTGCTTGACGGACATGTTGATGGGGGCGTTGTTATGGGTGGTCCCGACGATGAGATTCACGTTGGTGACCATGCCCTGGGCGTCGGTCTCGTAGTCGTGGATGAGGGTTCCGCGCGGCGCCTCGACGCAGCCCACGCCTCGTGCGGCCCGCGGCGTGACCGGGACACGGGTCTCGGTGCCGGTGATCTCCGGGTCGTTGAGGAGTTGGACGGCCAACTCGGCATTGTAGAGGAGCTCGATGAGGCGGGCGTAGTGGTAGAGGAGGGTTTGCTGGGCCGGACGGCCGAAGGCCGCTCGGAAGGCCTCGAACTCGGCCTGGGCGAGCGGGGTGGCGATGCGGTCGCACACGTTCAGGCGCGCGAGGGTGTTCGTGCGGTAGATGCCCTTCGGCGCCGCCGCGTCCATGTCGAACCCCTCATCCCACGACTTGGCGTAGGGGAACTTGAGGTAGGTCCACGGCAGCACCTTCTCGCCGATATAGTCCGTGTACTGGGCGTAGGCGAAGTCGGTGGACGTTCCGTCGGGCTTCATCAGGCGCAGCCTGCCGTCGTAGAGGTTCAGCGTCCCGTCGTCGGTCACGGTGCCCATGAAACCGGTCTTGATCACGGCGAGGGTCTTGATGGCGTCGAGGTACTTGGGGAAGATGTTCTCCTTGGCGAAGGCGATGGCGAACTTGGCGAAGTCGAGGACCTCGTTGGCCATCGGGAGCACTTGCTGGCGCTCTTCCTCGGTGAGGGGCTTGCTGAAGCCGCCCGGGACGGCGGTGACGGGGTGGATGGACTTGCCGGAGATGATGCTGAGCATCCTTGCGCCGAGGTGGCGGTTGCGGACGACCTGCTTGGCGATGGCCGGCTGCGCCCCCGCGATGCCGATGACGTTTCGCACCGCGGGCTCGGCGTCAGGCCCCATCACGAAGTCGGCGCCCGCCAGGAAGAAGAAGTGCAGGATGTGCTCCTCCGTGTAGGCGATGGCGTTGCACAGCTCGCGGAGCTTGCGGCCCGCGGGCGGGGGCGTGACGCCGAACACCGCGTCGTTGGCCTTCGCGGAGGCCAGGTGGTGCGACCAGGGGCATACGCCGCAGATGCTGGTCACGATGCGGGGCAATTCCTCGACTGGGCGGCCGATGCAGAACTTCTCGAAGCCGCGCAACTCGACCACGTTCATGCGGGCGTCGGCCACGTTCCCCGCGTCGTCGAGCTGGATTGTGACCTTTGCGTGGCCTTCGATGCGGCTGACGGGCGCGATGGTGATTGTCTTTGACATGGGCAGTTACCTCGCTACAGCGGGTTTGGCGGGGAGGGGACGCAGCCGGTTCTGCGCGCCGATGTAGCGGTTGAGGAGCGCGCGGCGGTCGAGGACTTCCTTGGCGTCGAGGCCGATGGAGGTCAGCGCCCCCATCATGTCCACCAGGGGGTTGGCCCCTTTGCGGATGGGGCCGAAGCAGCCCCGGCAGGGCATGTGGCCCTTGATGCAGCGCGGCACCTTGGCCTTGCCCTCCGCTTCGGTGCCCGCGGCGCAGCCCGAGCGGGTGACGGGGCCGAGGCACAGGTAGCCCTGCTCCATGTAGCAGCGGGTGGCCTCCCAGGGCTGGCCAGTCTTGACCTCGATGTCCACGAGCGGCCGCTTGAGGGTGCCGCCGGATGCCTTCTTCTCGCGCTTGACGGGGCACTCGTCGCACACGCTTCGCTCGGGGAGCGTGAAGGGCTTGCCGGTGAGGAGCGCCGTGAGCGCCTCCACGATCAGCTCGGGCGCCGTCGGGCAGCCCGGAATCTGCACGTCCACCTTCACCACCTCATCGAGCGCCTTCACGGAGTCGAGCAGGGGCGGCAGGTCCTCGGCGGGGGTCGGCGCGGATTCGGTGGTCTTCGATTCGCGGTAGACTTTCTGGTAGAGCTCGGGGAGGGTCCACATGTTCGCCATGGCGGGGATTCCGCCGAAGCAGGCGCAGGAGCCGAGGGCGATGAGGGTCCTGCAACTCTTGCGCATCGCCTCGGCGACATGCTTCTCCTTCTCGTTTCGCACCCCGCCGCTGACGATCCCGATGTCGGCCGCAGGGATCTCCAGCTCCTTCCCCTCGCCCGTCTGCCCATAGTACTTGTTGTCCATGAGCACGGGGATGTGGACGAACTGGAGCTGCGGGAGCAGGTCCAGGAGCGGCTCGCCGATGTCGAGGATGCTCACCTCGCACCCACCGCAGATGTTGAGCCATTCTTCCGCCACTTTCGGCATCTTGCTGTCTCCTTTTCCCTGGGGCTTCCGCGCGGCTCACGCCGGCGGCGGGCCCTCAACCACGACCTCCTTGACCACTCTCCGCGTGTAGAGGAATGCCTGGCCTTCCTCCTCGACCAGTTGCGTCTCAAAGCCCTGGGCCTCGTACTCGCCCTTCTTCGCCTCGGCGGCTGGGGCCGCGTCGTAGGTCTCGCCGTCCCAGACGAACTTGTGGCGGTCGAAGAAGCGGACATCTTGAGGCACAGCGTCGTCTCCTATGCCGTGCGGTACGGGCTAGGGCCGAGGGCGCGAACGGACTCGACCATGTTGGTCATGACCTGTGCGAAGCGCGGGCCTTCGGAGGCGGAGACCCACTCGAGGCGGAAGCGCTCTTGCTCCAGGCCGAAGTCTTCGAGCATCAGGCCGATGGCCTCGGCGCGCTTCTGCGCCCGCAGGTTGCCCTCGAGGTAATGGCAGTCGCCCGGGTGGCAGCCGCAGATGAGTACGCCGTCGGCGCCTTTGCTCAAGGCGTCCATCACCAGCTTGGGGTGGACCATGCCGGAACACATGACGCGGACGATCCGCACGTTGGGCGGATACTGGAGACGCGAGGTGCCGGCCAGGTCGGCCCCGGCGTAAGAGCACCAGTTGCAGCAGAAGGCCACGATGATCGGCTCGAAAGACTCGTCCATCGCTCATTCCCAAACGAAAGGGGGATGATTGGATGGTTGGATGAGTGGATGGGTGTCAGAGCAGGACAGCCATCCAGGAATCTTCTCTTGCATCCATCCATTCATCCAGTCATCCATTCATCCAGTCTTCTACGGCACGAGCGCCGCCTCCACGACCGCGGCGATCTGGGTCAGGCGGTAGTGTCGGATGAAGATGCCGTCCTTGGGGCACGTGGCCTGGCACACTCCGCAGCCCTTGCAGAGCGCCTCGTTGGCCTCCACGGTCTTCTTGATCGCGCCGTTGCGCATGTACTCGATGAGCGTGAGGGCGTGGTACGGGCAGGGGTCTATGCAGTAGGCGCAGCCGTCACAATTGGCGTCCACGACCTCCGAGATGGCCGATTCGGGGGTGAGGTAGTCTTTGGCAAGAATGGTGGCGGCGCGGGAGGCGGCGGCGGTCGCCTGGGCGATGGTCTCGGCGAGCTGCTTGGGACTGTGGGCCAGGCCGGCCAGGAACACGCCCTCGGTCGCGAAGTCCACGGGGCGCAGCTTCAGGTGGGCCTCCAGGAAGAAGCGGTCCTGGTTCAGCGGCACCTTGAGCATCTGGGCCAGCGCCTGCCCGTCCGCCGTCGGCACCACCGCCGTCGAGAGCACCAGCAGATCGGCGTCAATCGCGAGCGTGCGCTCGAGAATGGGGTCCCAGGCCTCGACACACAGGCTAGAAGCCTGTGCCACCACTGTTGGCTTGTGGTCGGGCTCGTAGCGGATGAAGCGGACGCCCTTCTCGCGTGCGAGCCGGTAGTAGTGCTCGGCGAAGCCGTAGGTTCGCATGTCGCGGTAGAGCACAAAGACGTTGGCCTGGGGGCGAAGCTCTTTGAGCTTGAGCGCGTTGCGGATGGCGTGGGCGCAGCAGATGCGGCTACAGTAGGGGCGCTCCCCCTCGCGCGACCCGACGCACTGGATCATGACCACTGTGTCGGGCGTCACCTCGCCGGCCGCGAGCTTCTGCTCGAACTCGACCTGTGTGACCACCCGTGGGTCCTGGCCGTAGAGGTATTCGGCCGGCTTGTGGACGTCGGCGCCTGTGGCGACGACGACGGCGCCGTGCTCGACCTCCTGGGTCGCGCCGTCCCTGCTGAGCTTTGTCTTGAAGTTGCCCAGGAAGCCCTCCACCGCAGCAACCGAGGTGCGGAGGTGGGTGGTCACTCGCGGATGAGCGAGGGTCCGCTCGACAGTCTGTGCGAGGAAGCCTTGCGGGTCCTCGCCATTGAAGAGGTAGCGGACGTGCCGTGCGTGGCCGCCCAGCTCGGCCTCGCGCTCGACAAGGTGGACGCTGAAGCCCTCGTCGGCGAGGGCGAGCGCCGCGGTCATGCCTGCGACGCCGCCGCCGACGACGAGCGCCGCGTGGTTCAGCGGCAGGCTCCGCTCGGCCAAGGGCTCGATCAGGCGGGCCTTGGCGACGGCCATCCGCACCAGGGCAATTGCCTTCGCCGTGGCCTTCTGCGGCTCGTGCATGTGGACCCAGGAGCACTGGTCGCGGATGTTGGCCATCTCGAAGAGGTAAGGGTTCAAGCCGGCCTCGCGCATCGTGTCGCGGAAGAGCGGCTCGTGGGTCCGCGGCGTGCAGGAGGCGACGATCACGCGGTTGAGCTTGTGCTCCTCGATGGCCTTGCGTATCTTCGCCTGGCTGTCGGTCGAGCACGAATAGAGGTTGTCCTCGGCGTAGACGACGTTGGGCAGGCTGCGGGCATACTCGACAACCCCTGGGACGTTGACGACCCCGCCGATGTTGCGGCCGCAGTGGCAGACGAAGACGCCGATGCGCGGCTCCTCGCCCGCAACGTCGCGCTCGGGCGGGTACTCCTTGGGCTTGACGAGTGTGCCGCGGGCGTCGGCGAGGAGGCCCATCGCGCGGGCGGCGGCGCCGCTCGCCTGCATAACGGTCTCGGGGATGTCCTTCGGCTCGGAGAAGGCCCCGGCGACGAAGACGCCGGGGCGGCTCGCCGTCAGCGGAGCAAGGGGCTGCACGAGACAGTAGCCCTCGTCGCCGCGCTCCAGGCCCAGACGGCGAGCCACCTCGGTCGCCCGCGGCGCGGGGCGGATGCCGCACGAGAGGACGACGAGGTCGAACTCTTCGTCCTTGAACTCGCCCCGCTCGTTGAGGTACTTGATGCGGAGGTTGCGCTCGTCGCCGGCCTCCTGGACGGTGGCGGGGCGGGCGCGGACGAAGCGCACCCCTTCGTCCTGTGCGCGCTGGTAGTAGGCATCGAAGCCCTTGCCGTAGGCCCGCAGGTCCATGAAGAAGATCGTGTATTCCAGCCCCGGCAGGTGCTCCTTGGCCATGAGGGCGTGCTTGACGGCGTACATGCAGCAGACGGAGGAGCAGTAGTTGGCGTCGTCCTCGCGGGAGCCGACGCACTGGATGGAGGCGATGCGCTTCGGCTCCTTGGCGTCGGAAGGGCGCTGGACGTGGCCCTGGTAGGGGCCGCTGGCGGAGAGGACGCGCTCGAACTGGAGGCTGGAGATGACGTTGGGGAACTGGCCGAAGCCGTACTCGGCGCGGAGCGTGTGGTCGCACAGTTGGAAGCCGGGGGCGATGACCACGGCCCCAACGTCCAGTTCCACGACCTCCTCCTGCTGGTTGTAGTCAATGGCCTTCGCCCCGCAGACCTTCTCGCAGGCGCGGCAGGCGTCGAGTTCGGGGGCCTTGCGGAAGTGCATGCAGGTCTCGCGGTCAATCACCGCCATCTTCGGGATGGCCTGCGGGTAGGGGATGTAGATGGAGGGGCGGCCGCCGAGGTCGGCGTTGAACTCGGAGAGAATGGGCCGCGGCGCGCGCGCCGACACCTTGCCCAGGTCAACGGCCGCGGTGGGGCAGACGACCTGGCAGGCGCCGCAGGCCATGCAGATCGGCGAGAGCTTGTCGTAGGCCGGCGCGATCTTGCGGCGGTTCCCGCGGCCGCGGAAGTCCACTGCGCCGTTCTTCATCAGCTCGTCGCATACGCGGACGCACAGGCCGCAGAGGATGCAGTCGTCGTCCTTTTTCGGGAAGCGGGACTCTGTGACGCCCATCTCCGCGGCCAGGGCCTTCACCCGCTCGGAGTTCGGGCAGCGGGCCAGGAGCAGCTCGGCCATGATCCGCCGCGTCTTGACGACCCGCTCGGCGTTCGTGCGGACGATGAGGCCCTCGCGCGTGGGGAAGGTGCACGAGGCCGTGATCCGTTTCCGGCCGCGCTCCTCGACCTCGACGAGACAGAGGCGGCAGGCACCGTAGTCGGGCAGGGCCGGGTGGTGGCACAGCGTGGGGACCTTGATCCCCGCCTGCTGGCAGGCGTCCAGCACGCTCTTGCCCGGCTCCACGCTCACCTTCTGATCGTCTATCGTCAAGTTCAGCATGCTTGCCTGACTTCCCTGGTGTCGAAGTGCATGCTCTCCCCGGCACTTCTGTGGTTGAAGACGAAGTCGACCTCCGGGTGTCCCACGACGAGTGTCTGGAGCGTCGCCGCCATATCGCCCAGCGGCTTGCGGTCGGGGTGGCTCCGGCGGAAGGTGGCCCTCACCGTTGTCCCGCCATCCGGCGCGGAGGAAACATGGAAGTCGCCTTCGGCCTCCCTCGCGGACTGGGCGAGGAGTGCCAGGCCCAACCCAAACCTGCGCCCAGGCTTGGTCGTGTAGTAGGGGTCGGCCGCGCGCGCGCACTCCTCAGCGTCCATGCCTCTTCCGTCGTCCTTGACCTCGAGCGTGAGGATGTCCCGCTGCGTGTCCTCGACGACCGAGATCTCAACCAGCTTCGCCTCGGAGCGGAGCGAGTTGTCCACGATGTCGAGGATGTGAAGCGACAGGTCTTCCATTACGGCAACACCCTCCTCCCCTCAGCGCCGCGCAGGGCCATCCCGATCTCGGGCGCGGTCGGCTCCTCCACGAGGAAGCGGGTGGACCGGCAGCCGATCTCCTCGGGGCGGTGGGCGTCCGACGACCTGACGACAGTGAGGTTCTCTGGCAAAGGGGGCAGCTTGTCAGAGCACACCTCGGCGGCGTCGAGCTGGAGCCCCTGCGGGACGAACCCGAGCTGGCTGATGATGCTGAATCTGGGCCGGTCCACGTGCGCGGCGATGGCGATGCCCCCGAGCCTGTGGATCGTGTGAACCACGTCCCTCAACGAGAGCGAGGTCGCGCCGATCAGGAGTCGGCTGTTGTGGCCGACCACCTCCCCAAGCTCGTCCACCACCAGTTGCTCACCAAAGATCCCGGGGTCGTTCTCGCCACTGAGGTTCTGGTAAACAAACTCTTGTGCGGAGCCGAGGGCGCGGTCGTCCGCAAAGATGCCCAGGACATGCACCTCCTCGCGCGTGCATATCTCCATCCCACCGATGACGGCCAGGCCGGCGTCGCGTGCGGCGCGCGTGGCGGCCCCCACGTTCTCGGCCGAGTTGTGGTCGCACACGACGATCAGGTCCAGCCCTCTCTCACGAGCTATCCTCACCACCCCCGGAGGGGACATGTCGCGCTCCGCGCAGGGCGAAAGGCACGTGTGTATGTGCATATCTGCACGCACTTCCTTCACGTCCTCATTCCTGGCACGCCCAGGGCGTAGAGGCGGCCGATGAGCTCGAAGGCGGGCAGGGCGCTGACGAGGATGGGCACATCGTCGGCCTTCGCCTTCTGGAGCGTTTCGGCATCGGGCTCGCGCCCGTTGATCAGGACGATCCCCGCGAGCTTCTTCAGGATGGCGACGGGGACGGTGTTCTCGTGGGCCTGAAGCGTCACCCACAGGTCGCCCTCCTGGCCGTGGGCGATGACGTCGCTGAGGAGGTCGCTGGCGTATCCGCCGAGCACCTCGGCGGCCAGGGCGCCGCCGCCGGCTCTCACCTCAAGCCCGAGCTTGTGCGCTATCTCGCTCAGGTTCACCCTGGTGCTCCATGAGGATTTCGACCTCGAGCCGCGTGCCCTTCCCGACCGCCGAGTCGATTCTCATCCGGTCGGAGCATTTCTTGATGTTCGGCAGCCCCATTCCCGCGCCGAACCCGAGCTCCCTCACCCAGTCCGGGGCGGTTGAGAAGCCGGGCTGCATGGCCTTCTCGATGTCCGGGATGCCGGGGCCTTGGTCCTCGACCTCGATCCGCATCGTGTCGGCCCCAAGCTCGACGGCGATTCGGCCGCCCTGGGTGAAGACGATGAGGTTCATCTCGGCCTCGTAGGTGGCGACTGCGGCGCGGCGGGTCGTCTGGGGGTCCACGCCCAGGCGGAGAAGGGTCGTCTTCAGCTTGACGGCGCTGGCGCCGCCGCGGCTGAAGTCGCCGCCGCGCACGCGGTACTCGAGCTTCACCGTGGAGCGGTCGGCCTGGATGTCCTCGAAGATGTGGCTCGACCTTGCGCCGCGCATCTCCGCGGTGCGGTAGTCCACCTCCAGGTGCCTCAGCAGCCCGCGAATGATGTCGCCCTTCGTGATGACCCCCACGAGGCGCCCGGTGTCGCGCGCGACCACGGGCAGCCGCCCGAAGCCCAGCCGCTCGAGCCTGTTCACGGCCTGCACGAGCGGCTCGTCGTCGTAGATGCTCCGCACGTCCCTGGTCATCCGGTCGGCTACGGGGCAGGCATGGCCGCCGTCGTTCAGCCACTTGATGAAGTCCTCGATGCTCACCATGCCGACCAGCGCCCCGTCCTCGACCACGGGAGTCCCCGAGATGCGCTTGGCGCGCAGGATCTCGCGCAGATCGCTCATCGGGGTGGAGGGCATCACGCTAATGACCTCCTTCGTCATCACCTCACGGACCAGGAGCTCGTAGACCATCTCCTGGATCTTGGTCACTTCTTCCGGCAACTGGCGGCTTCCTTTGCTTTGTCGCCGACGGGCAGCCCCTTGGTGTAGAGGCGGCCGCAGGACTCGTACATTGACAGTGGCGTGACGAGGAGAGGGACCTGGCTCTCCTCGGCCAGCCGTGCGGCCTCGGGCTGGGGCCTCTTGCCGCGGACGAAGCAGACGGCGGCGAAGTCGGACACGACGGCCACGCGCACCACCTGCTCGTTGGTCAGCCCCGTGAGGAGGAGCGAGCCGGCGCCCCGGGAGGTCAACACGTCGCTCATCAGGTCGCTCGCGTGGCACGAGAGGACCTCCGCCCCGATGGAGTCCGTGCGGCTGGGCCGGCGGCCCAACCACTCCGCGTCCAACGTTCCTCGGACCTCTTCGAGCGTCATTGCACCGTCACCGCCTCGAACTTGCACACGTCCCGGCAGACCCCGCACTTGATGCACTTCTCCTGCTCGATTGTCTGGGGCTTCTTCTTCTCGCCCGAGATGGCCCCTTGGGGGCATCGCTTGTTGCACAGGAGGCACGCCTTGCACCTTTCGGGGTCAATGCGGAACGTGATGAGGGCCTTGCAGACGCCGGCCGGGCAGCGGCGGTCCGCAATGTGGGCCTGGTACTCATCCCGGAAATAGCGCAACGTGGTCAGCACCAGGTTGGGAGCGGTCTGGCCCAACTGGCACAGCGAGGCCACTTGGATCGCTCCGGAAAGCTCCTCGATCAGCTCGAGATCGCCCTCCTTGCCTTTCCCCTCGCAGGCGTTGCTGAGCATGAGGAACATCGTGTCCAGCCCATCCCGGCACGAGGTGCACTTCCCGCACGACTCGTCCCTGAGGAAGTCAACGAAGTACCTGGACACATCCACCATGCACGTGTCCTCGTCCATGATCACCATGCCGCCCGAGCCCATCATGGAGCCGGCCTTTTCGAGGCTCTCGTAGTCCACCGGCAGGTCGAGGTATTGCGCGGGGAGGCATCCGCCGGAAGGCCCGCCCGTCTGGACCGCCTTGAATGCCTTGTTGCCTGGAATGCCGCCGCCGATGTCGTAGACGATCTCGCGCAGGGTGATGCCCATGGGCACTTCGACCAGGCCGGCGTTGACCACGTTGCCGGCAAGGGAGAAGACCTTTGTGCCCTTGCTGGTCTCGGTGCCGATGCTGGAGAACCACTTCGCCCCCCAGTTGATGATGACGGGGACGGTTGCGAGCGTCTCCACGTTGTTGAGCACGGTGGGCTTCTCCCACAGCCCCTTTTCGGTGGCGTGGGTGTGCTTGGCGGAGGGTTCGGGCGGCTCGCCCTGGATGGAGGCGCGCATGGAGCTGGACTCGCCGCAGACGAAGGCGCCGGCGCCCCTGAAGATCGTCACGTCGAAGTCGAAGCCGAGGTCGAGGATGTTCTTCCCGAGCAGGCCGTAGTCTCGCGCCTGCTGGGCTGCCGCGGCGATGCGCTCGATTGCCAGGGGGTACTCGGTCCTGATGTAGACGATGCCGCGTGACGCCCCCACCGCGTAGCCGGCGATGGCCATGCCTTCAAGGATAGAATGCGGGTCGGCCTCGATGATGCTCCTGTCCATGAAGGCGCCGGGGTCGCCCTCGTCCGCGTTGCAGATGATGAACTTCACGTCGGCGTGGTGCGCCGCGGCGGACTCCCACTTGCGCCCGGTGGGGAACCCTGCGCCGCCGCGCCCTCGCAGCCCGGAATCCTTGATCTCCTTGATCACCTGCTCGGGCGTCATCGAGGTGAGCACCTTCACCAGCGCTTTGTAGCCGTCGTTGGCGATGTACTCGTCAATCCTGCTGGGGTCAATCAGTCCGCGGTTCCTCAGGGCGATCAGGCGCTGCGACTTGAAGAAGGGGATGTCCCGAATCGTCGGGATGGGCGCCTTTTCCCCGGGCGGGGTGTACATGAGCGACTTGACCGGCCGCCCCTTGAGGAAATGCTCTTCGACCAGGTGGGGCATGTCCTCAACCTTGAGCGACTGGTAGAAGATGCCTTCGGGCTGAACGATGAGGATGGGGCCGCGGACACACAGGCCGCTCGCACCCGTCGGCACCACCTGTATCTCGTTCTCCAGGCCCCTCTCCCGTATGGCGCCCTCCAGGCTGTCCTTGATGCGCAGTGCCCCATTGGACACGCAGTTCGTGCACATACAGAGCATTGCGTTGGTGCGATAGGCCATGGCTGCGGCGACTCCTAGAGCACGCGCTCGCTTCCGACCGACAGGGCGTGTTCGGCGGCGATTTCGCCGCCGAGGATGTGCTTCTCCACGATGTCCTTCACCTTGTCGGCGGTCAGGTTCACGTACTTCACGGGCGGCTGGTCCTTTAGCTCGACCGTGATCATGGGCTCTCGGCTGCACAGGCCGGCGCAACTGGACGTCACGAGAGCGATGTCGCCGAGGTGCCGGGTCTCGACCTCTCGTATCAGAGCCATCATCACGGCCCGCGCCCCGGCGGCGATGCCGCAAGTGCCCATGTGGACGAGGATTCTGCCGCGAGCGATCCCCTGCCGCAGGTGGATGCGGCTCTTGGCTTCCTCACCGATCCTGTCAAGGTCCTGAGCAGTGATCCTTGCCATGATGCCTCCTCGCATCACGCGTACTTCGCCACGATGTCGGGCACCTGGGACAGCTTGACGTAGCCGAAGATGTCGTCGTCAACCCTCACCACTGGGGACTGCCCGCAGCAGCCCAGGCAGTTCACCGTCTCCAGGGTGAAGTTCAGGTCCTCAGTGGTGCCGCCGACTTCGACCTTCAGTTCCCTCTGGAGCGTTTCGAGAATCCGCCGCCCGCCCTTGACGTAGCAGGCGGTGCCCATGCAGACGTTGACGACGTGTTTGCCCCGCGGCTTGAGGCTGAAGGCATTGTAGAACGTGGCGATGCGCAGCAGCCGCGCCATCGGCACCCCGAGTTCGGCGGACAGGTACGCAAACGCGGCCGGCTTGAGCCAGTGGTACCTGGCATTGATGTCCTGGAGGATCGGCAGCAACGCGCCCTGTTCCCTGCCGTTCGCAGCGAGGATGCGATCGAGCTCCTCCCTCTCCTCGGGGGGCAGGGCCACCTCTTCAGCCTCGATAGGCTCCAGGTAGGCGCGGTTGCGGACCAGGCAGGCCGCCGAGCAGTCCCCGCAGCCCGTGCACTTGGCGGGGTCAACGGAGCGGGGGCGCTTGCGCACGCGCGCCCGGAAGTGCCCCGGCTGGCCCTCCAGGGCCAGGAGGTCGGAGTAGGTGAGCTTCTCGACGTTCGGGTGCCGGCCGCAGTCCACCAGGCGGGGGGCGAGGGTGCACATCGCGCAGTCGTTGGTGGGGAAGGTCTTGTCGAGCTGGGCCATCGCGCCGCCGATGGCCGGGCCTTCCTCGACGAGGTAGACCTTGTAGCCTGACTCGGCGAGGTCGAGGGACGCCTGCATGCCGGCGATGCCGCCGCCGACGACGAGGACGGCCCCAACATTCCCGTTGCTGCCCTGCGTCGCTCGGGAATCCGCCATGATGGGCACCTCAGGCTTCCTGCCCCCTCTCCCTTGGGGAGAGGGTTGGGGTGAGGGTGCGTGTGTCCTCGCCGGCCTCGCGGAAAGCACCCTCACCCCGGCCCTCCCCCCAAGGGGGAGGGGGAGAAGGCCCCTCTCGCCAAACGCGTACTCGGGATAGAGGCGACGCGCGGCAGAAGGACTCGGAAGGCGGAGCCTTGGCCGAGGGCCGTCTGGACCTCGATTCTGCCGCCGTGGATGTCGAGGATTTTCTTCACGATGGGCAGGCCGAGCCCCGTGCCCGGGATGCTCTTCTGGGCCTGCCCGCGGTAGAAGGTGTCGAAGATGTGGCCGAGGTCTTCGGGCGCGATGCCTGGGCCGGTGTCGCGCACCGTTACCGCCGCCCAGGTCTCGGTGCCGTTCACCTCCGCGGTCACGGTGCCGCCCGCGGGGGTGTAGCGGACGGCGTTGTCGAGGAGGTTGGCGAACAGCTCGTCGAGTGCGCTGGGGTCGGCGCGGACGGCCCCCGGGTCGGTCTTGAGGGTGAAGGAGACCGTCAGCTTCTCTGCCTGCGGCTCCTGCCTCACGCGCTCCACCGCGGCCTTCACGAGGTCGGCCAGGGGCATCTCCTTGACTTCCTGGAGGCCCTTGCCCTGCTCCAGGCGGGCCAGGGTGAGCCAGTCGCTCACGAAGCGCATCATCTGGTCGGCCCGCTGGGCGACGAGCTCGAGCATCCCCTTGGCCCGGGGGGTGACGTCGCCGGCGTAGCCGTGGAGGACGACGCCGAGGCACTGCCGCAGCGCGGCGAGGGGGGCCTTGAAGCGGTGGGCGAGCATGGCGAGCTGGAGCTCGGCGGCGGGGGCCTTGCCGTGGAGGAGCGCCGAGGCCCGCAGCGCGGCCGCGCGATGCTCGATGCCGCGCCGAACCACCGCCCGGAGGTCGGCGGGCTTGAACGGCTTGGCGAGGAAGTCGTACGCCCCGGCCTTCATCGCCTCGACTGCGACCTCAAGGGTCGCGTAGCCCGTGATGACGATGGCGACGATGTCGGGGGCGAACGCCTTGACGGCCTCCAGGTAGGCCAACCCGTCCATGCCCGGCATCTTCAGGTCGGCCAGCACCAGGTCGGGCGAGTGGCGGCGGGCCAGCTCCAGGCCGCTCGGGCCGTCGGGCGCCGCTATCACCTCGAAGCCCTCGGGCTGGAGGATTTGGCCGCAGGCGTCGCGCATCCACTCCTCGTCGTCCACCACCAGCACCTTGGCCGGAGTGCCCGACACGAGTGGCTTGTTCCCGGCCCCTGCCATCGCCTATCCTTCCACTGGCACAAACCTACTCAGCTCGTCCAGGAGCCGCTCCGGCTCCACCGGCTTCCTGAGGTAGGCATCCACGGGGAACAGCCCCGGCTCGCGGTCGGGGGCGCACGGGGCATCGAGCTTCTCCTCGATGGCCGAGATGCCGAGGATGGGGGTGTGCTTGATGCGAGGGTCGCGGCGGGCCTCGCGGCAGAACTCGAAGCCGTCCGTGGTGCTGCCCATGATGATGTCGAGCAGGATGGCGTCGGGCGCCTCGCGGCGGGCGGCGTCGAGCCCCTCGCGAATCGAGTGGGCCGAGACCGTGCCGTAGCCGGCCGGCTCGAGCACCGCGCGGAGGCAGGCGTGGAAGTCGTCGTCGTCGTCAACGATCAGCACCTTCGGGGCATGGCTGGCCCTGTCGGGCCGGGGGACGCCCACAGCGTCGCGCACGGCCTCGACCAGCTCGGCGGGGTCGCCCGAGCTGATGTAGTAGTAGAAGAGGTCGAGCGCGCGCACCTGGGCCTCGAGCTCGCGCGAGTTTTCGGGCGCGGTGAAGATTAGCTTGAAGTGGGGGCAGAGGTTCCGAAGTATCTGGGCCGCGGTGAGGCCGGGGATGTCGGCCAGCTCGGCGTCGAGGACGACGCAGGCGGAGCGGGCGTCGCGCAAGAGGTGTGCGGCCTCGGCCATGCTGGCGGCCGACAGGGTGCGCTCCCACCCGGCCCCGACGAGGGCGCCAACGAGGCGCTCACGCCGCCTCGCATCCCGGCACGCCACGAGCATAGTCGCGCTCGCCATGCAATGACCCCCAGGGCTACTGGGTGTGGCAGGGGGAGCAAGCGCTGTGCCAATCCTGTCACGAGCCGCAAGGCAGAAGTCGCAAGTCACGAGTGGCAAGGCACAAGTGGCGAGGGGGGGAGGTGCGCGGGACGAGGGGCGAGGGAGGAAGGGGGCGGCAGGGCTGTGGCGGATGGCCGCAGGGGTGGGGCAATTTGCCACAGCCTCCATTCTCACAGGCTGCCAGCGACCCTGGTCCGCTCGTTCTGCGCGTTCAACCTTCGATGTTCGAAGTTCGGCGTTCGGCGTTCGTTTGGTTGCGGCCGAAGGCCGCGCTCGGTGAGGTGTGAGAGGGCGAAAATGACACGAAAAACTCCCAAAACCGCGCTTGACAAGGGGGGGGTTCACTATACTTGTTGTCGCTCGGGCGCGCTTCCCCCGGCCGAAAGCCGCAGCGCCCAGCAACTACGCTCCTCCCTGCCGCGCATCCGGGCCAGACACCTACCCAAGAGCGTGCATCTCAGCACCCGTGTGCCTCTCCGCCCGTGAAACGCAAGCGGGCCGTGCTCGAGAGCAACCGCCAGGGATAGCCGGCTTGGGCGATGGATGACCGCCGAGTGGGAGCCAACAAGCTCCCCAACCTATCGCCTCGCACCGATGGGTATGGTCATCCAGAGCCCCCTGATGCCTCTGAAAACTCCCGCTTCTGCCAGGCAAGCGATTCTCATGTTTCCGAGGGTGGGCTGTCCAGTTCACGCTGAACCGGTACATGCATTCCTTTACCCAAAACAAAACAAGAATTCAAGAGGGTTGAAGCCAAGACAGAAGCCCGGTCGAAGCCCTTCCTGGCGTTACAATTAATTAGCACGACAACGCTAGTTTCGGTGGCTCCACAGGCGGTAACCACTTGTCAATACAGGGGATACGCTACAGTAGCATGTCATTCTGAGCGGAGCCAGCCTCCCGGCGGGCGGAGCGAAGAATCTCTC
>Ga0194112_10001953_pt1 | contig 29929 bp, 19 predicted proteins | sample TA2MahC400mmetaG_FD_146191 | JGI IMG/M metagenome (GOLD analysis project Ga0194112, IMG submission 146191) | Freshwater microbial communities from Lake Tanganyika, Tanzania - TA2015016 Mahale Deep Cast 400m | ecosystem: Environmental > Aquatic > Freshwater > Lake | place: Tanzania: Lake... | reverse complement strand
GGACGTGGACGAGCATCTGGACGAGGCTGTCCTTGACCTCGGCAAGCTGGCGTAGCTGGCGGTGGCTGGCCTCGAGGCGCTCCTGGGCGCGGCGGGCCTCGACGATCTGGCGGCGCATCTCGATGGCGGAGGAGACGCGGAGCACCACGTCGGCCACCGACACGGGCTTGATTAGGTAGTCGTAGGCCCCCAGGCGCATCGAGCGGAGGGCGGTCTCGATGTCGCCGACCGCGGTGACGACGATGACGCTAGTGTCGGGCGCCTCCATCCGCACCTTGACGAGCAGCTCGACGCCGCTCATTTCGGGCAGCATCAGGTCGCAGAGCATCACGTCCACCGGCGCCGCCTCGCCATCGCGGCCCGCTCGGATGCGTTCGAGGGCCTGGGGAGCTGTGGCGGCGCCGGCGCCGCGATAGCCGGCGCCCGCCAGGCCCGCCAGCAGCATCTCGCGGACGCCCTCTTCGTCGTCCACCACTAACACGTGGGCAGAAAAGGGGACATTCTCCTTTTCTGCGCAGCAGCCTTGGGCGCCCGAAGGGGACATTCTGCTTTCCCGCGAAGCGGCCTTCGGCGCCCCCCTTGGGGGCGGAAAGCAGAATGTCCCCGTGGTGAATGTCCCCTTTTCTGCCCAGGGCTCAGCAAGTTCCTGCTGAAGGACGGGAGGGGGGGATGGAGAGAGGAGCACATCGGTGGGTGCAAGCCTCGTCGAACAGTCAGACATGTGCTCAACCCCCATATACCCCCCTCCTGTCCTTCAGCCGCTCACGGAGCGAGAGAGGGCAGAGCAACCGGCGTGCCGGCCGGCCGGCGGGCGCCGAGAGGCGCGCCACGCCGCTGCAAGGCATTGGGGCAACAGCGCTTGGGATGATGGGGGTTGCCGGAGCCGGGGCACGCCACGGGGGCCCTATGGCGTGGCATCTATTGACCGCCCGCCACCCGCGCCCAGTTCCTTGGCCTTGTAGTAGAGGGTCTTGTAGTCCACCTTGAGCAGGCGCGCGGCCTGGCTGCGGTTGCCGCCCGTGCGCTCGAGGACGGCGGCGATAACGGATTGCTCGACCTGGCGGACGCACTCGCGCGTGATGTCCTTGAGCGACCACTGGCCGGCGAGCACCTGGTCGAGGTTGCTGGGCTGCACGGCGGGGCGCTCGGCGGCCCGGTGCAACTCTGAGCCGGGCACGGCGCAGCGCGCGCTCGCCGCGCGCACGTGGTCGGGGTTCACCGTGTCCTCGGCCAGCAGCACGGCGCGGCGGATGACGTTGCGCAGCTCGCGGACGTTGCCCGGCCACTCGTAGCCGTAGAGGAGTTCCATGGCTTGCGGCGAGACGCCCTGGACGCGCCGTCCAAGCTCCTCGCTGGCCTGGGCCAGGAAGCGCTGGGCGAGGTGCGCGATGTCCTCCTTGCGCTTGCGCAGGGGGGGTATCTCGATGGCGAATTCGTTGAGGCGGTGGAACAGGTCGCGGCGGAAGGCCCCCCGCTCGACCAGGCGCTGGAGGTCCTGGTTGCTGGCGGCCACCACGCGGATGTCCACCGGGATGGGCTCCTTGCCGCCGACGCGGTAGACCTGGCGGTCCTCCAGGGCGCACAGGAGCTTGCGCATCATGGCCTCGGAGAGGTTGGCCACCTCGTCGAGGAAGAGCGTGCCCTCGTGCGCGCGCTCGAAGTAGCCGCCCTTGCGCTCGACGGCCCCCGTGAAGGCCCCGCGCTCGTGGCCGAACAGCTCGCTCTCGATCAGCGTGTCGGGGATCGCCCCGCAGTCCACCCGCACCAGGCGGCGGGCCGCGCGCTCGCTCAGGTCGTGGACGGCGCGGGCCACCAGGCTCTTCCCCGCCCCCGTCTCGCCGTGGAGGAGCACGGTCAGGCCCGTGCCCGCCACCTGTGCCACCTGCTCGCACACGCGCCGCACCGCGGCGCTCGGGCCCATCATCTCCGCCAGCGAGGCCCGCGAGGCGAGGAGGAGCTGCCCGCCGTCCCCCTCGGGGCCGCCGGGCGCCACGCGCTCGACGATCTCCAGCAGCGCCGCCAGGCGCACCGGCTTCGCCACGAAGTCCTCCGCCCCGAGCCGCATCGCCGCCACCGCCGCATCAACCGTCCCGTGGCCCGTGACCACGACCACGGGCAGCCGGCGGTCCAGCTCCTTGATGCGGGCCAGGGTGTCGAGACCGCTCAGGCCGGGCATGCACAGGTCGAGGAGCACGGCGTGAGGCCGCTGCTGGCCGATGAGCTTCACCGCCTCGTCGCCCCCCGCGGCCGTCAGCGCCTCGTAGCCCTTCGCCTCAAAGAAGCCCCGGAGCATGTCCCGGATGGCCGGCTCGTCGTCAACGACAAGCACCCTCTTCCGGCCCTCCTGTAGCGCCATATGACCTTCCGTCTGAAATTCGCGCGCCTCGCGCGCGCGTGCTGCGGATGCAACCCAGTGCCTCCCTCAGATGGGCAGAAACACCTGCGCCGTGGTGCCCCGGCCGCTCTCGCTGGTCACGGCGAGCCAGCCGCCGTGCTCCTGGGCGATGCGCCGCACCATGGGCAATCCCAGCCCCGTCCCCCCCGGCTTGGCCGTGAAGTACGGCTCGAAGATGTGGTCAAGTGTCGAGCGGTCCATGCCCACCCCCGTGTCGGCCACCGTCACGCACACCCAGCGCCCGGGCCGGGCGTCGGGCGCGCCAGGCCAACCCCCGTCGCCAACCACGACGTTTTCCGTGCTCACCGTGAGCGTCCCGCCGCTCGGCATCGCCTCTCGCGCGTTGTCCACCAGGTTGATGATCGCCTCCTCGATGGCCACGGGGTCGGCCGCCGCCGGCCACAGGCCCGGCGCGAGCTCGAGCTGGAGACTGATGTCGGGCGGCAGGAGCGGCTGGAAGATGTCCAGCGCATTCCGCACGATGGGGTTGATGCCCGTCACGACGGGGACGCACTGCCTTCCGCCCGCAAGGGGGGCGCAGAGGGCCGCTTCGCGGGGAAGCGGGACGTTCGCCTCGCGGCCCGCGCGCAGCCATTGGCCGGCCAGGGAGGCCCCGATGTCGGCCGCGTGGACGATCTGCTCGAGCGACGTGCGCAGCGCGCTGCCCTCCCCGGCCGTGCTCAGCGCGATCTCCGCGTGGCCGGCGATCAGCGTGAGCAGGTTGTTCAGGTCGTGGGCCACCCCTCGGCCCGCCAGGGGGTCAGCCACCCACTGCCGGCCCCCCGGCACGAATGCGCGGGGCGGGAATGGCGCGTCCGCGCCCGCGGGCAGACCCAGCAACACCCCGGGGGGCGCTCCACTCGGGCCGCCTTCTTCCCCTTCGTGGTCGCCCGCCACACAGACCGATTCGTTCATGGGCTTCCTCCTAACGCGACCGTGGCCCCAACCGAAGGGGCAAGACCCAGGTTGGGCACACTAGAGAACGAAGCCAGGCTGACCGGGTTTGTTTTCGTCTTCTCCAGCGCCCCGATGACGTAACCTGCCAGGATTCCTCGACTTATTGAATCGCCCGCAGAGCGGCTTGATTCAATAGGGTGTGCCCAACCTGGCTCTTGCCCCGAGCAACATGTGCCCAAGGCGCGCATATGTTACGACCGAAGAGCCCATCGGCCTCGCGGGACACATCTGCGCCCAAGCAAGAACCGTGCCGAGCGCGGCAGCGCGCCGGCGCGCCTCGCCCGGATGCCTTATCTCTAATGCTCTGAGCCACCTATGGGCTCGCAGCGGCGGTGCGCTTGCCCGCGGTGTGCTCGCAGTTGGGGAGTCGCCTCTATACCGCGCGTTCCAGGATGCCGACGCCCGCCACGCGCGGGCCATGGTACACCGGCCAATGCCTCAGGCAAGATGGATGGCAGGCGCGAGTAAAGGGTGGGCTGTAGAGAGGGCACCAACCGCGCTGCCGTGCGCCGCGGCATGGCTTCACGCCTCTGCCCCCCGCAGAGCAACGCGGAACAGCACGCCTTCCTCAAGGTTCACCGCCTCGATGCGTCCCCCGTGGTCGCGCACGATGGCGTGGCTCACGCTCAGGCCCAGCCCAGTCCCGCGCCCCGCCTCCTTTGTGGTGTAGAAGGGCTGGAAGAGCCTGTGGGGCTCGGACAGCGGCGGGCCATCGTTTTCGAACTCCATGACGGCCCAGCCGTCGCTGGGGTAGGTGCGGAGGGTCAGGACTCCGCACTCCGCGCTCCGCACTCCGCGTCGCCTCCCGAAGGGCGTCCAGCGCGTTGTTCACGATGTTCTGCACCACCTGCTGTAGCTCGCAGAAGTGGCCCACCACGCGTAGAGGCTCGGCGTGGAGGCACTGGTTGACCCGGACCCGCGATGCCTCGATGGGATAGCGGAGAAGGTCGAGCGAGTCCAGCACAACACGATTCACGTCCACCAGGGCCTTGGTGTCGCCGCGGCGGCGGGTGAACTTCAGGAGGCTGTTCACAATGTGGTCGCAGCGGCGGGCCTCGCTCCAGATGCGTTCGAGCTGCCCGCGCGTCCCCTCGGGCAGGTCGGCGCGCTGCCGCAGCAGTTGCGCGAAGCCCAGCACGCTCGTGAGCGGGTTCCGCAACTCGTGGGCGACCCCCGAGGTCATGACCCCCACCGAGGCCAGGCGCTGGGCGGCGACGACCTGCTCCCGGAGCTGGCGCTCGGCCGTCACGTCGGCAATCATGAGCACGGCGCCTGTCACCTCCCCTCGGCGTTCGCCCACGGGCGAGGCGACGACGCGCAGGATGGCCTGGCCGAACGGCCTCTCGAACTCCTGCACGTCGCCGGTCCGGAGCGTCTCGCGCACGCGGCAGAAGGAGCAGGGCCGCGACTGCGGCGCGGGGGCATCCTCCGTTGCCCTCTCCCCGAACACCTCGTAGCAGTGGCGGCCCAACACCTCCCCGGCCATCCGGCCGCACAGGACGGCGAACGGGCCGTTGACCCGCAAGAGCCGCAGGTCGCGCGACACGTAGGCAATGGCCAGCGGGGAGTCGTGGAAGAGCGCCCGCCACTCTGTCAGCGGCACCGCCTCGGAGAGGGGCGCGGGAGCGAACACCGTGTCCTCGACCTCGATGCTCACGGGGAGTCTCCACTCCGGGCGGCGCTCGGAACTGCTCTTGGCGGTGCCGCGCCAGCAAGTGCAAGAAGCATGCCGCGCCGAACGGGTCGAGCCCTGGCGCTCGCAGTGTTGCCACAAGCCTATGAATGGCACGTAGTTGCGGCTCCTGAGGCTATTGAGACTAGTCGTTCACAGGTCTGCCGCTTGCGGGATTGGCGCTATACAACCCAAGCCAGGAAGCAAGTGTCATGGGGATACCCGAAACTGCGCAGAGCCGGGGCGCTCACGGCGCTATGTGTCTGGCGGTTCTTCACAATCTCACGGCGCGCCCACCTCGCGTAAGTCACGCCGTGACAGCCGCTTGCGTCGAAAAGCCCTCCCCGATTCAGAGGGACGCCGCCGGACTCCCCCTTCCCGTGCCGCGCCGGGCCACATACTATGTGCACAGGGGGGCTGCGCGCTCACCCGGGGCTCTCTGTAGGAGGCGCACGATGCACTGGAGAGCAAGAGCGTGTGCTGCGATGGCAGTCATGGGTGCCTGGGCATGCGCGGCGGAGGCGCCAGGCGCGCCGGGCCGCATCGAGGCGGTCACCATCTGCCGCGACCAGGCAGCGGTCACGCGCGTGGTGCCCGTGCCGGCGGGTGCCGGGCCGATGGAGGTCGTGGTGAGCGACCTTCCCGCGCGCACGGTGCCGGAGAGCCTGCACGCCGACGGCGTGGCGGGGGTGCAGATTCGCGCCGTGCGTCTCCGCGCCCGCCCCGTCGCCGAGGAGCCGAGGGAAGAGGTCCGCAAGCTCGACGAGCAGCTCGCCGCCGCCGAGCGGACCCTACGGCAAATCCACCAGGACCAGGAGGTCGCCAGGAAGAAGCAGGGCTTCCTGGAAACCCTCGGCGGCTTCGGCGCCAGCACGGCCAAGGGAGACCTCGAGAAGGGCGCACTGAAGACCGATGAGCTGACGAAGCTGGCCCGCTTCGTCTTCGACCAGCAGGAGGCCCTCGGCAAACGGCTCCTCGAGCTCGCCGAGCAGCAGGCGAAGGCCGAAGGCGAGATGGCCCTCCTGCGCCGCCGCCGCGAGGCCCTCGCCACCGGCGACAGCCGCACCGCCCGCGAGGCCGTCGTCTTCCTCGAAAAGCAGCAGCCCGACAAGGCCGAGATCCGCCTCGGCTACCTCGTCGAAGGCGTCGCCTGGAAGCCCAGCTACAACCTCCGCGCCAGCGAGGGCCAGCCCGAGGTCGAACTCGAGTACAACGCCACGATCCAGCAGACGAGCGGCGAGGACTGGCGGAGCGTCGCCCTCGTCCTCTCCACCGCCACCCCCACCCTGGCTGCCGGGCCGCCCGGGCTCGCGCCCTTCCAGGTGACGCTCGACACCGCCGGCGAGGCTGCGGCCCCCCACCAGACCGTCAAGGCCGAGCGCGACCGCCAGGCGGCGGAGGACCAGTTCCGCGCCGCGCCCAACGCCGAGGTCCGCGACGAGGCGGCCGCGGCCGCCAACACCGCCGCCGCACAGCTCCACGTCCTCTACTTCCAGGGCGCGCCCAGGCTGGAGGAGGTGGCGCCCGTGGACTCCGGCGAGCGCCCCCACGCCGCCCCAGCAGTCACCCACCCCCTCCCCGGCCGCCACAGCCTCGACAGCCGCAGCGACTCCCAGACCGTCCGCATCGCCTCCCTCAAGCTCCCTGCCGACTTCCACCGCCTCGCCGAGCCCAGCCTCACCCGCTCCGTCTACCGCCAGGCCCGGCTCACGAACCGGTCCGACGCGGTGCTCCTGCCCGGCGCCCTGAGCGCCTACCTGGACGACAAGTTCGCCGGCGCCGGCACGCTCCCCCTGGTGCGGCCCGGCCAGAGCTTCACCGCGGGCTTCGGCGTGGACGCCCGCCTCGTCGCACAACAGCTCCTCGCCGACCGCCAGGAGAGCACCGTCGGCGGGAACAAGGAGCTTGTGCTCACCTACCAGATCGTCCTCGAGAACTTCGCCGACCAGCCCCTGCCCGTCCGCGTGCTCGACCGCATCCCGGTGCCCGCTGCCGACAAGGTGCTCGTGTCGCTCCTCGACTGCCAGCCGGCCCCCACCGACGACCCCGCCGCCGACAAGGCCCTCAAGCCGCGCAACATCCTGCGCTGGGACGTCCAGGTGCCCCCCGCCGGCGCCGACCACAAGGGCTTCCTCATCCAGTACCGCTTCCGCATCGTCTTCGACAAGAGCCTGCGCATCAGCGCCACGCGCACCATCACCCCGCTCTTCGCTCTCCTGCGCGCCGTCGAGCCCTGGAACGTCGAGCTCGGCTGGTCGAAGGACGAGACGAAGCTCTCGTTCGAGCCCCCAAAGCCCGGCCAGCCCGAGCTGATCACCGTGGCCGTGGCGCGCGGGCGCGAGGGCAAGAACGCCATCGCCCGAAGGGTCGAGGGCGACATCGCCGGCCATCGCTGGCTGGTCGTGGACCTCGAGAACAAGTGCGCCTCGGGAGCGCGCCTCGCCCTGGGCCTGAGCACGAGCAAGGACTGGAAGTACTTCGAGAGCACCCCCGTCTACGTCCGCCCGGGGGAGAACCCCAACGTGGTCTTCGACCTCACCGCGCCCAACTACAAGTCGAAGGAGAGCAACTGGGAGTACGCCGCGCGCATCGAGCGCCTCGACGACGTCCGCTCCGTCATCCTCGTCTTCTACCCGAGCGCCGACGCCACATTCGTCGTCCGGGACCTCAAGCTGGCCAGGTGAGCCGTCTGGGTGGCTCTCAGCGATTGGGCTCGTAGGGGCAGACTGCCTGAAGGCAGGACTCCAAACGGGTGGCCCTCCTGGTTCGGAGTCCTGCCTTCAGGCAGTCTTGGTGGTGGTGAGGGCGGCGCCAAATCGCCAGAAGCTATCTGGGCTACCTGGCAAGTGCCTTGTCAATGAAGGCGTAGGCGGCCCGGCGGGCCTCGGGCGGGAAGCCGTGGCCGCAGTCGGGGTGCATCGCCGCGATGCCCTCCTCGGCGCCGAGCAGCTCATAGACTGGGGCCGCGGCGCGGATGCAGTCGTGGACGCCGGAGAGCTCGAAGTTGTCGTCCTTCGTCGGGGCGTTGATGAAGACGGGGCGAGGCGCGATGGCGGCGAGCACCTCGGTAAAGTCGAACGGCATCTTCCGTGCGTCCTTCCCGTACACGCTGGCGATGCGGGGCATGTAGCCCGCGTGGCTCCAGCCGCCCAGATTGCCGCCGTAGTACTTGAGGAACGAGTTGAAGCCGCAACTGGTCACGGCCACCTTCACCCGCTCGTCGAACGCGGCCAGGAAGAGGGTGTTGTGGCCGCCCAGCGAGTGGCCGATGCACCCGATGCGGGCGGGGTCCACCTCGGGCAACGACTGAAGCAGGTCCACCGCCCGCATGTGGTTCCAGATGCCCTTCATCGTGGCGGAGGCGTAGCCGCGGGCGTAGACATCGAGCCGGTAGTCCCCGAAGTTCGGGTAGTCGGGCGCGAGGGTCACATAGCCGCGCTCGGCCAGTTCCAGGGCGTAGTGCAGGTCGGGACTGCCGCCCAGCCCAGCCGGCTCGCCCTTCCCGATGCCCGTCGTCTGGTGCAGGCACAGCATCGCGGGGACCTTCCCCTTGAGCCCCTTCGGCACGAACAGATAGGCCGGCACGCGATCCCCCTTCTCTGCTGCGTAGCTGGTCTTCTTGCGGATGACTCTGGTCAGTTCGGCCTCTTCGAGCAGCGCCACGTCGAGCGGCGCCCTCTTCGATTCATCGGGCAGCGCCCCCATCACGAGCTGCATGTCGGCCAGAATGCGCTCGCGTCGCCGCCGCCACATGCGGACACTCTCAATTCGCTGTTCGCGGCCGTCCCTGGTGAGGGAAACGAGGAGTTTCGACTTGTCGGGATGCGGGATCATGGCCGCTGGCCTTCCACAATCTGTTGCTGTCACACAGAGAAGAGACATCATGAGGGCCGCTTCTCGCCGCATGGCTCACCTCACAGGACCAAATGCCTCGACTCGGCGGGCGATGGCGCGGAGGCGGCGGAAGTCGGCGGCGGGGGGCGTCGTGTCGGAGATGCCGAGGATGAGGTGGTCGCCACGGCCTATGTCCTCGAACAAGCGGTCGAGGAAGCGGTCGAACTCGCGGTCGGGCATGGCCTCGGGCAGCAACGCAACCGAGGGGATGCCGCCCATGATGGTGATGCGTCCGGCAAAGGCGTCGCGCACCTCGCGGAAGCTCAGCTTCGTCATCGGCGCCGGGCAGACAGAGTCGGCAATGTCAATCTCCGCCGCCAGGTAGTGTTCGAGGAGGCCGCTGTTCTCGCCGTCGGTGTGGGTGAGGAGGTACTTGCCGCGGGCGTGGAGGTCGCGCGCGAAGGCTCGGAGGCCCGGCAGGATGTGGTCGCGGAAGAAGGGGGGACACGTCACCGTGGCATCGTAGTTGGCCCCGACGAGCAAGACTTGCGCGGGGCAGTCGAGCACGACGTCGCGAATGCGCCCCCAATAGGCCCCCACCTGCTCGGCCAGGCGGGCCATCGCCTCGGGGTGGTCATGCATTTCATAGAAGAACGTGTCCATCCGCATGAGTTCGCGCTGGATGAAGTGCATGGGGGAGCCGGCGGCGGAGACCCAGGCGACGGGCAGGCCGCGGTCGCCCGCGTGGTCGGCGAATTCCTGGAAGCCCTCGGGCTGGGGCACGACGCGGGCGTTCTCGAAGATGTGGCCCAGGGCCGCGTAGTCGCGTTCGCTCTGGAACGGCTGGCGTTCGACGTGGCTGATGGTGATGCCCGCGCGCCGCATCGCCTCGTCGTAGAGCACCACGGTCTCGACGGAACCGAAGGGCGTCTCGTAGGTCACGATGGTCCGGTCGCCCTCGACGCGGGCCGTGCGCCGCACGTCCTCCAGCACGGTGCGATAGGGCATGGTGCGGAGGTTGAAGATGCCCAGGCCGCGGTCGAGTTCGTCCTCGGGGCCGCGCACGTCGCGGAAGTCGGGCACGACGGCGTGGAGGTCGAACCCCAGGTCGTCCACGAGGTCGCGGAGCGAGGCGCGGCTGTACTTGCGGGGGAGGGAGCCCGCCCGTTGGTTGGCCTTGAACCACAGGTCGAGCCGCGGCGCCCAGGGGAGCCTGTCCGTCGGCCTCCCCTGGATCGCCGCCAGCATGCGCTCCTTGCCAGTCATTGCGCTATCTCCCGCCCCACGGCCTCCCTGCGCGTGCATTGTAGCGCGCGGGCAGGCACTCCTCCACTCGTGTTCATTCGGGGCGTGGGTAGGGACTCAGCGGGGCCCCCAGCCGCGCTCGCCGCGGCGACCGCCCGGCCGGCCGTCGCGGCAGGGGGGGCCGCCGGGGGCGGCATCTCCGGAGGTCTCACCGCCGCGGAAGCGGCACGGGGCCGCGCAACGCATGCCGGACGCGCAGGCCCCCATTAGCTGCTTCTGCTGCTCTGGCGTGAGGAGCGGGCGGATGGCCACCAGGTGCTGGGCCACACGGCGGGTCAGGGTGTCCTGAGCCGCGATCACCTGCTCCACCTGAGCGAGTATTCGGTCCTTCGGGCTCTGGGGGTCTTCGAGGAGGGCTGCCAGCGCCTCGCGCTTCTCGCACAGGTCGGTGCGAAGGGCATCGGTCTCGGTGGCGAATCGCGGGTCGGCTTGCTCCACGGCCTTCGCCTGCTCGTCGGTGAGGCCGAGCCAACGGGCGACGGGCGGCGGCGGCTCGCGCCGCGTGGCGGCGCGCGACGCGACGGTGGCGACGAATGCTCCGACGCCTGCCCCGAGAACGGCCACGGCGATAGCGACTCTCGCAGGGAGTCTCATTGCTGTGCCTCCTGGGCGGAGCCATCGAGGCCCAACACCGTCTCGGCCAGGCCGGCCGCCGATTGCAGGGCCAGGACGTCGAGCGACAGGGCCTCGGCGGCGGCCCGCTCGTCAGCCACCGGCGGTAGGCTGACGCGACTGGGAACGGCCCATCGCCCGGCAACGTGTCCAATGCCCGCCGCGAGCACGACGGCTGCCGCAGCACGCAGCACTGGGCCGATGGCTCGACGCCAGGCCGGCACGGCTGGCACTTGGGCCTGGCGCCCCGCAACCTCGACGATGGCGTCGGCGAGGTCGTGACCCGCCGTAACTTCCCACGAGCCAAGGGCTTGCCACGCGCGATGCGCGGCATCGAGCCGTGCGCGGCATTCGGCGCAGCCCCCCACATGGGCCTCGGCAGCCGACCGCGCTGGCGGCTCCAGGCGGCCCGCGGCCAACTCAACCAGTTCGGCCTCTCTCAGGTGGCTCATGACAGACTTCCTCCAATCATGTAACGCGCGCGGGCCGCAACTCCCTGCGCTACTCCTTCAGATCGGCGAGTTCCTGGCGGAGTGTGGCATAGGCGCGGACGATGAGGGACTCGACGGCGGACTCGCTCCAGCCTGTGGCTTGGGCGATCTCGCGGTGCGACAGCTCCTGGTATCTGTGCAGCAGGATGGCGGTGCGCTGGCGCTCTGGCAGCGCGCCGAGGGCGCGGCGAACCCGCTCCGCCCGCTCCCGCGCCACCAGGGGGTCGGTGGCGGACGCCGTGCTGGGCCCTGGCTCGTCGTCCAACTGGACTGGTGCTCGCTGGGCGCGGCGCGCTACGTCGCGGCACAGGTTCACCACGATGGAGTAGAGCCAAGTGGTGAACTTGGCCTCGGGCCGGTAGCGCCGGGCGGCCCGGTGAACGTGCAAGAACGCCTCCTGCACCACGTCGTCCGCCGCGTCGCGCCGCCCGAGCATGCGGAACGCGAAGGAGCCCACGGCGCCCTGGTGCCGCCGCACCAGTTCCCCCAGCGCGCCCATGTCGCCCGCGGCCACGCGCGACATCAGGTGCTCGTCGCCTGCTGCTTCCTCGCTCACGCCGCCGGCTCCTCAACCAGGTCGCTGCCGCATCCTACCGCATCCCCCGCGCGGGCGCCACAGGGTGAAACGCCGCCGCCGAAGGTTCCCTGCATTTTTCGCGCGCAGGGAGAGGGCGGCGGCGGCGTTAAAGGGTCGGGACGCGCACGACGATAGGCGAGAGGCCATTTCCGAAGGAGGTGCGAGATGAGACGAGCGTGGACTGTGGTGGGGTTGGTGGCCATTCTTGGCCTGATAGCGGCATCTGATGCCTTCGCCCAGTGCGGGTGGGGACGGGGTCGGGGACGTTGCCGGGGCCAGGGCTGTCCGGCGCCCGAGGTGGCGCCTGCGGCGAAGGGCCAGGCCCAGGCGACCGCTCCGGCGCCTCAGGGACAGGGCGCCGCCGCGGCGGACCGCGTGCAGGCGCGCCTGCGCCTCCGCGACGGCTCGTGCGGCACCTGCCCGGCAGGCTGCACCGACTGCACGGCGTGCGACCTGTGCCCGCGGCTTCGTGACGGCTCATGCCCGGGTTGCCCACGAGCCTGCGCCGACTGCCCGAACCGCGCCGATTGCCCAGGGCCCTGCAAAGGCCGCGGCCCCGCGGCGCCCAACGGCGCGGCGGCCCGCGACAGGCTCCGCCTCCGCGACGGCTCGTGCGGCGCCTGCCCTCTGCGGTAGGCGGTCGCCGGCGACGTGACGCACCCGACCCTCCCGTTGGCCTGGGAGCCCCGGGAGGGTCGAGCATGCATGAGGAAGATATCGAGGCTCGTCCCCGGGGTCTGCCGGCATTCCACATCGGCGCTTGACTTGTTTTGCCCGCGGGGTTTTCGTATCATTGCGAGCGGTGCGGTCACAGGCTTGATGCGTCATGCGAGGGGGTGCGCAGGATGCCCGCTCGTCCCGCCATTCTTGCGGTTCTTACGCTCGCCTCCTTCCTCTCCACTCCTGCCTTGTGCGCGGAGCCTGCGCCCACGCGCCCGGAACCTGCTGACCTGATGAAACGCGGACTCTACCACGACGCGGTCCGCGTGCTCCAGGAGGAGGTGAAGGGCCAGCCCGAGGAGCAGTGCGGCGAGAAATTCCTCATGCTGGGCGAAAGCCACTACATGCTGAAAATGTACAACGAGGCCAGGCCATACTTCGTGAAGGCGAAGCGGCTGGTGGCCGACGACGCAAGCAAGGTCGTCGCCGACTACCGCCTGGCCTGCGTGGCCTATCGCATGGGCGACGCGGCGAGCGCGCAGGAGAAGATCACCGATTTCGTGGCCAAGCACCCCAAGGACCGCCGCAGCGGCATCCTGCTCCTGTTCAAGATGAAGCTGGTTGCGGCCAAGGGCAAGGGGGCCATGGCCGAGGTGGAGGCCATCCACAGGCAAATCCGCGCCAACGAAAGCGTCTACTCGGACGCCGCGGCCGTGGCCGCCGACAAGGCGCTCACCGACTTCTACGTGGAGCACGGCGAGGAGGAGAAGGCCCGCCAACGCTACACGAGCACGGTGCACAACTTCCGCAACGTCATCGCCGAGTACGAGAAGGACAAGCGCCCCGTGCCCCAGGGCCTCGAGCAGGCCCACGACCACGCCGCCATGCAACTGGGCATCATCAGCCTAAAGGCCAACAAGCTCGACGAGGCGGCTCGATGGCTCGAAAACGTGAAGTACTCGCCCGACCTCAAGCGCGAGGCACGCCTCCTCCTGGCCCAGACCGCCTACCAGAAGCGCGACTTCGATAAGGCCATGTGGTTCCTCCTCCGCGACGGCTTCATCGAGACGGTGCCGCCCGGCACGCTCCGCTCGGACATGTATCTGCTCCTGGGCCTGGCGGAGAAGAGCAAGCCGAACGCGAATCTGAACAAGGTGGTCGAATGGCTCACGCGGGTCGAGCGCGTCTCCGCCGGCTTCCCCCAGGCCCAGCTCGCGTTGGGCGAGCTGTTCCGCGACCGCGGGCTGGCGGACCGGGCGGTGCAGGCATTCGAGAACGCCCTCGCCGCGCCCAGGTACGAGGCCCAATGCCTCCTCGCCCTGGGCGAGCTGTACGTGGAGCAGGCCAACGCATCGCAGGACAAAGCGAAGCAGGACGCCCTGTGCCGCAAGGCCGCCGAGGCCCTCAGCCAACTCACCACGAAGTACCCCACCTCGCAGTTCGCCAAGGACGCGCGGAAGACGGTGGACGCCCTTCTGGCCAAGGGCCTCACAGTGAGCGTGGCGTTGAGCGACGAGGAGATGGTCCGCCGCTGGGACCAGACGGCCCGTGAGAAGCCCGGCTCGGCCGAGGCCGCACGCTCTCTCCTGAACATCATCCGTCTCCACCACAAGACCGTGATGGATGCCAAGGGCCAGAGGATGGTGAAGGCCCCCAATTATGCCGCCTGCGCCGGAGCGTGCGAGAGACTCCTCGATGGAAAAGTCTACACGGGACAGGACCTCACGCCCGAGCAGTGGAAGGACCTGCGGGTCGAGGCCCTCTATTACCGAGGGCTGTGCCACCTGGCCAGCGCCACGGCAACGGGGAAGGAGGCGGCCGGCCCCATCACCCCCACCTTCGTCAAGCCGGCCAGCCTGGACACCGCCCTGGCCGACTTCGCCCAGGCGAAGCAGCTCGTCAACCCCAAGCACCTCGACCTTGTGAAGGGGATCGAGCTGGGGCTGCTCGAAGCCCAGTTCAAGAGCGGCAAGGCCGACCTGCGGAAGCAGGCCGAGGCACGCTTCGCCGAGCTGGTCAACGAGTACGGCACCGACCTGCGGTTCCAGAAGCTCGCCATGGACCTCGCGGAGTGGTATCGGGACCAGGGGCAGTTCGCCCTCGCCGCACGGGAGTACAGGGGCATCGCCGACCGCGGGGCCAACCTGACCCAGGAGGACCGCCTGAAGGCCACGTTCGAGGCGGGCCGCCTCTACAGCAAGGCCGCGTTCGACATCAAGAGCAAGCCGGGCGAGATGCGCTACGGCATCTACATCTACCCCAAGGAGGTCCTCAAGCTCCCCGAGCTGCTGAAGACCCACAAGCCGTTCCTCAAGCCGGTCCGCCTCAAGTGGCCAGAGCGGGCGAAGGACCTCAGCGGCGAGGATGCGCTGCTAATGGTCTCGAAGGCCGCCGACATCCCCTTCGTCTGGTCGCCCGAGGGGGGCCGCGATTCGGTGAGCGACTACCTGAGGCGCAAGCGGGTGAAGTTCGAGAGCCTTCAGGGCACGGTCGAGGAGTTCCTCCGCCAGGTACTCGACATGCAGAATCATCGGCTTGAGTTGGACATCGGGCTGACGGGCGGCAAGCCGACCATCGAGCCGAAGCCGCGCAGCGCCGACGACCCCGACGCCGAGCCGATGCAGGTCATCGAAATCTACGACACGCGGCTCTGGACCAGACGCTTCCGCCCACTCGCCAGGGACTACGGGAACTGGCGACAGGTGCACACCAAGTCTGCCATGCTCTTCCACGTCGTCCAGAGGATCGAGGAGTTGAGCGACACCAAGGTCCTCTACGCCGAGGGGATGGAGAAGGAGCACGCGCTGGGAGCCGAGTTCGCGGAGCGCGACGGCAAGCTCTACGCGGTTTCGACGGCGGGCGGGCGCGGCGGCGAGAGCCGGCTCGTGGGCGGCTACGACCCGCGGCGCAATGCCCCGTGCGCCGAGGTCCTCGCCGCCGTCCTGGAGCCGCTCGACCTGCGCTTCCGCATCGTCCCCCGCGACCGCTCGGCGGAGCTGTACGAGGACGCCAGGGCCTGCTTCAACCAGATTCGCCAGGTTGACCCCAAGAGCCGCTACGGCGAGCGCGCCCTCTTCCAAGCCGCGATCAACTACTACCACCAGGAAGACTTCGAGCGGATGAAGCTCGTGCTGACCGACTACTTGCGGCTCTTCGACACCGCCGCCCATGACCACTACCACGAGGCCTGCTTCTGGGTGGGCTGGGTCCTGGAGCGCGAGAAGCGCTACCGCGACGCCACGCGCTACTACAACCGCGCCGCCGAAGAGTGCCTGGTGCTCTTCCGGCCCACACCTCCGCCCAAGCCCGAGGAGCCCCCAAAGGACAAGGCAAAGGCCCCCGATGCCAAGGCCGAGGCGCCCAAGCCGCCCGAGCCGTTCAGGAACCCGCGCGACGAGCTGAAGGCCCAGCTCTCCTACGACACCCGCTTCGCCCTCGAGGAGGCGGTCAACGGCGCCTTCAGGAACTACACGCTCGAGAAGGAGTTCGTGGAGTTCCTCCGCATGAGCGCCAACGTGACGGTTCGCCTCGATGCGTCGGCCCTGGGCATTCAGACGCCAATCAACCGCGAGCCGTTCAAGCAGGTACCCGTCTTCACCCTCCTGTGCGACACACTCGACGCCCTCGGCCTGAGCTTCCGCGTGGAGAACACGAACAAGGAGCAGGCCGAGCGCGCCTACCACCGCATGGCCGCCGCCTACAAGAAGGACGGGCTGATGGACCAGGCGCTGGCGAGCTGCAACGTCCTCCTCGCCCGCTTCCCGAACACGTCCCGCAAACGCGATGCCCTGAAGCTGAAGCTCGACATCTACAAGGGGCTGAAGGACTACCGGAACGTCCTGGCGACCCTCGAGGTGTTCAAGAAGGAGCTGGGCGACGAGATCGAGGCGTACAAGATAGACTTTGAGATGGCGTGCATCTACGGCGACCTGTGCCGCTACGCCGAGGCTGCGGAGGGGTTCAAGAAGGCCCTCGCCGCGGCCAAGGAGCCGGGGGAGCGCGTCAACATCCGTGAGGGCTACGCTCGCGCCCTGTTCCGCAAGGGCGACCGCGCGGAGGCGCTCAGCCAGTTCCGCACCCTCGCCCAGGAGGAGCAGGAGCCGCTGCGGGCATTCGTTCACAGAATGATGGCCTGGTATCTCGACGCCTCGGTGCAGAAGGCGCAGGACCCGCCGTTGCCGGCCGAGGCCGCGCCCCTCATCCGCCAGTACGAGGCCATCCCCGAGGACCGCCGCGGCCAGGTGCCCAACGCCACGCTTGCCAAGATCACCTGGGTCTACTACGTCACCGCCCTCCTCGACCTCGAGCAGGGCCAGACGCAGCGGGCGCTCAAGAAGTTCGAGGCCGCCGGCAACTCGCCCGACGACTGGCTCGCCGCCGATGCCATCTACCGCGCGGGCGAGCTGCACATGCAGGCCAAGGACTTCGCCAAGGCCAGGGAGACCCTCGAATACCTGCTCTTCTCCACCAAGAGCGCCGAGGCCGAGGTGAAGGCCACCTACGCCCTCGGCCTGTGCCACCAGGAGCTTGGCGAGGCGGACCGCGCGAAGGAGCGCTTTGGCCAGGTGCTGGCCCGCTTCCCCGATTCGGCGTACGCCGAGAAGGTGCGTGCCGCGTCCCGCGTGCCGCGTGCCGAAGAGAAAGCCGGCAAATGACGCGTGACCCGTGACGCGTGAGAAGAAGAGAGACAATGAAGAAAGCTCTACCGCTGATCTTGGTCCTGGGCATGGCAGCCATCGGCCGCGCGGCGGAGACGCCGGAGGCGATTCTCAAGCAGGCGCAACAGCTTGAGGACGAGAACAAGACGGCCCGGGCCGCCGACCTGTACCGAGCCTTCCTGAAGAGCCACCCCGAGCACACCCAGGTGCCCGAGGCCCGCTACCGCCTGGCGAAGTGCCTGGACGCCCTGGGGCTGGTGGACGAGGCGCTGCTCCAGCTCGACGCCGTGGCGAAGTCGGCCGACAAACGCTTCCGCCACCGCGCCGACGCCCTGCTCCTCCTCGGCAAGCTCCACGGCTCGCTCAAGAGCTACGAGCCGGCCACCAAAGTGCTCGAACAGCTCCTTTCCGAGGGCGCCGGCCTCTACGAGGAGGAGGCCCTCAACCTCGCCGCCGGCTACTACGCCGTCCTGAAAAAGTACGACGAGGCGGCGGCCAAGCTCAATCTCCTCAAGCGCCGCGAGAACTCGCGCTTCGCCGAGGAGGCCGCCTACAAGCTCGCCATCCTCTGGCTCAAGGCCGAGAACCTCGACCTGGCCATCGAGGCCGTGGGCGACCTGGCGGCCCGCTTCCCGCAGAACAAGCACGCGCGCGGCCTGATGCTCCAGATGGCCGAGCTGTGCCGCCGCCAGAAGATGCACGCACGCGCCATCGGCATCTGCGAGCAACTCGTCAGCCGCTACCCCAAGAGCCGCGAGGCCGAGGAGGTCGGCTACATCCTTGCCCTCTGCCAGCGCGACCGCAAGGAGTTCGACAAGGCCATCGCCACCCTCGAGGGCGTGGCCCGCGTGCCCGCCCATCGCACGTCCGGGCTCGCCGCCGAGGCCCTGCTCCAAGCAGCGGACATCTACTATGCGGAGCTGAACCAGCCTGACAAGGCGATGCCGCGCTACGAGGAGGCCGCGAAGTCCGCCCGCGAGTCCAACAACGAGCGCCGCGACCAGATCATGGAGCAATGCTACTTCCAGCTCGCCGAGTTCCACTTCATGAAGAAGAACTGGAGCGTCGCCCTCGAGTACTACGTGCTCCTGCGCAAGACGGGCTCGAAGCTCAACGTCCTGGGCCGCATCCTCAAGTGCCAGGCCGAGCTGGGCACGGACGACGACACGCCGGTCGGCACCGCCGCCGACCTGGCCATCCTGAGGAAGAAGATCGAGGAGAATCCCGGCACCCTCATCGCCGCCGAGGCCGAGGTGTTCCTGGCCGACAGGGCCTACAACCAGGCCCTCGTCGCCCACGGCGGCTTCGACGCCGTCATCGAGCAGTTCGAGGGCATCCTCAAGCGCTACCCCAAGAACATCCTCAGCCAGGGGAGCCTCGAGTCCTACGTCCTCATGCAGCTCGGCCTCTCCTACGGCCACGCCGAGACGAAGCCCGAGCTGAAGAAGGCCATGGCCATCTTCGAGAAGGCGATTGCCGTCGAGCCCGAGACGCCCTACAAGCGGGACATCCTGGAGGCCCTGGCCCGTGTGGCGGACGAGGCGGGCGACAAGCAGAAGGCGTTCGAGGTCTACGAGCGCCTCTTCGCCTCCGCCGCCCAGAAGGTCGAGGCAGGCAAGGCCGACGAGGCGGAGCGGGGGCGTATGTCCGACTACCTCCGCGCCATCCTCTCGCGTGCCGAGCGCAAGGACTCCATCGAGGAGGCCCTCCGCATCTCCCAGCAGATCGCCCAGAAGGCCGGCCCCTTCTCTGAGGCCGCCCGCCACGCGATGTTCTACATGGGCGAGCTCTACTACCTGAAGAAGGACTTCTCTACCGCCGCCAAGACCTTCAAGACCTTCATCAAGGCATACGGGCCGAAGCAGGACGCCGAGGACAACGTGGCCGGCGCCCCCTGGAAGCCCGCGAAGGTGGACGAGCAGACGGCCCAGGTCTACGAGGCCGCCGTCCGCGTCGCTCACTCCTGGTTCATGCAGGGCCACTGGGGCAACATGCTCAAGGCCTATCAGTGGATCATCGCCAACATCCCCCACCAGAACAAGTACGTCGCCGAAGCCCAGTACTGGCTTGCCATGGAGCTGGTGAGGGGCAAGAAGGGCGAGGAGAAGGACGCGCGGACGAAGGCCGCCGAGGCCCTCTGGACCAAAGTGGTCCACCCCTCCTTCGACTTCGACGACCGCGACTTCGCCAAGAAGTGCTACTTCTGGGTGAACGACCCGGACGTGCAGGACTACGTGAAGACGGCCATCCTGAAGGCCGGGCAGTTCTTCAGCGAGGCGGGCGACCACGAGCGCGCCGCCGAGGTCTTCCGCGGCTACCTCCGCCTCTACCCCGAGCAGGCGAAGAAGAGGGGGCGACGGGCCGCGTCCGAGCCCGACCCCAAGTACCGCATCGCCCGCTACGCCTTGGGCCGCGAGTACATCGCCCTCGGCCAGATCAACAAGCTGGTCGAGTGCTACAAGGTCTACGCCGACTCCCTTCGGGACGACGAGTTCCGCGTCTTGGCTCTCCAACTCCTCGGCTTCAACGCCACGAAGCACGGAATGGTCGAGCCGGCCATCGAGGCCTACGCCACGCTCCTCGACGAATACGGCCAGAACGACAAGGACGAGAAGGGCGAGCCAATCCCCGTGCCCCAGAAGGACCGCCTCCGGCACGGGAAGTACAACTGGGACGGCGTTCGCCTGCCGGTGCCGAAGGGGCTGGACCTGGGCGAGGTGCGCTTCTCCCTGGGCTTCCTCTACTGGCGGAAGGAGGACTGGACGGGCTGCGTGAAGACTCTGGCCCCCTTCGCGGAGAACCCGCAGCTCTTCGAGAACAAGGCCCGGCCCAAGGCCCTGTTCATGGCCGGCCAGAGCTATTGCCGGGCCTACGAGCCCGACAAGGGCCTTCCCATCCTCCTCAAGCTCATCCGCGACCACCCGGCCTACGAGGCCATCGAGGAGGTCCATGTCCACGCCGCCCGAGCTGCGGTCGAGGCCAGGAAGTGGTCGGAGGTGGACCGCCTCTACCAGTGGTTCGTCAAGGAGAAGCCGCGGTCGGCCAACCGCCCGCACATGGACCTCTTCGCGGCCATCGCCCTAGTCGGCTCGGGCAAGGCGGACGAGGGGCTGCCGCGCCTCCGCTCCATCGCCCTGAGCGACACCTACCAGGACGTGAAGGCCGACGCCTACTATCACTGGGCCGCCGCCCTGCTGGCCCAGACGCCCCCGAAGACCAACGCCGCGTTCGACTGCCTCGAGAAGAGCGTGGCCCTCTACCCCCGCGAGGCATCGTGCCTCGCGGCGGGCAAGTGCGCGATGGAGCTGAAGGACTGGGAGAAGGCCCAGACGTATCTGGCCCGCGCGGCCCGCGAGTTCCCCGCCGGCCGCCGCGAAGCCGTCGAGGAGGCACGGCGTCTGCTCCCGGAGGCCCAGAAGCACGCGCCGAAGGGGAAGTGAACAAGACCGCCTGAAGGCGGGACTACGAACGCAGAAGGAGACTGGCATGCGAAGAGGGTGGTCGGTTGCTTTGTGGGCGCTGATGCTGGCCGTCGCCTCGCGCGGCGTGCGGGCGGGCGAGGCTGACCTCGAGCTGGACGGCCTTCTCGAGGACAAGGAGAAGGTGCTCGAGGGCGAGATGAAGAAAGAGGCGCCAGGAGACCACAGGGTCTTCAACGTGGTGACGGACGACGACATCAGCGCCCTGGAGGTGGGCGACATCTACAAGAGTAACGGCTCGTTCTTCAAGGTGACGGCCATCAGCTCGAAGGGGGCCTCGGGCGGCAAGTTCAGCGCCGAGCGCACGGCCGGGCGCTTCGACCCCAGCCGCTCCTGGACCCGCGTGAGCGGCCTCGGCCCGCTCACCATCGTGACGCGCGAGACGCTCTTCAGCCTCTACCTGAGTGGCGGGTGGGTCATGCACGCCATCTCGTTCGTGCTCCTGCTCGCCATCGTCCTCACGCTCAACAGCATCTGGGTGTACCGCCGCAAGAAGCAGTGCCCGCCGCGATTCGTGGAGGACGCCCGCCGGGCCATCCAGAGCGGCGACCTCGGACGCTTCGAGGACCTGGCTCTCCGCGAGAAGGGCTTCTTCCCAGCCATCTGCCAGGCGATGGCAATGGACTTCAAGACTTCGGCGGTGGACGACATCAAGGCTCGGTGCGAGTCGCGGGCCTCGCAGCAGATCACCCTGCTGCGGATGCCGCTCAAGGCCCTGAACCTGGCGGCCGTGCTCTCGCCCCTGATGGGGCTGCTCGGCACCGTCATCGGCCTCGTGATGTGCTTCGAGAGCCTTCAGTACGAGGCCGCCAGCGCCGCCAAGAGCCAGCTTCTGGCCGCAGGCGTCCGAGTCGCCCTCTTCACCACGGTCTACGGCCTCCTCGTCGCCATTCCCGCTCTCGCCGTCTACTTCTTCTTCAGCCAGAAGCTCAACGCCATCGCCTCCTACTGCGAAGGGGTGGCCACCGACTTCGTGCAGCAACTGGCCGCGCTCAAGCGCCTGGCCGGCGAGCCCACCGCCACCGCGAGCGCCGATGTTCCCGTCCTTGCAGTGGAGAAGCAGCCATGAAGTTCCGCGGACACGAGGACGAGGAAGAGCTGCGGATCAGCATGGAGCCGATGATTGACTGCATGTTCCAGCTCATTCTCTTCTTCCTGGTCACCACGTCGTTCATCCGGCTCGAGCAGGACCTCTCGATCAACTTGCCGGTGCACAGCCGGGAGCTGAAGATCAAGACGCCGCCCGCGCGGCCAATCGTGGTGAACGTGAAGCACCTGCCGGGCGGCAAGGCATTCTACCACGTGGAGAACGAGCGCATCTCGCTCCCCGCGCTCACGATCAACCTGAGCCGGGCGCGGGTGCGGAACAAGGACCAGGCGGTGGTCATCCGCGGCGACCGCAGCGTGAAGTGGGAGAACGTGGCCGCCGTGATGAGCTGCTGCGCACAGGCTGGGATCACAAAGGTCTCCGCAACCGTCGAAATCCGTGAGGAACGGTGAATGAAGGAGTGGATGAATGGATGATTGGATGATTGGATGGATGTCAGAAGACCTGGCCCTGCTTGCATTGGTCCATTCATCCACCCATCCACCCATCCCCTCCCGACACGATTGACCGCCCATTTGCGAGGGCAGACCCATGGCAGAGAACGATCATCCCAGTGTCGTGGCGATCAAGTATGGCACCCACTCGAAGGAGGAGCTGGCCAGGGGCGCCCACGTCCAGGTCATCAGCCCACGGGCCGTGCTGCTCGGGCTGCTGATCTTCGCGCTCCTTGGCCTTGGCGCCTTCTTCTGGCGCCTCGCCGCACAACGCGGCTCACAGGCCGTCCTCAAGGAGTTCGAGTTCTCCATCGAGGAGCCGGTCGCCGACGACTTCGAGTTGAAGGACCCGATCCGCGACATCCTGCGCGAGACGCCCGAGGAGATGCCCAAGGAGAAGGAGGAGGAGCGCCCCGACATCCAGATGGCCGTCGTCCCCGCCGAAGTCCAGGTGCCCGAAGAGCACATCAAGAGCGAGAACATCGAGGTCGAGACCCCCACGATCGAGCCTGCGGCCACCGAGATTGACCTCGATGCCCCGGAGCAGATTTCGGAGACGAGCGAAACCGTGACCTATGCGGTTGACCCCATCTCGGCCTCCGCTCCCGGCCCCGCTGACATCTTCAAGTACAAGGAGCCGAGCCCCCGCGACAAGCCACTCCTCCACTGGATCAACCGCGCGCCCAAGCCAAGCCGCGTCCCCGAGGTGCTGCCCAAGGCCTTCGGCGACAAGGATGCCCCCACCCTGGGCAAGCTCGGCCCTGCCAACATCAACCTCTTCGGCACCGGCGACTTCTTCCGAGCCATGACCGCCTACGGCGGCGTCAAAGCAAAGTCCGCCGTGGACTCCGCGCTCTACTGGCTGGCCACCCACCAGGAGCCCGACGGGCACTGGGACTCGAAGAAGTACGAGGGTGCCGAGACGTCCGACTCGGCAGTGACCGGTCTCGCCGTGATGGCCTTCATGGGCGGCGGCCACACCATTCGCCGGGGCGAGTACCGCCGCAACGTCCTCCGCGGCCTTGAATGGCTCATCCGCCAGCAGGCCGAGGACGGCTCGGTGAACAAGAATATGTATTGCCAGGCCATCTGCACCATCGCCCTCTGCGAGGCATATGGCCGCACGCGCGACGAGCGGATCGGCCTGGCCGCACGCAAGGCCGTCGCCTACTGCGAGAAGGCGGTCAACCCCGACGGCGGCTGGCGCTACACCGCCAACTGCGGCCTCTCCGACATGTCCGTCACAGGCTGGGTCATCATGGCACTCAAGACCGCCAAGCTCGCCGACATCAAGTTCGACCACGCCGTCTACTCCCAGTCCCTCGCCTTCGTGGACAGCGTGACCGACCAGGGCGCGAGCCAGCAATCGAACGGCGTCGTGACCTACATGTTCAAGCCGGGCCAGAACTACGAGACGAACGCCCACCCCGCCCTCACCGCGGCCGGGATGATGGTGCGCCAGTTCAGCGGCGTCGGCGTCAAGAGCCACATCCTCGTCAAGGGCGCCGAACTCACCAGGCAGGTGCCGCCCGATTGGGGCAAGAAGGACTTCTATCTCTGGTACTACGCCACCTATGCGATGCACAACATGGGCGGCGAGTACCGCGTGTGGTGGAACCGCCGCATGCGCGACGTGCTCCTGGAGAACCAGTGCCAGGAGGGCGACAACGCGGGGAGTTGGGACCCCAAGGCCGACCGCTGGGCCGCCCGCGCCGGCCGCGTCTACACCACCGCACTCGGCGCCCTCTGCCTCGAGGTCTACTACCGCTACTCCGAGGCCCTCAACAGCTTCGGCGTCGCCCCCGACCTCGATGATCTCTTCTTCCAGTGACAAAGGGGGCGCGCCACGCAGTTGTCGGTTCCATCTGTTCGATCGGTCCGATCCGTCGGATCCGTCGGATCTGTCCGATTTGTTCTGTTGGCCCTGTTCGTGCATGCGGTGTGCCACGCGGCCTCGCCCGCCGACTGGCCCGGCTGGCGCGGCCGCGAGCGCGAGGGCCGCGCCGAGCCTGGCAACTACCCCACCCACTGGTCCCCCGACACAAACATCCGCTGGAAGGCCCCTATCCCCGGCCAAGGCCACGCCTCGCCAATCCTGGTGGGCGATAGCGTCTTCCTGACCACTGGCTACCCCACGGGGCGGGGCGAGACGCTCAAGCGGCTTGCGGCTTGGGGTGTGCTGGCTCTCACCGCCGCCGTCGCCGGCGCGGGGGCTGTGCTTGCGCTTCTCGCCTGCGCCAGGGGTGAGCCACCATCGAGGGGGAACGTCGTTTCGGTTGCGTTCTTCTGCCTCGTGCTGGGGGTCCTCCTTCAGCTCTCCCACGCCGCCCTCCCGCGGTTGGGTGGGCAGGAACTCACGACCGATCAGCGGATGGAGTGCTGGCTGCTGTCGGCGAACATCGCCGCGCTCTGCTTCATCGTCGCCGCATTCCCCCTCGCTGCCTGGAACCGCGCTCGCGGCATTGCGGCCCTCTTCGTTGCGTCGCTGCCGGTTCCCGCCATCCTCGCGCGGCCGGCTCCCGACTACTTCAACCTCTACACGCCGGGCCGGCTGGGACTCGAGCTGATCTGGTCGGCCGCGTTGCCTCTCGCGGTGCCCATCGCGGTCCTACTGGCGGCCCTCTGGGGTCGCACGCCACGCGCCACGCGGCATGCTCCCCGCCTAGCCTGCCTTGCGGCGGCGATTCTCGGACTGGCTGCGGGAATCCTGTCGTTCAGGCTGCCGCCTCTCCACGTCGTCACGTTCTGCGCGGCGACATGGCTTGTCGTTGAGGCCTGCGGATTCGGGCTGAGAGTGGGCGGCTGGGCGAAGTGGTTCGCCGTGGCAGCCATCGCCGTCGGGGCGCTCGGCTTCCTCGAGCGCAACGGCCTCCGGGTCACAAGGGACTTCGCCCGGGCCATCGTGTGCCTCGACCGCGACACGGGCGCGGCCAAGTGGACGCGGGAGGGGCTCCGCGGCCCGCACCCGCCGATGAGCCACCGCAACTCGCCCGCCACGCCGACACCCGTGGCCGACGCTGAACGAGTCTACGCCTGGTTCGGCTCCGCCGGGGCAATGTGCACCGACATGGAGGGCAAGCTACTTTGGGCAAACACCGAGGTGCCCTTCGACGACGTCCACGGCGTCGGCGCCTCGCCAATCCTCGCGGACGGCCTGCTCATCATCCCCGGCACGCAGCCCGACGCGCCCTACATTGCCGCTCTGGACGTGGCGACAGGCAAGCGCGTGTGGACCACGGAACTCCGCCCCTGGCCCGGCGGCGAGGGCCAGGCCCGAACGCCTGCGATCGCCACGGTGAACGGCAAGAAGTTGCTCCTCGTCTGGGCGTGGGAAGGGACGCAGAAGGAGGGGTGCCTGCGCGCCCTTGACCTCCGGTCAGGCAACGAGTTCCGGCGCTTTCCCGTTGCCACCCACAACGAGCAGGTAGCCAGCGTCGTCTCCGACGGCGACCTTCTCTACCTGGCCAGCTCGAAGGAGGTCCTCGCTCTCGGCCTGGCGAAGCTCAGCCGCGGCGAGGAGCCCCTGGCCGCCCTTGTCTGGACAAGCACGCTCAAGTGCCGGGGCCAGCTCGTGGCCTCGCCCGTGCTGTGCAACGGCCTGCTCTTCGTCGTCGCGGCGCACCGCGACGCGCATTGCCTGGACGCGAGGACTGGCGAGCTGCTCTGGAGCCAACAGCTCAACGGGCGCGGCTGCATGGCCTCGCCCATCGCCGCAGGCGGGGCCGTCTACTTCCCCGATGTCTCGGGCAAGACCACGGTCGTTGCGGCGGAGCGGAAGTTCCGTAAGATCGCCGAGAACGACCTCGGCGAGCCCATCTGGGCCTCGCCGGCCCCCGTGCGTGGCCGCCTCTACATCCGCACTACGGGCCACCTCTGGTGCATCGAGGAGAAGCCGTGAACACGCGACGCCGCCTGAGGCGATTCGCCCTCGTCGCCGCTCTGCTGGTCTCCGCCTGCTCTCCGAGCAGTTCCGAGGAGCAGGCCCCAGGCCCGGTGCGGATGCTCGGCAAGTGGCGGCCGCTCTTTCAGGGCATTGAGCACGTCGAGCTGCGCGCGACCCAGCCCCGTCCGATGCGCGGTCACGCTCTGCGGGTTGATCTCCAGGCGCCCGGCATCGAGTTCCTCGCCACACCCTCGAACGGCGACCGCCCGGCCGAGACCGACGGCCTGAAGACCAGCTCGTTCCTGGCGAAGCACAAGTGCCAGGCGGCCATCAACGCCGCACCCTTTTCCCCCGTGGTGAACGCCGAGGGCGCCGCGCACGATATCGAGGGGCTTCAGGTCTCCCGCGGCGAGAAGGTCTCCGAGCCGACGCAGTATCCGGCCCTGCTCATCACGAAGGACAACAAGGCCGCGGTGGCCAGTCCCCCCTTTGAGCTTGAAAGGGCCTGGAATGCCGTGGCCGGCTTCGGCCTCGTGCTCAAGGCCGGCCAAGTGCTCGGCAGCGACAAGCCGTTCCACCCCCGCACCGCGGCGGGCGTGTCCAGGGATGGCCGCTACCTTTACCTCCTGGTGATTGACGGGCGACAGCAGGGCTTCAGCGAGGGCGCCTCGACCGCCGAAGTGGGCGAGTGGCTCAAGCTGCTGGGCGCGTGGGACGGCCTCAACCTCGACGGCGGCGGCACGACGACGATGGCCACCGAGGGCGCCGATGGCAAGCCCCGCGTCCTCAACCGCCCCATCCACGCCGGCATCCCCGGCACCGAACGCCCCTCCGCGAGCCACCTCGGCATCAGGGCCAAGCCCCTCAAGCCCAAGGAGCAACCGTGACGAAGTTGCCCAAGCCGTTCAACCTTTTCGCTGCCGAAGTGCAGTACTGGCGCCTCGAGCCGCGGTACTGGGAGCCGATCCTGGTCGCCGCCAGGGACGCCGGGCTGCCCGGCATATCGAGCTATGTGCCGTGGGAAGTCCACGAGGTCGAGAAGGGGCGTTTCGACTTCGACGGCTCGACCGACCCCCGCCTCAATCTGGTCGGCTACCTGGAGCTGGTGAAGAAGGTGGGGCTGCGGCTCGCCTATCGTCCCGGCCCCTTCGTGTGCAACGAGATGGCCTGGGGCGGCCACCCGCGCCGCATCGTGATGGGCGACGTGGGGATGATGGTCTGGCAGGCCGACAACTCGCTCGCCCCAGGTTACATGCTCCAGGCCAAGGAGGGCTGGCAGCCGTCCTATCTCCACCCCGCCTACCTCGACGAAGTGCGCACCTGGTTCGCCGCCGTGGACGCCGTCGCCCGCGACTTCACCGTCGCCCGCCGCGGCCCCATCTCCACCTGCAACCTCGACAACGAGGTGAGCTACATCGTCCGCGACAGCTTCTTCGGCGCCGACTACAACCCCTGCGTCGTGGGCCGCGGCGGGCTCTATCACCAGTGGCTCGCCCGCACCTATGGCTCGCCCTACAAGCTGCCCTACAGGCAGCGTGTCGCCTCCTTCGAGGACATCGAGCCGCCCCGGAAGCTGGAGAATGTCGAGGACAATCTCCGTTGGTACTTCGATTGGGTGGCCTTCAAGGAATGGCTGATGGCCGAGTACCTGAAGACCCTGCGGGGGATGCACGAGGAGTGCGGCCTGCGCGGCGTGACTTTCTACACCAACATCAACCCCCACCGTCCGGAGGGCGTGCCGACAAACTTCGCCCGCTTCGCCGAAGGCACCGGCGGCCTGGTGGGCTACGACTTCTATCGCAACCCCTGGCTGAGCTATTCGGGCTACTCCTCGATGGCCCGCGTGCTCAAGCTCATGAACGCCACGCTGCCCGTCACGTGGTCGGCGGAGTTCATGGGCGGCTGGTGGTTCGTCAACCTACAGGGCAACCGCGTTCCTCGGAACCACACCGAGTTCATGTCCCTCGCCGCTATGGCCGACGGCTGCAAGGCGATCAGTTGGTTCATGTTCCACGACCGCCACTCGTGGGGCGACGCGCCAGTGAGCCAGATGGGCCACCGCCGCGAGAACCACGAGGCCCTCCGCAACGTCGTCGGCGTCGCACGCAGCCTCAAGCAGTGGAACTCGCTCAAGCCCGTGAGCGACCTCGCCATCGCCTACTACCGCCCCTACATGTGGCACAGCCACCTGGGCGACCCGATGCCTTGCGCGGACAACGACCTGCACGTGGGCGACCCCGTGCTGTGGGGGGAGAAGGCGGGCGCTGCCGTCGCCGAATACGAGGGCCTCTTCCGCCTCGCGGGGCAAGCGGGCTACCACGCCGCCGCGGTTGACATCTCGGACGCCCCCGAGAAACTGACCGACCACCGCCTCGTCTGGCTTGCCGCCGAGCCGTTCATCGAGGAGAGCGCCGACAAGCTCCTCGCCGCCTGGGTCCGCAAGGGCGGCACCCTCGTCGTCAGCCACGCCTGGCCGCGGGTCAACCTGGCAGGCCAGCCCCTCGACTTCCTCGGCCTCGGCGGCCCGCCCGACAAGCCGGCGAAGCTCGGCAAAGGCAAGGTCGTTTGGTGGCCGGGCACGGCTGCCGCCGAGCCAGGCAAGGAGGACGTTCAAGCTGTCGCCCAGGTCAAGGCTCTGCTGGCCGACCTGATTGGCCTCCCCGCGGTCGCCGCCTCCTGTCCGCCCGTCACCACCATGCACTCCAGCGAGGGCCGCCGCCGGGCACCCGGAGCCGGCGACGGGTCGGGCGAGCCCGAGCAGCACAACCTGGTTGAAGCCATTCTCCACCAGGCCCCTGGGGCAAAGGTGCTTTATCTCCTCAACCTCTACGACCGCGCCGTGAACGCCACAGTCTCGTTCCGCCGCATTCGCCGCGCCCGCCTCGTCGAGATCGGCCGGGCACCCGGAGCTGGCGACGGGTCGGGTGAGGCGTATCGCGTCTCCGCCGGCGTATCGGTGGTTGACATTGACCGCAAGAGCGCCCGGGTGTTCAGGGTCGTGCGCTGATGCTTCGTTCCCCTCGCCTGCCGGCGGCGCTTGACCTCCCCCCGGCGACTCTGTACAATGCGGTTGTGGCGATAACGAAGCATGCTGGGGGTGTGCGATGAGCACGGTGAGCATTCCTGACGAGTTGGTGTCACGGCTCCGGGCGCTTGAGGGAGACAGCGAGGCAGACCTCGACACGCTGGTGGCCCGCGCTCTCTCCGACTATATGCGGCTGCCCGAGGCCAAGCTACTCGTCCAGCGGTCAGAGGAATTGGAGGCCGCCCTGGCCCGCGCCGGCGTGACGGAGGAGGACATTGTCGAGCACTTCCACCAGTGGCGCCGCCGGCAACGTGTTCGCGGTTGACGCCAACGCGCTCATGGCCGCCTTGCTCAGAGGCAAGGCCATGCGCGTTCTTACCTCGCCTGGTACCGTCTTCTTCACCACCGTTCGCACCACGTGGGAGGTCGAGCGCTATCTGCCAGACCTGGCGACCGTCCTGGCACGTCGAGGCATTGCTACTGATGCGGAGGAACAGAGGGCGAGGTTCCACGCCCTGCCGCTGATTGCCATGCCGGAGAGGGTGTATCAGGACCGGCTCCCGCGTGCCCGACGCATGATTGCCGATCGAGACCCCGACGACGCGGACCTCCTCGCGTTGGCTCTGCATCTCGACATCCCTATCTGGACGAATGACCGCGATTTCTTCGGACTGAGCGGCGTGCGGGCCATCAACACCGCCGAGATGCTTTCCCTGGTATGATGTCCCGGTCGGTCTTCAAGATCAGATCTCTTCTGTTCTGTCTTTGATCGACCGGGGGGAGAGGTGGCGAAGAAGTGACCAGACCTCCATGCTGGAAGGCGTTGTGTACGGGTGTCT
>Ga0194112_10001948_pt1 | contig 29957 bp, 25 predicted proteins | sample TA2MahC400mmetaG_FD_146191 | JGI IMG/M metagenome (GOLD analysis project Ga0194112, IMG submission 146191) | Freshwater microbial communities from Lake Tanganyika, Tanzania - TA2015016 Mahale Deep Cast 400m | ecosystem: Environmental > Aquatic > Freshwater > Lake | place: Tanzania: Lake... | reverse complement strand
GGCGTCCACGCCGCCATGCGCGCCGGCACCGAGCACTGGGTGAGCGACTTCCCCGTTGACATTGACCCCGCGGAGCGGCAGCTCACGGGGCGGGCGGTGGGCATCGTGGGCTTCGGCGGGATCGGCCGCCGACTCGCAGAGCTCCTCGAACCCTTCCGCGTCCACCTGCGGGTCTTCGACCCCTACGTTCCCAAGATCGTCGCCGAGCGGCTCGGGGGCAAGCTGGTGCCATTGATGGACCTGGTGAAGAACTCGGAGGTCGTGGTCCTGTGCGCGGCGAACACGCCGGAGACGCATCACCTCCTGACCGCCCGCGAGATAGCCGCGCTGCCGAAGAACGCGCTGCTCGTGAACGTCGGCCGCGCCTGGCTTCTCGACATGGAGGCCCTAACGCGGCGGCTCGAGAAAGGCGACCTCTTCGCGGCGCTCGACGTCTTCGAGAAGGAGCCGCTCCCGCTCGACTCCCCCTTGCGGAAGCTCAAGAACGCCTGGCTCACCCCGCACCGCGCGGGGGCGCCAATCGAATCGGTCGTCCGCATCATGACTTGGCTCGCCGACGACTTCGAGGCGTTCCTCGCCGGCAGGCCGCTCCAGCACGAGCTGACCACTGACATGCTTCACTGCCTGCACGGCTGACGCCGTCGGGCCGCGGCGCCTTGACAACGCGGCTCCCTGCGCTAGAATGCAATCAGAGGCACGGCAAGCACCGGGAGATGCCGGCGCCGGAGTGGATAGGAGCTCACGATGGGCGACGATCAGCTTCTCGAGCGGATCAGCCTGGACTCGAACGTGATGGCTGGGAAGCCCGTCATCAAAGGCACTCGGCTGACAGTGGAGTATATCCTCAACTTGCTCGCGCATGGCGCATCGATCGCCGAGATCCTCGACGAGTACGAGGGCCTGACACTAGAGGACGTCCAGGCGTGCCTGCTGTTCGCCACGAAGGCGATGGAGGACACGTCCTTCGCGCCCCTCGTCGTGGAGGCAGTCTGAATGCGCTTCATTGTGGACGAATGCACGGGGCCAGCCGCGGCGCGGTGGCTGCGCCGGCAAGGGCATGAGGTGTTCTCCGTCTACGAGCAGGCGCGGGGCATGGACGACACAGCCATCGTCGGCAAAGCACACGCGGAGAACTGGATTCTGATCACGAACGACAAGGGATTTGGCGAGAAGGTCTACCGCGAACGAAGGCCGCACCGAGGTGTTGTCCTTCTGCGCCTCGACGACGAACGTGCCGCTGTGAAGATCGCCACGCTTCGCAGCTTGCTTGCGAGCTACGCCGACCAACTGCCTGACCGCTTCGTGGTGGTCACGGAAGACAGGGTTCGCTTCGCGCGCGCCAGACCGCGCCCGGAGGGTTTGTAGGTTGATGTCGCACCGCAAGCCGGCAGATAAGGCGGCGTCGCGTGGAACGATTGGCCGCCGCCAGTTCCTGGCAGGCGCCGCTGCGGCGGCTGCATCACCCACCTTGCTCCGCGGCAGCGAGGCCGCGGCCGCGAAGTACCGCGTCGGGGTCATCGGCCACACGGGGAAGGGCAACTATGGGCATGGGCTCGACGTGGTGTGGCGCGACGTGCCCGGCTGCCAGGTTGTCGCCGTGGCGGACGCCGATGGGAAGGGGCTGGCAGCGGCGGTGAAACGCCTGGCCGCCCCCAAGGGCTACAGCGATTACCGCGAGATGCTGGACAAGGAGAAGCCAGACCTCGTGAGCATCTGCCCGCGCTGGCTCGACCAGCACCGCGACATGGTGGTGGCCGCGGCCGAGCGCGGCGTGCGAGGCATCTACCTTGAGAAGCCGCTGTGCCGAACCCTCGCGGAGGCCGACGAAATGGTTGCCGCCTGCGAGAAGCACAAGGTCAAGCTCGCCGTCGCACACCAGACCCGCTACAGCCCGAGGCTCCCGGTCGTCCGCGAACTGCTCCGGTCGGGCGAGCTGGGGCAGGTGCTCGAGCTTCGCGGCCGCGGCAAGGAGGACGCCCGCGGCGGCGGCGAGGACCTCTGGGTGCTGGGCAGCCACGTGCTCGACCTCATCCTCGTCCTCGGCGGCGAACCGAAATCCTGCTTCGCCACCGTCCTCCAGGAGGGGCGGCCCGTCCGCAGGGAGGACGTGAAGGACGGCGCGGAGGGCATCGGCCCCCTGGCCGGCGACGAGGTCCACGCCGTCTACCGCCTCGCCAGCGGCGCGACGGCGTCGTTCGACTCGGTCCGCAAGGCGGGCGGCGAGCCGACACGCTTCGGGCTCCGGGTTTTCGGCTCCAAGGGCATCCTCGAAATCTACACCGGCTACCTGCCCGCCGTGAACCTCCTGCCCGACCCCTCCTGGTCGCCTGGGCGCACGGGCAAGAAGTGGCTCCCCGTCAGCTCGGCGGGCGTTGACAAGCCCGAGCCGCTGAAGGACGGCGGCCTGGGCGCGGGCAACGTGGCGGCGGTCAAGGACCTCATCGCGGCCATCGAGGGCGGCCGCCAGCCCGAGTGCAACATCGCCGAGGCCCGCGCCGCCACGGAGATGATCGTCGCCGCCTTCGAATCCCATCGCCTCGGCACCCCCGTCCCCTTCCCACTCAAGAACCGCCAGAACCCGTTGACGATGCTCGCCTGAGACGCTATGCTGGTGCTATGAGCAGAAGCGCAACGGGGCTGATACTCTGGTGTGCCGGCGTGCTCGCGGGCGCGTCGGCGGGGGGCATCGAGGGACTCTATAGCATTGGGGCGAGGGCGGGGGCGACGATTCGCCTGGCACGGGGGAAGGAGGAGGGCACACTCGTCGGCGTGGTCGTGAGCGCGCGGAGCACCCACCACCAGCAACAGCTCAACCAGACGGTGCTGGAGCTGCGCGAGGCGAAGGAGAACGCCTACCGCGGGCGGTGCAGCGCCTACCACGTCCACGCCTCAGAGGACATGGAGGCGTGGCTGGACGCCGAGGCGGCCCTGCTGCCGAACGGCAACCTCCGCTGCCTGGTGAAGGTCCCGGGCGAAGGCTCCGTGCAGTTCGTCTACGAGCGGGTGGAGGAGCCGCCGGCTGGGAAACAGGAGGCGGTCGGTGGCGACCTCGCGGGCGAGTGGGCCGATGCGACTGGAGCCATCACCGTCTACCGCCGCGACGGCGAACTCTACACCGGCCAGGTCATCCGCCCCGCAACGCCCGACAAGGGCGAGGCCCGCAAGGAGATAGTTCGCGTCAAGGCGATGGCGGCGGGTGTTTACAAGGGCACCATCGAGCTCCGCAGCCCCGATGGAGGCAAGGTCGAGTCGGTCGAGGACATCGAGGTCGTGGTCCGCGGCGACACGCTGACCAGCATCGTCTCCACGAAGGCGGGCAAGGTGGCCACGGCCGCGCGGCGCCTCGCCACCGACGGCGAGAAGGCCCAGCCCAGGCCTAAGGCTGCGGAGGTTGACCCCGGCGACCTCTGCGGCAAGTGGCGCGCCCCGAACGGCGACACCACCCGCTATACTCGCGACGGCAACCGCTACACTGGCTACGTGGCGGCCCTCTCGCCCGAGAAGGAGGGCTTCGGCTTCCGCATCGGCGAGGAAGCCTTCCGACTCACCCGTATCACCGCCGGCTTCTACGCGGGAAAAGTCCTCGTCAAGACCGAGGGCGGCAAGGACTCCTGGTGGGAGGACTTCGAGGTCACTGTGGAGGGCGACGAGCTGCGCTACACCCGCTACATGGTGAACGGCAAGACCGAGAAGGGCAAGGGCAGCCGCGTCGGCGGCCTCCAGGACGCTGCCCCCGCGCCCGCGCCGAAGCACTGACTCGCAAGAGGATGGTTGGATGGCTGGATGGATGGACGATTGCCTGACACCCATCCACCCATCCATTCATCCACTCATCCCCTATCTTGCCCTTGGCCCCTCGGCGGGGCCGGTTGGGACGATGACCTCGAAGTCCGTGCCCTGGGCGCGCCTCAACTCATCGAGGTTCTTCAGCCGGCTGTCGGGCGCGATTGAGATCAGCCAGTCGAGACCGTTGTCGGCGCAGAACATCCCGTACTTCTTGAGGCCCTCAAGGATGGCCTTGGGGTGCTTGGAGAAGCCGGAGGTGTCGAAGTCCTTGCGGAGGCGGAGGCGTTCGCCCATTCGGGGGAAGTTGGGGTTGGTGTGGCGGCTGGCGAAGTGGGTGGCGGGGTAGACGTATTCGCGGCGGGTGCGGGTGAAGGTGACTCGCACGGCGTGCTCGACGATGCCGCGCTCGCACTCCTCGAAGCGGACGGCGGCTGGGAAGATAGGCAGGCCGGCGGCATCGGCGGAGGTCCAGCCGTCCGGCCGCGTCTTGTTCGACTTGAGGTCGAAGACCGACGACTGGGCGGCCTCCCAGCCCGTGTCCTTCCTGTAGGCCGCGAAGAGTTCGTAGAGCATCCGGTTCACGGGGTCCACCACCAGCACGTGCCGGTCGCCGCGGCCCTCGCGTTGGAGCTTTTCGAGTTCGCCGCCGTGGATTGGCCAGCCCTCGATCGGCGCGTTGTCGGGGATGGGCATCGGCACCTTGTCCGACTCCCCAGGGTAGGCCGTGATCTTCACGTCCACCTTCTTCTGGTTTGGCGGGACGATGATGAAGCCCATGTCGAGGTTGTAGTGCAGATATCGCCGCCGGAAGTTGCAGGAGGCGATGATGTTCTTGGAGTTCGGGTGGACGGGGCGCTGCGAGATGTCCTCGTTCCACGGGTTGTCGGGCGGGAAGACCTGGAGGGCCTCCATGATGCGGTCGGCCTCGGGGGTGTTGAAGAGCACGGGCTTCGTGATTTCGGGCGTGGGAGGCCGCTTTCGGGGCGCGGCCGGGGCCGGCGCCGCGCCGACGGGTCCCGCCCCGATGGTGAGGTCCACGGGCAGCTTGCCGATTGACCCGGTCACGCGGATTTCGCCCTCGCCGCCGGCCGCGGCCGCGGCAAGGGCCGCCACGGCCGTCCAGAACAAGAGAGTTCTCGGTTCCACGGCAACGCCTCCTACGGAGTGCTTCGCGGTCCTCCTGCTGCTATCCTACCACACGGCGCGCTGATTTCAACTGCCGCTCGGTGCGCCGCGGCAGAGCATTGCCCGCGGCTATGGTAACCGCCCCCTTGCCTCTCTTCTCGTGCTCCTCTTCTTCTTCGTCGTCGCTTCTCTGGCCTTCTCCCTCTTCCATATTCGACGACGAGGACGACGACGACGACGACGAGCACGAGGGGGCAGGTGCGAGCAAGCCCTGAGACCAGGGGCCGGACTCGCTTTGACTCATCAACCTTTTTGTGGTACTGTAAGGGGGTCCCAGGAACCGAGGAATCCCCACAGGAGGCTATCCGAGTGTCGTTGCACAAGAGTCTGGTTTCTAAGGCGGCGTTGAAGCGGCACCGCAACGTTCTGACCCGCGCCGAGCGGCTGAAGCGGATGATGGACGACGAGACGTGGGAGGAGGGCCGCTCGGTGTTCGGGTTGCCCAAGGTGCGCATCCGGCGGGTGAAGGCGGGCGGGAAGCACAAGAAGGCTGAGAAGGCGGCAGCCGCCGCCGGCGCCGAGGCCGCCCCCGCCGCCGCTGAGGGCGATGAGAAGGAGAAGGGGAAGGAGAAAGGGAAAGAGAGGGGGAAAGAGAAGTAGCGGCCCACATCCACTGAGGTCACGGCGATGGCCACGGGCGGTGTCTTCCAGGAGGGGCTGCGGGTGGCCGGGCTCGTATTCGCGGTGGTTCTCTCCGGCATCTCCCACGCGCGGTGGGAGGAGCAGGCGGACGAGCTCCCCGCCTGGGCGCAGCGCGGCAGGCTCATCTTCCTGCGCAACGAGGGCGGCATCCCCAAGGGCGACGAGGCGCTCTACGCCCGATGGCAGCCCGTGCTCCACGAGCACGGCGCGCGCGACGCCAGCTCCGCCGCCGTCGCAAGGTGCCGCGAGCTCAAGGTGCCCCTGAGCCTGCGAACCGAGGCGGTGATGTTCTTCGGCGACGACCGCGCCGTGCGGAAGATCAAGGGCGGCGGGGCCATCTACGCCTACAGGGAGCACACCTGGCACTGGGCCTACGACTGGTGGGCGCGCGACCCCGCCTTCCGCGAGGCCGCACAGGTCGGCCGCGACGGCAAGCTGGTGCTCGCCTACAGCCACAACCCCACCACCAACCGCGAGATGGGCAACGTCCTCAGCCCGGCGCTGCTCCGCATGCGCCGCGAGATTTCCGAGGCCATCCTCACCCCCCGCAAGGACACCGCGAGCACCGACAACCCCCTCTATCCCAATCTCCCATACAGCGAGTTCGATGATTGCCGCTTCGGGGCGAAGGGGAGGCCGTACGACATCTACCCCATCTTCGGCAACCTGGCGATGGTGTGGTACGACAACCCGAGCATGGGGGCCGACTACTCCCAGCCCTCGCGCGAGGCCTGGAGGAAGCACTTCGGCGACAAGTTCGGGGTGCCGCTCGACGACCCCGCGGGCCACCCTTGCGAGCTCGTGCGGCGCGAGTGGGCGCGCTTCTGGGCCGAGGCCTACGGCAGGTACTACGACGCCTACTACGGCTTCCATCAGAAGAGCATTGCGAAGACCGCGGCCCCCGAGACCTGCCGGGCGCTCAATGGCAAGCTCCACTGCGCGGTGGGCCTCAACGCCAGCTCCGTGAGCGGAGGGGGCGGCGCCGGCCTCCTCTACCTCTTCGCCCACCACAAGGTGAGCGACTTCCCCGGCATGCTCGTCGAGTACTGGACCACCGGCACCCACGGCAAGCACGCCCCGCTCTTCAAGCTCTCGATGGCGGCCATGCGCGGCCGGCCGACCGGCGCCGCCGCGTCGAGCAGCCGCACCGACGCCGAGGCCCTCGCGTGCAACGCCGCAATCGTGGCCGGCGGCACCCCGCCGCGCACCAAAGCCTACATCGCGTTCGGCTACGACAACCGCGCCCTCCTCGCCAATGCCGCGCAGGGCAACGCCATAGGCGTCCTCTACAACACACGCACCGGCATCTTCACCGGCACCCTCACCGCCCAATACGACGCCTGCGAGCAGTTCGACCGGGCGGGCCTCCCCTACGACCCACTGGTCGAGGATGACCTCTCGGACGCCAACGCGGACTGGCTCCAGGGTTACGCGGCTGTGCTGGTGCCCGGCGGCGAGTTCAATGGGAAGGAGGCCGCCGCCCTGAAGCGATATGCCGAGAGGGGCGGGCATCTGCTGGTTATTGGGCAGACGCGGGTCGAGCCGCAGCCCTACGTGAAGCTCGCCTCGGCCCAGGACGCCCCCGAGGTGCCGAAGGTGCCGCTCGCCAGCGCCTTCGGCCGCGAGAGCTTCGCGGATGCCAGGCTCGAAGTGGGCAAGGGCGCGGTCACCATTCGGGAGCGCCCCGTTGGCGCCGACGAGCTGCGGCGAATCCTCGAACCCCAGTTGCCCCGAACCTGGCGCGTCCTGGACAGCCGCGATGGAAAGGTTGTGGCCAACGTCCTTCGCCAGCCCAGGCGGGGGGACGCACGAATCGTCGGCCTCGTCAATCACACGGGGCAGGTGCAGAGGGACGTGAAGATCGCGCTCCCCCAGGGCCTCAGCTTCCCCGCCGCGGCAGCCGTCTCGCCCGATGGCTACGCCGAGCGCCTCAAGGTCGAAAACCAGACGATCACGGTGCCGGAGCTTTACAACTACTCGGCGGTCGTGCTAGGATCAGAAGGGGACGTGAGTTCGGCGCTCGCGACGGTTCAGCCGAAGCTTGACGAGCTTGTGAGGGGGCGCGAGCCGCTCAAGGAGAAGTAAGCCATGCGTGCCTCTGCTGGATTCATCGCTCTTGTCGTGACGGCATCGGCCGCCTTCGGGCGGGGGATGGTGGGCGGTTCGTTCGGCGGCGGGAGGCCGGGCGGGTGTGGGCGTGGCGGTAGCGGGTTGTCGCTTCGCTTCGGCCACCACACGGGCCACTCCAGCTTCTCGGTCAGCTTCGTCGGCGGCGGTTGCTGGTACGGCTCCAGCTACTGGTTCGGCGGGCCGGGCATCTACACCTATCCTGGTTGGGCGCCCTACTCGGTGTACGGCTACACCGCGGCCCCGCCGGCCGCGGCCGACAGTGCGGACGCGCTGATTGACCAGGGGGACGACTGGTTCGCTCGTGGCGGCTTCGCACGGGCAGTCGTCTTCTACCGTGCCGCAGCCCAGAAAGCCCCGCAGAACCCCACCGCGGCCCTCGCCCTCGGCCACGGCCTGTTCGCAACCGGGGCCTATGCCGAGGCCGCCGCCGAGCTCCGCCGCGCCGTGAAGCTCCACCCCGACATCTTGAGAGTGCCGATGGACCGCCGCGACTTCTATGCTGACCCCGCGGCGTTCGACGCCCAGCTCCAGCGCCTCGAGCGAGCGGCCGCGGCCGCTCCCGCCGATTCTGCGGCCCGCTTTCTCCTGGCCTACAACCTCTACTTCACGGGCCGGCGCGCGTCGGCCGCCGAGCACTTCCGCGCCCTGGGCGACAAGGACCCCGAGGCCCAGCTCTTCCTCCGCGCGCAATGAAGGAACGTTGCGCATGAAGGCCATCGAGATCAGGCGGGGCAGCAAGCGCGCCGTCTTCAGCCACCCCGAGGCAGGGTGGGTGCCCGCGCCAGCGACCCCCGCCTCGGCCTCATCGTCCCCCGCGCCGCAACGACGGACCTCGCGGAGCTGAGCGAGCGCCGCATTCACGTCTGGAATCCCACGCCGCGGGCGATCAAGGCCACCATCACCGCGGAGTGGCAGGGCGGCCGCAGTAGCGCGAAGGCCATCACCGCGCCACCACGGCAGGCGGTGCGCCTGGTGCTGAGCCGGTGAGGGACCTCAGGGACCACAAGGACCACAGGGACCACAGGGACCACAGGGACGCAGGCCCCTTGTTGCCGCTGGGGTCCCTGTGGTCCTTGTGGTCTCTGTGGTCCCTCGTGCCCTCATCCTGGCATAGGGCGGTTGTGTGGCGGGCGGGCCGCCACTATAATTGGCGCAGGCAGCCTTCCTCCGCCGACCGCCAAACCAGACGAGGAGACTCATGGATCCCAAGGCCTTCCGCGACGTTGACCCCGGGCAACGAACCCTGATGGGGCCTGGGCCGAGCGACATGCCGCCACGCGTCCTCCAGGCAATGGCCGCGCCAACCATCGGCCACCTCGACCCCCGCTTCCTCGCCCTGATGGACGAGACGCAGGTCCTCCTCCGCTATGTGTTCCAGACCGCAAACGAGTTCACCATCCCAGTCTCCGGCACGGGGAGCGCGGGGATGGAGACCTGTTTCGTGAACCTGGTGGAGCCGGGCGACGAGGTGGTGGTGGGGGTGAACGGGGTGTTCGGGACGCGGATGAGCGACATCGTTGGGCGCCTGGGCGGCCGGCTGGTGAAGGTGGAGGCCGAGTGGGGCCGCGCGATTGACCCCGAGGCCGTGCGGAAGGCAGTGGCGGGACGCAAGCCGAAGCTCATCGCAGTCGTCCACGCCGAGACCTCCACCGGCGCCTGCACGCCGCTGGGCGACATGGCCCGCATCGCCGCCGACGCGGGCGCGCTCTTCCTGGCCGACACCGTGACCTCGCTGGGCGGCATGCCCGTGGCCGTGGATGCAACGGGCCTTGACGCGGTCTACAGCGGCACGCAGAAGTGCCTGTCGTGCCCGCCCGGCCTCGCGCCCATCTCGTTCAGCCCCAAGGCGCTCGCGGCGCTCGACGCCCGCAAGGCGCCCGTCGTGAGCTGGTATCTCGACATGGGCCTGGTGCGGCAATACTGGGGCGCGGAGCGCAAGTACCACCACACCGCGCCCATCAACATGATTTACGCCCTCCGCGAGGCGCTCCGCATCATCGCCGAGGAGGGGATCGAGGCACGCTGGGCACGCCACCGCCTGAACCACCGGGCCCTGGTGGCCGGCCTGGAGACGATGGGACTCTCGATGCTCGTGCCCGAACGCGAGCGCCTGCCCATGCTCAACGCCGTCCGCATCCCCGATGGGGCCGATGACAAGAAGGTGCGGGCCGCGCTCCTGGGCGACTTCGGCATCGAGATCGGCGCCGGCCTCGGGCCGCTCGCCGGCAAGGTCTGGCGAGTCGGCCTCATGGGCCACGCCGCCTGCCGCCGTAACGTCACCCTCTTCCTCGCCGCACTCGAAACCATCCTTCGGGCCGAAGGCGTCAAGGTGAACCCCGGAGGGCTGGAGGCCGCCGCGGCGGCCTACGGGCCGAAGACTGGATGATTGGATGGTTGGATGGATGGATGAATGTCAGACCAGACCAGGTCTTCTCGTTCATCCACCCATCCACCCATCCATTCATCCCCTCGAGGGGACACGGTGATCCCATCCTCCCTGCTCGGCGAGCTGCGGCGAATCGTGGGGACGGCGAACGTCCACACCGGCCGCACCGACGCGGAGGTCTACTCCTACGACGCCTCGCTGGCCATCGGGATGCCCGACGCCGTCGTGTTCCCGGCCGACACACAGGAAACCGCGGCGGTGGTTCGTGCGGCGAGCGCCGTGTGTGTGCCGGTCATCCCGCGCGGCTTCGGCACCAACCTCTCGGGCGGCAGCATCGCGCCGAAGGGCGGCATCGTGCTCGGCCTCACGCGCATGAACCGCATCCTTGCGCTAGAGCCCGACCGCCGTGTCGCCGTGGCCCAGACGGGCGTGACGAACCTCGAGCTCCAGAACGCCCTGGCCCCGCTCGGCTGCTTCTTCGCGCCCGACCCGGCGAGCCAGAAGGCGGCCACGCTGGGGGGGAACGTGGCCGAGAACTCCGGCGGCCCGCACTGCGTGAAGTACGGCGTCATGACCAACCACGTCCTGGGCCTGAAGGTCGTGCTGCCCAGCGGCGAGGTGATGCACCTCGGCAGCGCCGCCCTCGACCCGCCGGGCTACGATCTTCGGGGGCTCCTCGTCGGCTCCGAGGGCACGCTCGGCATCGCCACGGAGATGACGCTCCGCATCCTGCCCCTGCCCGAAACCGTCATCACGCTCCTCGCCATCTACGAGAGCGTCCAGGCAGCCGCCCGCTCGGTCTCCGCCATCATCGCCCACGGCATCGTGCCGGCCACGCTCGAGATGATGGATAACCCGGTGATCCGCGCGGTCGAGGCCAGCTATCCCGCCGGCTACCCGCTCGACGCGGCGGCGGTGCTCATCATCGAGGTCGAGGGGCCAACGGCTGGGCTGGACGCCCAGGCGGTCCGCATCGAGGAGCTTTGCGCCGCCAACGCCTGCCGCACGATCCGCCGCGCGCGGAACGCTGCCGAACGCGACCAGCTCTGGGCGGGCCGTCGCGGCGCATTCGGCGCACTCGCCCGCATCGCCCCCAGCTTCTGGGTGGCCGACTGCACGGTGCCGCGCAACCGCCTGCCCGAGGCACTCGAACGCATGGCCGAGATCGCCAAGAAGTCGGGCTTCCCGCACGGCAACGTCCTCCACGCCGGCGACGGCAATCTCCACCCGCTCCTCTTCTTCGACAGCCGCGACCCGGCCCAGACCCATCGCGTCCACGAGGCAGGCCGCGAGGTGATGAAGGCTTGCGTCGCACTCGGCGGCACAATCACCGGCGAGCACGGCGTCGGCGTCGAGAAGCTCGAAGGCATGCGCCTCATCTTCTCCGACGACGACCTCGCCTTCCAGCAGGCCGCCAAGCGCGCCTTCGACCCCACGAACCTGATGAATCCGGGGAAAGCGGTTCCCACCATCCCGACCACGGACCACGGACCACGGACCACGGACCACGGACTACCGACAGCGAGGAATGCTGGCTCGTCAATCCCGACCAGTGCGGGCGAGGCTTGCGAGGCGGTGGCGGAGGCCATTGCGAGCAAGACTGCGCTGCTCCCCATCGGCGGCGGGCGCCGCGCCGACTTCGGGAACTACTCCGAGCGGCCCGTCGTCCAACTGCGCACCGAGAAGCTCTGTGGCGTCATCGAGCACGACGCGGACAACCAGACCGTGACCCTGGGCGCCGGGATGAAGCTTTCGGCGGCGCAGGAGTTCCTGGCACCTCACAAGCAATGGCTGCCGCTGCGCCCGCCGCTGGCCGATGGCTGCACGCTCGGCGGGATGGTTGCCCTGGGCGCCTGCGGCCCGGAGCGGCTGGCCTACGGGGCGCCACGCGACGCCCTTCTCGGCCTCAGATTCGTCTCGGGCGCGGCGAAGCAGATCAAGGCCGGCGGGCGCGTCATCAAGAACGTCGCCGGCTACGACATCACCCGCCTCCTCGCCGGCTCCGCCGGCACACTCGGCCTCCTCACGGAGCTCACCTTCCGCGTCTCTGCTACCCCGGAGACCTGCCGCCTCATCCGCGCCGCGGGCACCCTCGCCCGGTGTGCCTCTGCTGCCGCTGAACTCCTCCGCTCCCAGCTCAACCCCGCTTTCGTAGCCGCCCTTCCGTCTGCTCCTCGATCGGAGATCTGGCGCTTGAGCGCCGGCTTCGAAGGCTTCGAGGCCACTGTTGTCGCTCAGCTCAGTGCTGCCTCCGCCTTGCTCAAGAAGGCCGGGTTGCGCGACGACGAAGCCGTGTGTTACCCCATCTATCAGGGAACCCATGCAGTGGTGTTCCAAGCGGCGTTCGACGCGCCGTTCGTCGTGCGGGTGGACGTTCCGCTGGGTGCCTTGCCGGGCCTCGCAGAGGCCCTTCCGCGCTCAGACCATGCCCTGACGGACTTCGGTTGCGGCCGCGCCACGCTCGGCCTCCCCTCGCTCTCCGACGAGCAATGGGCAGCCATCGTCGCCGCAGCAGACAAGGCCGGCGGCCACGTGGTCCTCGAAAAGGCCCCTGCGGACTTCAAGAAGGCGCACGAGGTCTTCGCCCCCGCGCGCCCCGACTGGAAGGTGATGCACCGCCTCAAGGCGGCCCTGGACCCCCACAATATCTTCGCCCCCGGACGCCTTCCGGGAAGGAGGTGAAAGAGATTTCTGATTGCTGATTTCTGATTGCTGATTTCAGATTGGAGGAGCTTGGATGACACGACGCGAATGGCTTGGCAGCGCAGCCGCCGGCATCGCAACGCCGGGGTTGCTGAGCGCGGCCGAGGAGAAGCCGAAGGCGGGCTGGCAGATCGGGTGCTGGACGCGGCCGTGGGACAAGCACGACTACCGCGTGGCCCTCGACGCGATCGTGGAGGCGGGCTTCAAGCACGCCGGCCTGATGACCACAAAGGGGAAGAACGGCCTCGTCATCTCCACCGCCACCACGCCCGAGGAGGCACAACAGGTCGGCGAGGAGATCAAGAAGCGCGGGCTGAGCGTGCCGTGCGCCTACTGCGGCGGGTTCCCGCTCGGCGAGCCGGGCGTGGCCGCCCTCAAGAAGCTCATTGACTGCTGCGCGGCCGCGACCTCCAAGGCCCTGATGGTGGGCGGCACGGGCGACCCGAAGACCAACGACGCCTACTACAAGACCATCGCGGAGGCCTGCCCCTACGCCGCCGAGAAGGGCATCCAGATCGTGCTCAAGCCCCACGGCGGCCTCAACGCCACCGGGCCGCAGTGCCGCAAGTGCGTCGAGGCCGTCGGCCACAAGAGCTTCCGCCTCTGGTACGACCCCGGCAACATCTTCTTCTACTCCAACGGCGAGCTGGACCCAGCGAAGGACGCCGCGACGGTGGACGGCATCGTGAGCGGCGTGTGCATCAAGGACTACAAGCACCCGCGAAACGTCGCCGTCACGCCCGGCACCGGGCAGGTGGACTTCAAGGCGGTGCTGGCGCTCCTGAAGAAGGGCGGCTTCACGAGCGGCCCGCTCGTCATCGAAACCCTCACGCCCGGCGAGCTGCCGGCTCTGCTGGCGGAGGCCAAGAAGGCAAGGAAGTTTGTGGAAGACCTTGTGGCTTGAGGGAGCAACATGAGCGCCTCCTCGGCTATGCAAGCGTGAGGAAATGACACGGACAAACACGGACACTCACGGACCCATGCCACCCGAGCAGCCCGCTAGGCCTCCGTGTATGTCCGTGTCTGTCCGTGTGGCTGGTGCTTAGAGGGGCCTGCCGAAAGCATGGACATTGCGGAGCATTACGACCAGATCGTCCGCTGCAACCGCTGCGGCTTCTGCCAGACGGCGTGCCCCATCTTCCGGGCCACGGGCCACGAGGCGGGGGTGGCCCGCGGCCGCCTCGCGCTCCTCCGCGCGCTGATCGAGAAGCGCATCGAGTGGTCGCCCGACCTCAAGGAGCCGCTCTTCGCGTGCCTGCTGTGCGGCGCCTGCACCGCCCACTGCTTTCCCGCCGTGCCGACCGCCGACCTTCTCACCGCCGCCCGCGGGGAGTTCCTTCAGAAGCTCGGTCGCAGCCGCCTCCACCGCATCCTGTTTCACCGCCTGCTGCCCTATCCGAGGCGCCTCCGCCTGGCCGCCCGCGCCGCCGCACTCGGCAAGAGGACGAGGCTCTCTTCCGTAGCGAAGGCGCTCGGACTCCTCCGCATCTTCGGCCGCGACTTCCCGCGCGCCGAGGCGATCGTCGAGAGCTTCCCGCGTCGCTTCCTCCGCGAAAAGATCAAGCCCGGCCTCTACGAGGGCCAGGGCGAGAAGCTCCACCTCGCCTACTTCGTCGGCTGCGGCATGGACATCATGTCGCCCGCCGCGGCCGAGGCCACAATGCGATTGCTGAAAGCCTCCGCGAAGTTGGTCACGGTGCTCCCCAACTGCTGCTGCGGCCTGCCCGCCGAGAGCTACGGCGACCGCGAGGCCGCCCAGAAGCTCGCCGCGAAGAACCTCGACCTACTCGCCGCCGCCCCCTGCGACGCCATCGTGACCGACTGCTCTTCCTGTGCCGCCTTCCTCAAGAAGTACCCCGCCCTTTTCCCCGAATCCGATCCGCGCCGCAAGGAGGCCGACAAGCTGGCCTCCCGCACCCGCGACCTCGTTGAACTCCTCTCTTCCTCTTCGTCACGCGTCACGCGTCACGCATCAGGCCTCATCGTCACCTGGCACGACCCCTGCCATTCCTCTCGCGGCCAGAAACTCGTCAAGGAGCCGCGCGAAATCCTCAAGTCCCTGCCCGGCATCGAGTACCGCGAACTGCCGGAGGCCGACTGGTGCTGCGGCGGGGCCGGCTCCTACGCCCTCTCGCACTACGACCTCGCCCGCCAGGTGCTCGACCGCAAGATTGACAACGTCGTGAAGACCGGGGCGAGCGTCCTTGTCACATCCTGTCCCGCCTGCATCCTGCACCTCTCCTACGGCATCCGCCTGCGCAAGCTCCCCATCCGCGTGTGCCATATCTCCGAACTGCTCGCTGGCCGCGTGTAGCCACGCGCTCTCACCCACCCGACTTCATCTCGAGTGGCGGGCGGGTATTGAGCCGCGTGAGGACGACGACGCGCCCGGTCGCGGGGTCCACGCGGCCAAGCACGTCGGTGAACTGCTCGATCCTGAGCCGCACGGTCCAGAGGATGACCGGGGCGAGGCGCGCGAAAGTCAGCCCCGCACCACAAAGCCCCCCAAGTCCAAGAGGGCATAGCCGCATACCTGCTCGTGCGGCTAAGGGGGAGTCGCCTCAAGTCTCCGGGCGGCTCCCCCGTCCTCTCCACGTCCAAAGCTCACGGCGGCATTTGGGGGGCCGCATCGCCCCCGCTGGGGCTTGCCCGAAACGGTCAGCGGCCCCCCAAACCCCCGCCGTCAGCGTGGCGGCGGCGAGGCCCCTCCCCCCGCTGCCGCCCGAAGCGGGCGGGCGTGCCGCCGCCGCCCTCTCGTCAATCCCCCGTAGCCTACCTCGCCTCACAGGGGCCTGACGACCGGCTGGCTGTGGCACGGAACCGCCGGCCTTGCGGCGGGGCCGGGGGGAGGGGCTGCACAGCCAGCACTGTAACCCGCGGGGGTTTGGGGGGCCGGTCGGCGTCCCGCCGAAGCCCCAGCGGGGGCGACCCGGCCCCCCAAATGCGGCCAGAAGCCTCGACGTAGAGACCCCTCGCGCAAGCCGGCCAGACTGGCCAGACTGGCGACGGGCAACGGCTAGTATGTTGACGAACGGCAACACTACAAATAGTGTGCCGTTACAATTGGAGACGGGGGGAAGAATGGGCTTCCACCACATCTGTTCGCCCGCCAGAATGCTGCTTGAGTTTCCCTTGGGGCTCCTGAGCCGGAAGGGCGAGAACCGCCAAACGGCGGGCGGGCCATTCTGAGCGACTCTGCGCGACTCTGGGCAACACTGGGGACGCAGGAGAGCCTGTGAAGGAATGACACTGACCTGCACGGACGGACACGGACGCGCGCCCATCGCCGAGGAATCTGGCCGTCCGTGCTTGTCCGTGGGCGTCCGTGTGATTTCTTCACAAGCTCTCCCGCGTGGGGACGAGATGGGGGACAGGGTGGGGCTGTCCCGCGGAAGGAACTCACGCGTTCAGGGCGCGGGTGATGCGCTCGATCGCCTCGTCCACCTCGGCGGGGCTCTTGAAGCCGATGGTCACGGCGTCGGCCAGCTTGTTCGAGAAGACGAACTGGACCGCCTTCTGGCGGTCGTCGGGGTCCTTGAAGTCGCCGTTGCCGCAGAGCTTCATGCCGAGGACGCCTTTGCCCGCGGCGCGCACCTTCTTGATTTCGGCGACGGCCGCGTCGTGGTCCACCCCTTCCGCCCACTTGCCGCCGGGGCCGTCCATGTGGGCGCCGTTGTGGTTCATGCGGATGAGTGCGACCTCCACCCAGTCGCAGCCCGCGATCTGCTTGAGGCCGGGCATGCCGTGGGTGGAGACGCCGACGGCGCGTGCTAGCCCCTTCTCTTTCGCGGCCGAGAGGTCCTCGCGGTGCTTCTTGAAATCCTCGGGCCACGTGGGCTTCATCACGCAGTGGAGGAGCACCACGTCGAAGTAGTCGGTGCCCAGCTCCTGGCGGAAGCGCTCGAGGGTCTTCGGCACGTCGAGCGTCTGGCTGAGCCACACTTTGGTCAGGATGACGAGCTCCTCGCGTGGGAGGCCCTGGATGGCGCCCTTGACGAGGTTGTGGATGCTGTAGTTGCCCGCGGTATCAATGTAGCGGACCCCGCGGTCGTAGGCGTGGCGGATGAGCTTGGTGAGGCCCTCCTGGCCGAGGGAGCGCTGGACGTTTCCGCCGTTGCTCCCCGTCCCGACGCCCAGGCGGGTGGGCTGAACCTTCGTGTTGCCGAGCTTCACGCGGTCGGTGGCAGAGGGCTTGGCGGCCCCCTTCTCGGCGGCCAGGGCTGGCACCGCCAGCACGGACCCCGCGACGGCTTGCACGAAACCCCGCCGGCTCAGCCTGCCCACGGCCTCGCGCTCCTGTCCAACCATGGCGACACCCTTTCGCTTCCGTGTGCTTCTCCTCCGCACTGGCTTCATCATTGTAGTAGCGCGCGGGCGGCAAGGCAACCGGCAAACCTCAGCGCAACTCCTTGCTTGCACGCCGCCGACCTGATACCTTGTTGCTCGCGGACGCGGTCCCACGATAGTGCTGCGATTCAGACGCAAGTCGCGAGCCGGCAACCTCTCTGCCCGGGGCGGCTTCCTGGGGTCGGGGACAGTGGCACAGGGCATCCTCTTCTTCGACCGCTCCGCTGGGAGCAAAAGCGGTGACACGTCACCGCACTCCATAGCCCCCGACGCCCAGTTGGGGGAGGATTGTGGAGTGCGGCATCGCAGATGCCGCTTTCGATGGCAGCGGAGCGGAACCCCGAGCGTGCCTACGTCTGAATCGCAGCACGATAGTGGCGGGAGCTTGTCGATGATCTGGAAACTCTCCCGGCCGAAGCCGGCGCTGCCGAGCTCGTACTTCTGGACCTGGGACCACAGCACGAATTGGGTGCTGGACGACCCAGGGCTTGTGACCTTCGGCTGCGACAATCGGTATCTCAAGCGGCCAGAGACATTCGTGGAGGACTATAGGCGGCTCACCGATGTGGCGGCCGGCCTCGGGGTGAAGGGAATCGTCATCTGGGGCTTCCTGAGGGACGCTCACGGCGGGGCCGAGAGCGCGAAGCGGGTGGCCGACTACGCCGCGTCGCGCGGCGTCGCCATCAAGCCAGGCGTCGGCACGGCCTGGTACGGCGGCGTCTACTACGAGGGCGACCACCGCTATAACATCGAGACATTTCTTCGGCGCAACCCCGAGGCCCGGATGGTGAACGAGCTGGGCGAGCCGCAGGCACGCGGGGCCTGCTCCACCCACCCGGCATTCCTCGATTGGCTCCAGGAGGGCGTGCGCTGGCTCTTCCGCGAGTTCGCCATCGGCGGCGCCAACATCGAGAACGGCGACTTCCTGGTCTGCCACGACGCCCGCTGCCGCGCGCACAAGGCCAACTGGCCGCGGGACGACCCCGACTTCTTCCGCCTCCAGGCCCTCAGCTACCGCCCTGCGCTCCAAAGCGTCGAGGGGGTGCTGGGCAAGAAGCTCGTCACCTGGGCCACCTACACCGGCTTCCTCCCCGGCAAGGCTCCTCAAGGCACCGGCATGGGCCTCCACACCGAGTGCGAGCGCCCCGCACTCCTCGACAGGCTTCCGCCCGCGGGCATCACCCAGTGGACCCTCACCCACATGGTCCTCGACAAGCCGCTGCCGCTCACCGCCTATCTCGATGAGGGCGCTCCGCGAGCGGCCTTCGAGAACCCGAATTGGCCCGCCCCGCTCCGCGCGCCCGCGCCGCGAAACGTCGGCTTCATCCATCAGGCCAGCCAGTGGAGCCGCGTGGGGCGTTACGACCAGATCGTGAGCACCATCAAGGAGGCCTGCTTGCGGGCGCATCGCGCCGGAATGGAGGGGGTGAGCATCCACGGCGAGGTCTCCTCCCGACACATCCCCTGGGCGCTCAACTACCTGGCCTTCTCCCACTTCATCCACTGGCCCGAAGACCCGCTGCGGGCGTTCGGCCGGAAGACCCTCGGCCAGGTGCTGGGCGGCGAGGACGCGGGCGAGCGCTTCGCCGAGCTCCTCGCCCACTGGGATGCCGGCACCCTCACGGATGCCCACAAGGATGAAGCCGGCCGGCGCGCCGCGGAGCTGGCTCGCCGCGTCGCCGCAGGCGATGGCCTCGTGCAGTGGCGCTTCTGGGACTGGCTCGCGCGCATGGCGCGCGGGACCCGCGAGCGCCACACTGCGAGCTTCTTCTAGGCTCTGTACGACAATTCGTAGCGCCGCCGTCCCGGCGGCCTCGGGAGGCCAGCGTGACGCTGGCGCTACACGTGCCGGCGTATTGTCGTACAGAGCCTAGCCCTGGTGTCCTCTCCGCGGGGCTCGCCCCGGAGGACTTAGTGCACCGCCCCACAGATAAGGGCACAAGATCGCGGGCAGTTCGATCTCTTGCTCCCAGAGGGAGCACAGTGGGTAGCCGGCGGCTTCAGCCGCCGGACGCGTGGCCAGAAGTAGGAAAGTCCCGAAGGGACGGCAGGTATGCGCGCCGGGCCGTCTCCCGTGGGCCACTGCCGTCCCTTCGGGACTGAGCTGTGTGTGCGCCCCCATCCGGCGGCTGAAGCCGCCGGCCACCCACTGCTGTCCCTTCGGGACTGAGCTGTGTGTGCGCCCCCATCCGGCGGCTGAAGCCGCCGGCTACCCACTGCCGTCCCTTCGGGACTGAGCTGTGTGTGCGCCCCCATCCGGCGGCTGAAGCCGCCGGCTACCCACTGCCGTCCCTTCGGGACTGAGCTGTGTGTGCGCCCCCATCCGGCGGCTGAAGCCGCCGGCTACCCACTGCCGTCCCTTCGGGACTGGATTCTGTGCCCTTATCTGTGGGGCGGTGTACTTCGGACGCTGGCGTCCCAGGCGCCCTTCTCCTGCGCGCACGGAGGGGCATCTCCATTTTCCGCCAGCCGAGCCCCTCACGCATGTCATGCTGAGCGAAGTGGAACGAAGCGAAGTTGTGGGTGTTACGTGGCGAGAGATGGTGGCCAAGCTACTCCCAACAAAGGAGATGAGCGATGGGGAAACTCTTTGTGTCCACTATGCTTGCCATTCTGTTCACGGCTGGCCGGCTCTCGGCTGGCGAGGGCGCGGGGGCCGTGCGGGGGCTCGGCGAGTTCGGCGCGATCAAGACGTCGCAGGAGGCGGCGGAGGCATTCAAGAAGGCGGTGAGCGCGCTGGAGGCCGCAGGCGGCGGGCTGCTCGTCATCCCGGCCGATGCGCCGGCCGCCTGGAGCTATGAGAACGCGAGCCAGGGTCTCGTGCGCGAGCCTGCCCCGCCCGCTCCGGCCAAGGGCTGGCACGCCGGGCCGGCCGTGACCGTGCTGGACCTCCGCGGCGGGAACCTGACGCTGGCCGTCCCACAGATGACCGGCTGGAAGGTGGTCCGCACGCTCAACGCGCCGCCAGGCCACAGCCTGCCCCACTGGGGCCTCTACCCCGCGATGGAGATCGAGAACAACGTCGTCCACGGCGCGAGCAGCTACCTCGACTGGCTCCAGGAGCCTGTGAAGGCGGGGGCCGACCGCCGCTTCTACGTGCCGACGACCCGCAACCTCTTCGTCGGCCAGTTCCTCAACGCCCACGGCGGCCCAGGCTACGGCGGCGGCGTGTCGCGCGTCTGGGTCAAGAGCCTCGGCTACGATGCCGAGAAGCGGATGCAGTTCTTCGTCGCCGACACCACGAGCGATCACGAGCGCGGGGCAATCGTCCACAACAAGAACCACACCCAGCCGCTCCTGCTGACGACCAACGCGAACGCGTCGAACCAGACGTTCGACCTCTTCGTGAAGCGGCGCCACTATGCCTGCGGCGACGCCTACCTGGTGGCGGCCGACTTCGGCTACATGGGCGATGTTCATTCCGCGGCGGGCGACGAGAACGGGGTCTGCTACGCCACCTACATCCGCAGCCTGACCAACATCTTCCGCGCGACCGCGGAGGCCGCGAACGCGGAGACTGGGGAACTCGTCTACAAGGGCGCGGCCAATGCCGAGACCCTCGCCAACAGCCGCCCGATCATCAACCTCAACCCCAAGAAGGCGATCACTGAGGGGCGGGTTCTCATCGTCGGCCCCGCCTCCGCCCACGACCCCGAGGCCGCCGGCGGCAACACCTTCGAGGGCAAGGCTTACCCAACCACGCTTGTGGACGGAGTTCAGAAGGGCGCGAAGGAGCTGCGGATGGGCGGACTCATCCGCGGGACGAAGGAGTGTCCCTGGACAGAGGCAGTCGTCGGCCGCTTCTTCGCCGTGGACGAGCCGTCGGAACTTGTCGAGGGCAGGCTCCGGCGCTGGTACGAGATCACGAGCCTGGCCCGCAACGCGGACGGTACGAAGGACATTCGCATCCGCCGCTACTGGTGGGGCGCCAAGAGCGCGGGCTGCCCCACCCTCTACGACCCCGAGAACTACTCGCGCGACGGCCGTCTGCGGCCGCTGAAGTACATCATCGCCCCAGGCACGTATCCCTGCGACCTCTCGCGTGCCGTGACCCCCGGCGGCCCGTCGTCGGGCGCCCCCGCCCGCAAGACCATCGTCCTCGCCCCCTACGCCGACCGCGGCAAGCCCGACGATTTCGCGGCAGGCGACCCGATCGAGCAGGCGATCGGCCCCGACCCCTTCACCCCAATGGCGTTCAGGGCGTTCATCTGGGACGAGGTGCCCGGCGCATTCCCCTCGCCCGTCTTCGACATAGCGAACATGGGCGCCGTGCCGCGTGCCGAAGGCATCGCGCTTCGCGGCGGGCCGACGACCCTCGAAGAGTGCGCGAAGACGCGGATGCGTCGCCCCGCCTGGGGCTCCATGCTCGCCCTGGAATCCGCAGCCAACGTGGGGCTGGACTGCAAGGCCGACTTCGCCGAAGCCGCCATCCTCCTGCGCCAGCCCAACCGCCCACAGACCATTCAGTGGGCCACGCAGAGCGGCAAGAGAACCTCCCTCGGCGTCTCGCCCAAGACCGGCGACGTTGAGGTGAAGGGGGGCGGCCTCGACGTGGGCGGCGGCGGCATCGCCCAACTGGGCGGCCTCTCGGCCACGGCCAAGCCGTCGAAGAACCTCCGCGGCATCGGCATCAGGGTGCCCGCGGGGGCCACCACGTTCAGCGTCGCCTTCGCTACACCCGAGCCCGACGCGTCCTACGCAGTCTTCATCGAGCAGAGCTGGCTCACCGCCCGTGCCGTTCGGGAGCGCACCGACAAGGGCTTCGCCCTAGCCTTCGATAGGCCGGCTCCAGAGGGCGCAACCCTTGACTGGCTGCTCGTGAGGTAATCACTGTGGGGAAGCACGTGGCAGGCTATGGGAACAGGTTCTCTTCCACAAGGACATCGATCTGCCGCTGGCTCAGAGGGTTGCTTCTGGCAACCGCGCCAAGCTTCTGGAGCCTGTCGGCTACCGGATAAGGCATCCGTCGCAGATCGGTGGCGTTGACCTGTGTGTGTCCGCTGAAAGACCTGAAGAGCTGGTCGAAAGCCGTTGAGTTGAGGAAGAGCGCAAGGCCGCGCGCGAGGTCCGGCGGAAGCCCGGAGCCGTTCCTGTGGTAGTAGTTGAGGTGGTTCTCGAAGCCGACCACGGAGCAGGGAATCAGGCGCGGGTCGTACACGGCGGCGACAACTCTGCGTGGCTCTTCTTTGGCAGAGAATCTCTTGACTATGACGTAGGTTTCAGAGGGGACGAGCAGATCGGCTGTCTGTGGGCACGAAACGATCGCGTTGGGTTTCCTGATGCCCGCTCTGGGCCACCTCACTCCACCATTCAGGAAGTGCGCCGGGTAGATGAGCGGAGCAGTCCGGTCGTCGGGAGTTCGCCGCAAGTAGTCTCTTGCCCGGAACTCCACGACACGCCCAGTGGAGACCTGAATACCGAGAGAGTCCAGTGTTCCATGCAGGCCTCTCATTTGCTCCAGGAGTTCGCTTGGCGCGCGCTCTGGCGCAATGTGGATGAAAAGCTCGGGGTCGTCAGGGCGGACGATCTCGGCGTAGCCGACCCTGCGCTGAGAGCCGCGCGCAGGGTCTGCGCCATCGCTGGAAGAGACCAGTACCGGCCCCCTGCCCCTGCGGTCCTTCGAGGCACAGGTGATCACGTGCTCCTGGAGCACGTCGTCGTCGCGGAACGCCAAGTCCCTGCGCTCAAAGACGTGTATCCGCCGGAGGCGCATGGTCCCGAGAAAGAGGCGTCTGAAGGGGCGAAAATAGGGGCCATTGCAGAAACTCCGCGGCGTCAGGGCGACGAGTTGGCCGCCCGGCTTGAGCAACTTGAAGGCGAGCGCCACAAAGCCGGCATAGAGGTTCACGGTCTCCACCCCGGCGCTCCTCAGCGCAAGCCGCTCAGGTGAGTGCGCTTGGATCTTCCTGTAGGGCGGGTTGAGGATGGCGCAATCGAACGCGCCCCCGCTCGGCGCGCCGAAGAACCCCCCCGTGACCATTGCGGCGCCGGCCTGGATGAAGTCCTCCTGAATGACCTCGGCGCCCAAATGGACACCGGCTTGCTCGCACAGCGCCCAGCAGGCGTCGAGGGTGCTCCTGAGTTCGGAGACGAGAACCGGGTCCAGCTCAAAGGCCACGACGTTCAGCCGACAGGGATGGACTTCGGACTGGCACACGCGCTCGACGAAGGCCGCGATGAGCGCGCCATGGCCGGCCCCCGCGTCGAGAAGGGTGATGTCCTTGCTAGCTATCGAGAACATGGAGGCCATGTAGCGCGCGATTGGCGCCGGCGTGAGGAACTGTCCCAGACGCGCCCGCTCCCGGACGTCCAACCGGCGAGCGGCCCGGAGGCGGATTCTCTCTACGCCGTCGAGGACGGGCAGATTGCTCAGTGTTAAACTGGGCTCCAGAGCTCTCATCTTCCGCACTTCCCAAAAGCCACCTCTGCTACCCACACGACGAGGCAGCCAGAGGTATGATAATACCGCATGGCACGACAGTCAACAGAATCTTCGCTTTGGCAGGCTGCCAGGATGGGAACAGCCAGGGAGACCTGGCACATGCCGGCCAACGGCCTCAGTCGGCTCGATAGAGCTGGGGGACCCCTTCCCGTCGGAAGCGCTCGACGAGCGCAAAGTCCCGCTCGCCCCGAAGCGCTGCCGGGAAGTCCTCTATTGGCAGGAACGCCTTTCGGCTGAAATACGCCGCGCCGCGCATCTCCGTGCGGCGCATCCTCACCGCGACGAAATGCTCAGCCAGCCGGTAGACGTCCGTCCACCACATCCCGACGGCCCGGAACCCCACGGTTGGTGGATGCCATAGTTCCACCACTTGCGCGTGGACGACATAGACAGGCCGTCCATGCGACCTCATCTCATTCAGAATACAGTCGCAGTCCGAAACATCCAACTGGAACTGGCTCATTTCCCTGATGGAGCTCCTGCCCGTCTTGTTCTCAATTGCGAAGAGCACGTTCCCCGTGTCTTCATCGCGAACAAGGAAGTCCACGGGTGCGGCGCCGCTCCGGTCGGTCTCCCTTCGTGGCCGCAGGTCGGGCGGGTCATTCTGCACGAGCGCGAGCTTGGGGTAGACGGCGCGGACATTCTGATGCCAGAAGTCCACGAGAGCAAGCTCGGACACGTGGCTTCGCCCGATGGCCCCGGCAACGCGATGGCAGATATCGCAGAGGAACCACGTGCGCAACCTTATCCCATCCTGGTGGCGATTGCACAGCAGGCAGTAGCCGCTGACCGGCTCCCCGACGTAGAGCGGCGGCGCGTTGTCGAAGGCGTCTGTCTGCCACTTCTGCGAGCACACGTCGCACAGGAAGTAGTGTCGCAGCCGAACATCCTTGCGCTCTTTCTGGTGGCGTACGCACACGGGGTACTCGTGCTTGACTTTGCCGCCCGGACGCTTCATCTCTGCTCTCGTTCGAGTCGCCGCAGAATCTCGTGTGGGTCGCAGCCATACAGCCGACAGAACTGAAGGAACTCAACCAGGTCTATGCGCCGTTCGCCCGACTCGCACTTGGAGATGAACGACTGTGGCCGGCCCAGGCGCTCGGCAGCCTGAGCCTGGCTCAGGCCTGCCGCGTTCCTGGCTTCGCGCAGCAGGCGCAGAAAGAGCGTGTACTTTGTCGAGAAGACGGACTTCTCCACGCGAGAGTTCCTTGTGGCAGCAGATTATGCGCAGGCTGTCGCATATCCCAAGTTGGGATAGACGGCCTGACGGCGGCTCAGTCGCGGAAGAGGCGGGGGTAGAGGCGGAGGGCGATGGCGAGGAAGAGGACGGCCCGCCCGATGGCCGTGGCGTGGAGGAGAAGCTGGTCGGCCACGCCCAGCCCCTCGCGGCCGTGGACATAGACGGCCCAGAGCGGCATCTGGAGAAAGGTCACAACGGTGAGCAGCAATGCCCACAACCCTCCCTCCCCGACCGGGAAGGTGATGAGGACCAGCGGGATGAGGTAGATGACGAACTGCGGGCTCCAGCCCTTGGCGTAGAAGAAGAGCAGGAGCATGGTGAAGGCGGCCAGGTAGAGGCGGCGCCGCGGCGGCAGCGCCGAGGGCAACCGGGCGAACGTGACGAGGTAGAATACCGCCAGGGCGAGCCCGACCCCGCCGTAGACCCAGGCGTATGTCGCGCTGGCCCTCGGCGCCGAGTCGAGGAACCGCGGGTCCTTGGCGAAGTGGGCGGCCACGTAGTAGTAGATGGTTGTTCTCGCCTGCCCTGGAGGCATCATGATCGGCATCGTGTCGAGGAGCTCTTTCGTGCCGGGTGCCACGCCGAAGCCGGCCTTCTCGTCGAAGAAGGCGGCGGTCATGTCCCTCTTGTCTGGGCCGATGTAGCCGAAGTCGCGGCGCTTGTCGAGGAGCGCCCACACGGTTTCCCAGGGCGGGCGCTTGGCCGTGACCTCGAGGGAGAGTCCGAGCCAGGGGCGTCCGCTGAGGATGAAGGGCGCCGCGAGCGCGACCGCGGCGAGGGCGAAGGCCCCAAGCGTCGTCAGGCGCCAGCGCCAGCGGGCGTCGCACTTGAGGGCCGCGGGGAGCACGCCGATGGGGAAGAGCTTGGCCATGAACCCCCCCGCGATCACCACGGCGGTCCACGACGGCTTGCTGTAGGCCGCCAGGAACACGCTGACCAGGAGGAGGAAGGCGGGGAAGGTCTCGACGTAGCTCAGGGAGACGAAGGCGGTGGAGAAGAGCGCGACGTAAATCCAGCAGGCGCGGACGGCCGGCTTCGGGCCGCGGAGCATCTTGGCCAGGGTGTAGACGAGGTGGAGAATGCCCAGCTCCCAGACCACGGAGGCGACCTGGACGGTGCGGACGAGGCAGACGCACTCGAAGGCCGGGTCGCCCCTGCCGCAGAGCGCTGTGGCCAGCCAGCGCAGGGCGACGAGCAGATATGCCTGCACGGGCAGGTATTCGAACCAGTAGTGGATGAAGGGGAAGATGCCCTTGCTCTGGAGCCAGGCGAAGGGGAAGAAGAAGGTCGCCACGTCGTTGTGGCGCGGCTGGAACCACCAGACGCTCATGAGGCGCGCGGAGACGAAGAGGCCCACGAGGAGGAGGAGCTCGTTGCGCGTCTCGCGCGGCAGCGGCACGTCCACCCGCTCGGTCGTGTGATGTTGTTTGGGTGTGAGTGGCACTGGCTTTGTTCGTCCTCGTCCCTCGTCCTCGTCCCTCGTCCTCGACTCTTGTCCCCTCCCCATGCCAGGAGGATCGAGGACGAGGACGAGGACGAGGGACGAGGACGATCACAGGCACACGCGGTCGCCGCCGGCGCGCTTGGCGCGGTACATGGCTTCGTCGGCGGCGCGGATGAGGTCGTCGCGCGTATCGCCCTGGGCCGGGTAGCTGGCGACGCCCATGGAGAAGCCGACGAAGTCGATCCGCTCGTCGCCCGGGCCAAGGAGGCCGAGTGCGGCGAGCTTGTTCCTGATGCGTTCGGCGGCGATGAGCGCGCCGGAGGCGTCGGTCTGCGGGAGGACGACGAGGAACTCGTCGCCGCCGAGGCGTCCGACGAAGTCCTCGCCCCGGATGTTGGCCCGCAGGGCCTGCGACACGCGGCGCAGCACCATGTTGCCCGCCTCGTGCCCGTAGGTGTCGTTGACCAGCTTGAAGTTGTCGAGGTCAATGTAGACCACGGACAGCGGGTATCCGTGGCGCCTTGCGCGCTGGAGCTCCTCGGCGAGCCGCTGGTCGAGGTAGCGGAAGTTCTGCACGCCGGTCAACTCGTCCACGAAGGTCAGGAGCTCGATCTTCTCACGGGTGTCGTGGCGCATGCGGCGCAGGCACATGAGCTGGCCGACGGTCAGGAGCAGGCAGGCCACCGAGAAGATGCAGAGGCCCGCGATGTCCGCCGTCAGCATGGGGGCGCTCATCGCGAACACCCTGACGGCCATGTAGCCGAGGATGCACACGGTGAGGGCGAGCATGAGGACGAAGACGACGCGCAGGTTGGCGTGGAGGGAGTGGAGCTCCTGGAGGCGGAAGGTGAACTTCTTGCTCATCGGCCTTGGGTTCCAGGGTCTTCCCACGTCAGCGGGGGATGAATGGATGAATGGATGGGTGGATGGGTGTCTGACAATCATCCATTCATCCATCCATCCAATCATCCTCTTCAGTTGCGTTAGCCGGCCTCATCAAGAACATACGTAGTGGTCGCGTGCGGCCTTGGCGCTCTCGAGCCAGCCAAGGAGCTCCACCTCCCTGGAGTCGCGGATGATGGCGTGCAGGGTGCGGAGCTGTTGCTCGATCTGCGCGAGGGCCTCGATGAGGCGGTCGCGGTTCTCGAGGCACACGTCGGCCCACAGCCGCGGGTCGCCGGAGGCGATGCGGGTGGAGTCGCGGAAGCCCGGCCCGGCGCACGCCAAGGCATCCGGGGGCGCGGCGTTGACGAGTGCGGCGGCCACGAGGTGCGGCAGGTGGCTCGCGAAGGCCAGCAGGCGGTCGTGCTCCGCGGGGTCGAGGCTGCGGACGCGCGCGCCCAGGGCCTGCCAGAGCTCGCAGACCACGGCGAGCGCCCGCTGGTCGGTTCGCAGGGTGGGGGTGACGAAGCAGAGCGCGCCGTCGAAGAGGCCGGGGGACGCCTCGTCCACCCCGCGCCGCTCGGAGCCGGCCATCGGGTGGGAGCCGACGTAGCGGAATCGGGAGCCGGCGACCTCTTCCAGGCCACGCACGAGTCCGGCCTTGGTGCTCCCCACGTCGGTCATCAGCGCCCCGCGCGGCAAGGCGTCGGCCGCCGCGCGGGCCAGCTCCACCATCGCGCGGACGGGGGTGGCGAGGACGACGAGCTCGGCCTCGGCCACGCCCGCGCGCAGGTCGAGCGTGCCGGCGTCAATCGCGCCGAGTTCCACCGCGCGGTCCACCGCGGCCTGCCGCCGGCCGACTCCCACCACTCGCCGGGCGAGGCCCCGCTGGCGGAGCGCCAGGCCGAGCGAGCCGCCGATCAGCCCCACGCCAACGATCGCCACCGTGCGAAACGGAAGCACCCCGGAGCCTCGCCCGCCCATGCGCTCTCGCTCTCCAATCGCGGATTCCACCGGGCCGCAGCAATCCAGTGAGAGTTTACCAGATGGTCATGCCAGTGTCAAATAGCCTTTCGCAACGCCCACAGTCCCTCCATCGTAATCGTCCTCGTCCCTCGCCCTCGATTCCCTTGGTTTGTCGCGGGCAGAGTCGAGGACGAGGACGATTGAGGAGGGTTCTGCGATGCGGGGCGCGACGACGGGCCTCTGCCTATCTTGACCAGGTTGTGCCGTTCTGGTAACATCTCCCGCTGAGGCGTGTGTTGCGCTCTCTCGGCAGGCCCATGGGCCCGAGCGGCAAGTGACCAGGGATGGCCATACTGACCTTCACCGCCGACCTCTACCGCGTCGAGGCGATCATCTGGACGGGCGAGACGGCGGAGATCTGCCGGGCGAGCGCGCCCGACGGGACCATCGTGGCGGTGAAGCGGCTGCGGCCCGACAAGTTGCGCGAGGCCGCCGCCGTCCGCTCCCTGCGCCGCGAGGCCAGGATGGCCGTCGGGCTCACGCACCCCAACGTGATCGAGGTCCAGGAACTCGTCCCCGGGCCGCCCTTTCCGATCATTGTGATGGAGTACTTTCCGAGCCGGAACCTGAAGGTGCGGGTGCTGGACCGCAAGGGGGACCCGCTCGTGGCGGCGCGGACGCACGACATCCTGCTTCAGATGGCCGCCGCGCTCCTCTACGTTCACGACCGCGGCATCATCCACATGGACATCAAGCCGGAGAACTTCCTGGTGGGGGACGACTGCTGCGTGAAGCTGACCGACTTCGCGCTGGCCGAGCCGGCGCCGAAGTCCTGGCATCGCTTCCTCCCGGGGCTGCGGCGCATCGCGGGGACGCGCCCCTACATCGCCCCGGAGACCATCCGCCGCAGGCGGCCCGACTTCCGCACCGACATCTACTCCTTCGGCGCCACCGTCTTCGAGGTCCTCGCGCGCAGGCCGCCGTTCATCTCAGGCAACCGCAACGAGCTCCTCAACATGCACCTGCGCCAGCCGCCCCCGTGGCCGTGGACCTTCAACAAGAACCTCACGCGCGAGATCAACGACCTCGTGGTGGCGATGCTGGACAAGAATCCTGACCGGCGGCCGCAGAGCATGGCCGACGTGTTGATGCGCCTCAAGCGCCTGCGCGTGTTCGAAAAGCCCCCTGAGGGAGCTTCACCATGAGCGCACCGAGCGGCCTCGACTTCGAGCGCCCCATCTTCGACCTGGAGAAGAAGATTCAAGAGCTCGCGGCCTTCCAGGAGGCCAAGGGCGTGGACCTCTCGGAGACCATCGAGCAGCTCCGCGCCGAGCAGCGCCGCCTCGCCCGCGCCATCTACGCCAACCTCACCCCCTGGCAGACGGTGCAGGTCGCGCGCCACCGCGACAGGCCGTCCACGATGGACTTCATCGCCATGATGTGCTCGCAATTCATCGAGCTCCACGGCGACCGGCTGTTCCGCGACGACGCGGCGGTGGTCTGCGGCTTCGCCCGACTCGACGGCCGCCGAATCCTCGCCATCGGACACCGCAAGGGCAAGTCCACCCGCGAGAGCGTCGCCTGCAACTGGGGCCTCGCACACCCCGAGGGCTACCGCAAGGCGATGCACAAGGCGCGCCTCGCCGAGCGGCTCGGCATTCCCATCGTCATGTTCATTGACACGGCGGGCGCCTACCCCGGCGTGGGGGCCGAGGAGCGCGGCATCGCGCAGTCCATCGCCGAGAACATCGCCGACCTCTCGACCCTCCGCGTGCCCATCCTCTGCGTCATCCTCGGCGAGGGC
>Ga0194112_10001946_pt1 | contig 29979 bp, 29 predicted proteins | sample TA2MahC400mmetaG_FD_146191 | JGI IMG/M metagenome (GOLD analysis project Ga0194112, IMG submission 146191) | Freshwater microbial communities from Lake Tanganyika, Tanzania - TA2015016 Mahale Deep Cast 400m | ecosystem: Environmental > Aquatic > Freshwater > Lake | place: Tanzania: Lake... | reverse complement strand
CCGAGGCGGCTCGAAGACCGAGAAACCGTTCGGCAAACAGTAAGGAACCTCGCGTGCGCATCCGACGCAGCATCCTCCTAGCCGCGCTGGCCGCCGCCGCCGCGGGCGCGCTGGCGGCCGCCGGGTGCCAGCCGGCGTACCGGCCCATGCCTTACATGCCCAAGCCGCTCACGGCGCCGCAGCCGCTCGCCTGCCACGACGCCATCGGGCACATCACGTCCAACAAGCCGTGGGTGCTGGGCGGCACGTGCTGCTGCACGCCGACGGCGGCCAACTTCGCGATTCACCGGAACAACGGCACGGTTGACAAGTCCATGACCTACGAGGCATACCTGGCCCTCTTCAAGGAGAAGGGCGTCGTCACGGACCTCGATCACAAGGGCTGCGGCAACGTGTGCACCAGCGGGCCGCACGTCCTCCTGGGCGGCAAGTGCATGGCCACGCCCGCGCCAGGAACATGGATGTACGAACGCATCACCTACGGGCCGCATACGCCCCTGACGGCCGACGACGCGAAGGCCGGGCATGCGCCCGCGGCGCCGATGACGCCTTACGGGCCGTACGGCCCGCGCGCCGGGATGATGTAGGTGGCGCACCGGTAGTGCTATTCCCGGTCAGCCGCCGCGATTGTCGGAGCAAAGCGCAGGCCCGCGCGCGTCGCGGGCGGCGCGTTTTCTGAGGAGTCGGAACATGAGCATGCGCGATCCGCGTTTTGTGCGTTACGCCCTGTGCCTCGCCGCGGCCTGCGTCGTGGCGGCCATTGTGCTCGCCGTCCCGGCAAGCGTGAGCCTGGCGGACCCGAAGATTCAGGTGGCGCCGCCTCCTCCGCCGCCGCCGGCCCCGGCCAGGCCGCCCGCCGCGTACGATTTCAAGCACGAGGTCAGGAAGGTCGTCCGCGACCGCAAGCCGGTCGTGGCGCTGCTGAGGCCGGGCGACGTTACCCAGTTGGCCGACTTCATGCCCTTCGGCCGCGGCGACACGATTACCGACGGCCGCAGCGTCTCCATCCTCCGCATCGGCCAGCCCGACGAGCCGGTGTACATGCCGCCGTCGGTGCGCCAGTTCCTCATGCGCGAACTCCTTCAGACGGGCGAGTTCGTGGTCATCGAGCGCGAACGCATCCTGGAAATCCTGCGCGAACTGGCGTTCGCCAGGACCGGCGCGGTTGCGCCCGATACGGCGCCCCGCCCCGGCCGCCTGATCGGCGTGCATTACATCGTCGAGGGCTCGTTCTTCGGCGCGGGCGGCCTGCCGCTCGACGACCCCGCCCTGGAGGGCGTCAAGCGCGAGATCGCCCGCCGCCGCCTGGCCCTCGACCCGCGCCAGTCGTGCGTCATGTACCTGACCGTGTACAAGGTGGAGACCGGCGAGGTGAAGGCCGTGGCCTGCGGCGCGGACTTCCAGGCCCTCGTCGCCGTCAGGAAGGCCGTCGAGGACCTGGTGGACCAACTGGGCGAAATCGTCGAACCTATCAAGATAAGCCAGGTTGACCCGCGCACGGGCCAGGCCCTGCTTGACATCGGCTCAGAGGGAGGCGCCAGGCCGGGCGACGTCTTCGCGCTCGCGCCGGCCGGCGCACGCGGCCCGGGCGGCGCAGCCGGAGGCGCCGCCGCCCAGCCGCCCGCCGCCGGTTCGCCCACGGCCAGGGTCGTCCAGACCTGGCCGCTCTACAGCCTTGTCGAGGTCGCCCCCGACCAGCGGGCCGGCGTGAAGGACGGCCAGCAGGCCCGGCCAGTCGCTCCCGCTGCGCCGCAGAAGGAAGCCGGCCCGCCGGCCGCCCCCGCCGCCGCGACGGACGAAAAGCCCGCCGCCAAGCCGTAGCAGAGGGCTATTGCGCGGCGGGTCGGGAGACCCGCCGCGCGGCAAACTCGGCCAGCCGGCGCTATCAGGTCAGCCGGTCACACGCCGCGCGAGCGGCCCTCGGTCCGGTATTTCTCCAGCAGGTCCGCCAGGCGCTTGACTATTTCCGGGTGCTCGGCGTAGAGGTTCTTCTGCTCGCCGAGGTCCTGGGCCAGGTTGTAGAGTGCGCCGCCGGCGGCGCCCTTTTTCTTTGCGGGCTGGCCCTGGCCCCCTGCGGGGATAAGTTTCCAGTCGCCCTCCCTTATGGCCAGGGCGCCCGCGCCGCTGTGCATCACCAGGTCTTTGCGGACCGGCTCGGCCAGCGATGCGTCCAGCAGGGCCGGCAGGACGTTTATGCTGTCGGGGCCGGCTTCCGGCGGCAGCGCGGCGCCCGTAACGGCGGCAAACGTGGCCAGCAGGTCCACCAGGCTTATCATCTGCTTCGAGACGCCGCCGGCCTTGATCCGCCCTGGCCACCGCGCGATGAACGGCACGCGATGGCCGCCCTCAATCAGCCCGCCCTTCGTCCCGCTCAAGGGACCGTTAAACAGGTGGCCGTTGTTGGTCTCCACCGTGCCGCCGTGCTCCACGTCCGGCCCGTTCGGGTCAAGAACGCCGCCGTTGTCGCTCGAAAATATGACCAGGGTGTTGTCGGCCAGTTTCAGGCGGTCCAGCGCGGCCAGGACTTCGCCGACGGTCCAGTCGAGCGAGTGGATCGTGTCGCCGCGGACGCCGGCCTGGCTGGTGCCCTTGAAGCGGGCGTTCGGCACGCGCGGCACGTGGATGTCGTGCGTGCAGAAGTAGAGGAAGAACGGCCGCTCCCTGTGCTGCTCGATGAACGCCGCGGCCTTCGCCGCGAATGTAGCGGCCATGTTCTCGTCGTTCCACAGCGCGGCCTTGCCGCCCGTCATCTTGCCGATGCGCGGAACGCCCAGCACGAACGACTCCGGCGCGCCCCGGGCAACCGAGTAATCGCACGCGATCGGGTCCTTCGGGTCGAGGCCCACCACCCGGCGGTTCTCGACGTAAACGCACGGCACGCGGTCGCCGGTCGCCGGCAGGATGAAGGCGTAGTCGAAGCCCACCTCCAGCGGGCCCGGCCTGATCTCGCGGTTGTAGTCGGTCGTGCCCTCGCCCAGCCCCAGGTGCCACTTGCCGACAATGCCCGTGGCATACCCCGCCTGCTTCAGCAGCGCCGGCGCCGTGCACGTGCCGGGCTGGATGGAGAGCGGCGCCACGCCGCTCAGCACGCCGCGCGCCGTGGCGGGGTTCCGCCATGCGTACCGCCCGGTCATGAAGGCGTACCGGGTGGGCGTGCACATGGACGAGGGCGAGTGCGCGTCGGTAAAGCGGACGCCTGCGGCGGCCAGGCGGTCCAGGTTGGGCGTCTTGACCTTGAAGGCCCCGTAGCAGCCCAGGTCGCCGTAGCCGATGTCATCGGCCAGGATGAAGACGATGTTCGGCGGCCGCAAGACGATGTTCTGCGCCAGCGCGCCGCCGGCCGCCGCCGGGGCCGCGCGCGGGAGCCCCGCGCCCATCGTTGCCGCCGCGGAGCCCAGGCATCCGGCCATGAAGCCGCGGCGCGAAATGTTGCTCTTGCTTGATGCGCTCATCGCCTTTCTCCAGTTGTCCAGGGGCGACAGAACGTTCCAACTTTCTGCCAGGGCCGCGGCAACTCCGAAATGGCCGATCGGCCTCCCGGCATGCTTCATCCCCCGGGGGTTTCAAGCAGCAGACGCAGGCGGTCGGCCAGGACCGCCGGCAGTCGGGGCAGCCAATCGGCGCTGACCAGGCCGACCTCGATCAGGTCGCGAAGGTGGGTGCGGTCCTTGTCGCGGAAGGCCGTGAGTTTGACTCGCACCAGGGCCTCCAGCGAGAGGACGCAGAACTGATCGGTCTGCTCGCACTCGGTAACATCGGGATTCGCCAGCGGTTCGGGGGGCCGGACGTTCTCGTTGGCGAAAACGATGTGGACGGCGTCGCGGGGCTTGGCCTCAGGCCCGTCGAGGAAGACGTCCATTCCGGCCACGTGCCTGTGAACAAAACCGACGGATTCCAAGGCGGCCCTGGCGGCCTCCAGGTCCCCGCGGCGGATGAGGATGTCCACGTCCCGAGTGTTTCGGACCGCCGATTCGTCAACGCGGGAGACCCACAGGGCCACGGCATTTCCGCCGGCGACGGCATACGGGACGCCCGCGGCCTTGAGGGCTGCGGCGGTCTTCAGGAGACGCCGGCGGACCTTCTCCACGGCGCTCACCACCCTTTCCAGCGAGAACGCACCTGCGATGATCATTACGATGCCCCGTGAGAACGCCCCCCCGCCCCAAGTCGCCTGCCAATACACTTATCGCCCCGCCCTATTATACCGCTCATTGGCGCACTCCGTAAGGGCAAGATGCTCGCCGCGCAGCAAATGGACGGGCGACCGGCCGACAGACGCCGGCAGCAATCCCCGCCCCACCCCGACCGCCGCGCGGCCGCGCAAAACCGTTTCCTCCGGCCCCACGGCGGCTATAATCTGGTTCATTCATCAGCGGCACGGACGACTTTCCTGCGCGGGAGGCCGCATGCGGCAACCGAAAAGTCTGACCCGCCGCGCACTGCTTCGAGCCGCCGCCAGCCTGGCGGGGCCGTACGTCCTTGCGCCAGGCGCCCTCGGCGCAGCAGACCGCCCTGCGCCCAGCAACCGCGTCACCGTCGGTTTCATCGGCACGGGCGGCCAGGGCATCGGACGCAACCTGCGCGGATTCCTCAGCCAGCCCGACGCCCAGGCCGTCGCCGTCTGCGACGTGGACCCCGCACACCTCGAAACCGCCAGGAGCATCACCGAGCGCTATTACAGCCGCGAAATGGCCGACGGCACGTTCAAAGGGTGCGCGGCCACGCACGATTTCCGCGACATCATCGCGCGGCCGGGCATCGACGCCGTCTGCATCTCCACCCCCGACCACTGGCACGCCCTGATGTCAATCACGGCCATCCGCGCAGGCAAGGACGTCATCTGCGAGAAGCCCACCGTTACCGTCCAGGAAGGCCGCCTTGTTGCCGACGCCGTCGCCCGCTACGGCACGGTCTTTCAGACGTCCACCGAGGACCGCTCCATCGCCGTCTATCACCGCATGGCCGAACTGGTGCGGAACGGACGGGTGGGCCGGTTGCAGCGGATTACCGTGGGGCTGCCATCGGGGCCCGCCCAAGCCGGCGACCCGACGCCCCGGCCCGTGCCGCCAGGCTTCGACTACGACCTGTGGCTGGGACCCGCCGAGTGGGCGCCGTACTGCCCGGACCGCATCCACTCCAACTTCCGCTGGATCACCGACTACTCCGGCGGCATGCTGCCCGACTGGGGCTGCCATCTGTTCGACACGGCCCAGTGGGCCAACGATACCGAGCGAACCGGCCCCGTTGAGGTCGAGGGCACGGGCAGACGCCATGCCGGCGGCCTGTACGACACCTTCTACGAGTTCCGCCTGAAGTATCGCTACGCCGGCGGCGTGGAGTTGATTGTCGAAAGCACCGGCCCCGCCATCCGCTTCGAGGGAACCGACGGCTGGGTCGGCAACAAGGGCTGGTGCGCCCCCGTCCAGGCGAGTTCGCCGGATATCCTCGCCTCCCGCATCGGCCCTTCCGAGGTCCGCCTGTTCACGTGCCCCGCCGGAGAGCACCGCAACTTCCTGGATTGCGTAAAGACGCGCACCGACCCGTACTTCCCGGCCGAGGTCGGACACCGCGTCTCAACGCTTGCCCATATCGGCAACATTGCGATGTGGACCGGCCGCAAACTGCAATGGGACCCACGGGCCGAGCGGTTCGTCGGCGACCCGGAGGCCGACCGCTACCTGGCCCGCGCCATGCGGGCCCCGTGGCATTTGTAACCGGCGCAGCGTTGAGCGGCGCCCCGTCCGGCGCTCTGCCGGCAGCAAGCCTCGCAGCCGCGGCTCCATCGGCAAAGGAGACCTGTTATGACGAAGCGGACGTTGCACCTCGCGCTGCTTGCCGCCGCATGCCTGGCGTCCGCGGCGGCGTGCGGCCAGATCGCCGCCGGGCCGACCGCCTCCGCGCCCGCCGTGCCCTCGCCCGCCGCCCCCGCGCCGGCCGCCCCCGCGCCCACGCCGCCGCCCAAGGCAGCCGACGCAGGGGCGCCCAGGTCACTCCTGCCCGGCCCCGGCATGGCCGGCTGGAAGAAGCCCACCGGCGATTGGCAGATGGTGGGCGAGGCCGCAAGGGACCCCGCCGACGAGAAGGCCATCGCCGCCAGGCCCGGCGCAGGCGCCATCTACAATGGCCCGAAGGGACGCACCGTCAACATCTTCACCGAAGAGGAGTTCGGCGACGCGGCCCTTCACGTGGAGTTCATGATCCCCAAGGGATCGAACTCCGGCGTGTACCTCATGGGCCGATATGAGATTCAGATATATGACAGTTTCGGCGTCGACAAGGACAAGTACCCGGGCATCGAGTGCGGCGGCATCTACGAGCGGTGGGACCCCTCTCGCGGCAAAGGCCGGGAAGGCTTCGAGGGCCGCAGCCCGCGCGCGAACGCCTCGCGCCCGCCCGGCGAGTGGCAGACGTTCGACATCCTCTTCCGTGCGCCGCGGTTCGACGCCGCCGGCAACAAGACCGCCAACGCGAAGTTCGTCAAGGTGGTTCACAACGGCCAGGTCGTCCACGAGAACGTTGAAGTGACCGGCCCGACGCGCGGCGCCGCCTTCAACGACGAGAAGCCCGCCGGCCCCCTGATGCTCCAGGGCGACCATGGCCCGGTCGCCTACCGGAATCTGACAGTTTCGCCGCTGAGACCTTGACACGAGCGGTGGGGATGATATCATATGATGAAAGACCGCGGGGTGGAGCAGCCTGGTAGCTCGTCGGGCTCATAACCCGAAGGTCGCAGGTTCAAATCCTGCCCCCGCTACCACATTTACCCACGACCGTCCCTCGGGACGGTCGTTCTGTTTGTAAAGCCCGTAGGCCGCCGGGGTTAGCGCCAGGTAGCCGGTCTTGGTCGAGGGCGTGGCCACGATGCGGTCGACGTAGGCCGCGACCACCTGCCGCATCTTCTCGTCCCGCCGCCCGTCCAGGGCGTCGGCCAGCCCCTGGATGCGTTCGACCGCCCATCGCCGCAGGGCACCCTCGTCGAACTGTGGATTCGACGCGTTGGCCTGGCGCAGCGCGTCGCAGAGATGTTCCTTCCGCCGTCGCAACAGGGTCAGCCGGTCGTTGAGCAGCGTCAGGTTGGCCGGGTCGATGTTCATGGTCAGTGCGTTCACCGTGGCGTCGATCTCCTCAATCTCCTGCGCCACCTTCTCTACGTCGGCGTTGCCGCCTTGGTGGCTCGTGGCGGCCGCCACGAACTTCTCGATGGCCGCCTCGACGCACTCGGTGTCGGCGAAGACCAGGACCCTCAACTTGGACAGGACCCATTCCTCCAGGGCCTCAGCCTGGATATGCGACGAGCCGGTGCAGATCATATTGCCATGTGTTCGCCTCCCGGCGCAGGTGTAGTACTTCGTGGCGATGTCCTTGCGGCCCTCGATATGCCTCTTGCGCTTCAGTTCGCCCCAGTAAGGATGGCCACAGTCTCCGCAGCGCAGAACGCCGCTCAGGAGCCAGCGGTTCGTCTGCTTGCCAGCGCCACCCTTGTACGCGGTCCGTTTTTTGACGGCCTCCTGCGCCCGTTCCCACGTCCGGCGGTCCACCAGTGCCGGCACCGCGTCGGCGACGACGATCCAGTCGTCCTTGCCGAGGTGCTGAACCCTGGCAGACTCGTTCGACGGCCGCATGCGGTCGGCCCGCCGGTCCTTGACGGTGTAGAACTTCGCCTCCGTCCGACGGTTCCAAACGATGTCGCCGCGGTAGACCGGGTTCTCCAAGATGGCCTTGACCGTGGTGAAGCCCCACAGGTCGCCGCGCGGGCTGGCGATGCCGCGGGCGTTGAGGCGGTCGGAGATACCCTTGAAGCCGATGCCGTCGAGACACCAGGCGAAGATGTCCTTGACTGCCCGGACGCGCTGCGGGTCGCTCAAGACCAGCCGGGCCTTGCATTCCTTGCCGGGCTTTCGCAACGACTGGCCCTTGGTATACCGGGCCTGGAGTTGGCCATCCTTGTTGTAAACCTCTCGCACGCAATCAGGGCAGAACCGGACGCGGTAGAGCACCACGCCGTCCGGGGCCAGCACTTCGCGGTCGTAGCCGTATGGCGTCGGGCGGCCGGGGTCAGACGCGGCGATGACCGACGAGATCTGGCCGCGAAGGGTGTTCTGCGACAGACTGATGGAGAACTGGCGGTTCTGGAACTGCTTGACCGCACGCAGCACGTCGCCGTCGATGCCCTCGCGGCCGAGGTAGTCCTCGGTCACGGACAGCACCTGGGCTCCGGCCTTCCGCAGAAGGTAGCGATAGTGCTCGGTCTCGGTCACGTCGCCGCGTGAGAAGCGGTCGGAGTTCCAGACGATAACCGCCTGGAAGTCGCCGCCCTTGGCGTCGGCAATCATCTTCTGGAAGGCCGGGCGGGCGTCGGCCGAGGTGCCGCTTCGAGCGTCGTCCAGGTATTCGCGGACGACCTCGTACCCATGCTGCCCGGCCCAACGCGCTATTTCCTTGCGCTGGTCGGGGATGCTCTGTTCCTGCCGGTCCGTTGACCGCCGCAGGTATGCCACTGCCGGAATCGCCTTCGTCGCAATCATGGCCGGTCCTTTCTGTTCGCTGGTGGTTCAGCCCCATGAGGGCAAGAACCGCCCCGAACCTCAAGGCAAATCCTGCCGCCCTGACGAATGTAAATCCTTGTCAGAAAAGAAGTTATTCCCCTTGCTTCCGGTTCGCCCCCACGCCCTCATGTGGTCAGGTACAGATGCCTGGCATGGGGCCGGGCGGAACCCAAGCGAAGGGAGAAGAACATGAAGAAGGCGACGAAGAAGACGATGGGCGGCAGCAGGAAGACGAAGAAGGTGCGGGGTGCCGGCGCGACGCCGAAGGCCGCCGCCAAGGCGGGCCGCATGAGCGGCCTTGACGCCGCCGCCAAGGTGCTGGCCGAGGCGAGCCAGCCAATGAACGCCAAGGCGATGGTCGAGGCGATGTTGGCCAAGGGCTACTGGGCCAGCGGCGGCAAGACCCCCTGGGCCACGATTTTCGCTGCCGTCATCAGGGAGATAGCCGCCAAGGGCGAGAAGGCCCGGTTCCGCAAGACCGCCAGGGGCATGTTCGAGTTGGCCAAGTAACGCCGCCATCCTGGTCGCCCCTCCATGACCCCGGCCGCCAAGGCGACCGGGGTTCTCTTCTTCAAACGTGGGCCAACGTGGCGCGCCTGGCGCGTAACCGTTGTCGGTAGGCCCGCTGGCGGCAGGCGGCTCGGCAGTAGCGGGCCTCGGGGCGGCTGGTGAAGAACTCGCGGCCACAAGCCAGGCAGTGGCGGCGATGGCAGCCGCGCCCCTCGCCGTATCGCCGCCAGGTGGCCTCCAGGAGCGATTCGCGGGTCAGGATGGTGAGCATGGCGGCGACGTTCCAAGTGCTCGGCGCGTTACGGCAAAATGTTCGCGCTCAAAACAAACTCTAATCTGGTTTGCGACCGTTCCCGCGGCCCTCAAGACAAGCCCTCGCCAGTAAGGAACCGTGCCTCGTATGGCGGCGATGGTGAGCTCGCCCTGATGATTCCAGCATCGGATTCCAACATTCCAATCCGCCGCGTTTCCCTTCGCCCGTCCCACACGTAAGTCCTTGCAGCACAAGGCGTTTCCAACATTCCAATTCCCGATTCCAACTTCCAATTTCCAACTTCAGGCCCTCATTCCAATTTCCATTCCAATTCCAACCCCCCATAGGGGTTGGAATTGGAATCGGAATTGGAAGGGCGTGGAATGTCATGCTGTAGTCAGCGCCTCGCCATCCACAACGACGGCCCCTTGAGCATGCAGTTTGGCCAGCACATGATACCTGGTGGACTGCCGCATCCCGACCTTCTCGCACTCGGCATGCCAGTCCTTGACGCTGGCCTGCCCGTCTTCGCCCTCGGCAACCAGCCGCCGGGCGACGGCCAGGCCGATCTCCTGCCACTTGCCGCGCTGGCCCGACCCGGCTGCCGCAGCCTTGGCGACGATCGCGCCGGTGTCGGCATCGAGCACCTCGATGGCCGCCGACGTGACCGGGTTACCATACTCATCCGCCAGTCCGGGCAGTTCCACTGTGGCCAGGTTCATGGCCAATGGCGGCGGCATCTCGGCATCCTTCATCTTCGTGGCCGACAGCAGCAGGCTGCCGACGTTCGCCAGGCGGTACTCGGCATCGAGCGCGGCCTTGAGGGCGATGGCCCCTCGGGCCCTGGACTTGTCGGCGTGGCCGGTGTGATGTACCACCAGCACGGTGCAGCCCCATCGCCGCCGGATGGCGTCGCAGGCCGAGACGAACCGGGACATGTCCTGGGTGCTGTTCTCGTCGCCGCCGCCGAAACAGCGGGCCAGCGTGTCGAGCACCACCAGCGACGGGCGCTTGGCCGGGACCGCGGCCTCGACGGCCTGTACCAGTTCAGCCAGTTGGGTGGCGTCAGGCAGGGCCAGCGCCGGGGTGACGAACAAGGGGGCGCCGTCCATGTTCACGCCGTTGTGCTCCTGCCAAGCCCGCACACGCCGCCCGAAGCCCTGCCGACCCTCACCGGCGACATAGAGCACGGGGCCGGCCCGGACGCCGTGGCCGCGCCAGGGCGCCCCCGTGGCCACCCTGCAGGCCCAGTCGATGGCCAAAAAGGATTTCCCGCTGCCTGGGTCACCGAAGACAAGGGCGAAGGTATCGCGCTCGAGCATGCCGCGGAGCAGCCAGTCAGGCGGGCGCATCTCGATCTGATCGGCTCGGGTGATACGCAGCCGGGGCGGTGGTGCCTCAGGCTGTCGTGCTGCGGATTCCCCACTGTATAACTCGGCCGCGCCCTTGCTCCGACGCGTCACCGCCTCTGCGCCCGTGATCTCCAGCGGTCGGGGCGGAGGTGAAATGACCTGTGGCCGAATCGGTTTGGCCGCCCACTGCTCCACTGCCGTCAGCCAGGCGGGCAGGACGAGATGGTCGAAGGTGTCGAGGTCGGACACCTCGTCCCACGACTGCGTGACGTAGACAAGGGCATGGTGGCGGCCACGGAGACGGGCGGCGGGCACCTCGTGACCCGGCCGGTAACCCAGGTGGTATGTCTTGCGGCCCGCATCGCCACGTCCATACACGCAGTAGCGTTCGCGGACACGGAGCCGCAGGTTATGGGCCGCCTGTTCCTCGCCGAACGGTGCGAGGGCGTCACCGTCGGGATTGACCCACTCGCGCACCACCCGCCGGGCCTCCTCGACAAAACCCTGCCGGAAGGCGCGTTCCTTCTCGATGCTCGCGTTGGGCCAGCCAGCGCCATCGTCATAGTCCCGCAGAAGGGCCTGCCCGGCGACGCCAGCGTTCGCCGCCACCATGCTCAGTTCCTTTCCGCCGGCGACATGGCAGCCGTGGGGAGACTGTGGTTGGCGCGCTCGCGCTGCCACTCGGACAGAAGCCACGAGGCCAGGGCCTCGGCACGCGCCTCCCAGCGGCGGCGGGACTCGGGGCTGTCCTCGGCCTCGGTAACTGTGAACTGAAACGTGCCGACACGGTGCTGCGCGGCTGCGACGGTTTCCATGACTCCCCTTGCCCGATAGAAGGCCCCGGAGCGAGGCCTTGCGGCGGACGTACCGCCAAGTACGACATTCGGGAGGGGTGGGCGGGTGCGCAATCGGCGCACCCGCCCATGCCGCGAAAGCAGGCTCACGCCTGGCCCTTGCTGCGGACCGCCGCACGCGGGTCGCACAGGGCCGCACCATAATCGAAGTAGACGCGCCACGAGACCGCCAAGCGTTCGACGCTTTGTTCCAGGCCGAAGTACTCGGTCATCGGCGTCTGGCGGCCGTTCAGGAACGCCACCACCATCGGGCTGGCCGACGGCGCGGCCATCAAGTACCAGTGCTTGTTGGATGCCGCGTTTCCGAACTTCGTCGTGTTCGACAGGCGCGGCTCCACCTCAAGGCCCACCGCCTGCCGCAGGCTGTTGCCCGTCGGAACGCCCACGGCCTGCTGAATGAACTCGCTCGCCAGGAGCGCCCGGGCAGTGGTCTCCAACTCCGGCCCAACCACGAGCGTTGCCGGCCGAACGTCCAGGTCGTTCCCGGCCGCGTCCCGCTGCGTCCGCATAAGCGTGATCGCCTTGGCCAGGCCGTCGAACGTCAGCGCGCTGTCGGCGCCGAGCATGTAGTTGCCGTTCTCGACGCTGAAGAACCCGGCGGCGTTCGCCAGCAGGACCTCGTACACCAGGTCCGACAGGCTCCGCATGGCGGCGCGCCCCTCGGCAGCGGAGGCATCCTCGAACACACCCAGGTCGTCGTTGATGATGTCGCGCCGGTCGACTGAGAGAATCCGCCCGAAGGTGTCGATGGCGTACTGGATAGTGGATTCGCCGACCGTCCCGTGCTTGAGTTCCCCGCCCGGTGCAATCCGCATCAGTGGCACGGTGAAACTCGGCCGGATGGCGGCGTTGGTCTTGAAGTCCGGCACGTTGCGGATCGCCGCGAACGACCGCCACGTCGCGGGCGTCTCGGTGTAGGCGTCCAACAGCACTTTGTTGGCCACGTTCCCCAGCGCCGTCGGAAGTAACATCGTGGAGAGCGCCGCCTTCACCATCTCCATCTTGCCGCGCGGGACCTCCACGCCGTCGACGACAAGCGCCGTGCGGCAAAGGTCGAGCAGGCAGGTTGCGCCCAGATACTCGGCCTGCTCCATCGCCACGGCACCGAGCATCTTCTCGCCCAGCGTCGCGCGGCCCATGTGCGCGAGTATTGCCGCCTCGATGGTCGCGGCCGTGTTCATGGTGGTCGGGATGATGACGGCCGGGACCTTCGGCCGCTCGGCCCGAAGGACTTCCAGTTCCGTCCGGGACTCGTCCCAGCCCTCGGCGGTCGCACGGGCCTCGATGTCGACGTGGCGCGCCCCGCAGATACGCTTGACGGCAGCGGCGCGCTGGGCCTCGGCTGCATCAAGCGTCTGTTGATCTTTCACTTCCTGAACCTGAGTCTCCATGCGATTCCCCTTCTTTATCCCTGAGGCCGCAACCGCCACGCGCGTGGCCAGGTCGCAGCCGAGTGCAACGAGTGACACTTCCCGAAGCCGTCCCTTGGTCACGAGCGCAAGACCCCCCGCCGGGGCCTTGATGGTCCTGCCGTTCACCGCGACCGCCGCGCCGCCCGCCACGCGGCGGAACTCGAGAACCTCGACGCCCACACTCGCCTGCCAGGGGAACCCGTTCCGGGCGGCATCGACGACTTCCTTGGCGGCCACCGTGGTGGCCGAGATGCTGCCGTTGACGAGCACCTGATTGCCCGCAACCTCTGCCTGCCCGTGCCCGACAATGCCGCGCCGCGTGGAATCATGGTCGCTCAGGATGGCGACCGGGCCGGTGACGTCCAGGCCCGCCAGGTCGACGACCACGTCGCCCCACCCCGGCACCCGCATCAGGCCGCCAGTGTACGCAAGGACGGACACTGTTGGGGGCTTACCCGGGCTCCCGGCGGCGAGCGCCACGTCGGCCACGAGGTGCAACGTCTCGGCCTGCGTCTGAACCAACTCAGTGACAACCGTCATCCCTTATCCTCCGGGGCAACCTTGGCGCTGGCGGGCAGGAACCGCAGGTAGGCGTAGTCCTCGGAGTCTTCCGGCGGCTCAATGACCGTCACCAGCCCCAGGACATCCCACCCCACCGAGAAGCCCAGCCCATAGCGGGCGGCAGCCACACGGTGCGCCTTGGCCACTTGGCCGAAACGCAGGTTCGCCACCCAGCAGAAGTGCGTCCACGGCGTCCAGTTCCTCTCGTCCTGGTACAGGTGCTCGGCCACCAGGTCGATGTCCGCCTTGCTCCAGTACAGAATGCGGCTGGAAGGCACAGTATGGACGTTGCCCTCGTTGTCCGATACCAGTGAATGGCCGCGGCCGGGGTTGACGATGTCCTTCTCGGCCAGTTCGGTCAGCAGATAGCCGTCGCACTTGAGTCCGCGGAGCTTCAGTTCCGCCACGGCCCCCTCCGTGTGTTTCGGGTAGAACAGCGACGAGGCGGACTTGCCGCTGTCCGGCCACGCCCTGTCGGCCCCCGGAAGAAGGCCCATCAGGTGATCGAAGTCCTCCCGCAGCCAGTAGTGGCGCTTAGTCTTTCGGGCGGAATCGCTTCGGTTTTCCGTATCCATTCTCATACTCCTTTCTGAACGCTTCGCGTTCACGTTCAACGGTCCGTTCGCTGAGGCCCATCTCCTCGGCGATCTCTGCATTGGTCTTGCCCGCCATGACGTACTGACAGACCTTCAGGCACTGAGGCGACAGCTTCGTCAGAATCTCTCGGACGCTCAGGATGTCGTCCGTCTCATCGAGTGCCTGCCGACCGGGTTCGCCGGCAACCGCGACCTTCTGCTCAAGCCAGTCTTCTTTGTCGACCTTGCCTTCTTCCAGGCTGGGCACCTCGATTGGCTTGAAGTCACTCGCAGACCTTGGGCGATGTTTGTCCTCGCTGGCGAAGTCTCTCAGGAGATTCGGGAGCCGCGTGACCATGCGGTTCCTCGCCAGCCCCTCGTCCTCGGTTTCCGCCCAGACCTGAAGCCCCGCCAGGTACAGGTCCTGGATGGCCTCTTCCAGCCGGTGGCTGCTCCACGTGAACTTGTGCTGGTGCACCATTTTCAGCACAACGGCTCTCGTGAAATCGTACATATCATCCGGCGGTGGTGGTTTGCTCTTGGCCACGCAGCCTCCTCTTGGAAAAGGCAAGTCCCCCTATCTCACTGATCCACTCCAGCATCGAAAACCCGCCAAGAATTCTTGGTAGAATCCTCCCGCCTGCGTCACACGGCACAATTTCGTGTGGACGGCATGCTTCCTGTATGCTCTAATCCTCATCGTCTCCCCCGCCAGCAGTTGTACTACTTCGCATCGAGGAGAACCAGAGGATGGACGGGAAATACGAAGCAGCGCTGCTCGAGCGACTCCGCGATCTGCGGACAGGGGCCGGTCTGACGCCAGAGCAGGTAGAGGACCGCCTCATGCTTGGACCGGGATGGATTACCGCATTGGAGGCAGGAGAGATTCCGCCTCGTATCGACCTGATGCTGGCCGTCCTTCGCCTGCTCGGAAAGACACTCGATGACCTAGTCCAGAATCTGCCCATCGACGATCCATCCCGTCAGCTTGCACGTCAAGTGTGGGCCGAGGGGAACGGCGACGATGTTTTAATTCACTTTGCGTATGCGGACTATGACGCCATTTACAGATTGGAACATGCCTCTGTTGCCGAGTTCGACGACGTACTCAAGACGCTGCGGGACGGTCTGGCCAGCGCAGGCGATAACGGAGTTCGCCGGGCGGCAATCAAGACCAACGCGGTGGCCAAAGCATTTCTCAGGGCTGTCGCCCTGTGGCCACATGCGAATCCGTCCGACTTGTGGTGGTTCTTGGTCAGCCGCGCGTTCTGTGACCCGTATAACCACCCCGCCGCGGATGCCAGGCGAGCCTTCACACAAAGCTGGAAGCGAACTGGTGGATGGGCACTTGAAGAGGTGCTTGTGAGGCACTACGGACCGTTCCTAAAGAAACGCGGGGTGAATCTGATCATGCCCCCCAAGAAGGTCAAGGCACAATTACTGGCGTCCGTGCCTACGACATATCGATTGGCAGCGAACAAGGTCGATGCCTTGCTCACGGGTGATGTTGGCAGTAAGCAGGTCTTGTTTGGCGTAGTGCACGTCAAGGCAAGCATCGCGGAGAGACGCACAGATGATGTTCCAATGAGCGAGGCATTGATCAAGGCAGGCTATACGTCACCTCTCTGGACGATGGACTGCAAGAGCATGCCGGCGGCCAACCCAGTGAATAAGGGTGAGTTTGGTGTGGCGCGCCAATCAGACGCCGACGATGCAAGCGATAAGCGGAAGGACATTGAGGATGACGGCTATTTCTCGGCCTGTTTCTCATACAACACACGCACAGTACCGACACCCTCACAGCAGAAAGCCAAGGCCCGCATCCAAGTCTGTGATTTCAGGAATCCCGATGACCAGTTTTCTGCCTTCATCCTCCGCGAGTGGCAGCGATTCCAGGCCAGGAAAGGTAGGAACTGACCTCCTGCTCGACGCGGGCGAGCCACGAGTTGGCCATCTCAACGTGGTCGTGGTCAATTTCGAATCCTAGGAAGGAGCATCCAAGTTTCAACGCAGCAATACCTGTAGTCCCTGAGCCAGCAAATGGATCAAGAACAACAACGTTCTGACCGGCTTGCCCGTACGAGTCGATGCAGCGGGTAGGCAATTCCTCCGGGAATCGAGAGCGATGCGAGATGCCGTCGATGTTCTCGTTCGAAAACTCCCAAACGCTCTTGACAGGCGGCTTGATCCGAAAGGCATGGGCCTCTCGCTTAGCCAACAGGTAGATCGGTTCATGGTGCCTGTGTGGACGACGACATCGGCCTTCTGGCATGGGGTTCTTCTTACGCCAAATCACTTCTCCGCGAAACAGGTATCCCTGGTCACACAATGCGATGATCAGGCGGTATGGCAGGGCGAGTAGGTTTCCGTATTGCAGCCAAGCCGTCGATGCCTCAATGAAGGCCCGCCGTCTTGCACGAGGTTTTGTGTACGCGGCGTTGGTTGCAGCGAACCCATTGCCGTCCGGACCCAGCGAACTGTACTTCCAGTCGTCAGGTCCCCAGTTGACTGGGGTGTTGAACGAATCCCCAAGGTTAATCCAGATGATGCCCGTATCTTTCAGTTTTGGCAGCAACGCGACGAATACCTCGGTCAGGAAGCGCAGGTATGCGCGGGGGTCGTCTTCGGTGCCAGTACCCTTGCTCTGCCGCTGCCCCCAGTAGGGCGGACTGGTAACAACCACGTCCAGGCTCGCATCTGGAAGCCTTGGAATCAAGGCCAAGCAATCGCCTTCTGCAACGCGATTCAGTTCAAACTCACCAACTCTGCCTACCACGTCGTGCTCCCTTCGGACCTCGGTCGCGCCACTAAACAGGTTCCCGACACTCAATTCCAGCATGCATACGGCACCAGACTATCCTACGCTCCTCTGCCGACTCCGCCAAGTCTTTTCCGCGTCGGCGGGAGGAGTTCTCTGATGCCTTCTGGCCCCCACCCGAACGTGATGTCCAGAACACCTTCCGGTCGTGGGTTGTTACAGACACCTGCCCCCGCTACCACGTAAGTCACGCAGGGACGGGCACTTACGCCCGTCCCTCTTTGTTGCGCCGGGGCGACTGTAGCGAAATTGTAGCGAAAATTCCGCTCTCGCCGCGGCGCTGGCCAAAGGGACGGGCCATGACAGAAAGGAGCAGCGTCATGGCCAGCATCTATCGTCGTGGAAAAACCTGGTGGGTCCATTATTACGTCGGAGGCCGGCCGGTCTCGCGGTCCCTGAAGACCGACAGCGAGCGCGAGGCCCTCGAGAAGAAGAAGCGCCTTGAGGCGCTGGACGCCACCGACCGACTCGTGCGGCCGTCGAGCATTGAGATCGAGTCGTTCCTCCAATCGTTCTGCGAGTTCCTGCTCGCTTCGCAGACTCGCGGCAGCGCCAGGAAGGACATCTCCTACCTCCGCCTTTTCTTCGGCCCGCGCTGCGACGCCCTGAAACTCGGAAGCCGCGTGCCGCACAGATACCGGCGCGGGCAGGAGATTCCGACCGTGCCTGACCAGTTCGGCAAGCAGCACGTCCCCGTCAAGCGGCTGGAGCAGGTCACTGCGGAGGCCATCAGCGCCTACATCCAGGAGCGTCTGGTCAGGGATCGCATCGCACCCAAGACGGCCAACCGCATCCGGGGCGTGCTCCACCGGATGTTCAGTTACGCGATTGAACAGCACGGCTACGTCTGCCCTGACCCTCGGTACCGCAACCCCGTCCAGGGGGTACGCCGCATGCGCGAGCCGGCGCCGACCATCACCTGGCTGACCCGGGAGGACATCGAGGAGCAGCTGGCCGCCCTGAAGGACCATCCGCTGTTGCGGGCTATGGTCGCGACGTACATCTACGCGGGTCTCCGCCGAGAAGAGGCCCTGTGGTTGACACCCAAGGACGTGGACCTGGAGGACGGGATGATCTACGTCCGCGCAAAGGAGGTGGACGGGCAGTTCTGGCAACCCAAGACAAAACGGAATCGCTCTGTCCCGATCTCAAAGGACCTGCTCGCCATCCTACGGCAATACTCGGCCGGCGAGCACTTGCCGTGGTTCTTCCCCGGCCCCCGCGGAGGTCGCTGGAACCCGGACAACTTCAGCCAGGAGCTTCGGGATCTCAACAAAGAGGCCGGGCTGGAGTGGTCCTGCCTGGATTACCGTCACACCTTCGGCAGCCACTTAGCCCAGAAGGGCGAGTCGCTCTTCAAGATTGCGGAACTGATGGGCAACTCGCCGGAGATCTGCCGGCGGCACTACGCCGCGCTGGTGCCCGAGAAGATGCGCGAGTCCGTCGAGTTCCAGAGGCCACGGGCGGACGACGTCACTGGGGATGGCGACGCTTCCGCGATTGTGAAGCAGTTGCTCAAGAAGATCGAGCAGCTGGAAGGCAAGGCAGCCAGGCCAACGCGGCCCGTGCTTCGTATTGCGCGGTGAGCACTGGTGCAGCAAAAGCGACGGCCCCCGCGATTATCTGCGGGGGCCGCCTGTTCCTGTTCCCTTCGGACCGCGGGGTGGCAGTCGCACGGGGACAGGCCTCACTCAACACGTTCCCTTGATTCCATCCATGTCTTGACCTCCTTCCATCGGTAGCGGATCGCGCCATTGCGGCCACGCCCGATCACAATCGGTTTGATGCCTGCTTCACGAAGCCACCGCCGAGCGGAGGAGCGGGTGGTGTCCAGGATATTGGCAAGCGCCCGCAGACTGACGGTCCGGTAGTCCTCGGCCTCCTGGATGTCGCCCACCGGCTGCTCCCTGTGACGGGCCAGCCTCCTCGCCAGTTCTTCCCGCTCACGCTCGGCCATCGTTTCCGTACCTTCGCACGCGGCCGGCCCTCCACGCCTGCATTGCACGCCAGCAACCTCCTACTCTCGGTCGTCCGGTGCGACGTTGTCGCAGCAGCAGGCGCAGGCCTCAACAGGAACGGTTTGCGCCGCGCGCGGCCGGTAGTCGGTGCGGTCCTCGGCGTCGCGCCGCTCGACGCCGGGCTCTCGGCGGCACTCCTTGATCGACGAGAGAGTCTGGCCTTCCCGGCACGCGTCGCGGTAGACCGTGATGCCCTTGCAGCCGAGTTCGTAGGCCAGCCTGAACACCCTGTCGACATCTTCCCTGCCTGCGCTCGCCGGCAGATTGACTGTCTTCGAGACGGCGTTGTCGATGTGTTTCTGGAATGCGGCCTGCACCCTGACGTGCGATTCGGGTGCAACCTCGTGCGCGGTCACGAGCAGGCTGGCCAGTTCCCGCGGGAACCTGCTGATTCTCGCCGGCGGGACGCCTGCGAGCAGTGCCTGTCGGACGCGGCCGGTCATCCAGCCCTCGCGCGTTCCGATTTCTTCGACCAGCGGGTGGAGTTCGGCGAACGTGTTTCCGAGAATCCGGCGACCGGCGGCGACGGCGAACAGGGGCTCGATGCCGGAACTGGATGCGGCGATGATGCTGATGCTGCCCGTGGGCGCCACGGTCGTGCACGTGGCGTTCCGCACCGCGCGGCGGCAGCCGCGGTCCCAGAGGCTGCCGGGCCAGTTCGGGAAACAGCCGCGCTCGCCGGCCAGTCGTTCGCTCGCTCGACGGGCCTGCTCCGCGAGAAAGCGGGCGATGGCTTCCGCAAACCACACCGCCTCCTCAGTGCCGTACCGCATGCCCAGCAGCACCAGGGCGTCGGCGAAGCCCATGACGCCCAGGCCGATCTTGCGGTTGCCGAGCGTGATCCTGCGGATTTTGGGCAGCGGATAGTGGTTGGCGTCGACCACGTCGTCCAGGAAGCGGACTGCGAGACGGATTGCACGGGCCAGTTCGTTCCATCGCACGGTACAGTCCCATGGATCGACGAATCTGGCGAGGTTGATTGAACCGAGGTTGCACGATTCGTACGGGAGCAGGGGCTGCTCTCCGCAGGGGTTGGTCGCCTCGATGCGTCCCAGCGCTGGCGTGGGATTGGCCCTGTTGACCCTGTCGACGAAACAAATGCCCGGTTCGCCGGTCGCGTGAGCGCAGGTGACGACCAGTTCCCATACGTCAGAAACGGTGTAACAGGGCGGCTTGCACTGGCCGGCGGCCACGAGGTCCTGAACGACATAGTTGGTCGGATCGACGTTTCTGGGAATCAAGTATCTCTGGCCGGTCCGGGGATTGGTCACGACGTGGGGCGCGCCCGGCTCGGTCAGAAGTTGCGACATGAAAGCATCCGTGAGTTTCACCGACAGGTTGAAGTTCGCGAACGCCCCGGTCTCGGTCTTGGCGAGGATGAATTTCAGGATGTCCGGGTGTTCCACGGACATCATGCCCATGTTGGCCCCCCGCCGGGATGCTCCTTGCTGGATCGCCCTGGTCGTCTCGGCAAAGACGCGCATGAAGCTGATAGGCCCGCTGGTTTCGCCGCCGCTCGAGGCCACGCGGTCGCCCGCGGGCCTGAGATTGTCAAACGCGAAACCTGTTCCGCCGCCGGCCTTCTGGATCAGCGCCGTGTTCGTGACGGCGTGGAAGATGCCGCCGATGCTGTCCGGCACGGGCAGAACGAAGCACGCGGAGAGCATTCCGTTCTCGCGCCCGGCGTTCATCAGCGTCGGGCTGTTGGGCAGAAATTCGCCCTGATGCATCATGCGGCAGAACTGCCGGGCGACGGAACGAATCTGCTCTTCGGTCGCGCCGTAGGCCGCTTCTGCGGCGGCGACGGCCCTGGCCACGCGGGCGAACATTCGACGCGGCGATTCGACGACGCGGCCCGCGCTGTCCTTTAGCAGGTATCGCTGGCGAAGCATTTCATCCCGCAGCGCCGATCCTTCGCGGCTCGCGCTGGGCCGACGCATAACGACGGCCTCGGGAGCGTGGCGGCCGCCGCCGGCCAGCCACTCCTCGATGCGAACCCGATGGAACCGTAGGGCTCGGCCCGTGCGGGCGTGCGGAATGCGGCGCTGGCTGACCCAGTTACGCACAGTCCTCGGACTGACCGAAAGACCGTCGGCGACCTCGCGGACGGTCATCCAGGGAGACTTCGCATCCGTCCCGATTCTCGCAGTACTCGTCATCCCATCACCAGACCAAGGCCCCGAGACCTCATCGTGGGGTGTACATGTCCCGCCCAAAGCCAGACGCCGTTGCCGAACGGGGCCGTTGATGCTCGTCCTTTCCCCTCACGTTTCCTCCGCCTCCGCGTAATACCGGCACGCCCCGTCTCCATCAGCCCGACTCGGCTCGTAGTACTGGCAATCCTTGCATGGCTGATCGGAGACCGTCACGATCTCCTTCCGCACCGGGCACCATTGTATTTCCGCGCTGTCCGCCGCGTTGCCGCTGCGCCGGACCCCCGCACCGCCGCGTAGGCCGGGACGGTGCGCCTGCGGAGGAAGCAGGCCTTCGTGGACTGGCACGACACGGATCGTACCTGGTTCTTCGGGTCCGGCCTCCAGCGGTGTCGACGACCAGGGCGGACATTTGTATCCCCACCCCTCGTCAATGACGGGCTCGCTCGGCTCAGTCGGTTCGGGCCGCGGCACGACGGAGCCTTCTATCGCTTTCTCTAGGAGGTTCAGAATCCGCCCGATCCGGTCCGGGTATTCGAGGTCCTCCGTCACCATCTCGTGCGGTGGCGGGACGAGTCGATCTCCCAGTGGGTCCAGGCCGCGGACAGGATCGAACAGACCATCCGCCCCGCCCGGCTCCACATCAGGATTCTCTTGTCCGGTACTCGTCACTGCGATCTCGCTCATTCTTGTCGCGGAGGAACGCGGTCAGCCGCGTGAAACTGACGCGGCCGGACGTCACCAAGTCCGGCTCCAGTTTTCGCATCACGAGGTCGCGCAGCCTATCGAGGGTCTCTTTCTGGACTGACACGAGGACCACTCGGTCGTACCCCGCTTCCAGATCGTGGCAAACGTTCACCAGTTCTTTCTCCGGCCCCTCGTTGACGAATTCCACGGCGACCTTGAGGTTGTCCCACTCCGACGCCACGTCCACCCGCGCGCCTTGGCGCTCCGCCTCGATCTGGGCCGGATAGCCCTGGCCGACGCACCAGTTGAAGATGATCTGCTGCGCATAGCGGTGCTCGACGTTGCCCCGGCCGGGGGAAGGTGCCGGCCGCACCTGCAGCCGATCGAGGACCCGGCGACCCTCCTCGGTGACCTCGGTCAACGTCACAACCTTACCCTTCCCGCCCAACGAGACGCGGTGCAACCGGATCAGGCCCTTCTCTTTCAACGCCTCTCGGAGTTTGTTGCCCTTGTAGCCGGAGATCCCGTTCCTGCTGTCCCGCTCGCTGACCGGCTCGAGGGTCTGACTGAGGACCAGGTAATCGATTTGTTCCTTGCTCAGGTCGTGGGGACGCTCCACGGGGACGGGCCCCTTCTCCTTGTCATCGAATAGCGGCGTCGAGGGTGGCGGCGCCGAAGGGCGAACGTAGATCGAATCCAGCCACGGCCGGGTCGCCTCCTTCCGCTGTTCGACCTCCTCGGGCGTCGCCATCGGCAGCCGGGCGTCCGGCAGTTCGACCAGGAACGGCTCCGCGATGCCCGGGACTCGCACGACCGCCTGCCTGGGAGTCCTGTCCGGCATCGCCATCACGTGCATCTCCTGCTCGCCGGTCAGGGCGAGGTTGTCGCTCACTGCGCGAAGGGACCGACCATCGGAAGGACGAAGCACAATGTACGTATTAGTGTTGCTATTTAACTGCGTAGGCAGTAAGTGCGGCGTTTGCGTCGCCGCGGCCAATCCCAGTCCCCGCTTCCGGCACGTCCGGGCCATGTCGAGAATGAGAAGTTCGCTCTGTCCGGCCCGCCGCATCCTCTCGATCGAACAGATACGCGTCACCTCGTCGAACACGAGGAGGAGTTCCAGATCGGGGTCGGCCCGGATGTGCCTCACCAGCGAGACCCAGAACAGCAAGCCCGTCGTGAAAAAACCCAACAGGTCGTCAGACAACCCGCGCAGGTCCCAGACCATTTTGCGGTCCATCAGGGCACGGATGTCGTGGCTCCCGCCCGAGTAGGTCAGTCCGAGGAACGGAAGGACCGTGCCGCCGATGCGGCCTCGCAGGGACTCCCAGTGCCCTCGGTCCCGGCTGTTGAGGCTGTACTTCTTGCCCAGCAGATGATGGTGGAAGTCGTACATCGTGAAGTATCTGCACTTCTCGTATAGTTCAAGGGCCTGCTCCCGCGCCATGCTCATCATGCCGTTCCGGGCGTACAGCGTCTCCTGGGTGGTGCTGACGAATTTGGAGACGTATTGCCGCCAGTCGAGTTCCATCCCGGCCGGCCCGACGAACAGGTCCTGGCGGTACATCGACGGCGTGACGACGGGGATGGTCGGATCGGCGGCCACGGCCAGGCGGCCCAGGTCGCCTTCGGTGTCGAAGTACCAGACGCTTGCGCCGGCGCGCTCGGCCGCCCCGGCCAACAAGAACAAGGTGATCGTCTTTCCTGCTCCCGTCGGCCCGTCGACCTGAGAGACGCCCAGCAGCCCCCGAGACTGGAGGCGGAACTCGTACTCAGGGCCCCGGCCGGTGACGACCTGGAGACCCAGACTCAGGTCTCCCTGCGATGCTTCCTCCAGACTCGGACCTGGCAGAAAAGGGTGGTACAGCGGGCTGGTCGCCGCCGCGTAGTAGGCAAGATAAGATTTCAATTTCTCTCGCCGCTTCGTCGAAAGCAGCGGCGAGTCGACGAGCGCGCGGATATTCGGATCGCGGCTGAGGCCCGAACGCCGGGCAAGGTATCCAAGTTCCCCGTCACGCGCCATGGTTCGTATTGTCTCCGTCGCGCCGGTCCGGTCGGCTCGGAATGAGCCACTCCAGCAGCGCCCTCAGGGCAGCCGCCAGTATCAGCGCCCCGAACGCCACGAACCCCAGGGCCAAGAGCACCGCCGGCACTCCCGTGGCCTGCCCGAGCGACGAGAGGACGCCGCCGCGGTCAAGCCGCAAGACGTACAGCAGACCCAGAACGGCCCCGGGCAGCAGAATTGCGAGGAGTCGCCAGGACGCGCCCAACCATCCCAGGCGGCGTCTTGACAGCACCAGGGCCGCCACGGCCCCCGCCACCACTAGAACCCAGAACATGGCATTTCCTTTCTTATGTAATCATTCGTATTACCATGGCAATAACAGCCACGACAATGGCGCTGACGATGGCGACCACCAGCGCTTCCCTGGCCCGCCAACGCCGGGCACACGATCGGCACACCATACCCAGGCCCGGGGCCAGCCAAAGCCATCGCTGGCACGGCCCGGCCGTCAGGCGGCGGCAGATGCCGCAAAGGTTGCCCCTGTCAGCGGCACAGTCGTGACACAACGTGTGCGTCGGGTCGCCACAACCGCACACGCCACCGATCTCGTCGGCGGTGCGCGTCATGTGGCCGCATGCGGCGTACCGGATCCGGAGAGTCAGCCGCTCGCCCATTCCGCCGCCGCCCAGTTCGGTTACCTCGTCACGATCTACTACTGGTTGGCCCGGCTCGACCGGCCCGACGATGAAGATCCGCGTCTGGTTCCGCATCGGCGGGGGCACGACGGGTCCATCTCTGTCCGCACCGTCCGGACGGTTTGGCCGATTCCGGCCGCCATCCTGGTTTGATCCTCCTTGCGACATCGCGCTGTTCCTCGCGACGCATCCGGCCCGGCGGCGGTCCCGCAGATACTCGTTTGGCTGCCCGACCCGGTTCTCAATCGGCTGGCCTCTTGCCGGGCCCGCGAAGGCGGCAAGATAGCGGGGAGGGCAGTTCGGGGCTGCCCTCCCCAGGGCCCCTCCCGCTAGTCGATTCCTTCCATGGGCCGACCGATCACGCGGGATTCACTGCTAGGCCCCCGCCTTTCTGCTGCCCCCGGGCTGCGGCGGGGTACGTCGCCGGGCTGGGCCGCGGCCACCAGCGACCGAATGCCCGCCAGCACCCGCCGGGTGCCGCTCCGCGCCGACTCATCCGTCGGCGCACGAACGGTCCGCGAGGGCAACTGTGGTACGGCGACAGCAGGTCTCATGATCCACTCCTTTCGTGATCCGCTACGGCCGGTAACCGCGGCAGACCGAGCACGAGGGACCGTCCCCCTGCTCGTCCACCACCTGAACCAGCCGGACAAGGCTCGGAATATCCGGTCGCCCGACGTTCCCCGTGGCGTCTGGTGCATTGATAATCATCGCAAGGCAGAAATGGGGGTCTACATAGTGTGCGAAACGCTCAAAGCCTCGCCGTCCCGCAAGCGAAAGCCCCATGAACTCTTTGAACGCCACATGGACCACCTCGGCGACATCCACGAGCATGGTCTGACCCCCCTCGGCGCCGCGCTTCTCGGAGAGTTGACCGGTGCAACCCACGCACGGAGTCCGACGCGGCCACGACCACGCCGCCTCGCCGGAGCGGCCGTTCTCCAGAACGGTCGCGTAGATGCAGGGCCGTTCGGCGTACGCGATCGCCCCCAGGTGCGCGGCCACGGGGAAATCGCCGATCGCAAGCACTATGTGCGTCGCATCCCGCATCCATTCGAGGAAGATGCCGGGATGCTCGACCGACAGCCTCTCCGCCGCCCCCCTGAACGCGATCCGCGGGCTCAAGCGGTACAGTTCGTCCTTGGTGGCACGGATTTTCGGCAAACCCATGCCCGCCTCACCGACGCCGCTGGCATAGTTCCGCCGCTCGTTCCAGTCCGGTTCGATGAGGCTGATTCGCCGGACGCCGTGGTAGACCATCATCCGGATCAGTTCCCAACCAACCCGACCGCCACCGACGACCAGCGCGTGCACACTCCGACGAATCCAATCCACGTCGAACAGCCCTCGAATCGGATCAAACCAATCCATTATTCTACATCTCCTCCCGCAGGCGCCCCATCCGGTCGAGTTTCAGACGCCCTGGAGCAGCCGTTTGCCGCTGAGCAAGGGCCAGCACCTCCTGCTCGAGTTCCTGCAGCCCCTGTTGGATCGCCGCCAGGCGTTGATCGCGCTCGCGAAGTGCCCGGCGCAACTCCTCGATCTCCCGGTCCCTCTCGGCGATGGCGAGGCTTGCCCGCCGGCGCCGGCCGGCTCGTGCAACGGCGCCCACGAGCCACAGGAGCAACAACGTGCAAAGACCAACTGAGACGAGCCCGTCACCTGAGACCAAGTCCAGCATTTCCCCACGCCCCTTTCAGCCCGCTCGCGACCCGCCCCGGTACGTCAGACAGGTCCCGACCGCCCCCAGCCCCCACGCCTCGAACGTCATGCTGGCCGCTTCGACAAGCTGCCGAGTGGTCGTAGCGAACCAGTTCGGGACTGGGGTCGCATCCGGTGCCGTCTGCACGACTACCCGATAGGTTGCCCCCTCCGGCAAGCGGTCCAATTGCTTGCAGAAATTTTCGATCTCCGACACTGGCGGATCTCTTGCTTCTTCGCCGCCACGAGCGGTGAACTCGAAATCGAAGTCGTACCGCTCAAGGGCGTGGTCCTCCCCCTCGACGAAGACCTCCAGAATCAGCCGCCGCAACGTCTGCTCGGCCACCCACACGCCCAGGCCACGGTCGATGTCCTCGCGGTGGGCAATCATGTAGTCGGGCGGGAGATGCCGCGCGTACGCAATCCGGTGGGCCACCCGGACGATGCTGTTGACCGTAAACGTGACGGACTGCTGCGAGACGTTCACTTTTGTGCCCGTCGACTGTCTGACCCGGCTAGCCATGGCGCGCCCCTCCCTCCGTGTTTCCCCCTGTCTCCGGCGCTGATTCCTCGACCTCGCGAATTGTGAAAACGACGTGACGCGATGACAACGGCGGCAAGCGATAAACACCCATCGCCCGCGCAAGCCCCGGCTCCTGCACCAGAACAACCACGCGCACCGGCCCCGTTGGAGGCCCCGACCTCGGAAGTTCGGACAGCTCGACGTCGTCCGGCTCTGCGGGCGCCCAGGTAAACCGAACGCGAAAGCCGTTGCCCCCGGCCTGCACCTCCAGGCCGGTGACTGCGCCCGCCCGGACGGGGTCGACGAGGGACTCCGGCAGTTCCATCAGACGGTCGAACTCCTCGTTGGAGACGCCGGCCCGAACGGCGGTGAGCAGGTCGACGAGCATACGCTCCACCAGTCCGGTCCAGTGAATTGGCGTCTTGGTGACCACGACCAGCTGCTTATCAAACATTGTCATATTTATTCCCCCCATCGAGCATCCTGCGGGCCGTCGCGACCAGGTCCCTGGCCCGCAAATCTGTGGCGCCAGTCTCCAGGTGCGCTATCAACGGCAACCGGGCGAGCACCCGCCCCGAGATGGTCTTGTTGCGGAGGCACAAGCGTTCCGCCGCAGCGCGGACCTCTTCGTGGCACACGTGGATGTCCAGGCGTTCGGCTGCACGGGCAGCCTGCGCGAGGATGGCCGTCCCGGTCGGTACGTCGGGGCACGGAAAATGCAGGACGAGGTCCGCCCGATCGACGAGGGCGCGGTCGATCCTCCCAAGCAAGTTGGTCGTGCCAATGCACAGGAGATTCGGGCACGTCCTCAGGCGGTCGAGCTGCTTCAGGAGTTCATTGACCGCCCTAATCAGGTCCGTCGGGTCATTTGGCGGCAGCCGAGCGCGATCGAAAAAGAGCGATTCCATCTCATCGATCGTCACGACAGTCAACGTTTGAGCGGCGCTGACAGCGATCGACCTAAACGCGGCAGCCACCCTCTTTGCCGTCTCGCCCAGCATGTCCGAGACCAGCGCGGGCAGGTTGAGGCTCACGTGCACCGCTTGGCCGCCCGCCTCACGCGCGAAGTCCTTGCCCATCCGCTGGGCAACCGCGCCGGCGGTCATGGTCTTGCCGACGCCCGGCGGGCCAGCCAAAATCAGAACGCCCCCGAGCCCAGCATCACTCAACCAGCGGCGGCGCCGTAGTTCGTGGAGCGCAACATAGCGCGTGAGCGGCCCCTCGATGGCTGGCGGGAGGACCAACTTCGCCTCAAGCTGCGCAAATTCCAGGCAGGGTAACGCGGAGCACCGGATCGCGCCGTCGTCCGAGTCACGCACGCCGACATCTTGCCGACGCGCACGTTCCTCACTTCCCAACATGCCGGCCATGACCTACTGCTCCTTTCCAGGGACCACGCCTCCCGCTTCGGACGCCAAGACCTGGCACGTGGCTAAGAGGGTCCGCGCATCTGGCCAGGAGTCAGGAGGCTCCGGGCCACCCGCCGACGTCTCGCTGCTGGTGGCAGTTTGAAGGACCCACGGAGAGTCGGGACCGGGCGGTTCAATCCCGATCACCCGCAGGACGACGGTGAAACCCGTTTCACCGGCTGCGAGCCAGGTGTGCCCGCGCACATCGACAAGAAGCCCCAGATCCCTCGCTTTCGCCCGAAACCGGTCGTCGTGGTAGAAGGCATTCGCGGCAATACGACGGCCTGCGCGCGACGATTCCCAGCCGTGGAGGAGCTCGTGCAGGGCGATGGCACAGACCTGGAAATCGGGTGCGCCGCACAGGAAACCTTCGTCGAGGACCACCTCGGACCTGCGGCCGACACAGATGTCGGCGTGGCGGTAGAGTCCAACCGACGCAGGGGCGAGTGGCTCAACCTTAACGCGCGGCAGGTCAATGCCAAGGCGGAACGTCCTGATCATCTCCGAACACCATACTCGGACCTCGCAGAGCTTCGTCCGCACAGAGAGGTCATGTCGGCCCACGCGCACCTCGCGCGGATCCAGTATTTCCACCATGTCGAGCAGCAGGCCGGTTGTCACAAGGTCCTCCTTGAAATTCCCCTCGTGACCGGTATCATCCAAACATGAGGGCTGGCGCCCGGCGCAGAAAGTGCCGGACGGAACACTGTTGCGGCTTCCGGACTCCTGGGTCGAGCCCGCCAAGGCGCCCCAGGGTGTCCGCCAGCCCTTCTATTCTTCTGTCCCCAACTCATCCCCGAAGGCCATTCGGTGCCGGGTATCAGGGTCTGGACGCCCGGCACTTTCCCTCGGTCTGAGGTTCTTCCTGCCCCGTATCCGCCAGTCCAGCGTCCCCGGCGTCGGTCACGTCTCTGACGCTTGCCGGGACGGATTTCCCTCGATCCGCATCCGGCCACTGCTCCGTCCGCCCTGGGTCTCCCGCCGGCGTCCCGTAGTGCTACCCCTCGCAGGCCCCGCCCACAGGGCCAATCGTCTTCTGTTTTGGCCCTGCTTTTCCCACTCCACTCCAGCAAAATAAACCTAACTTCTTCCTGCGTAAGATCTTACGCGTTTCTCCTGGGGCCAGGCCGTTACTTCCTGTTTCGGCCCCGTTGGCCCCCGACCGATGGCCCCCCGCCGCCTCGGTCGACTATTACCCTTTCCTCTCACCCCCCTCTCGCGCAGTCGCCTGTCGCCCGGCGACCAAACTGCCCCAAGGGGAGTCGCCTGCTGTCAGCCTCGCGGCCAGCCCCCAGCACCCTTCACCCCACCCTCGGCCACAGCCCCCGCCCAAGCCGGCCACATGTCCGGCTCAGCCAGGGCAAGGCTCCCCGCCGATTCTCCGGCAATCCCAGCATGTCCGGCCCACCCCGAGTCCTGCGGCCGGTCGGCAACGCGACGCCCGGAGACAAGCGGCCAGCCGACCGGACGTGGCCTAGGACGGCCCTCACCTCCTTCGCCACCTTCCCGGGCCCCTCAGAGCCACTCGACTTCGCCTTGGCCCCGACCCGAAGCGGCAGCCCCTGCGCCACACGCGGCCCCGCTGGACAAACGCCGGCTTCATGTTCGTCTTCCCCCAAGCCCCTTGCTTTCTGTCCGGCCTCGGCTTACACTGCTTCATTGAGAAAGGCGACCAGCGGGCGCAGCCCGCGCACTGAAAAGCGCAGCCTTCGGGCTTCTGCTTAGTGTCAGTGCCAAGCCGTGCTGGCGGTGCCCTCAGAAAGCTCAGCCAGCGGGTTTGGGTCGCCTTTTCTACTACTTCTCTAGTACCTTACGTCATTTGTATTTGTGGGTATAGCCGCTTGAGTCTGATTCTGGCCGTCTCGGTCGTGAACTGCCAGTCCACCGATTTCTGGTCCGCGTTGCGA
>Ga0194112_10001945_pt1 | contig 30005 bp, 28 predicted proteins | sample TA2MahC400mmetaG_FD_146191 | JGI IMG/M metagenome (GOLD analysis project Ga0194112, IMG submission 146191) | Freshwater microbial communities from Lake Tanganyika, Tanzania - TA2015016 Mahale Deep Cast 400m | ecosystem: Environmental > Aquatic > Freshwater > Lake | place: Tanzania: Lake... | reverse complement strand
GAAGGTATCCCATTTCATCCTTGGTGAAGAGGGACGGGTGGGCAGTAGGAGCGCGTTCACTGCCGCGGCCGTTGTTAGTGTGGCATCATTAGCTACAATGCTTTTGGGCGCTGTCCAAAAAGCTTATGCTGGTCAGTGCGGTGGTAACCCGGACTGCCATAACAACTACTGTTGCTATTATTCCGAAGGAGATTTCTATAGTTGTATGCCCTACGATCCTGAAGCTAGTTATTGCACATGGATGCCATAATACAGCCTACATAGGTTACCGCGGTAGTATTCTGCCGCGGTAAATACTTTAGTTTGTCTTGCTAAAACAATAAGAGATCGCCGCCCAACGTTTTACGAGAGGTTGTTTCAAAAGGGAGTGTAAACTCAGATGAGAGTTTTTGGCCGCAAAAATAATTTAATAAAAATTTTACCTCTCCTCGCACTTCTCTTGAAAGAGTTTAGTTTCATATACATAATATCCGTTTATTTTTTTATAAATGTAGAATTTGTTTGGAGCATACCACCTTCACCAGCAGGTGGTCGTTGCCTTATGCTTGATGGTAAAGACGATTATGCTGCCCTTGATTTTAAAACCTACGGCGTTTTATTCAAAGAAGGAACTAATGAGTTGACTTTGGAAGCATGGGTTTATCCTACTTCACCTCCAGATAGCGATGCGATTGGTATTATTCTCAGCCAGCAGGTTGTTATATATACAGCGAGTTATGTTAATGTAAATTATATAGATTTAAGAAACCAAATGCATTGGGAAAAAGACGATCTTCTGCTAGTTATGTATGCCTATATCGCCCCGCTTGGTGTAGTTGGAAATGCGTTTACAGGATCAGCCCCTATGACCATATTGCCCTATCAGTGGCATTACATCGCTTTTCAGGTGGGAAATGGAAAATTAATATCAATATGTGATGAAGCCTCAACTACATCAAGATGGGTAGACCCGGTGGAACACGACCTCTTTAAGAAGGACCCAAATGTGGAAAAAAGGACACGGGGAGATTTTGTCCTTGGTGGTTATGGTGAAAAAACGAGAATTGCATGGGGGCCTTTATCCCTATGGGGTTCCTTTGCAGGATACATTGACGAGGTGAGGGTTTCGAAAATTATGCGACATGATATCGAAAAGAGGCACTTGCCGGTATCAAGATTTGAGCCGGATGCTGATACGATCGCGCTATGGCATTTCGACGAACCTATTGGGACAACAGTATTCATGGATTCATCTGTAAATAAGTTTCATCTTGTTGGGATAAACGGTGCGACTACCGGATACGCTCTTAATATAAATGCGGGTGAAAAGTTAGCCAAAACATGGGGACATATAAAAAGTAATTGAATTTGAGGATTTTAATTTCAGGAGGTTACAATGCCGAAGGCAAGAGTATTCTATGTATTGACGCTCAAATCTGATGTGAAGAAAAAAGATTTGAAGAAATTCCTAGAAGATGAATGGCTTCCCATCCTGCGTTCTACGCCAGGTTGTCTTGAAGTAGAATTATTGGACACCTATCATGATAGGGCAGGTTACTGCGTTTCTGAACTATGGGAGAGCAGGGACGTCCATATACAAAGATCATCTCACCTTTGGGGAAATGCAAAGAAAGATTTGTATGCGAAGAGAGAAAAATACGCTACTGTAGAGTTTCTATGGCAATGTATTATCCTAGATTCTTAATATTGCTCTCATCAAAAATACCATGCTGCGCCAAAGACCCGGAGCAAACCTTCTAATGAAAGGAATAATGAACGAAATGACATCACTATAAACAGACAGGATATTATCATGTTTATGTCAGCGCATCATATCAAGAGGGCAATTTCTCCAAGCTATATTCGCGAGTGTTGCAATTCTGGCTGGAATAGAGGAATAAGGTGCATGGAGATTTTCCAGCGTCTATGTTCAGTAAATCGGGTATTGATATTTTGGGCATCTGATGGATATCCTTTATTTGCTAAGTTTAGAGGCAAACTGGGAAAATAGGTATCTTAGGATAATAAGGAATCAACAAAAGAGAAAGAGAGGATCGGTTATGGCTTTTCCTGATAGTGTTGTGACTGCAGCATGGGACAGAGCTGGTGGCAGTTGTGAATGTCGCCGCATTTCACATCCAAAGCATCTTGGCAGAAATTGTGATAAACAATTCGTATGGACAAATAGGGGTCGTGGCGAACACGGAGCTTGGGAAGCACATCATAAAATCGCGACGGACGGAGACACCCTTTCTAATTGTGAAATATTATGCTGGGACCGACATTGAGCAGATCAAAAATTACAATATGTTGTATGATTAATCATATAGACCACAATACATTGTGGTATTTAAATCCTGAAAATTTTGCGATTAAATTTCATGGAATTATATTCTACAACATATTGTGGTTTTACTCAGTTTACCATACTACCCATTGTGTTTTGGATCTGCACAATGTCGGCTGGGACTGTAATAGTTATACTTTCCCTTAATATTGAATTCCGAAGGCGGAGAAAAAAATGGCGTTGCGGATAACTGGACGAAGGGAAGACGAAAATGGTGCTAACACACATTATAGATTGAGTGATGGGAGAACCGTTACGAGAAGGCAAGCTGTATCTATGGTGCGAAGAGGGGAACTTCCAGGTTATCACATAATCAAAATAAATGGAGTTGAGTATCTACGCGATAATCCAGACAAAACAGAAAAGGACAATATAGACAACCAACCTCTGATATAGCCTTTGTTTATATCAATGCGAATTCTTTGTGGACAAAATGTGGTCTCGTGTTCGAAGACTATTTTTGCAGGATGGACAACTAAATCACCGATATTATACCATTTTAAATAATTATTGTCACACCTAATGTCATTCTGAGCGGAGCGAAGAATCTCTTTTAATACGCCACATTTGAGATTCTTCGCTCCGCTCAGAATGACAGGATAAATGGGACATTTATTTTTTAAAATGGTATTACTATACTCATACAGTTCTGATTATTTTAATGGTACGAACTTCTCCATCGGGGGCTTCCCATTTGTCTCTTTGAGGCCAAAGAAGCCACCATATTAATTTCTGCGATATCACGGTTCTAGGGTGGATGTCCCGCATAAATTGTGATTTAACAGAATTGTCTGATAGGAGGGTAAATAATCGATGAAGGGTCTAATCGCTACTAGAGTATTATGTTTAGTGCTATATTCGATAATGATCTGGATTCTAGTTTTGGGTTGTGGTGAAAACAATCCTCCTGTTTTGGATCGCAAAGTGGAAATCACGCCTGTCCCACCAGTATACGCTGGTCAATTAATATCTCTTCAAGCTTCTGCAAACGACGAAGATGAGGATAAAATAGAGTATATGTGGAGCGCTGTTAACAGTAAAGGCATGGATGTGACGGATGAAGTTTTCGTTGGAGGCGAGCGTTCAGGATTTTCTGTCAATTTCAAAGCTGATATCCCTGACACATATGTTATTACTGTAATAGCGAGGAATTCTGAGGGAAGTGATAGCTTTTCTTTTCCTCTTGTCGTATTGGCCGGGGACAAGCCAGTAGTGAGTATCCTCTCCCCAAAAGCCGGTACAGTCCAGGGGATGGTCAATATCACTGTAAAAGCAGACGATGATAAAGGTGTCACTAAGGTCGAATTTTACATTGACGGCATCCTGGTGGCAGAAAGAGACTCATTCCCGTTCTCATATTCCTGGGATACCACAGGCATAAGCGGCAATCACGTTATTGAAGCAAAGGCATACGACAGTGACGGGAACCAAGGAAACTCAGAACCTGTCTTGATAACTGTGCAGAACATATCGGCTGCAAAGGTAAAAATCACTGAGCCAGCCGATGGAGGATTAGTGGATCGTAAAACTACGGTCAAGGGAACTTGCGAGGGATTGCCGGAAGGCTACCATCTCTGGGTGTTTGTCAATCCACATACCGTTGGCATGTGGTACCCTCAACCAGCTCCGTCTCTGAGGATAGTGGGAGGAGTTTTGAATTGGCAGGCTTTATGTTACTTTGGCCGGGAGGGAGAAGACCAAGGTGTAGAATTCGATATCGCCGTTATACAGATGGATGATGAAAAGGCGAAAAACCTGGCAGAAGAAGTAGAAGCAGGGGACCCACCTCCCAGATTTCTATTTGACCCGATTCTGGCGCTAATCACAGTAAAACGAAAGTAGGATGCTTGTATAATAAACTTCTAAAGATCCTTATCGGCTAAGTATATTGTCATCTTATTGGATTGATAGAAACGGCCCCTCCGAGGGTCAGCCAGGTGTTTCGGAAGCAGGTGAAAACGTGAAATCGCTATTTCCCATATTTTGCGTTAGCATGCCTGTTTTAATAGCTCTGTTCTTGCCAACGATATTTTATGGATGCCGTGAAGAAGAGAATAATCGGGACCCTATATTAAGCGATCCGCCATTTATCGTCACAATGGAAGTTCAGGACAAAGGTGTCCTCGACAATCGAGCTTTGACTCTTGTAGCTTTTGCGACTGACCCGGACGGCGATACCATTTATTACAATTGGGAGGCAAAACTTTCCAATGATGAAGATGTAACAGAAAAGGTATTAAAGCACGTGATAGATGTTACAGATCAAAGGATACAGTTTACCGGGATTACTCAGGATACATATCAGATTAAAGTAACAGCATACGATAAACATGGAGGTGAGGATACTGCCGAATGCCCGGTCAGTATTGGACCTTCATATTTGGAAAGGGACAAGCGGTTAGCGATCATTGAGCCACTGAGTGAAGCGACAGTTGGCGCAGATATCAGGATTAAGGGGACGTATTATGAAATACCAGAAAACAAATGGATAGCGCTCTACATTCATCGGCACGGGGCCTATAGTAGATGGGTTTTGGCAACTGATATGGTCGTTGTTTTGATGTATGGCCTTTGGATGGCAGATATTCAGATAGGTGAGAAGGATGATAGCGGCTTTATGTTCGACGTCGGGGTTAAATTTGAAGATAGAGAGACTATTAGCGTAAGAGGTGAGACTTTGGTTTTCCATGACATGATAACTGTGACCAGAAAATAGAGTATTTCAATTATGCATAATTTTATTTTTGTTATGAACAGGGGTGATTAACGTGTCAAGCGTGTTCGTGAACGCTAGATATGTGTCTATAGCTTATGTTGTCTTCATATCTGCATTTTTCGTTATGTCCCTATCTGCTTCAGAAGCGAGTGTATTGAAGAGCAAGTATTACGAATATCAAAAAAGGGGAACGAGAGTGACAGAGCGGTATGAAGGGATTAAATACCAGCAGATTGCAGGCGAACGCCTCGAGCTTCTGTCTATGGTTGCTGATTACCGTCAAGAGCGTCCCAACAATGTAAAGACATTTAGCCTAGGCTTTTATTTAGCTGAAGACGCCGATGTAAATATAACAGTTAGAGAATATCACAAAGATTATGTGATGAAGCCAAAAAGGTCCAGATGGGAAAAGGGATTCAATTTCTTTTCCTGGGATATCGAGCTTGCAAAAGACTTAAGTATTGAGCTTTATGATCTAGAGGTTACAGCAATAAGGAAAACAGTCAATAGGGGAGACTTAGTTCCAGTAGTCCTATTTTATTCTCTGGAAGACTTACCGAAGGAATTTTTATCTCCCAGGTATAGGTTCCACTTTGTGTCCTCTCAGCGAGTTGATTTGACAATCAACTCTGATCGACACTTGAATGATCAGCTTCCTAGACAGATAATCCCCATTGATTGGGAGTATAGGAACTATGAAGATGGAAGAGTGTGCCAGTTAAGATTAGATGCTGTTTTTTTTGATACGGTAACGGGCGTTAGAAATCGAATACAATACTGTTATAGTTTTGACCCTAAAATCTTTATTCAGAATGAGGGAAAGAAAGCGAATTACTAAACGATTGAGGGGAAGACGCTGGTGAAAATAATGGGAAAAATCGGGAGACTGCTTCATGGAAAACTTGTATGGGTTTTAACCTTGCTCTTGTTGATTATATTGTTAGTGCTGTCGCTAATACGGAAAGCTGCAGTTATAGACGCTGATCTCACAGTTGGTAAAGTAAGTTTTGTAATAGATAGCGGAGATAGTAGAGGTATTCATAAGTTAATAGATTCTGTTGGTGTAAGGTCTATATATCTGAGCAATTGCGATAAAGTAGAATGCAGACCTAAGTCTTTAGCGTATAACAAAGGCGAAGTAGAAATGAATGGCGCGCCGATTGAGATAAAACCCAAGGAGGAATATCCAACTCTTAAGCTTGAGGGAAGAGATATGGCATTGGTCCATTTCAATGTGTCAGGGAATCCGAAGGTGACCTTTTATAAATATGAATCGGAAAATACCATAGACGTGAAAGTGCAGCGTAACCTGTCTGACAGGGACAGCGTAGAGAAATGGTATGGCGAGGTGAGCGTCGGTGATAGAGCCGATGTACGGATTGAAGGATGCGTTGTCAGCAAGGATGGAGAAGCTATCCTAAAAACAGACAACACCTTCCTACAGCAGACTTTTCAAGCACAGTTTTCATCGGAAAGGATAATATCATTTTTCAGCGATAGCCAGCCAGTCTTTAATATAGTGCCAGTAGTTTCAGAAGATATCTCGGGACTTTCCAGTATGTTTAACCCGTTGCAGATCCGTGAAATAGAATTTGATGATTATATAAATGAAACCAAAATATCAACTATTGAGAAAGGGATAATAAGATTTCGAAACCTGGGTAGAAATGACATTGGACTCAACCAGAGGAATTTTCTTTCTATTTCGAATAAACAGCCTTTAATGATAGTTGGGATGGGGTTAGAAAAACAAGGAATAAAAATGTTGCTTTCTGGTCGCGTCGAGAGTCTGAAAGTAGGTCAGGTGGAGCAGCTTCCATCTTGGTTAGAGTATCTATTTGAAAATCATAAGTTGAGGGCTATTATAGTAATTCTAATTTGGTATTGTGGTGCTGTCGGTATACCATTATTTCGCAGTAAAGGCAGAAGACAGCAAAAAAATGATAAGACAGAATAAGATAATTTGGGAGTTTTATTCGATATGGGGTGAGGAATGACGTTCAGAATCCAGCTTATAGTTGTCCTAATATTATCCGTTTTGGGCCTTTCCCTTCAAGTATATGGATATGGCGATTTTGAAAGGGCGAGAAAAGCAGTTGTCAAAATTGTTGTGGATAGGGGAAACAAAATCGGAACCGGGTCGATTGTCAAGACGGAGAGTAATAAAGCAATTATATTAACTGCCTGGCACATAGTGAGCAACGGAGGCATGATCTCCGAAGACATCGTGGTATGCTTCTCTGGTATGAATTCTGTTCAATGTAAGGCTAGGGTGCTTGATAGTACCATCAATACAAAGGATGATATTGTATGTCTTATAATAGAAGACGCTCCTCGAGGCTTGGCAACAGTGAATATTGCCAGCGCGAGAAAGTTTGAGGGACGGGAGGAAATTTTTGTTATTGGTCATTTGACAAACGGGCCTGGCTGGAATTTTATCACGACAAGAGTTATAAATAAACTCGGTACGAGTTTTGTCCTTATGTCGCATTGCATTATAGATTCAGGGAGTTCTGGGGCCCCTGTGTTCAACAAGAGAGGTGAGATGATTTCAATGATCCAGGATATCAGCAACATAGGTAAAACTGAATTTTGCCTTGCTTTGGAATCGGATACTATTATATCGTCGATCCGGGATTTTAAATTGGGCCCTCTCCCTCGGGTGGGGATGCCACTGCGACGCAAAGCAGGCTGGGCTCTCTCTGGCACTGGCGTAGTCTCTACATTCGGTGTGGCTTTTGCTTACTACTATTATAGGCAGGCTCAGCATAACTGGGAAAAGGCTAAAACTACGGCAGAATCCGATAAATATGGCGTTCAAAGAAAGGTAAGGGGAGGCATCACAGCGTCCTTGACCGCCGTCGCTTTAACAACTGGTATTACGGGATTTTATCTACTCTTGAGCGAAGGGGAACCGCCGGCGTCTATATTTCCTGACGTGGGATATGGCGACGCTTCGGGAGATGAGCATTTTGTGTTAGAACTTGGCACACCTTTCTGAGCCATCTTGAATATCTTAAAGAGTTACTATGACAATGTATATATAATCGATTCCAGCCAATAATAGATTGAAAGCTTTGCAAAGACAGATAAAGTTATGATTTAGAAACAAACCAATCAGAGATTTAATGGCGGTTGAATGCATCGCTTAAAAAGGAGTGGTTACGGTGAGAAAGATTATGATCTTCAATGTTATGCTGTTATTTATCATTTTTGTCGGGTGCGGCGGAGAACAGCCGCTCGATCCAGAATCATCTGGAAAAGTATTGTTTTACGTAGAGCTTGCGCCTGCGCTTGTTGACAAAGTGGCGAAGGTGACCGTAATTGTCAAAGCTAATCTAATGGATGGGTCACCTTTAGTCAAGCAGGACCTAGAGATAATAGACGAGAATAAGGCAATCGGGGAACTCACTATTCCGGCAGGTAAACAGCGGGTGTTTATTGTTGAACTTCGAGATGCGAATGATGGCCTCCTAGCTGTTTCCGAACCTAAGCTACAGGATGTGCCGGCTGGCGGATCGATAACCCTTGATATTAGAATCAGTTTCGGAGAGACTGGGACAGTTAAAGTAAATGTGATATGGGATAATGGAACTGCTCTGCCACCTACTGCTGCCGTCGCTATCATAATAACAGAACCTAAGCCAAACGATCAGGTGGTTGACAAGTTGAAGATAAAAGGGAAAATAGATGGTATCAAAGATCGTCAAGAACTTATTAGCAAGCTGAAAATCACTCTCCTGCCGGGCGAAGAATTGAAAATCTTCTTATGGGTGTGGGATCCGAATGATCCACACGGACCATGGGAGCAGCCTCCAGCATCAATTGCGGCAGATGGCACATGGGTAGAGGATGATTCAGCCAGCTTTGGCCGGAAAGGCATGGATATAGGCGTGCGTTTCAGGATAAAGGCTCAACTCGTGAAAATGAAAGAAGCTAAAGTGACACCTATCGAAGGGATAGTTGCAGAGATTGACGTCATCCGTAAATAAAGCAAAAATCTGTTCTTGGCTCCCATTATAAACTGAGTCAACGAAGAACAACATAATTAGTTTATATTCATTGGCCAATCGCTAAATGTTATTTTAAGGACCAACTTACTTTGAATAACTTCTCATTTTACCAACGGTTTTCAAAATACATTTGTAGGTGCTGAAAATGCTCGAGTTTCCTCAAGATTTGATTGATGCCTTGGTTAAGCATGACGTCGTCCTTTTTCTCGGTGGGGACGCGATCAAACACTTTTTTCTACTTAGAGAAGAATCATGGCCTGAACGATTTGTAGATGGAATTGCCCAAGAAATAAACTTTCCCAATAAAAGCCGAAAATCATTCTTCAACGTAGGTGAATATATTAGAGATAAGGGCTTGAATAATTGGTTAAATAGACAGATAATCCAACTCTATGGAGGAAAAAAGCCGCGGATAGAACCCATCATTGTTTCTTTGGCTGCGACAGGCCAGCGATTGGCTGTTACAACATGGTTTGATAATCATTTTCTACAAGCACTTCATATCGCTCTCGGCAGAAAAGTCCATCCTGTATGTGAAAAGGATCATTTGCATTACCTGAGTAGCGAATCAAGAACCTGTCTTGTATATCTGTTTGGTTCAGCCAATTCCCCAGGTACACTCGTTACAGATACGTTAGGGTATCACTCCTGCATGGATCGAACTAAACTTTTACCAGAGTATATCAGAAGGTATCTTGCCAGCAGTCCACTTTTATTTATTGGGTACAATTCATCTGAGTGGTTTGATTTTGAGGATTTCTACTCCCGTTTATTAAATATCGTTCCTGACCGGCACTCTCCACAAAACTACGCTATATGCGACGGCGCATTTGATGAAGCCACGATTGGACGACTACAAAACCGTCATTTGAAAATCCAAGTTGTAGATAATGTAAAGGATTACATTGACCAGTTGGCACAAAAAGTTTTAATAAGGCAAAGCCGTTCGACCTCACCAAGCTATTCCAATGGGAAGCTACCAGAAAAACCATACAAATATCTTTTCTATTACTCAAGTGAAGACTCGGGCATCTTTTTTGGACGGCAACGGGACATAGAAGAGATTGTTAGTCTCATTCTTGCCCATCGTTCCCTTGTTTTATTCGGCGCGTCTGGAGTAGGGAAAACCTCTCTACTAGAGGCCGGCATAGCGCCATCGCTCAAAGCAAAGGGATGTAGGTATATCCGCACTCGTGTATTACCAGATCCGGCAAGCGCGCTCGCTGTTGCTCTTGGTATGGACAATAAAGGAATTCTTCAGTCAAATAGATGGCTCAACATCCTTCGAACAATTATCTCAAAGGAAAATATAAACAACATAGTTTTGATCTTCGATCAATTCGAGGAATTCTTTTCAGATCTATCCCAGGAAATACAGAAGACATTTTGGAAAGATGTGGAACTTTGCCTGCAGAATTTCGAGTATAAAGTGAGACTAGTTTTCACTATCCGACAAGAATCGCTATATCTATTAAAAGAAGCCTTCCCTTCAATTCCTAAGCCTTATGATGTAATATATGGAATAGACAGCTTAACCCCTAGAGAAAAGGAGGAAGTAATCACGTTACCGGTAAAGCTTTATAATCGTCCATGGTCACTTAAGTTTGTAGAAAGGCTACTTGAAGACATTGATCGTTGTCCCGGCGAAACAGCCCATCTCTCTATCGTTTTGACGACTTTATGGGACGAACGCAAAAACTCAGAAAGTGATTTGGAAACATACGCACGGCTTGGAGGTGTAGAGGAAATATTGGCCAATTATCTATGGGGAGTGATTAAATCAATGCCGCATTCGGAGAAAGTTGAGCAAGTCTTGAAAGCCTTTGTATCTCCGGAACATAGGAAGTCACAGGTTTCTATTGCTGACCTTATTGCCGAGGCAAGGAAGAAAGATTCTATGTTAAGCGACGAAGAAATTCAAAGCATCTGCAATGATCTAATTTCTGTTCGTCTTGTTAGGACAGTTATCGGACAAGAGAATCTCTATGAACTTTCGCATGATGTTCTTGCAACGGAGATCGCTGAAAAGGTCACCGAAGATGAAATGTTGAGCAAACTGGCAAAGCGCAGGATTCGTGAAGCCATTCAGAACTGGAAAGTAACGAAGCATCTTCCTAACCCCCAGGAATACGCCCAGCTAAATGAGGCAGGTAATGAAGCGGCTTTAGTCATTGAAGATTTGCTTTTCCTTTGCTTAGCGGCCGCACACAATGGTGAGTTAGTCGACAACTGGCTTAAACAGATGCAACTTGTCGGCGGCTCTATTGATTATTTCTATGAAGCGTGTGCAGATTCGGGCTCATTGTTATCAGGACACGAGTTGTTACGACACTTGCAGCATAATTATTCAGATAAATACTTCCTTTACATAAAGAAGATCGCTAAAAATACAAAACCTTCCCTTCTTATTCACCTGCGCGATTTTATTGAGGAACTAGCAGCTGAAGGGCATAAAGAATTATTAAAATTGCGACTGACACTGCCTGAGCTTCATATCACTATCCCCTGCGGGAAGTTTATTATGGGATATAATATAGATCAAGAACTCGCCATCCCTGAACACGAAATATATCTGGATGAATATTTGATAGACAGATTTCTAGTTACAAATCTTGACTATAAGAGATTCGTGGATGCAAGTGGACATCGTCCACCTGAGCATTGGGAAAATGAGAAGATTCCCTATGGGAAAGAGTATCATCCTGTAATAAGAGTGAATTGGTATGATGCAGCAGCTTACGCTAAATGGTGTGGTAAGCGATTACCAACTGAAGCTGAATGGGAAAAAGCCGCTTACTGGGATCCGATACATAAGCGCAAATATGTATATCCTTGGGGTGGGCAATTTGATGCGGGAAAGGCGAATTATTTTGATAGTCATATAGGCACTACATCTCCAATCGGGCAATTTTCTCCTGAAGGGGATAGTCCCTATGGCGTATCGGATATGGCTGGTAATGTGTTTGAGTGGGTGTTGGATGATTCAGTAACGCCATTCCGTCCCTTCAATACCAAAATTAATCCGGTGCACATAACAGATAGAGAAAATGCCACTAAAATGACAAGAGGCGGTTCTTATGGGGGTGCCAAAGATCAATTACACTGTGCGTTCCGTGGCTATGAACGCAATAAGTTGATGAGAGATGATTATGTGGGCTTCAGGTGTGTTTCATCAACTAACTCTAAACACTATGAATTGATGTTGGAACAATTAAAGCAATTAAATGAATGATAATTATGAAAGAGGGTAAAGACGTGATTCAAATTAATAATAAGTGTGTTCAAAAATTGGCTTATACCATGAATTCACTGAGTATAGCGAAAGATTTTGCCGAACAAGTCGCTCCTCGAGTGAATGCCTCTGATGAATCGAAGCTGCATGCCTTTCTATGGGCAGCCGCAATATGTCATTCAACAAAAGGCGGCCTCAAGGGAACTTTAAAGGGCAGCGCATATAAAGGCTGGGACTATCTTTTAAGAGCTTTTTGCTATGCTGCCGAAGATAAAGAAGCGCATGTTTCGCCCGACTTTATTGCGGTCATTTCTGGGGATGAACTTTTCAATCTTTTAACGCGATATGCTGAAGATAGAGAGGTTAACCTCCCCGATATTGAGCGGCGCGCAGAGATATTAAACGGATGTGCTATTCAACTGGAAAAGATGTTCAACAAAAGCGTGGTCAACCTTCTTAGACAGGCGTCCAATAAAGTCGGCGGCGACTTTGGCGCTTATGCTTTATTATCACAATTGGATGCTTTTCAGGATCCATTGAAGAAGAAAAGCACGGCATTTCTTATGACTGTATATTTTTCAGGGGCCTGGAAGATCATTGATAATGAAAATGTTCTTCCTATGATCGACTATCATCGCATACGCGTTTTATGTCGCACTGGTTGCATTTCTATTCAAGATCCTGGACTTCTACGTGCGTTAATTTCCCAACAAATAGTACCTCAAGCTATAGAGGAAAGCCTTCGCCAGGCATCCATGAAGGTTTGTAAATCAGTGGTAGTTATTACTGGAATGCCTATGTTTGATTTTGATGTTTTACTATGGGCCCATGCTCGCAGCTGTTGTAGAAATTTTCCGTTGTGTGTTAGCGGCCAACTGGAACATAACTCGTTTTATAATTATATTGAAAAAGATTATACAGGTGTCTGTGAATTTCAAGAGTGGTGTGCAGGATTTCGAAACAGGGAACTTCGAGCTATATGGGAACCTCTTGTAGAAACGGAGCACTATTAAATGTGGCCAATCTTTGAACTTGAGACTCTAGGACTCGATTTTGAGCCAAAATATAATGCATTTACATATACATTTCCCCCGCCATACTTTGCCAAACGCTCTGGCGAAGTTCGTCGTCCGGACAGTTTCTCTTATGCAAATGAATGGCCAGATGTGAGTCTTTATCTTCATATTCCTTTTTGCCAAGTAGATTGTTCCTTCTGCAGCCTTCATAGGCAAGTTGCGAGAGATGATAACCTAGTTGAATGTTATCTATCAGCTTTACGAAAGGAAATACTATCGCTTAAAAAGATATTTCCTAATGTGCCAGTTATGGCGATCTATTTTGGCGGTGGAACACCTAGCATCCTGTCTCCAGAACGAATTGGCTGTTTGCTTGACAGTATAGAAGCAAATTTCAACTTGCAGGATTCGGTTGAAGTATGTATAGAATGCGCTCCTAGTACTCATAGATCCAATAGGGAATGGCATTCCTTTTTGAGGAAACTCACTTCGCGACAATCGCTACCATTAAATAGGATCAGTTTTGGCATTCAATCTTTTGACGAAAAAACTCTCCATAGTATGGGGCGACATGGAGGGATGTCAGCGGTAATGGACTTGCTCCATGCCGTTGATGATTTAGTGTTTTCCTATAATATTGATGTAATCTTGGGATATCCAGAGCAGGCATCTGGATTTTCAGCGACATTGGCAACTGATAAAATTCTTGCTTCAATAGCATCTCTTTTTAATAAAAGATTCAGAATCCCATCTATAAGTCTGTATCAACTTTGGGATACTGATACGATCCGAATTACACAAAACCTTAAATTACCAGAAAAAGAGACCTTGCTTACTGCCAAGTGGCGACTTCAGAAAGGTCTCTTTGAGTTGGGCTACAAACCATGTGTGGTTAGCACTGTCGTCAGAAGCGAAGAGTTCGAACATTTATGGATAAAGCACAGACACTTAAGTTTCCGTCATGTAGGAATGGGTTCAGGGGTATACTCCATATTCCCTCGGGAATTGGTTCACCGACCTCGAAATATCGAAAATTATATTCATAGAATGGAAACCGCGTCCAATACACATGAACTGGATGTTTGTTATAACCTATCCGAAGAAGAAATATTTATAAGACAAATCATTATGGGCCTGAGAAGCTATGAGTGGATTGCCACTCCGTGTGAGAATCACCAACAATATATGATTGACGAATTAAAAGAGATCATGGAAAAAATCGGAAAGTTAATTAACTTTGGTCTTCTGGAACGTCGTGGGAATCTGATTAGACTTACTAATGAGGCATTCATGATCGCTAATGAGATCTCCAGTTATCTTCATCCCAAGTCACATCCAAGGAAACTTATGTATGAGATATGTTAAACATCCAGCTGATCTGATTGATAGTATAAGAAACGGTCAACTTATACCATTTATTGGTGCGGGACTATCAATACCATGTGGCGGCATATCATGGGAACAACTCTTAAAGCAGATGATTAAGGAGTTAAACACGGAACTCGGTCATGAAATATTGATGCAAGAGGTGCTAATGTGTCTGAGAAGCAGCGTTAGTCCTAGATTAGGATTGTTAGACGATGTAGAGTCTATATTCTTGAAATTGCATGACCCATTAATGATCGCACAGATTTATAAGGATTGTTTCGGAACGAGAAGACTAATAAGCGTTTTGCGGGAAATATGTAATAATATCACTGGACCAGGACAGGCACACAACTTGCTTGTCTCACTTGGATACCATTTCTATGTAACGACAAATTATGATGATCTAATTGAGCAAGCAATCACTAATACAGGCTCTGTTGTACAATCTATTGTCAAAGAGGAAGATGTAGCCTATTGGAGATCAAGAGAAATATGCGTTGTTAAGATGCATGGATCTATTATTAATCCCTTTGAACCTGACAGCATAGTCATTTCGCGCTCAGACTACGAAGCATACAGTCTAAAACATCCTAATGTAGATATGATGGTTCAATTTCTTATGACGACAGGAACACTCCTTTTACTTGGCTACTCAGTGCGAGACCCGAATTTTTTTGCACTGCACAATCGAGTGAGATATTATTTAAAAGAGCATAATCGTCAGGCATATTTTATTACCTTTGATCTTCCGGAGATAATCCAGGATTACTGGGCAAAATATAACCTATACCCAGTGAGCCTCGATGGAAGGGATAAACAAGCATCTCTACTTGGATGGTTAACAGAACTCACGAGTTTAGTTTAATTCATCAGGAAGCAGCCCAGATAAAGTGCAAGAGATCATTCTTCAGATAAAAAAGGACCTTTCAAATAATAAATTGGCAGGTTTAGCCTTGGATATAGATGAGACTCTATCGTGGACGATAGGGTACTGGGTTGAAAGAATGCAAAAGCTATTTGGCAATCCAGAAAACCTATCTGTAGATGAACTTATTAAAAAATATAGATATACGCAAAATGTTCCCTATTGGAAAACTAAAGAAGCTTTGGAATGGATGAAAATACATCAAGAATCAAGCGAGTTTCAAGAGAATCTTCCGCCTATTAAAAATGCGAATAACATTGTCCAAAAAATAAATCAGATAATTCCAATAACTCTATATATAACTACTAGACCAGAAGGAGTTATAAAGGAAACCAAAAATTGGCTACAAAAGCACCATTTCCCTGATGCAGAAATTATCGCGAGACCTCGAAACATTCCTTACAAACATGGGAACCAATGGAAAGCTATGGTACTTGAAATGCTTTATCCGAAAATAATTGGAATAATTGATGATAATCCCGGGTTGGCCGATGCCCTTTCCGAAGAATACAAAGGGATGGTATATCTGTATGATAATATTTTCTATCAAAGGAGACATGTTGTGGTCATCCCATGCAAAACATGGACTGATGTGTTAAAAGCAGTAGAGAAGACAACATGCTAGAGTCACCGGTTTTAGGATCTTTACGCCACAGCGAAGACATTATAGTTGCGTCTAACCGGCAATCCTAAAGCCCTTCAACTTTACCTGGGGTCATTTATCTGCTTTGGTGATAATGGGATACTTGGCAACTTTGACAATGAAGGGCGCTTTATGAATTCAACAGTAGGTTGAGTTTGGGAGATCAGAAAGCCTTTGGGTATCAAGCCTATGAATCAGTCCTCGGAGTATGAATGGCATGAGTTTCCTTGGGATCGGGTTCCAGAAATGCCACCTGGCCCATACAAGAAACTCAAAATTTATGCTGATGCAAATATACCTGGTCCTATAATCAATGCACTAAGAGCAGCGGGTTTCTCTGTCGAGTCTGCTGCAGAAACTGGCTACTCCACTCATCCTGATGAGAATATATACCAGCTGGCCAAGAAGCGCGGCAAGGTTCTTCTGACCATGGATAAGGATTTTTGGTATGACCGAAAATACTCCCTACAGAATGGGCCGGGTGTTATCCTTGTTAATATTTCACCAGATCAGCTTGAGAAGGCCATTGACGGTCTTGCGAGATTCTGTGCTCTAGTCGGCGACTGCTATCCTCTCGACTGGTGGCAAGTTACAAAGGCAAGAGTTACAGAAAATAGCTTTATTGTAAAACGCCGCATGGTAGAAGGGAGGATAGTAGAAGATGAATTTTGTCTTAATGAAGATGGTAAGCTTCTTACCCGAAGGCTAAAGTAGATATTCATGAATCAAGCCCGGGGCAGGAATAGAACCAACTCCCAGAAGAATTCCGACGCTAGTAAAGATGAAAAAAGCATCATGATTCAAGCCAAACCTAAACTCAGAACCTAATTTTGCTGTCAGAGCCAGAAGGAGCATAATAATAACAGCAGGTGAAGTTTGAAAGATCAAGCAGAGGTTTGCAATTATTGCAATGGAGGGAATATTGTGATCGACATAGAAGATATGCTGGACAAATTGAGTAAAAAAAGACCTGTTTTTCATTCTGAGGCTGATTTCCAACATGCTTTAGCATGGGAAATCCACAAAAGCTATCCAGGGGCTGACATACGACTAGAGAAGCGAATAGTCCTCAATGGCGATGAAATCTATATTGATATTAGTATCAGCTTAGATAATGACACTATGCTAATAGAGTTAAAATACAAAACTAAGGGGGTTAGTATTACTATATTTGGTGAAGAGTTCAAACTGAAAGACCAATCTGCTCAAGATTGTAATAGATACGATTTTATTAAAGACATCTCCAGAATAGAAAAATGCCTGAGATATGCACAGTCAACACACGGGGCCGCTATCTTACTCACAAATGACCCAAACTACTGGAATCCCGATGGGCAGGAAACTGCTGACAGGGATTTTAGAATCTATGATGGGAAGACGCTTATCAAACGCAAGTTAGAATGGAAAGAAGGAACATCCGAAGGGACCTCGAAGGGAAGAGAAGAACCAATATGCTTGGAAAACAATTATAATTTTCACTGGAAGGATTATTCTGATATGGCGAAACACAAAGATTGCCATAATAGAAAGCAAAATGGGCTATTCAGATACTTGTATGTGAAAGTCAAATGATAAAAACATTTCTGACCATTCCATATTCATGCCAAAATGATAGCTGAAATTGGTTATAATGTCTTTCCCATGCCAGAAAATCCAGGAATATGCCGAAATCTTGGCATATAATTATATCCGTCCTTTCTGCTTTCTCAAACCCTCGTAAACACAGGGTTTATAAATTGCTCTGCATAACGATAATTATGGGGCGTCGCATTTGACAAAATGTCAATTTGTTTTTGATGCGCTGTAGACTTTAAGAAACATCATCGAAAGGCTTTAGTCCAGCCTCTTTTGCAAGGTTGAATGCGAGCCTGAAAAACTCCCGCTTCCCTCTTCTTGAGTCTTTTGTCTTCCAAGCGAGTGCCAACTCCAGCCAAGTTAAGATAACTAATTCCTTCAAATCTGGTTCAGGATATTCGCCAAAATCCAATACTGAAGCCCATTTATTCCAGAAATATGCAAGCTCCCCTCTTGCCTTATCGATGACATTGTGAAATTGCTTATGGATATTTCCGAGCCGTTCCAACTCCTTCTCTTTGTCACCAAGGATCACAGTCTTATTTATAAACTCGCCCCACTCAGAATATACTCTTTTGGCAAAACTCCAGAGTGGCAAACCTTTCCAAGTTCCCGCGCTTTCGCATTCACCAACAAATTCTGATAGATTCCTCTCTTTTGCGGGATCAAACTCTGGCGGGAAGCCGCTCTGCTCCAACGCCTCATCAATCCTTACTGGCTCGTTGGCAGTTCCTAGAAAGTATTTGTGAATGTCCTCGGCTCTCAGCCAGGTCCAAAACTGCTCGCGTGTATATGATAAAGCAGCATACTCGCTCCAAAAACTCAGAATCTGCTGATCTTTCATGATTTTCGTTTGTCTTCTAATATATACAAGCACCAAGACAACAGTGAAAATGGCTTGAATTCCAGCAACGATGGCTATAATCATATTTGCTGCCATATATAACTCCTTTTGAAACTGATAAGGGATACAAGTTGCTAAATTCCATCCGACCTATTATATCCCACACCAGTCAACAGATCAAAACAAAAAAGTCCTAACATACAGATAGGGCTTTGCTATTACTGCATCTTGATGGCTCAATGTTCACGATAACAGATTGTTTAGTATTATGTGCAACTTTTTTGCTTATCCTGATACTGCTCCGGCAGACGATCGCGCTATCTTCACTTTTGGGGTCTACGTTATATTCTTCCCCCATGATATGCCCATCAACATATTAAGAACCATTGAGGGCAAGTTTTTCATTTGAGATGACCTTCATTCCTACCGCGTCTACTACACCTTTGCGCCAATATTTGATGTGGGTAATGCGCGCTCTTCCAGGGCTGCATAAAGGTCTCGTATGCTAAGCCCCAATTCCTTTGCGAAGTATCCGAAACTGATCTCGCCAGCTTCATATTTTTGATAAAGCTGCTGTAGGCGATGCTCAAATCCCAAATCAATCAATTCTGATAAAAATGAGGAAATATCATCTCCTACCCCTGCCGCCCTACGGCGTTCTGCCGCCTGTATAATCTCTTCCTTTACCGGGACCACAACCTTCAGCATTTTTCCTTCACCTCCTGGAGACGCGCTATATTATGTTCAATCACACCCTTATGATAACGAGGACGTATTGCCCCCAATATATTTTTTGCTATCTTAATTCCCAACTCCCCGCGTTTAGCTAACTCAGCGACCAGGTCCGGCAGCATGCAGGCTTTCAGACCCAATCGTGTAGCCACAATAAAAGCCAAATTGTCATCTGTCACTAAAGCCTCTGCTTCCGCGCTTCTGCATAGCTCGATGGAATCCAATTCCCCTGATCCCAAAGCGTAGCTAGCGAGGTGTGTTGCCCATCGTCGCTCTGTTACTGGCATCACCTGGATTTCACCTCTAGCAATTCTTTCCCCAGCGGAGATACCATCAGGATAACTTGCGCCAAGGATAGCAACTTCCTCTTCCACGGCAGACGGGATTATAATCTGGCATTTAGATGACAGATAATCCACCACAAGCTTGCCTTGGACCATAAACTTGCACGCAGTGATAAGTGGACCAGCATCGAATACAACAGTCAACGGAAACTCCTTAAGTTTATCCTGCTAATGCAAACGTTCAAAACTCAACTCGAAGGCAAATTGAAAAGAACATATATGTGGTTTACTTTAACTGTGCCAGTAAACATCAAACATATTCCCGTCCCGATAAAGATTATACTGTTAGATGCACATATAAGCAAGGAAAAAGCGTCAATAATCTTTCAATCATTGACGCTATTGGCTCTATGTGTTAGCAGGATTCCTAGTAGTAGAGCACAAAGTGAGTAACCTCTGAAATATACTTTTTTGGGGGATATGCAAAAAACCATTTTGTCTTATTCGCTATAATACTTTAAGGAATATAATCTCCAATGGCTCATCGGGCAATAGCAAAGCTCCGCAATCCCTGTAACCCAGCTTGCGGTAAAAATGCTGCCCCTGCTCAGGTGAATCGGAGGAAGTCATGACTCTGTCATAACCCCTCTTTCTCATCTCATTCTCCCAAAACTCGACCAGCCTTGTCCCTAAGCCCTTTCTCCTGTGTTGCTCCTCAACATACAACATATTCATGAAGGGAATAACATCGCAAAAATAACCGTATCTGAGCCACCCTAATGGTTGCTTATCATCTCTGATAACAATTATTTCGTTCTGCTCAAGCTTCCTTCTTATGATTTCAGGTGTGACATGGCGATCATTGGCCACCAAGTAGTCATAGTCTTTCCCATCTGCAAATCCTATTTCCATCTTCTGAGCCTCCTCTGAGCGCGGATGGTCACACAAGATTTTAAGCAACTTATCACTGCGTCGTAAGCCATGACTCCCGGATGAAATGCAAAGCCTGGCGAATGGCGCCCTCGCCTTTCCTCCCACCAGCTTCCAAAGACAGCCAGCCATCGTAACCGGCCGCTTTCAGGATATGAAAGATTGATGCGAAATCAACCGCCCCTTCGCCAGCAACCTGATGCTGTAAATTGGCACTCCGGTCACTCAAATGCACATGCACTATACGTTTTTTTACCAGTTTTGCCAGTTCTACCGGATTATCGCCAGATTCCATCGGGTTGGATGTATCCAAATTTACCTTTAATCGTTCATCGCCCACTAATTCCAGAATCCGCATGAAGTCAGCAATCCTTGTCCCAATCACCGGATGGTCTTCCAAAGCAAGCATGACGCCTTTCTCCTCAGCATAATCCAGGCTTGCCTTCAAGCCTTTTGCTACAAGCCTTATAGTCTCTTCTGAGCTTTGCCCTTCACGCCATCTGCCTGCCGTAAGACGCACAATGTTGGTTCGGAAGATGACAGCGGCGTCTATATCCCAGCGGATAGAAGCCATCTGGTGGTCCCTTTCGGCGGATTCAGGCAGGGAAAGGTCGGCATAGCTGGTAAACATTGAGACTTCCAGCCCTGCCGAACGGACTATGTCAGAGATGCGGGACATGGAATCCTTGTTTCGTTCATTCTCCCTGAGATAAGGCTTATACATCTCAATGCCATCTAAATCAAGTTTGCGAGCCATCCGCACCCAATCACTCAACGGCATAGTTCGGGTGCTAATGAGGTCGTCAAAAAAGCAGATGGGGATGCAACTCAGTTTCATAACAATCTTACCCCCTTATGTCGGTTCTACTTTCTGCGTTATGCAAGTCATACTCCCACGCATACTGGTCACACCGCAAAAAGCCGTCTTTCATTAATCCATATCGCCTTAACTCATCACCGGCTTGCTGGGCGCACTCCAGCATCGCCTTGCGGGAAAGACTCTCTGTCTCTATGTAAGCCTCAAAATTCGGTCCCTGGGTGACCCTCACACCGAACGCCTGTGGGTGATTCCAGACAGCGGTGCCCGGATAGGGGCGGTGCAAACTCAGGCAGACATCATCTGATCCGCAACGCTTTGCAAACTCTACTGTTCGCCTGACGCTCTCTTCCGACTCACCAGGCAATCCGATCATGAAAAAGGCCTCAATTTTCATTCCAACATTTTTGATAGTATGAATGCCAGCCTGATGCTGAGCTACTGTGAAACCCCGCTGCGCCTTGATTAACACCTCATCATCTCCGCTCTCCGCGCCGAATCCTACACGGACACAGCCCGCTTCTCTCATCTTCTCTGCCAACTCTATGTCTATCAAGTCACCGGCAGTCCAGCACTCCCAGACCACATCCAATTTGCGTTTAATTATCTCCTCACATACTGCGAGCACATGCTCTCGACTCAATCCGAAGAGATTATCATAGAAATTGAAGCCGCGCATACCAAACTCTTTAGCCACCCAGGTCATCTCATCAGCTACTTTTGTAGGGTTATGCCTTCGCACTCGATGACCTAGAGGGTTATAGCAGAAAGCGCATCGTATTGGACAACCCCGGTATGTGAGGATTCCAACACTTTTAATGCCGAGATTGGGATGCGGGGCATAATCTTCCAACCCAAGCAGATGATTGGCAGGAAAAGGTAGTGAATCAGGGTCAGTGATTGGCTGTCTCTGTTGACTGTGTGCGATTTTACTTCCCTGTTTGTAAACTACCCCCTGAATATCCATCAGCCAATCACCCGTCTCTTGCCTTTCGCTCTGTGCTATTTCCAGCAGTGTCCTTTCGCCTTCGCCGATCACGCACACATCAAAATCGGAGTTCTGAAGGAGATGCACAGTTTCGGCGCTGGGATGATGCCCTCCAGCGATCAGCAGCGCTTTTGGCAGACGCTCTCGGATATACTTCGCCAGTCGCACCCGTTCGACATAAGCTGGCGTATGAATAGTTATCCCAACGATAGAAGGACTGTCCTGAGTGATGACATCAGCCAGTCGTTGGTCGAGTATTTCAGGGTCATCGGTATCAGGAGAAGATGGGTAGCGGTCGAAGATTTTCACCTTGAATCCTGCCTTTTCCAGAACAGCGGAAAGATAGGGCAATCCCAATCCTTGGGCAAAACGAGGCGTCTTACTTGGTCCAGCAATTAATGCGATCATTTCTTTTATTTCCTAATTTTCCAGGGACTATCCGGCCTATCTCTGTCTTATGATAAACTTCCTCTGGCGTGAGATAGAGGATAATAGGAACTACACTCTGCAAATCTGCCTTGGATTGTGCAACCAAAGATTTAGTGGTCATTTTTCAATTTTTCAAACACCTTGCCCCTTTTCTTTCAAGGCTTCAATATTGTCCAAGGTCGATAAATTACCGTTCTTCCATCCTTGAATGAATAACTCACCCTTTTCGGTTAATTTCAACTCATAATAAGCAGTGAAACCGGAGAGATACGCAATGCCACACTCTCCTACTGCAACCAAGCCCGACGCTATTAATGACGCATGTTCCAAAAGTCCTTCACCAGACACGTATATTCCAATCTTCTCTCTGGTCCTTGAAAACAATGTTAGTAAAACATCAATTGCTTTTTTATCAAAAGCTTGGGATAGCGAAATAGCAATAACTTTCCATGCCTTTATAGATTCTGGCGAGATCGTCCCTCTATTATAAAGGTCATGGCAAAGTCCGCAAAGTGGAAGAAGATTTGAGGGATCATCTCCTCCACCCTCTTTGACAGGGACTATATGATGAAAATCAAGAGCCAGTACATTGCGGCAGGACGGGTTTCCGCACCTATAACCTGATTCCGTTAATAAAGTTACTTTAGTGTCTATACTTATATGCTTTCTCTTTGACATTCTGTTTCATCCAATATAGATTCCAATTGCCAAGATTTGAATCTCTCCATTCTTATACTACCTCACTCCATGTATTAAGTTCCCGGAAACCCCAATAGCAACAAAAGCACATCGTGAAAAGCCAAGCTATTCGTTCTCCCACTTAATCATATTCTCCGTGATTGACAACTCAAGCGTCTGCAAAGTCGTTGGATTTTGTCCAAATACTATTATAGTTCCTTGCAGCGGAAAACCGCGTGATAGATTATAAACCACAACTGCCCAATAAATCAATTGACTTTTTCACCTGACCAGTGTTATCATCTGACAAAAGCATGGAGACCGCAACGAAAAAAGTGGCATGGCCTTATATCAAATTTTGTTCGGTAAGGATGTTACACAAGGAGTTTAAAAGGAATATAGAATGAGAAACGGAAAGAAAAATGAAGAAATCCCCAATTGGCAGCCCATAAGCGCATTGCATAAGTTTACCTTCCTGATCGACCAGATGGTACTTGAAGACCAGAAGCAATACAATATCCTGTTAGAAGCCAGAGATGAGCCCCACATACTGGATGACTACACGGTGAACCGTGTTATCAGCGTCTATAATGACCACCTGGAAGATGCCGACATATTCGATGAGCAGCTCTCCCGATGGAAGAATGGGAAACTGAGCGCGAGCCAGCGTCTGGAAGTGGAAAGGCTGACCAGACAGGCGGAGAAACTCAGGAAGGTGTACCAGCAGATACTCGCTTTAGCGGCAGAGCTTAGGAAAGGAACTATAGACAGGATCCTTGAGAAGAGCGATGCTGAGTTAGCTCTGGACGTATTGACTGGAAAAATCAAGCTTCCCAAAAGATAGAATAAGATGAGTAGGCTCTTCCCACAAAAGCTGAAAGCGTCATAGCTCACAACGTAGACTCTAGCCAATGTTATATCCATCAACGCTCCACATTGGAACGTTACGCTTTCCGCAACTCGGGGGTTATTGTATTGGAGAGTCTGCTTATCTCTATTGTTACGAACATGGTAAACAAGACAGTATGATATTATCCCCGGGCCCCACCAACCATCATTGCCGTTCACACGTTCATATCTTTGGGACCCGTATGACAGCATAATGGCGGAATCGCTGTTGAACGCTTGGCGCAGGTACCGGATCTACATTCCAGCAATTTCGCCAGCCTGTCCTGCCGGAATAACTGCATTTTTATTTACATATTCACCCATGAATATGGCTCTATATAGTGTAACCCTTCGTCTGTATTTCTCTTTCGAGGAGTTGAGTTGGTATGACAGAGATTGAAGCTTTGATTGCCAGAGCTACCGCGCATAGCAGTGACATAGCTGCAAAGCATCAAGCATTCAGCGAGATCGTCAAGCGTCATCAAGACATGGCATACAGTTATGCCTATGCTCTCATCGGTGATTTCCAGCTTGCCGAAGATGCTACTCAAGAAGCTTTCATCACTGCTTATCGCGAGTTGGATAAGCTCCAGAAGCCCAGAGCCTTCGCAAGCTGGTTAAGACGACTGGTTCTAACCCAATGCAATCGTCTGAAACGCAAACACTGGCTATCCACGGCGCCCATCAAGTCTCTGCTGGACATTCAGTCCGATGAGCAGGACCCAGGAGAAGTTGTTGCAGTTGAGGAAACGATAGATAGACTTCTCGCGGCAGTGAATCAACTGCCGGAGAGAGAACGCCTGGCGACAAAGCTCTTCTACATGGATGGCTATACACAGACAGGGATCGCCGTATTCCTGGAAGTGCCAGTATCGCACATCAACAACTGGCTTCGTGATGCCCGGAAACGGCTGAGAGCGACGATGGCTGAGATGACAACCGGGAGAATACAAGAGCAGGAGTTGATTGGGGTCAGTCATAAAGCAGACATAATGCAGTTCTTCGAGGCAATTGAGGCAGAAGATATAGCAGAGGTTAAGGAGCAACTCGAATCCCACCCGATGCTGATCAACGCCAGATATGACCGAGGCGCGCAGTGGGATGGTGTATTCATTACTAATGAAACTCCCCTGCATGCCGCGGCGGATGTGGGAAATCGTGAGATCGCCGAATTGCTGCTGGACAAGGGAGCGGAAGTGGACGCCCGACGAAGTGACGGAAACACTCCCTTGCACGTAGCAGTGAATCTCGGTCATCTGGCTGTGGTGGAATGCTTGCTGGCGAGAGGTGGAAACGTCAATGTGCGAAACGATTGGGAAGGAACTCCGCTCCATCTGGCAGCGCAGCAAGGAGATACGGATGTTGCGGAACTTCTGATACAGAGCGGTGCCGATGTCCACGCACGACACGGAGGATGGCGAACGCCGCTATTCGTAGCGGCAAGGCATGGACGCCAGGCAATGGTGGAACTGCTGCTTCGACACGGAGCGGACGTTAATGCGAGGGAACCAATGCTCTGGACGCCGCTTCACGCCGCCGTCGAGAATAATCAGCGCGAAATGGTGGAGTTCCTGCTTGATCGTGGTTCAGATGTCAACGTCGAGAGTGACGTCGGTCGGAGGCCGCTGCACCTTGCTGTGCGGGCAGGCAACATTGGGATAATTGACCTGTTGCTTATTAGAGGCGCAGATATAGATGCCTATAGCGATTGGGATGGGACACCGATCCATGCTGCCCTTCGGGAAGGCAATGAGGAAGTTGCCGAATTCCTGATTGAGCGAGGATGCGACATCAGTGCGAGAGACCCACGGGGCCGCACGCCGCTCCATGCTGCTTTACGGGCAGGCTTGACGAACATTGCTAAGAAACTGTTCGAACGCGGTGTTGACATCCAGGTGAAGAACAATCGTGGGAATACGCCTCTCCATACAGCGACGCAGAGCGGCCTCTCGGAGATGGCCGAATGTCTATTATCTCTTGGCGCCGACGCCAACGCTAAGAATAACTGGGACAACACGCCATTGCATTCGGCGGCATGGTATGGCCATTCAGCCATTGCAGAGATGCTCCTGGCACACGGCGCAGATGTGAATGCAAGGGAACAGAGCGGTAAGACGGCTTTGCAGTTAGCTATCCAGCGGGGACACGAATCCACAGCAGAACTGCTGAAGCAGCACGGTGGTGTAGTATGAAACATAGGGATGACATGGCAGCAATACGGACATTTGGGCGGATGCCCACATTGGGGGAGATGAAGGAATACTATGCGCGGGATGATGTGCTGTCTTTCTTATATGATGAATGTCAGATGCGTAACATTACTGTGGCCTTCAGGAAGAAGCGATGGCGGATAAATCCCACCAGCAAAACTCATCTAGGGAACATCATCGAGGAAATGATAGAAAGCAAAATTGAACATGCCTATGCGGACTCGGCTGATCCGATTGACAGCGTTCGCCTAGAGAAGTTCGATTATCTTTCCTTTCATTTTAGCACATCCATTAATTCCGGGAAGAAGTCGGCAGGCTTCGACACGATCTTTGAGGCAGATACGCAGGGATGGCGTCGGTGCTTCGAGGACCTGTGCGGAGTCATCAAGGTATTGGATGATTTCGGGGTGTGTTACCGGATGAAATACAGCGGTGTGCGGAGTCTGCACTTCATGATCCCTTTCGAGGCGCTTCCAAAGCAGTTCAATGGCGAATCTGTTCCCAGCCAGCAGGCAGAGATCCAGAGCAAGATCACGGACTATTTCCGCCTGCATTGCGGCATGAAAGGAGCACATGGAGGCAAAGTCCTGCGCCTGGCATACAGTCTCAATGAGGATAATGGTTTGGTCAGCCTGCCCATCTCATCTGAAGAACTATCTTCCTTTCGTCCCTGGAAAGCAAACATCTATAGTGTGGCTATAGATAAACCCTGGCATGGTGATATTTCAGCAAGCGCGAGCAGAAAAATGCTCGAGTTCCTGCAGGAAATCTACGGTGCCGATGCGAAAGTTAAGGAAGAGAAATCCCGGGAGTTCAGTTTTGGTCTGGAAATCCTTCCGAGAGATCGCTCCTGCTATGCTGCTAAGTCGGGTGAATCCTCTATGAAGGAATGGGCGGTGCAGTTGACATCGGATGAAGAAGCCCATCGAGTCGAAGCGGCGTGGAATATCATGATGATACCAGAAGTCGTGCCGATCTCCGTCTTACAGAAGGGATTGGCTGATGAGAACCCCGATGTCCGCTGGTACTTGACGGAGGCTCTGCAGAAGCATTTGGACACAGAGGCCATAGAACTCGCGTGGAAAATGCTCTGGGATGATGACCAGTTCGTCAGGATAAGCGCCATTGACGCTCTGGTGTTGTCCGACACGGATGTGCTGCAAGCCATGTCGAACTCTATGCCTGGTGGTGTCCGTGTCTCCACAGACTCAATTGGAGCAATCAATGATATTTTATACGCCATACGAAAGATCAGCCCAGAGAGTGAATCAGAGTCTATGCGATCATTGGTTGGACCAATTGGCGGCAGCATTGAGTGTTTCCTGCTGAACGTTATTAGCGGCAAGCAACCGTTCCGGGCAATGTGTAGATATGTCCGACGACTCGGGGAGATCTGCAGGCAGTATGGCATTGACGAGAGCGCGCTTTTCCATGACGCTATAGAGGCAGTAATCGCCGACTCTAGGATTGGCAGTACCATCGCTCATTCCCTGCAGGAGGCCGTTGCCAGCGGGCGATCCGGCGAGTGGGCGCGTCGTTATATGCAGTCGGTTAGAGAGTTCTGCAAGCAAGGCGGCGTTGAGGGCAGCGCGGCTTTTTCTGAAGCGATGCAACTGCTTGTCCCGAGACTATTGCGTGGCTGTGGTGAAGGAGCAACTAACCCCTACCTCTATGTCTCAATTCTGCAGGAGATTCGGAAGAATGAAGCTGTGCCATTGATGACAATACGCGAGATCGCAGACTCCCTCGGGATTGATTCCGTCAAGATCCCTGAGAACTGTATGACAGAGGCAGAACGGGAATCCATTCGCCTGGTAATCCAGAATGGCCTGACCGACATAACCATCAAACAGAAAGCCCGCATTCTGGTACTATTCATGCTTTGTGGCAAAACCAGATTGTTAGAACCGTCAGCGAAAGTGCTTCTGGCGATGGGAGTATCCGAGGCGGTCGAAGAGATGGCGCGAGCTTCCAGGCAAGAAGATATTTTGCCGCACCATCTCCTGAAGGCAGTGAATCTTCTGAAACAGATTGAGCCATTGATTGAGGAGTTTTTGTCAGGAGAAGTAGAAACGTTGGATCAGATCTGTGATGGCACTGCTATGCCTGCGTTGATAGAGGCGTCAAAAGATGAGAACAGGCAAGTTCGTCGCAGCGCGGTGCAGGCACTGGGCAAGCTCGGTAACCCCGCTGCTGTATTGGCGTTGATAGAGCTATTGGGAGACAGAGGCCGGTTAACTACTGGCAACGTGGTCACTACCACAATGGCACGTATTGGTCAGCCTGCTGTACCCGCGCTGATAGAGGCACTACATACGGATGGCAATACGCGTCGGCGTGCCAGGTGTGCTCTGGTGTTAGGCAAGATGGGTAGCCCAACGGTCGTGTCCGCATTGATAGAGGCATTGGGGGACAGTCATAAATCTGTTCGCAGGAATGCTGCGGGAGCGTTGGGAACAACTGGTGATCCTGCTGCTGTACCGGCACTAATAAAGGCCTTGGCGGACAAGGATGGTAGTGTCCGTGCGTCGGCTGCGTATGCCTTGATGAGGATCGGAGAAGCTGCCAGGGAAGCTCTACCAGTATTAAAGAAGACATTGGATGATGAGAATCCATGGGTTCGTGTCCCTGCTGCGCGAGCATTGGGAGCAATCGGTGATCCTGCTGCTGTGCCTGCGCTCATCGAAGCATTGAAAGATGAGAACCAGTGGGTTCGTCAGTATGCTGCTGAGGCGTTAGCAAACATAGGAACACCTGAAGCTATAGGAGCAGATAGGAGCAATGAGAGAGTTTGATCAGTAAAGTGAATCGGAGGTTGGAATGAGAATATACGCAAAATATATAATATACATCTGGTTATTTGTATTGCTTTGTAGCACAGTTGCGTTTGCGGACTGGCCGCAATGGTGTCTTGATGAATACCGGGAAAGCTTTTACGCCTTGAGTCCGAAAAACAACCCGCTGGCAGGTGAAACTCTATCCGCGCTGTTGGCAGACTATAAAAACGTAAAGACAAAGCGTGTATATCGTGGCGGCGCCTGGGACACCTACGATAACCTCATCCGCTGTGCTAATCGCTTTAAGGGCGAACCAACCGACGGTGGTGGTTTTCGGTGTGTATCTTCGCCTGTTCGTTGATGAAACCACCTCATTCTATATTTTCCTGGATTCTTGCTTCCGCGGGAATGACAGCAATTGGGGGATTAATACCTAACTGATTGTCATTCCAGCGCAGGCTGGAATCCAGAAATTACAATTCGGACGAAAACTTTATGTTTGGTGATCAATAGACATTATCGGAAATAAGATCAGATAAAGATGGGTCAATGGCTCTATATTTGAAGATACGAGAAATTTTTGGTAATTATATACATTTGCTGTAAATCACAGG
>Ga0194112_10001937_pt1 | contig 30078 bp, 33 predicted proteins | sample TA2MahC400mmetaG_FD_146191 | JGI IMG/M metagenome (GOLD analysis project Ga0194112, IMG submission 146191) | Freshwater microbial communities from Lake Tanganyika, Tanzania - TA2015016 Mahale Deep Cast 400m | ecosystem: Environmental > Aquatic > Freshwater > Lake | place: Tanzania: Lake... | reverse complement strand
TTTCCCTCTTTGTCGGGTTAAGGGAGTCGCTCAATATGATCCGGAAGGAAGGGCTGGAACCCCTCTTTCGAAGACATGAAAAGCTGGCTAGGGCTACCCGTGAGGCCGTAAAGGCTCTGGGACTTGGTCTTTTTGCGCCCGACTCGCCAAGCGATGCGGTCACTGCTGTCAAGATCCCCGAAGGGATCGACGGAGAACGATTGAAGGACCTCTTCTTTGAGAAGTTCGGAATTACAGTGGCAGAGGGCCAGGACCGGGCCAAGGGAAAGATCATTCGAATCGCCCATCTCGGGTATTATGGAAGACTGGACATGGTGATGGTCATCTCTGCCCTTGAGATGCTGTTAAAAGAGATGGGCCATCGCTTCGAATTAGGCGCGGGTGTGAGAAGGCTGGAAGAGGTGTTGATGGAGGGCTGAAGAATTTCGGATTGCGGATTGTGGCCTCCGGTTCAGAGAGAATTTGGAATAATGATTACCTAAATTGAGCGATTCATCCTATCTCACAAGGGGGGCAGAGATGCCTCCCGCCAAAGGCGAGGCTCGCCTCCGGCGGCAAACCCTTTTAGAATGCGATACGTTATAAATTTAGGGAATGGGCCTCGAACTTTCACCCAACGGGTGATGATTGGGCAGGCCTCATGGTTGATTCAACCCATCAAAGGTGATCGCTCTAAAAGGCTTTTCGGCCTCCCTGCCCCCCTTGTGAGGGATGAAAAGATCGCTCAATTTAGGGATTAGTCAGATCGTGTGAGGTAAACCGGAATGGAAAAGGTGTTAAAGGTGCTGGTCAGCGACCCCTTATCACAGAGCGGGTTGGAAATTTTAAAAGAGTCAAAGGGCCTGAAATGCGATGTCAAACCCGGGCTCTCACCGGAGGAGTTGAAGCAAATCCTCGGTGAATACGATGCGATCATCATCCGGAGCGAGACGAAGTTGAAGGCCGATATCATCGAAGCAGGGAATCGCCTGAGAGTGATCGGAAGGGCAGGGATCGGGCTTGACAATATTGATCTTCCTGCGGCGACGAAGAAGGGGATTGTGGTGATGAACACTCCCCAGGAAAATGCCATTGCCGCGGCAGAGCATACGATCGCCATGATGCTCTCCATCTCAAGAAAAGTTCCCCAAGCGACGGCCTCGATGAGGGCAGGCAAATGGGAGAAGAAGAAGTTTATGGGGGTGGAGCTCTATCAAAAGACGCTCGGACTGGTCGGCATCGGGGTAATTGGAACGATCGTTGCGGACCGAGCCAGGGGCTTGAAGATGAAGATCATTGGCTATGACCCCTATCTTTCACCGGAAAGCGCGGAGAAGAAAGGGGTTGAGCTGGTCTCCTTTGACGAGCTTTTGAGCCGCTCGGATTTTATCAGCATCCACACCCCCATGACCGAGGAGACCCGGAATCTGATCGATCAGAATGCCATTGCAAAAATGAAAAAAGGCGTCATCCTGATCAACTGCGCACGGGGCGGGATCATCAACGAAAAGGATCTTTACGAGGCAATTAAGACGGGTAAGGTCGCGGGAGCATCGCTCGATGTTTTCGAAAAAGAGCCCGCGATTGGAAATCCTCTTCTGGAACTGGAAGAAGTGGTTTGCACCCCTCATTTAGGGGCATCCACAGAAGAGGCCCAGGAGAATGTGGCCATCGCCATATCCCGGCAGGTGGCCGATTATCTGATCCATGGTGAAATCCGCAACGCAGTCAATATCCCGGCTGTCAGCCCGGAGATCCTCCTCTTCTTAAGGCCCTATCTGAGGCTGGGGGAGAAATTGGGAAGCTTTTTAGGACAGATTTCGAATTATGCCATTGAAGAAGTTCTGATCGAATACCATGGCGAAGTCTTAGCCTACGGGACTAAACCCATTACCACCTCTGTCCTGAAGGGACTGCTGACGCCGTTTGTGGGTGAGACGGTCAACTTTGTCAATGCTCCCCTGATGGCCAGGGAGAGAGGGATCAGGGTGACGGAGTCAACCAGTGAAGAGGCGGAGGATTTTACGAGCCTGATCGCCCTGACCGTGCGATCGAAGATGGAGCAGAACTATATCGCAGGAACACTCTTCGGAAGGAAAGAGTTGCGAATCGTCAAACTGAACGATTTTTTCATTGAAGCCCTTCCGGAGGGATACATCCTCCTGGTCAATAATTATGACCGGCCCGGAGTGATCGGCAATATCGGGGCGGCGCTGGGAAGTCGGAATATCAATATCGCCACCATGCAATTCGGTCGCGATCGAATGGGCGGAATGGCGATGTCCCTTCTCCACCTCGATTCTCCGCTGCCCCCGGGCATGGTGGGTGAGATTTTGAGGCTGCCCAATATCATCTCGGTCCGCCAGATCGAGCTTTGATACGTTCGACGGCGCCGTACCCCGATATATAAATCAGGGTGAAAAGCGCCGCTCAGTATCAACCCTGAGCATACCCCCGGTCTGTAGACCAGGTAGCCGAATGGGTTGATTTAGGAAAACAGAGCGAGGGTGAATATGGCCAATATAGTGATTGTAGGAGCTCAATGGGGGGATGAAGGCAAGGGGAAGATCGTTGATCTGCTGACCGGGTATGCGGATATTGTCGTCCGTTTTCAGGGGGGGAATAATGCGGGTCATACGATCGTCCTTAAGGAAGAGAAATTTGTTTTTCATCTGATTCCATCCGGCATCCTTTATGGGAATAAGCAGTGTATGATCGGCAGCGGGGTGGTCGTGGACCCGGCCGTTTTGATCGATGAGGTTAACGAATTAAAAAAGAGGGGATATTTAAGGGATGATTCCCAGTTGATGGTGAGCGAAGAAGCCCACCTGATCCTTCCCTACCACCGGAGAATCGATATCGCAAGGGACCGGGTCTTTAAGATCGGCACCACCGGCCGGGGGATCGGGCCTGCCTATGAAGACAAGGTGGCGCGTTACGGGATACGGATGGTTGACCTCATGGATGAGGAGGTTTTTCGGAGAAAGCTAAAAGCCAACCTCGTCCAGAAAAATGCCTATCTCTCAGAGGTGCTGAGGGAGAAAGGGTTCGAGGAATCGGAGATTTTCGATGAATTTCTCCGGTTTAAGAAACAGATTGAAAAGTATGTGAAGAATACTTCGCTCATCCTCTATGATGAAATTCAGAAGGGAAAACATATTCTTTTTGAAGGGGCGCAGGGGGCGCTCCTGGATGTGGATCATGGGACTTATCCTTATGTGACCGCTTCTAATACCGTGGCAGGAAATGCCTGCGCGGGAACAGGGATCGGCCCGACCATGATCGACTCGGTGATCGGCGTGACAAAAGCCTATACGACGCGGGTGGGAGAGGGGCCGTTTCCAACCGAGCTGAAGGATGAGGTCGGAGACAGGATCCGTGAAAAGGGAGGGGAATATGGAGCCACGACCGGAAGGCCGAGAAGATGCGGCTGGTTCGATGCGGTGGTCGTCAACCACGCCATCCGGATCAATGGCATCCAGGAGGTGGCGATCACCAAACTCGATGTGTTGAATGATTTCGATAAGATAAAAATTTGTGTCGGGTATTGCCTAAATGGAAAGGTTATTCAACATGTTCCCTCCAATCTGGAAGTTCTGGAAAGCTGCGAGCCCGTTTATGAGGAATTGGACGGGTGGAGAAGAGAGGTGAAGGGAGCGAAAAAGATTTCAGAGCTTCCCGCTCAGGCGCAACGGTATCTGAAAAGGATTGAAGAATTGACTCATGTAAAAATAGCAATGGTCTCAGTCGGTTCTGAAAGGAATGAGACGATTGAGATTAAAAATCCCTTTCAAAATGTTGCCTAACGACTTGACAATCTGGAAGGTTTTCTCTTAATTTAAATCGATAGGGCCGTTAACTCAGACGGTAGAGTATCTGCCTTTTAAGCAGAGAGTCGTGGGTTCAAGTCCCGCACGGCCCACCATTTCGAATTCGGAATTTAGAATGCGGAATTCGGAATAAAGACACTTAATTTCGCATTCGCCATTCCGCAATCCGCAATTTAAAGAGGGTCCCCATCGTCTAGTGGCCAAGGACACCGGCCTTTCACGTCGGTAACACGGGTTCGACTCCCGTTGGGGACGCCAATGTTAATGTCGAAAAACCCCGTCATCGGTCGGGGCTTTTTTTTTGCGCACACCTGAAGAGACCAGAGACATCCCGATTTTCATCGGGGCGACAGGGGGTTCAAACCCCCTGGAGTCGGGTAATAAGGGAGATCTGGAATATCTCCCTCGCTGCGAATCCGGGCCAATGTCAATATCTTTTCTTGGAGCCGGCCGTAAAGGTTCGGTTATTAAAACCTAAATTGAGCGATTCATCCTAACTCACAAGGGGAGCAGAGATGCCTCAAACCCTTTTAGAATGCGATACGTTATAAAATTAGGGAATGGGCCTCTAACTTTCACCCAACGGGTGATGATTGGACAGGCCTCATGGTTGATTCAACCCATCAAAGGTGATCGCTCTAAAAGGCTTTTCGGCCTCCCTCCCCCCCTTGTGAGGGATGAAAAGATCGCTCAATTTAGGTAAAAGTTTTTGCTCGCTCCGGTTGGCCACGGGGCGATTGCTTCTGTCCTGATAAACCATTATCTCTCCCTGGAAGCGCAGGTCTTTGATAATCGAAGTTGTTCAGCCTTCGACGTTCCAGTCTGGCGCCGAGGACAAACTCGATGTTGCGCACCACAGCTTCATCCTCGCGAGTGACCAAGGAGAAGGCATCGCCTGTCTTCTCGGCCCGGCCGGTGCGGCCGATCCGGTGGGTGTAGGCATCTGTTGTGTCCGGCATGTCATAATTGATGACATGAGAGATCCGTGAAACATCGATGCCCCGGGCGGCGATGTCGGTTGCAACGAGGACCCTGTACGAACCGTTACGAAATCCGCGGATGGCCGCCTGGCGCTGGTTCTGAGAAAGGTTTCCCTGAAGCGATGTGGTTGGGTAACCTGCCCTTTCGAGTTGCTTTCCCAAACGCTGGGCCCGGTGTTTGGTCCGCGTGAAAATCAGGATAGAGGCCGTTTCAGTATAGCGCAACAGCTGAAGGAGGAGGTCTGTCTTGAGGTGAGAAGCGACCGGGTAGAGCGCATGCGCGACCGTAGGTGCCGGCGCAGACGGATCGACCTGCACCGTGACAGGGGCACGGAGGACATCCCGGGTCAGCCCCCGGATGTCGTCCGGCATGGTCGCCGCAAACATCAGCGTCTGGCGCACGGTTGGCACGTGCTTGATGATCTCCCGGATATCGGGAAGAAACCCCATGTCCAGCATCCGGTCCGCCTCGTCGAGCACGAGGATCTCCAGGTTTGGAAACCGGGTCGTGCCCTGACGGATGTGATCGAGCAACCGACCCGGACAGGCGACAATGATTTCGACTCCGGACCGGAGATCGCGAACCTGCGGGGCCATGGAGACGCCACCATAGATCGGAAGGCTGCGCAGGCGCGTCTGACGGCCCAACGCTACGAAGGCTGTATGAATCTGGTCGCTCAATTCTCGCGTCGGCGCGATGACGAGGGCCCCGATTCGGCCCCGGGGTCTTTTGACCAGTCGCTGCAGGATCGGCAGCACAAAAGCAGCGGTCTTGCCTGTGCCGGTCTGGGCCAGACCTAAAACGTCTTGTCCCTTGAGGGCCGGCGGAATCGCCTGGCGCTGGATTGGAGTGGGTGTGGAATAGCCGAGCGCTTGGACGCCGGCCACAATCTGGGGGTAAAGATCGAACGAATCAAAATTCATATGTTCCTTTCTTTCTGCAGAGATATGCCCAATATTGCAGCGGGCGCTTCAATGGTTGGAACAACCCTCTTGCAAAACGGGATAAGATTGGGCGGTCTTGCGAAATCTCGCTCAGAACGCCTCGATATAAAAGATCAGGATGATTGACTGAAAGCCTGCGGTCAATTGAGAAGGCTGGCAAATGAAGAGGCAACCACCTGGGAGGAGCCTTTTGAGGTCCAATTAGAGTTTCTTGACGTTAATCGCCTTGAGACCTTTCGGTCCCTTCTCTGTGTCGAAGCTAACTGCGTCCCCTTCCGCCAGGCTTTTAAAGCCTTCGGCCTGGATGGAGGAGTGATGGACGAAAACTTCCGTCCCGTCGTCTCTTGCGATAAAGCCGAATCCCTTGCTATCATTAAACCATTTTACTGTTCCCTGAGCCATTTCTAAACCCTCCGTTTCTACCTTCTATAGGTTTCATCTAAAAAAAAAGCCACAAAGTCAAAAGTCTTTGCGGCTGCTTCAACACAAAACCTCCCAACTGTTGGACTTCATATAACACATTCTCGACTCAAAGGCAAGGGGCCTGGGAAGTTAACAGTATTTGAAAGGTATCTCTGTGTTCCATTGCTTCTACCCTGGCCTAGATAAACCAAGAAATCCTGGGATCGTCTTTAAAATGTGACCGATGCGGGATTGAGCAGCCGAAAAAACCTCTCCCAATTATTGAATTTATTTTTTAATGACAAATCCTTCTCGTGTATTCTTATCCGGCCCAAACGGTTCATGCCGAAACCTGATTTCATCTTTATAAAATCATTGCTGGATATGAGGAACCCTAACGGGTGGTTTTCTCCGCTGGGCTTATGCAAAAGGAGGACAGCCCACTTGCTATGTTCAGAGGGCATCAGACGAGTGATCTCCGCCCAATTGGGAGATATTTCCCAAAAGCCGCAAAGGCTTTCATGAATGAATAAAAAAGAAGTCTTATGATGATCCTCATAGCGATAAAGGTGTAAATGTCTTTTTAACAGTTTAAAATCAAACTTAAATCCCCTTTGTGCTAAATTGATTTTTAGCTCTGACAAGAATTGTTCCAATAATCTTTCAGGAGGTGACATCCGCATTTCTTTCACACCTTCAAAATAATCTCTTTTGCCCAAGACCTTCTTCGCTGTGACATTAGTCAACCCCGTTTCTTCAAGAAGGGAATTAATAACGGTTATAGCAGCCGCACTCTTCCCTACCTTAACCTCTAAAGCAGCATTGCATCGGCCACAAAAAAGCCCGCGAAGAAGTCGTTTAGAGTTCTTGCGGGCATAGGCTATAAGCCTAAAAGGCTCTGTACAACTTGGTCGTGTCATACCAATATAACACAATATGCCAATTTATGCTTGAGACAGGAGAATTTTCAATGAATGTGGAATATTATCGAATCGGAATCCATAGCGGGCCCTGGAAGATGTCTTAATGGCTTCGGAAATACAGATTTTGCTCTTTGATCAGGCCAAGGACATCCCGATTTTCATCGGGACGACCAGGGGTTCAAACCCCCTTGGGGACGCCAGTATTATTATCGAAGAGCCTCGGCATCGGTCGGGGCTTTTCTTTTTTATTAGCAGGGCGCTTTTTAATTCATGAGCGACCGCATTCTATTTCTTAACCCTGGAAATATTTTCTCCGTTTTTTGGGTAGGGGGAAATTATTGCCGGGGGGGTAATCATTCTATTATTAAAAGGAAGGGAGCTAAAGTATCGGAAATAATAAAGGAATAAAAAATCGGTCCGGCTGATTTATTTTGGCATATCCATTGCTTTGTCTGAAGGCAAATGATGGAACTGCCACTTTTAGCCAACCTGATGCCTGCCGGATTCGAAAGGAATCCTTCTGTCCTTTCTCCTGATTTTTCCTCCGAGGGGTTCAATTCTCTTCTCCTCAATCAGATAATTGATATGGAGGAAGGACTTTGTAATGAGGATGGATGCCAAGGGAAGTTCTTATTCCCTTTATCAGAAGAATCGCTCTCACCCCAATCAGACGAGAGAGAGTCTCTTGCTAACAACACCTTCAATGCACTTATTGAGCAGAACCTAATTCATCCATTGAGCGTTCCCATACTCCCCGAAGATCAAGGGCTTTTCCCTTCACTCGAACAACCATCAGAAACCCCATTGTTTATGCCGGGCCCAATCCATTTCCCAAAAGCGGTCGGCGCCGAGATTCAGGGAGAGCACGCTCTGTTTTCGGAAGAGTTTGTGGGGATGAGAGGCCAGGAGCCCAGTATTTCTCAAAACCTTGAAGGAAAATGGGTCGATCACCCGCCGTTTCAATCCGGAAATGGAAAAACGGCGTTAGATTCATCTCTTTTAGAGAAGGGCGTTTTTGAAACTGCAAAGGAGTTTGTAAGCCGGATGGGCGGTCATCATGAGGAACTTTCCTCCCTATTTCAGATAAAGGGAAAAGATGCGGGAAACTATCTCGTGACCGGCAAGATGGAGGATGATGGCCCGAGGGCCTTGACTTCTTTAAATCCAGCCACTGTTTCTTCGGAAAAAGGCGGACCGGACCTGACATTGAAGCTTGAATTCATTGGCAAACCTCAAATCAGTGGATTAAGCCCTGACTCTGAAAATGACAACCAAAGATTGGCATCCCTGAAGAATAATCCCTCCCTTTCCGAATCCTATTCGATACAGAACGGGGCCGAGCCGGAATCTAAAATGAAGCATTTCATGCCGGAGGAGGTTCCGAAGGGGCAGAATGGTTTTTTTTCGAAAGTGGAGTCATTTGAAATTTATCATCAGGTTGGCCGGAAGATGGTGTGGTCCGTTCAAAATGGCGAGGAAAGAATCAAACTAACATTAGATCCCCCCCGTCTCGGGAACCTCTACATGGAGGTCACAAAAGAGAAGGAGATGGTGAGAGCTACTCTCTGGGCGGAAAGCCCTGTAACAAAAGAATTGCTCGAGGCACACCGGACAGAGCTTCGCAGGATCCTGGAAGAGGGTGGTTTTAGACTGGAGAGGTTTGATGTCTTTGTTCAGCAGGGGGCGGATCGATTCATGGAGAGGAAAGAACATTCATTTTCCAGAGGACAACAGGAGGTTAGTGAGCTTAACGGAGACGGGGCCTTTCTATCCCCCGAATCTTCGGATGTCCTTTCAATTGCGGTCCGTCGATATCCGGGAATGAGCAGTTATATAGACAGAATCATATAACATAATAGGAGGTTACGAAATGAGCATTTCGTCCATATCACCCACGGCCAATTCTGATTCAGTGGCTAATTCCGGCAAGAGAAAGACCAGCCTCAATCAGGAGGATTTTTTAAATCTCTTCGTCACGCAGTTAAGGAACCAGAACCCTCTCGAACCTATGGATAATTTTCAGATGGCTGCACAAATGGCGCAGTTTAGCAGCCTGGACAGCCTGAATCGAATCAAAAGCTCTCTTGAACTTATGGGCGCCTATCAGGCCTCTATGAACAGTTTGCAGGCGACCGGGTTGATTGGAAAGAGAGTGGAGACCGAAAGCCAGTCTTTGTCTATCAATGGAGGCAAAGTGTCAGAGGGTTATTATCAGTTATCCAAACCCGGAAAGGTGAAGGTTGAGATCTATGATCATAAAGGGCAATTGATCCGAACCCTGGAAGAAGGGATGAAAGATGTTTCAAGACAGAAGCTGGTCTGGGATGGAAATTCGCAGGCAGGAGTCAAGCAGCCTGACGGCAGATATTCATTCCAGGTCACAGCCGTTGACGAAAAGGGACAGCCCATCCCGGTCGGTCTTTCAAGAATAGACACGGTCACTGGAATCCACTTTGAAAACGGAGTGATCTATCTGAATCTGGGTTCGGAAAAAATTACCTTACAGGATGTAAAAGCCATCCTGAGTTCATCTAATTAAAATTGAAAGGAGGTTATTATTATGTCTGTCACATCATCTTTTTATTCGGGGCTTTCGGGTCTTGACACCCATGCCACGGCCATGCGGGTCATCGGAGATAACATTTCCAATCTCCAAACCACAGGTTTTAAGAACAGTTCGGTTCACTTTGAGGATGTCCTCGGGGTTTCCCTCTCGGGAGTTTCCGGCGGTAATCAGACAGGCGCTGGCGTTAAGGTTTCGACAGTGGATGCCAACTTCATCCAGGGTTCTCTGATGACGACCGATGTCTCCACGGATGTGGCTATCAACGGAAAAGGTTTTTTCGTTCTTCAAGATTCTCTCACAGACGAGATGTCTTACACCCGCGCCGGCCATTTTAAAATCAATAACCTGGGCTACTATGTCAACCCCCAGGGATATCAGGTCCAGGGATATCTCTATGACAGCACGGGAACGACCCTGATCAATTCCTTATCGGATATCCAGATTAACCAGAATAGCATGATTCCTCCCCGCGTCTCCAGCAATGTGGACATGGTTTTAAATTTAAACGCCTCCGAATCTACCCTGGTCTGGGATATCACCGACCCATCGGGAACCTCTCAATTTTCAACAGCGTTGAACATCTATGATTCACTGGGACAGTCCCACCAGGTCCGGGTCTATTTTACCAAGACAGCTGATCAGACCTGGGGATGGAATGCCGTGATCGATGGCGCGGATGTTCAAGGAGGAACTCCGGGCGTTCTCGAGCAATATGGCTCAGGGACAGCTATTTTTGACTCCTCCGGAGGGTTAACCACGGCGATGCCGGTCAATTTTTATACGGGGGCTATCACCTTTGCCAACGGTCTCACTCCTCCGGCAGCGACCGTCGATTTTACCGGAACGACCCAGTACGGCTCTCCTTCGGCGATTCAGGTCCTCACTCAAGATGGGTATGCGGCCGGGACGGTTTCAGGGGTAGGCATCGACGATGAGGGGAACATTGTCGCCAGTTATACGAACGGGACGCGGCGCAAGATTGCATGTCTCGCCCTGGCCGATTTCCCAAATCTCAACGGCCTTAACCGAAAAGGGGCAAATCTTTTCCAGGCGACGACAACTTCCGGGGATCCGCTTTATAATAGACCCGGAATAGGGGGCATGGGCACGATCTCCTCCTCCATGCTGGAAGAGTCGAATGTCGATATGGCCGCTGAATTTATTAAGATGATCATCATCCAGAGGGGCTATCAGGCGAATACGAAGGTGATCACCACCACCGATGAGATGCTGGCCCAGTTGATCAATATCCGATAATCGTTCGCTCAGGAGGGGAACGCACAGAAGCGTTCCCCTCCTTTCCTGTCAAACCGTTGACAAACGACCTGAATATTGACGGCCATCCATCTGTTCTGTTTCCGCCTTTAAATTAAAAAACTCAATTCTCTCATAAGATTAGCCATCTCCTATAAATTTTTTCCAGTTGGCACGCTCGTTGCTATTCTTCTCTCTGAAGTTTAATTCCGGGGAGAGATGGAATGGCGGAAAAACAGGCTGCTGAAGTAAAAAAGAATAAAGGGTCGGAAAGCGAGTCTCCGAAGGTTAAAAAGGGGAAAAAAGGCCTGATCATCCTGATAGGCGGTCTCTTTTTCCTTATCCTTGTGGCCATTGGTTCGATCTTTTTCTTCGCTCCCTCACTCCTTCCGGCGGGGATCAACCCTTTTAAAGAGGATGGTTCAACACAGGAGAAGAAGCCTGAACCGGCCAAGCAAGGCCATATCTACAGCCTCGATTCGATGATCGTCAATCTCGCCGATACGGAGTTTCCGAGATATCTAAAGATTAAGATCGATATCGAAAGCGAGGACGAAAAGGCGAATGAGGAGTATGCAAAGCGCTCGCCTCAGCTGAGGGATGCCATCCTGACTATCCTCACCAGCAAGACCTATCCGGAAATTGCTGAGTTGAAGGGGAAGTTGAAGTTGAAGGAGGAGATTGTCCTGAAAGCGAATCAACTCTTTGAAAAATTTAAGGTGAAGACGGTCTACTTCACCGAATTCGTGGTGCAATGATGACTGTGGAAAAGATTTTGTGTCAGGAAGAGATCGATGCTCTTCTTCGGGGAATGGAAAACGGAGATGTCAGCACCGCACCGGAAAGTCCGGATCGTTCGGGCATCAACCGTTATGATTTCAACAATCAGGACCGGGTCATTCGCGGCCGAATGCCGACTCTGGAGATCATCAATGATCATTTCTGCAGGCTATTCCGAAACAGCCTTTCCTCCGATTTAAGGAAGACGATCGATGTGGGCTCGAGGGGCAACGAGATGAAGAAATTCGGAGAGTTCATCAAAACCCTTCCGGTCCCGAGCAGTCTCCATGTCTTCCGGATGGATCCCCTCCGGGGGTATGCGATCTTAGCCATAGAGGCCAAGCTGGTCTTCACCTTGCTCGATGTCTTTTTCGGAGGGTCGGGGAAGGGAACCTACCGGGTCGAAGGAAGGGATTTCACCGCAATCGAGTCGAGATTGATCCAGAAGGTGGCGACCATGATCTTCTCGGATATGGAGAAGGCGTGGAACGTGATCCATCCCATTACATTCCAGCATGTCAGAAGCGAGATCAATCCTCAGTTCGTCAGCATCGTTCCACCCAGCGATCTCGTGATCAACATCACGTTCGGAGTGGAACTGGAGCAGTTTACCGGAATGATCACATTCTGCATTCCCTATGCCAACATCGAACCCATTAAAAATAGGCTCTATTCCGGATTTCAGAGCGAGCAACTTGAGGTGGATCAGACCTGGGTCTCGAGATTCTTAGAGCGATTGCAGAGCGCCGAAGTAGAGGTGAAGGTTGAACTGGGGAAGTCCAAGGTGATGGTTCAGGATCTTCTCCGATGGAAGGAAGGGGATGTGCTTTCCCTTAACCGGGAGGTTTCGGATCCATTGGTCGTCCAGGTCCAGGGGGTTCCCAAATTCCTCGGAAAACCAGGGATTTGCAGAGGCAACAAAGCGATTCAAATCGAAGGGAAAGTAAAATCCGCATAGATTGAATGAGGAGGTCAGTTATGGAACAGGAGCAACGGAGTTTCACAGGAGAGAGGGAGGGGAAAGAAGGGATGGGCGAAGAAGTCTCCCCTCCGAAGGAGAATGGCAATCTCGATTTCATCCTCGATATTCCGCTGGAAATCTCCGTGGAATTGGGCCGGGCCAGGATATTGATCAGCGAACTTCTTCAATTGGGACAGGGGTCGGTTGTTGAGCTCTCCAAACTGGCAGGAGAACCTCTGGAGATTCTGGTCAATCAGAAACTGGTGGCCCGCGGGGAAGTGGTGGTCGTCAATGAAAAATTCGGCGTGAGACTTACGGATATCATCAGTCCTGCCGAAAGGGTCAAACAACTGGGGGCCTGATGGAGATGAGCTGGGCTATTCTAAAGATGATTCTGGTATTGGGGACGATTCTCCTCGTTCTCTTTCTCCTTGCCAGGCTGATGAAGAAGAACCGGATGATGACAGGAGGATCATCCGGCGATTCTGGAATCCGTGTGCTGGCCACCCAGTGCCTTGCTCCGCAAAAATACCTTTCCCTGGTTGAAATGGGCGGAGAGATCCTGGCTCTCGGGATTTCAGAGGCTCAAATCAACCTTCTCACCAAGATCGAAAACAGGGAGTTCATCGAGAGGATGTTGAACCGCACTGCACCGAAGCAGGAAGCTCCTTTCCCCCTCCAGTATTTTCAGCCCTTTTTCATGAAACCGAAAGGTTTTAAAGGCGGGTTGTGGAGGAGGGTTTATGGGAAATAATTTCCATCGCATCCACCTCCTCGTGATCGTCGGTATGGTGGGGATCGCCCTTCTACTCTTTTTCCCCTCACAGGGGCTTGCCCAGGCCAAAGCCCTTTCCATTCCCACGGTGAAGATCGGCGCCGGAGAGTCGAAAAATCCGGGGGAAGTCTCTGTCCTCATTCAGATTCTCTTTCTTCTGACCATCCTCTCTCTGGCTCCGGCCATTCTGATCATGATGACCTCCTTCACCCGTTTGATCATCGTCTTCTCTTTCCTAAGGAATGCTCTGGGAATTCATCAGATGCCGCCCAATCAGATCCTGATCGGATTGTCACTCTTTCTGACCTTTTTCATCATGACTCCGGTCTGGCAGACGGTCAAAGAGAATGCCTACACCCCCTATATGGAGAAGAAGCTATCGCAGGAGAAGGCCCTTGAAGAGGCGATCAAACCGGTTCGCCAGTTCATGTTCAAACAGACCAGAGAGAAGGACCTGGCCCTGTTCATCGGCCTGTCGAAGATTCCAAAACCGAGAAATACGGAGGATATCCCAACCACCGTGCTCCTTCCGGCTTTTATGATCAGCGAGTTGAAGACGGCTTTTCAGATGGGATTTGTCCTCTTTCTTCCCTTTCTGGTCATCGATATGGTGGTCTCGAGCATCCTGTTGTCCATGGGGATGATGATGCTTCCGCCCGTGATGATCTCGTTGCCTTTCAAGGTCCTGCTCTTCGTACTGGTCGACGGCTGGCATCTCATCGTGGGCTCGATGGTGAAGAGTTTTTATTAAATACCTATAAAGATGGAATCAGTTTTCCAGTGGTTTTTCATTTGGAGATGAGACGATGAATCCTGAACTTGTGGTGCGCATTGCAAAAGAGGCGATCGAGATCACCCTCTACCTCTCCCTGCCGATCATGGGGGTGGGACTGGTAGTGGGATTCATCATCAGCCTTTTTCAGGCGGTCACCCAGATGCATGAGATTACGCTTACCTTTGTCCCGAAGATCGTCGCCGTCCTGCTCAGCCTGCTCTTTCTCATGCCCTGGATGTTGCAGAAGATGATTTATTATACGGAACAGTTGCTGATTCAGCTGCCCGGATTTGCGCGATGAGAGGAAACGGATTCGATGGTCAATGATTTTTCCCAGTGGACGTTGCCCATGTTTCAAACCTGGCTCCTCATTCTGATGCGGGTTGCGCCGATCGTCTTTATGATGCCCCTGTTCCATTCCCGCAACATTCCCAACCGGGCGAAGGCCGGGTTGACCCTGATCATCAGCCTGGTGCTTCTGCCCACGGTCAAGATCGAGGTGGGGGGCTTCCCATCCGAGCCATTGAGCTTCGGTTTCTTCGCACTCTCCGAATTGATGATCGGGTTCCTTCTGGGTTTCTCGGTCCGTCTGATCTTTGCCGGCCTCCAGTTAGCCGGTGAACTGGTTAGTTTCCAGATGGGGTTCGGAATGGCGAGGGTGATGGACCCGCAGTCAGGCACCGAATCGACCGTGTTGACCGAATTCTATTACCTTATCGGTCTCCTTCTCTTTTTAGCGGTGGACGGACATCACTGGTTTTTCAAGGCCCTCGCACAGAGTTTTCATGTCCTCGCTCCGGGAGAGTTTCAACCCCGGGAAGGGCTGGTTCAGCTCTTCATCCGTCTGTCAGGAAGGATGTTTGTGCTGGCGATTAAGATCGGGGCGCCTATTCTGGCCATCATGATGCTGGTGAAGATTGCGCTGGGGATCATTGCGAGAATGATCCCCCAGGTGAACCTGTTGATGAGCAGTTTTCCGTTGACGATCAGTCTGGGGCTGATCTTTTTAGGGCTTTCGATGGAGCTGTTCTGGCCCGCCCTCAAGAACCTGATGGATGAATCGGGAAGGGGATTGGTGACCACCCTGTTGCCCCTGATGAAGAGATAACTATGGCAGAGGAGTCTTTTTCAATAAGGAAGCCAGGAAATCAGGAAAATGAGTTTATCCTGACGAAGAGATAACTATGGCAGAAGAGTCTTTTTCAGAACGAACCGAACAGGCCACGCCGAAAAGGCGAGAAGAGGCGAGAAGAAAAGGCCAGGTGGCGAAGAGCCGGGAGATCCCTTCGCTCTTTGTCCTGATGGGAGGGGCCTCTATTCTGTTTCTATTCGGTTCTTACCTCTATCGACACCTCTCCGATCTGATGATTAAATCCTTTACACAGGTTGGAGCCCTGTCTTTTTCTCTCGATACGGTTCAGATCCTCAATGTGGAACTGATCCATTCCCTCTTTCTGATTCTCTCTCCGATTCTCATCACCGTGTTGGTCCTGTCGGTCCTCAGCCATTATGTCCAAAGCGGGACGTTGATTGCGCCAGAGGCCCTCAAATGGGATTGGTCCAAAGTCAATCTTCTCAAAGGTCTGAAGAGACTCCTCTCCATACAATCCCTGGCGGAATTGATAAAATCGCTCCTCAAATTCGTGATCGTCGGCGGGATTGCTTATGTCACGATTAAGAAAGAATTACCCCGCCTTTCCCTTCTGATGAACCAGGAGCCGGAAGCCATTCTGAGATATGTCCGCTCCATCTCATGGGATCTCCTGCTTCGGATCGGCATGGTGATGATTGTTCTTGCAGGCATGGATTATCTTTTTCAACGCTGGACTTATGAAAAGAGCCTCCGGATGACCAAACAACAAGTGAAGGAGGAATTCAAACAGACCGAGGGAGATCCGATTGCCAAATCGAGAATACGAAGCCTCCAGCGTCAGATGGCCAGGAGGCGGATGATGGCAGAGGTTCCAAAGGCGGATGTGATCATCACCAACCCCACCCACCTGGCCATGGCCATCTTCTACCAGATAAAGAAGATGGAGGCGCCCAAGGTGGTGGCCAAAGGCTCCGGCTTTATCGCAGAGAAGATCATCGAGATCGCCCGGAATCATCACATCCCCGTTATCGAAAACAGACCCTTAGCCCGGATCCTCTACAAGACCGTGGAGGTAGGCCAGATGATTCCCTCCAGCTTCTATCATGCTGTGGCTGATATTTTAGCCTATGTCTACCGGATGAAGAACAGGACATTGTAAAGAGATGAGCGAAAAGGCAGCCTCTTCCCAACCCATCCCTACCGGCGAACGCAGAATTCATCAGGCGGACCTCTATCTGGCTGCAGGGGTCGTCTCCATTCTATTAGTGATGATCCTTCCCCTTCCTGCTCTTCTACTGGATATTCTTCTTTCTGTGAGCATCACCTTTTCTCTGATCATCCTGTTGACCTCCCTCTACATTAAGACCCCGCTCGAATTTTCGACCTTTCCTTCTCTCCTTCTGTTGACCACCCTGTTCAGGCTTTCCCTCAATATTGCCACCACCCGTCTGATCCTGCTCCACGGAAAGGAAGGGACGGCCGCAGCCGGTCAAGTGATCAAATCCTTCGGCCACTTTGTCATCGGAGGAAACTATTTCGTGGGCTTCATCATCTTCAGCATTCTGATCATCATCAATTTCATCGTCATCACGAAAGGAAGCGGCCGGATTGCGGAGGTGGCCGCCCGGTTCACCCTCGATGCCATGCCCGGAAAACAGATGAGCATTGATGCGGACCTCAACGCCGGCATGATCGACGAAAAGGAGGCGCGCAGGAGGAGAGCCCTGATTGCCCGGGAATCCGATTTTTACGGGGCCATGGACGGAGCGAGCAAGTTTGTCAGAGGCGAGGCGATCGCCGGGCTACTCATCATTCTCATCAATATCGTGGGAGGGTTCATCGTCGGCGTCATTCAATATAAGATGACTTTTCTTTCGGCGGCTCACACTTTCACCATTTTGACGATCGGAGACGGTCTGGTCTCACAGATCCCGGCGCTGATGATCTCCACGGCGGCAGGCCTCATCGTCAGCCGGGCGGCCTCTGAGGAAAATATGGGAAAGGAACTGGGAAACCAGTTCAGACTTCACCCTAAGGCCATCAGCCTTTCGGCCGGCATCCTCTTCTTTTTAGGATTGATTCCCGGCCTTCCCCATATTCCCTTTATCGGCCTCTCTCTCATCATCGGCCTTCTGGGTTACTCCATTCTTAAGGAACAGAAACGGAAGGAGAGAAAGCAGGCCGAAGAGGCGCAGAAGATGGCTTTACCTCCTTCTCCGGAACAGGTGGAGTCGTTCTTAAGCCTGGACCGGCTGGAATTAGAGGTGGGATACGGTTTGATCCCGATCGTCGATGAAGAGCAGAACGGGGACCTGCTGGAGAGGATCCGTTCCATCCGACGCCAGTTTGCAACGGAGCTGGGAATTATCGTGCCTCCCCTTCGGGTCCGGGATAACCTCCAGATGAAACCGGGAGAGTACAGGGTCGTCATCAAAGGGAATGAAGTGGTGCGGGGAGAGATGATGCCGGGTTATGTCATGGCCCTCAGCCCCGGCGAGGTGAAGAGAACGCTGGATGGGATCCCGACCCAGGAGCCGGTCTTCGGGCTTCCGGCCTTATGGGTTCCGGAGAAGAGAAAGGATGAAGCCCAGTTTGCAGGATACACGGTGGTCGATATTTCAACGATCATCACCACCCATCTGACCGAAACCCTGCGATCCCATGCGGATGAGCTCCTGGGCAGACAGGATGTCCAGAAATTACTGGACCGGTTGGCGCAGCAATATCCGAAGGCGGTCGAAGAGTTGACGCCTCAACTTCTTCCTCTTGGGGCGGTGCAGAAGGTCCTTCAAAATCTTTTGAAGGAACGCGTCTCCATCCGGGACTTTTTGACCATTGTGGAGACTCTGGCTGATTATGGACCTGTCACCAAAGACCCTGACATCCTGACCGAATATGTCCGTCAGAGGCTGGCCCGCTCCATTGTGAAACAGTATGAAACTGCGGAAGGGATTCTGCCCCTCATCACTCTCGATCAGAATACGGAGGATATGTTGAGAGATCGGATACAAAAAGGGGATTACGGAGCGAACCTTTCCCTGGAGCCCAATCTGGCGCAGAAGATGGTGATGAACCTCCATCAGACCCTTGATCAAATGACGCACCTCAATTATCAACCCGTCATCCTCTGTTCCCCTGTGCTGAGGAGACATTTGAAACGTTTGCTCGATCGCATCCTTCCGCAGGTTGCGGTTCTATCCCATAGCGAATTGCCTCCCCAGACAAAGATTCAATCCATGGGGATGGTGACCATGTCATAAAAGGTGGAAGGTGGAGTGTGGAACGCAGAACGTTGAATTTGGAATTTAAAAGAGGGTGAAGAGGCAGGGAGTTTTTTATGCAGATCAAACAGTATGTGGCAAAGGATATCCAGGAGGCATTGAGAAAAGTGAAGGAGGAGATGGGTTCGGAGGCGATCATCCTTTCAACGAAGAAGATCAGGAACGCTCTTCGAGGACCCGGACTTTATTCGCCTCCGATGGTTGAGGTGGTGGCCGCGGTCGATCGACCTTCCAAATCTTCGTCAGGATTCTCCGGATGGGATCCATTGGCCTGGCCTGTCGGGATGGAGAAGGTGAGGGGGCCGAAGGAATCGGAAGAGGAATTCTTCCTCCGGAAGATCCACTCCGCCGGTCTATTTCCGGAGTTTGTCCAGGGGCTGGCCGAAGAGATCCGAGCCTTCCGAAAAGAGCCGTCAGCCAAAAATTTAACCGAGGCCTATCGGGGACTTCTCAGCTGGAGGCTCATGGAATGCGTGGAGGTGACCGAACCCTCTTTTAAAGGGCCCAGGATATGGTCCTTTATCGGACCCACGGGGATCGGCAAGACGACCACCCTGGTAAAACTGGCCGCCCATTTCCGTTTAAAGGTGACGGACCGGATCACCCTGATCACGATCGATACCTATCGCATCGGAGCGGTCGAACAATTGAAACAGTACGCCCAGATCCTGCGACTGCCCCTGGAGGTGGCCTTTCATCCGGAAGAACTCAGGCAGATCATCGAAAGAAACAGACACCAGGACCTCCTGCTCATCGATACCGCCGGAAGAAGTCCTCACCTTACGAAGCCGATCGAGGAATTGAGAGATTTCCTGACCGTCCATCCGAAGATCGAGAATCACCTCCTTCTCAGCGCAACGACGAAGGATAGCGATCTGGAATGGATTGTCGAGCGGTTCCGCCTTCTCCCCATCTCCAGTTACATCTTTACCAAAATCGATGAGACCACTCAGTATGTTCCCCTTTTCAACCAGTTGGTGCGCTTCAAAAGGCCCCTCTCCTATCTGAGCAAAGGCCAGAGCGTTCCTGAGGATATCGAACTGGCCACGAAGCCGAGAGTGGCCAATATGGTGCTCAGCGCTATTACATGGAATTGACGAGGTGAAGCTGAATGGACCAGGCAGAAGAATTACGAACGATCATGAATCAAGCCGTTGAACAAAAGGAGTGCTTTTCCCCTGTTTCCGGAGTTAGGGGGGACGAGGCGATACTCCGCTGTCCGAGGGTGATCTCCGTCACCAGCGGAAAAGGAGGCGTTGGCAAGACGAATGTGGTGGTCAACCTGGCCCTCGCTTTTACCCGGCTGGGAAAGAAGGTTCTGGTGCTGGACGCAGATCTGGGGTTGGCCAATATCGATGTCCTGTTGGGGTTGACTCCCCGATATACGGTCGAACATCTCTTCGGACGGGAAAAGAGTTTTTCGGAGATCCTGATCGAGGGGCCAGGGGGAATGCGGATCATGCCCGCCAGTTCAGGGGTTTCCGGTCTGGTCGATCTCAACGAGACACAGAAACTCTTCCTGTTAGATGAGATCGACCTCATGGCTGAGAACATCGACATCCTGCTCATCGATACCGGAGCAGGCATCTCTTCCAATGTCCTCTATTTTAATATGGCAGCCCCGGAATCGATCGTCATCGCCACACCCGAGCCGACCTCAATGACGGACGCCTATGCCCTGATCAAGGTCTTGTCCACCCGGTGCAAGAAGAAGGATTTTATGATGCTCGTCAATTTCGTTTCGGATGAGGAGGAGGCGAAAGGGGTATTTAAAAAGATCAGCAAGGTGGCCGACCATTTTCTCAAAAGCCTGTCGATTGATTACCTGGGGTTCATCCCCTTTGACGAGAAACTTCCTCTGGCTGTCAGACACCAGAAACCCGTTCTCGAAATCTTTCCAAAGGCGCCTTCGAGCAGGCATTTTGAGGATCTGGCGAGGGCGATCTTGGAGAGGCCCTCGAGATCCGTTGCCACGGGCGGGATCCAGTTTTTCTGGAAGAGGCTATTTGAATCCCAGGACGATCTGTATCAGGAAAGGGGGATTGTTTGAAAGCAAAAGCTTTTTATCAACAGGTGAGCTCTCCGACGGAGCGTCTTTTAACGGTCCGAAAGTCGAAGACCCAGGATCGTGACGAGATGATCCTGCAATATACCCCTTTGATCAAGTATATTGCTCACCGGCTGGCCATGAGGCTTCCCTCTCATATCTCCATCGATGACCTGATCAGCGCCGGAGTGATCGGCCTGATGGATGCCTTAACGAAATTCGACCCGGGCAAGAAGGTGGAGTTTAAAACCTACGCCGAATTCCGGATCCGCGGGGCGATGCTCGACGAATTGAGATCGATGGATTGGGTGCCGCGGTCCGTAAGGCAGAAAGCCACCCAGCTCGAGAGGACGATCAACCAATTGGAGAAAAAGAAGGGAAGGTCGGTGGAGGATGAGGAGATCGCTTCCGAGATAGGCATCTCTCTGGATGCCTATTATGAGACGATGAAGAACCTTCACGGCCTCTCTCCCCTGGATATGGAGGAGGTTCAGAAGAGATTTCCCAGGCTCTCACTCGAAGAGATTCTGGACTCCCTGGTCGACAGCGAGGAGAATGATCCCTTTCATCAATACAGCCTTAAGGAGTTGAAGAAGGTTCTGGCACGGGCGATCGATGAGCTTTCTTCGAAGGAGAAAATGGTCATCTCGCTTTATTACTATGAGGAACTGACATTGAAAGAGATCGGAGAGGCGCTTGATTTAACCGAGTCCAGAATCTGTCAGATTCATACGAAAGGGGTCTTAAAATTGAGAGCCCGGTTGAAACGCTATCTGGAGGATGGTCTGTAACGAGTAAAATGATTCCAGATTAACATTTCAACGACACTTGTAGCCGCACCCTTTAGGGTGCGCCATTTTCGCAGGCTAAAGCCTGCGGCTACCATTTATGGTCTGTAAAGGGCTCTCACAGGGAAGATTTCATATTAAAGGAGAAGAAAAATGCCGGATTTAAAGATGAACATTTTGGTGGTGGATGATTTTTCAACCATGAGAAGGATCATCAAAAATATCCTCAGGCAACTGGGATATGTCAATATCCACGAAGCTGAAGACGGAACGGCCGCCCTGGATGTCCTGAGAAGGGAGAAGATCCACTTCGTCATCTCGGATTGGAATATGCCCCAGATGACCGGCCTGGAGCTATTAAAAGCCGTCCGGACCAGCGAGGAATGGAAAGATTTGCCGTTTCTCATGGTCACGGCAGAAGGACAGAAGGAGCATGTCATCGAGGCGGTGAAGTATCGCGTGAGCAATTATATCGTCAAACCCTTCACCGCTGAAACCCTGACCGAGAAGATCAATAAGGTCTTTGAAGGGAAGTAACCCCATATGGCGGATGAGATCGGAATCTCAGCGAAACTCGGCGGCCTCCTTCCAGCGGATAAAATGAAAGATTCCGGGGGGGATGTCCCCGGTCAGGAGATCCTCCTGCGGAAGAGAAAGAAAGGGCGGGGGGAGAAACCTCCGGCCGATACGGATCAGGAGGAAGAAATCCTTGATCAAGAAAGGGATCCGTCTTCAGGAAAGATCCTGGACATTGTCATCTGATATAACATCCCCTAATAAGGAAGCCAGGAATCCAGGAGATTAAAAAGAGCTTTTTTCCTGCTTTCCTGCAATCCTTATCAGCCACGGGAAATGAGGAGGAGAAAAATGGAGACAGGCACAGTGAGCTTCTTGAACTTAACGGGTATAGAGGTGGGTTTGATCCTTTTGGCAGGGAGCGGCCTTCTTTCGCTCATCATCATGATCACCTATTTCAGGCGGGTGATGGCCTTTCTCAGGGGTCCGAGACCGGTTTATAAGAATTCCGATCAAATCAGGAAATGGGTTGAGGAATCGGAAATGGTCTATGAGAAGCTTTCAAAGACCCTTGAAGAGAGGAAAGAAATTACGAACAGATTAATCGAACAACTCGATGCAAAAATCGGGGCGCTCCGTTCCATGATGGCGGGGATGGATCGGGAAATGATTCCGATTGCCGAGGAGATCACAGGTAAAGAGCGGGAGGTCGAGATCGTGGAGATGGCCGAAGGAGGCCGGGATTTTTCGGAGATTGCCAGGCAGACCGGGTTTTCCATCGGAGAAGTCCAGCTCATCATGAATTTAAAGAGATGCCAGGAGTCCTCTCCGTTAAAGATTAGTTAGAAAATGAGGAGTTCGTTCAACGGTAACGGCCTTTCGATAAACTCAACGCCCTGAGCATTGTCGAAGGGCAACGAGGCCCGCCCTGTACCATATTAGGTTCAGGGCCTGTATCGTTAAATTGAAAATGACGTTTGTCGTTGTCCCTGCCCGCCGTACAGACACTCTGGCAGGCGGGGAAGCTCGTATCCCTGTCTGTCGACAGGCAGGGAGACTCGCGAATAGAATCTGGATGCTCGAGCTTCGCTTTTCGAGCCTCTTGCTTCGATACGAGCATCGTCACCCATAACCGTTTGACTATCAATCCAAACGCCTCCCTGCCCCGCCCTCGGTCGGGACCGGGGCCGGTAGGCAGGGGCTTCGTAACCGTAATCTCAACCTAAAAATATTTTCATGAGAGATTATCTTGAAAGAGATCCAATCTCCATTTCTTACTTCATTCGATCTGATTCGCCTGGATTCCCCCTTAGGGAAGGACTTTCCCTCTTTTCATATTGGCCAGGTTCTCCGGGGAAAGGTGATTGAAGCGATCGATGATCACCATGCGGTGATCCGCATGGAAGGCCATGATCTCTCCGTGGAGAGCCACATGCGGCTGAACAGAGGAATGGAGGGACTTTTTGAAGTCAAGGCGGTTTATCCTCAAATCGTTCTGAAACTTCTTCAGCCGGAAGAGACGAGCGTCCTGGAGGCCCAGAGATGGCTTAAAGCCTTTCTCATGACCGATCCCTCCATGGGGGACCTGTCAGAAAGATTATCACTTCTCTGGAAAACAGGGAGGCAGGAAATGGCTCCTGCGGTGCGGGAGACAATGGACCGTTTGCTGAGCCTGTGGAGTTCCTTTTCCCCTTCCCGGTCCTTCGCAATCGATCCCGGACAGATCAAGGGGATCATCACACGGTCAGGCCTCTTTTTCGAACATCAGTTAGGACAACTGATCGAAACCCGCAGCCGGGGCCGGTTCGAAGCGGCGCTGGGCAGGGATGTAAAAGGATTGTTGGCCAGATTGAAGGCCCAGCTCGAAACTTCTTCGCCTGCGGTCCGGACCTCAGGTCCCGGTTCCTCCATGCACGAAGAACTCCTGGACGGCGTTCATCATCTTCTTCGCAAGATCGAAGGCTACCAGTTGCTTCATTCTTCTTCTCCTGCCGGGATTCAGGAGAAGATCTTTCTTCTCCTTCCTTTCTGGATACAGGAACGCCTTCAGCTCGTTGATCTCCATCTCTCTCTTCCTCAATCCGGATCAGACCGTTCGGATCCCGAAGGGATGTCCATGCTCTTTTTGCTCCATTTGCCGGAGTGGGGAAAGATGAGCATCGAGGTGAGGATGACCGGGAAAAACCTTTATGGCCAGTTCTTTTTCTCCTCTGATGAGGTGACGTCCTTCTTCAGCGGAGCGCTCAACGAACTTCAGAGGCGACTTCTTCATCTTGGATTTCAGTCCGAGATGCGTGTCTCCACCCAGACTCCGGAGAAGATTGTTGAAAATTTTCTGAGCGAGATGAAAGGAAATGACAGATCATTATTGAACCTGGTCGTTTGATCCTATTGCTCCATTTAGGGAATAAATCGTTAAAAGGTTACGGTTACGAAGCCCCTGCCTACCGGCAGGCAGGCGTTTCGTAAATCGTCAAACGGTTATTGGTGACGATGCTCGTATCGAAGCAAGAGGCTCGAAAAACGAAGCTCGAGCATCCAGATTCAATTCACGAGTCTCGATACGAGCTTCCCCGCCTGCCAGAGTGTATGTACGGCGGGCAGGGACAACGACAAACGTCATTGTCAATTTAACGATACGGGCCTCGTTGCCATAACCGAAAGATCCCATCAAGGGATGGGTATTTATCCACTCAGGGTGAGAAAGAACCAAAGGGTGTATCCAATGGGACGGTCGAAGCCGAAGAGAGGGTCTATTAAAAAGGCGGTGGCGCTCAAATATATTCCGGGCCGGGATCAGGCTCCGAGGGTGACGGCCAAAGGTCAGGGCTTGCTCGCCCAGAAGATCATCGAGCTGGCCCGGCATAATGGCATTCCTATCCAGGAAGATCCGGCTCTGGTTCAGGTGCTGGCACAACTCGACTTCTACCAGGAAATTCCTCCAGAGGCCTATCTGGTCGTGGCGGAGATCCTGGCCTTTGTCTATTCGATGAATCAAAGATGGTCTTCCTTACAGCCCCGAGGGGGGTAGGAAAAAAATTCCCTGTGGTCTTTATCTTTAGGTATCTCTTTGCCTGATAGAGGCATCAAAAAGTTGATTGAAGAATCTCAATTGATTGGAAATAGAGGGAGTTTGGCGATTGGCACATGCTTTGCAGGTTTCATTGTCAGCATAAGGAGAATTGATCATGAGACCATCCATTAACCTATCCCCCTCGGGAGCGCTTCGACAGGAGAGGCGATTTCAACTGATTTCCCAGAACTTAAGCAATGTGCAAACAGTGGGTTACAAGAAGGATGTCCCCGTTTTTTCAACCCTCTTTTCTCAAGCGCTCGAACATTCCGGAGGTGAAAAGCAGGAAATCTCCGTCGTCTCCTTTCAGCAGGGGAGCATTGAAAAGACCGGAAACGGTCTTGATCTGGCCATTGAGGGAGAAGGATTTTTCAAGGTAATGACACCCAACGGGATTCGATATACGCGGGCAGGCCATTTCAAATCGGACAGGGAACAGAGATTGACTCATGCGGATGGTTTCCCCGTCCTCGGGCGAAAGGGAGAAATCAGACTGAGCGGAAAAGAGATGGCGGTGGAGAAGGATGGGACCATAAAACTGGATGGGGGAGAGGCGGACCGGATCGCCCTGGTCACCTTTGCCGATCCGGCCCGGTTGAGAAAAGAGGGAAACAATCTGTTCGTGTCAGAGGCTCCCGAGGGGGAGAAGGAGGTTGAAACGGCCTCCATTCTCCAGGGTTATCTCGAACAGTCGAATGTCAATTCGATCGAAGAGATGGTGAAGTTGATCGATGCCCTCAGGACCTATGAATCCTGTTTAAAGGTGATTCAATCCCGGGACGAACTGAATGGAAAGGTGGTCAATGACCTCGGAAGGGTTTAAACATCCCAACAAGGAGGAAAAAAAACGATGATGCGAGGACTCTGGACAGCGGCAACAGGCATGGCCTGCCAGCAGACGAATATCGATGTGGTGGCCAACAATCTTGCCAATGTGAATACCAATGGATTTAAGAAGAGCCGGGCCAGTTTTCAGGACCTGATGTATCAGAACATCCGGACCGCAGGAGCCTCCACGGCCGGAGGAGGGCAGATCCCTTCGGGAATTCAGATAGGCATGGGATCGAAGGTTGTCTCCGTGGAGAAACTTTTCCTCCAGGGGGATTATGCCAATACCAAGAATCAACTCGATGTGGCGATTGAAGGAAAGGGTTTTTTAAAGCTCACCAGCAATGGCAGAGAGGTTTATACCCGGTCGGGAGCTTTCAAGTTAGATAAGGATGGTTATATCTGTGACAGTAACGGGAACCGGCTCCAGCCCGAATTTGCGGTTCCCGCCAGGACGGCGACGATCACGATCGACTCAGGAGGGAAGCTGGTCGCTTCGGGCTCCGACGGCAGGGAACTCGGAAGCGTTCAGATCCAGTTATTTAACTTTCCCAACCCCGGCGGATTGAGAAGCATCGGACAGAACCTGTTCATTCCCAGCGAGGCGTCCGGAGACCCGGCCCAGGGGAATCCGGGGACGGATGAGTTCGGGACGCTCTCCCAAGGATTTTTGGAGATGTCGAATGTCGATATGGTGGAGGAGATGATCAATATGATCATGGCCCAGCGGGCCTATGAGATCGGAAGCAAGGTGATCCAGGCCGGAGATGACATGCTCCAGGTCGCCAATAACCTGAAGAGATAGGAGATGGATGGATGAAACAGGCCCTATGTTTTTTCATCGCTCTCGCCTTCGGGACCTTTCTCGTTCCCGGTCCCGGAATATCAGGACAATCTTCTCTTTCCATCGAAATCAACCGGGAAGGGAAGGTCCTTGAGCTGGATGAAGTCATAAAAATTTTGGAGGCCGGTTTTCAAACCATCTACCCGGAGAAGAGATACCGAATTGAGATCAAGGCAATCCATGGTTATGAGAAGATCGGGCTTCCCTCCGGAGGTCTCTCCTGTGATGTCCTCCTATCCGAACAGGCCCGCCGGGGAGGGAATATTTCCGGACTTCTCCTTTTTCGAGCGAACGGAAGAGAGGTGGGAAAAACAAGGGTGAACGGACGGGTCGGTATCTATACGGATGTGGTCGTGGCCGCACATTATCTGGGAAAACATCATGAGCTCCAGGCAAAGGATGTGCAGTGGGTGAGCCGGAGTCTCTCCCTCCTCCCCCATGACTTCCTCAGTGAGATGAAAGAGGTTTTGGGAAAGAGGATGACGATTGCAATCAACAGGGGTGAGGTCCTGCGGGCCGGGATCGTCGAGGAACCCCCACTGCTCAGAAGAGGGGATCGGGTCATGCTTCTGGCAGAGAGTCGCCAGGTCAAGATCACTACCGTGGGGGAGGTAAGAGAAGAAGGACGGAGAGGAGACCGTATCAAACTGGTCAATCTCGCGACCAGGAAAGAGGTTTCGGGAAGAGTGCTCGATGAGCATACGGTTCGGGTCGATTTTTAAAAAAGGCGCAGGGTGAAAGGCGCTAACTGTTTAGCCAAAGAAAAGCACCCATGTCGTCGGAGATGGGCAAACCGCTCTCCAAGGCTTCGAATGGCGGTTTTTGGATTGAATGGGAAACAGACGCTATTATCTAATCAAGCCCCTAAAGGAGGATAAAGGGCTGTGCCAATGCTCCGGAAGGGGCGCCTCGAAGCCTTTCCGAACGGCTTGCCCATCTCCGTGATACGATTTTATGCTTGTTTTGGCTAAACAGTTAGGAAAGGTGAAAGGGAGATGAGGATGTCTTCATTAATCATCGGGTGGAAGAAAGCGGCGGGGCTTCAGATGATGCTCCTCCTTTTGACAGGGTGTTTAACGCCACAGGCCCAACGGCCGACTCCGATGGACCTTGAAAAGGAGGCGCTGTCAGCCCATTCCAGGCCTGCCCCGATAAGGGAGGAAGGGTCTCTCTGGTCTTCCTCACAATCGATCAACCTTTATAGTGATGTGAAGGCCAGAAGCGTGGGCGATATCGTCACGATCAACATTGTGGAATCGTCAAGCGCATCGAAGAATGCGGAGACCAAAACGGAGAGGGGTTCCGGTTTGAAGGCAAACTGGAGCGGACTGTTTGAGCTCATCACGAGCGGGTGGAAGCTCCATAAGCTTCCCGTTGGTGCGAGTCATCAAATCGATTTATCGAATCAATTTGATGGAAAGGGAGAGACAACCCGCACTTCATCCATGACCGCCTATATCACCGCACGGGTGGTCCATGTCTTACCGAACGGCAATCTTGTGATCCGTGGGACGAGACAGATTCAGGTCAACAATGAGAACCAGTATATCTCCATTCAGGGAATCATCCGGCCTGAAGACATCTCTTCCACCAATGTCATCCTTTCCACCTATGTTGCCGAGGCTGCGATCGAATTGAACGGATACGGAGCAATCAGCGACAAACAGAGCCCGGGATGGCTGGCAAGGATAGTGGACTGGGTATGGCCGTTTTAAAAAGGTGAAAGGTAACGGTAAAGATGCCCGTATCGTTAAATTGACAATGACGTTTGTCGTTGTCCCTGCCCGCCGTACATACACTCTGGCAGGCGGGGAAGCTCGTATCGAGACTCGTGAATTGAATCTGGATGCTCGAGCTTCGTTTTTCGAGCCTCTTGCTTCGATACGAGCATCGTCACCAATAACCGTTTGACGATTTACGAAACGCCTGCCTGCCGGTAGGCAGGGGCTTCGTAACGGTAACCGAAACCTGAGAACTTGATCAATTTCCATGATTCGAGGTTGAAGAACCTGTCATTAAAGATTAATCCGCAGAGGAGAAAGGTGAAATGATGAGAAGATACCTGATCTTGATCCTGGGAATCCTTTTTCTGGTCTCTCCGGTTGAGGCGGCCCGGTTGAAAGATATCTCCGCCTTTAAAGGGGTGAGAACGAATCACCTTTTCGGATACGGATTGATCGTAGGGCTCAATGGCACCGGCGATGGGTCGAGCAGTGAATTCACCATCCGTTCCATCGTGAATATGTTAGAGAGGATGGGGATCCATATCGATCAGGACAAACTGAACCAGGTCAAACCGAAGAACATCGCGGCGGTCATGGTGACCGCCACCTTGCCGCCATTTTCAAGGGTGGGAAGCAGGATCGATGTGACCGTTTCCTCGATCGGAGATGCCAAAAACCTTCAAGGAGGAACACTGCTTCTGACCCCTCTCAGGGGAGTGGATCAACAGGTCTATGCCCTGGCCCAGGGTCCGATTCTCACCGGTGGATTTGCCGCCGGAGGGGCGGCCGGCGGAGGCGTTCAGAAAAATCATCCCACCGTGGGAATGATCACAAAGGGCGCGCTCATCGAGAGAGAGGTGCCGGTGAATCTCAACGGGAAGAAGGAACTCTTCCTCACCCTCTTTAACCCCGATTTTTCAACGGCTGAAAAGACGAAAGAGGCAATCAACCGTTCTCTGAACGGTTCTTATTCAACCTGTCTCGATTCGGGAACCCTTTCCATCACCGTTCCGGATACCTATCAGGAGCGGATAACGGAATTGATCGCATCACTCGAGAAGGTGGAAGTCGTTCCGGATTCAGTGGCCAAGGTCATCATCAATGAGAAGACAGGGACAATCGTCCTGGGAGAAAATGTACGTATTTCAACCGTCGCAGTGGCCCACGGTAATCTCAACATCCAGATCAAGGAGGGTTCAAATGTTTCGCAGCCCCTTCCTTTTGCACCGCCTCCGCCCAGAGGAACGGGAACGACCGTTGTCCCCCCGGGCAGCGGGACGGTTGTGGCTCCGGGAGGGTCAACCGTGGTGACACCCGAATCGAGTGTGACGGTCAAGGAGGAGGGGCAGGCGCTGGTGATTGTGGCAGGGGGAGTGAGCCTTGGAGAGGTGATCCGGGCGCTCAATGCCATCGGAGCCACCCCCCGGGACCTCATCTCCATCCTGCAGAGTATCAAGGCTGCGGGGGCCCTTCAGGCGGACCTGGAGATACTATAAACTTAACCCGGCGTAGCCGGACCCCAATAGGCTTTGGAAGTTGAAAAAATTCGAAATTCGAATATCGAAATCCGAAACAAATTCGAATTTTCAAAAATCAAATTTCTTAAAGCTTTTTTCGTTTTGAACATTTAAAATTTGGTCATTTGATATTGTTTCGAATTTCGGATTTCGTGCTTCGAATTTAAATCCGCTTGGTTGTGAATTTTATCATTTTG
>Ga0194112_10001935_pt1 | contig 30087 bp, 19 predicted proteins | sample TA2MahC400mmetaG_FD_146191 | JGI IMG/M metagenome (GOLD analysis project Ga0194112, IMG submission 146191) | Freshwater microbial communities from Lake Tanganyika, Tanzania - TA2015016 Mahale Deep Cast 400m | ecosystem: Environmental > Aquatic > Freshwater > Lake | place: Tanzania: Lake... | reverse complement strand
TCCTGCGGATTCATCTGGAACAACACCGTGCATTTGAACCCGTGGCGTTTCGCCAGAATCTTCGCGAGCATCGTCAGGCTCTCCTCGCAGCGGTATTCCCATTCGCCGCAGACGAGCACGACATGTTTGCCCGGCCCCGCTCCGCCGACCGGCTCGTACGTAATCGTGGACGGTGCGGCTGGGGGATGAATCGTTTGCATCTTCCAACCTTTGACGCTCTTCACCACGGCGTCGCCGCCCTTGCTGAACAGGCGCACGTCGAGATGTTCCGGGGTAAACGTGGCGGCGGCAGCGACAGCAGCCTGGCGATCGTTGGCAAACACTTCCACGAGATTCTTGTCGGTGAACACGCGCAACGTGAGGTCTTCGCCGGGCTTGAGTGCAAACGGCGCCTGTGCCGTGCCGACGCTCAAGATCTTCGTTTCCGGTACAACAGCCACGCGCAGGCCGTTCTCACCGCTCTGGTCGCACAACACATCGAGACCGAACTCTTTTGCCGCGGGCGACCGGAACGTTACTTCCAATTCCAGCGCGTCACCGCGGATGTCCTTGAGGCGGTAGGCCGCGTCGCTCTTGAGTGTGAGCGCGGTTTCCTGTTTTGCGTCGGTTCGCAGCTTCGCCAATTCGCGCAGCGGCTTGATCCGCAACACGCCGTCCGCCGGTAACTCCAACTCGCGCGGGAGCGATTGCACGCCGGTTGGCTCGATGGGCATCTTCAACAGCCACGCCCACATCACGCGACGGCCGTCGCGTGTCAACACCGATTCGGGTGCGAAGAACTGATTGTTCCCGAAGCTCATCATCGCATGGAAACTCGGCAGATACTTCTCGTCCTTGAAGTCGCCGAGATAATACCGGGCGCCCTTCGGATGGCTGATGCACAACAGCATCCACTTGTCGCCGAGCTTGAACATGTTGCCGCAGGAGATGTCCTCGTCCTTCGGGATGCCGAGGTTCGGCGGATAGTCGGGGTGCAGCAAGTCGCCGAGGTAAGTCCAGTTCTTCAAGTCGGACGACTTCATCAACTGCGGATTCTTGCCGCCGCTGTAGGCGTAGTAGGTGTCGTTCATCAACCAGCAATCCGGGTCCCACATCCGGATGTTGGGCACTGTGCCGTCGGCAGCTTTCGGCACGACCTCAACCGGTTCCGTCCACGAGTCGAACGAATCGTCGGCGGGATGATGAATCACGTTCCGGCTCTTGCCTTGGCCGTGATAGATGATCGTTGGCCGGCCTTCCTTCGTGTAGAAGCCGGTGCCGCTGAACATGCCGTGGCCGGTGGTCGGCGGCGCGAGCACGGTCTTGTGCCATTTCCAGCGCACCATGTCGTCGCTGGACACGTGGCCGAAGACGTATCCCCAAGGATTGCGGTAGATGTAGTGCAGATGAACCTTGCCTTTGTAGTCGAAGATGCAATTTGGATCGCCCGGCATCGCCACGCCGGGGCCGGGATGGGCGAGGTGAAATGTCATCCAGTTCGCGGGCGGCTGGTCCGGCCACTGCGGCACATCCGGCACGTATGGCCCGGTGGGTACCGGCTGCGGCGTGCCCGCCTTCGCCTGCTTCGCATCCGCGTCTGAGCGCGCCGCGACCAGAGTGCTTTTTCCGTCGAGCGCGAGCCGGCCGTCCTTGAGTTTCGCTCCGCCCGTGAACGCGTGATGTGTGAAGCGTCCGGCTCGATCCTTCACCGTGTTGCCTTCAAAATCCCACCACGCCAGCGGCTTGATGTCCGAGGCGACGTTTGGCTTCAGCGATTGAATCTCGGCAGCCGTCAATGCGCGCCTGTAAATGCGCGCATCCTCAATCGTCCCGGCAAATGTTCCTGAGCGCGTGCCGATGTGCCGCAGCCCAAACACCGCGATGTGGTTCGGGATATTCAGTAATTCAATGTTCTCCGCCGTGTACGCCGCGTACGGCGCGCCGTTGCGGTAAATGCGCACGTTGTTGCCTTCATAGACAATCGCCATCTGGACGAGCGTGTCGGGGCCGGCCGTCTCGGCGGCGTTGGCATTCTGGTCCTTCTGTGTTCGCTTGTACCGATCGCTGCCGGCCATCCATTTAGCCTGCGCCCGTTCGCCGAAGACGATGGCGTCGAACTGGTCGCCGCTCTGGATGGTCAGCGCGCTGCCGCCCTGCTGACTCAGGTTTGCCGGAGAGACCCACGCCACCAATGTCTTGTCGCCACCCGGAACCGGGGCAACCGGTTGTTTCGCGGCGCGTGTCGTGATCCCGCGCGCCTTCAACTCGGGCGAGGCGGGCTTGAGAATTTTCAGACGGATGTCCTTGAACTGCGCCGTCGTGGGTGGGCCGGTGTGCAGTTGCAGGGCCAGGATGCCCTGCAAATCCTGCGACTGCGGATCGTTGTCGAACGTCTCCGCCACGAGCCGGCCATTGACCTTGAGCGTCAGCCGGCTGCCCACGCAGATCAAATGATATTCGTGCCACTCGTCGAGACGGAAGTCGGCCGGGCCTTGTGCGTCGGCGATCGGTTCCTTCATGACCTTGCCGGTCTCGTCGAAGGTCGTGCGTTCGCCGCGCCACGCCAGCGTGTGCCGGCCATGCTCGTCGTAGAGCCGGACCAGCCACGGCGTGTCGAGGTTGTTGTCCATCTGATAGCCGGCGACGTCGTGGTTCGGCATCTCCCAACTGCGGAACTGGAACCCGCAATTGATCCGCGGCGAGCCGAACACCCGATGTTTCAGTTTCAACTCGAAGTCGGCCACTTCGCCGCCTTGCCAGATCAAGTAGAGGTTTTGCTTGAGCGGATGCTCCTTCGTGATCTTGGCGGTGAGCGCGCCGTCCTCGATGGACCAAAAGCTCATGTCGGCGGCTTTCCATCCAGCGAAACTCTTTCCGTCGAAGATGGGAGAGAATCCGTCTTCAGCAGTGGCTAGTTGCGCGAGTAGCAGTACGGTGAGGAGGGTGAGGGTGTGTTTCATTTTGTGTTTGGCTCCCAGATGCGGTTCTTCTGCGCTTCGCGGAAACCTTGGTTGGTGGATTTGAGTTTCCAGATTTCGAGTTTCTTGATGGTCAAACGACCGACGGCGAAGGCTTCGAGGTCATTTTTCCCGCGGTAATCGGCATGGCTGGCGACGATGGCTTGGCGGTCGTTGGCGAAGACTTCGACGAGATATTTGTCTATGAAGATGCGCAGTTCCACATCTTGGCCGGTCGGAAGATCGGCCATGGCGAACGGCGCCTCGGCGGTGCCGACACGGAGTGTGCCGGTTTCCGGGCGGAACAGAATCGGCAGGCCGCCGCCTTTGCCGTCGGCGAAAAGGGTAAAGCCGAAAAGTTTTCCCTCCGCTTCTTCCGTCGCAACCGTGATGCGGAGTTCGGCGGCGTCACCGGGAAGCGTGGCGATCTTGATGCCGGCGATTTGGCGGGCGGGAAGCACTTCCTTCGGCAGCGTGTTGATTTTTACTTCAGTGCGTGTCACGGCGTCATGGCGCAAGGTTTCAAGTTCGCGCAGGGGTTTGATCCGCAGGATGCCGTCGGCGGGCAGGCTCAGTTCACGGGGCAAGGATTGGATGGTGCGCTTGTCCATGGTGCCATCGGTGCTGCCGAGCGTGGCCAGCCACGCCCACATGACGCGGCGGCCATCCGGTGTCAGCACGCTCTCCGGGGCGAAGAAGTCCACGCGCCAATGTGGGCGGCCAATTAGGCTCTGTTCCTCGCGTCGCCAGTTCATGCGACCATGTTTCTGCGGAACGAACTGCTCGGCCTTCGCATCCCAGTCGCCGATGTAATAGCGGCAGCCGAGCGCATGGCTGATGCAGAGCAGCATCCATTTGTCGCCGAGCTTGAAGAAGTTGGCGCAGGAAATGTCTTCGTGGCGCATTACGTCGGGCAGGTCACGGCGCAGGAAATCGCCGACAAGCGTCCAACTCTTCAGGTCCTTCGATTTCATCAACGGCGGAGTGCTGCCGCCGGAGATGGCGTAGTAGGTGTCGCCGATGAGGAAGCAATCGGGATCCCAGTGCCGAATCTTCGCCGCGCTGCCATCGGCGTTCTTGACCTCGACGGGATAGGGTTTCTCCCACGCGGACAACTCCCGGTCTTTTGCGATGGCGATCTGGTTTCGACCGGAAGCCCTGCCGTGATAGATGGCGGCGGGCTTGCCTTCCTTGGTGATGAAACCGGTGCCGCTGAACATTCCGTGGCCGGTGAACGTGGGCTGGAGCTTCGTCGTTTGCCACGTCCAGTGCAGCATGTCGGGGCTGGTGACGTGGATGAAGGAGAAGCCTCTCTCGACCTTCCCGGTCACCGTCCAATCGTGCGCCAGAATGTAGTGAAGGTGATAGGTGCCGTCGAGATAGAAGGCCGCGTTCGGATCGCCCGGTATGCTGTCGCCGCCGGGGTGCATGAGATGGTAGTTGAGCGCGTGCGGATTGCCGGGCGGCGGCGATGCCGGATACGGCTTGTAGGTGTCCGTGAGCGGACTGACGCGGATGTTGCGAAACGTGACCGCGCCGCCGTCAGCGAAGAAACGAAGGCGGTCGCCGGCGGGATTCCAGAAGCGCGTGACGAGCGAACGTTTGCCGGCGATCTCGGCGTCGAGGATGTCGTGGCGGACGATGATGTCCACGGCGAACGGCTTGTCGAGGCCGCGCACCGCGTCAACCGCCGGCCCGCCGGCGGTCTTGCCGGAACTGGCGGTCATCGTTGAGAATCGGACGCGCTTCAACTTCGGCTCAAACGTCAGGTCGCAGCCGTCTGTTTCACCGGCCCGCAGACTCACGCCAAAGACGGACGCGCCTGCCTCCGGGACGATTTCCATTTGCAGCCGGTAATCGTTCGGGATTGTGGGAAGATCGAATTTCTTGGTGGCTTGCACGCGGACAGAGTTTTGAACGGAGAGCGGCGCGCCGGTGGCGGGAATCATCTCGTTGACGAAGCGCGTGCCGAGGTTGCCGTCGGCGTCCTGCACCAGCTCGCGCAGGACTTCGTTGCCGCCCCAACCGTCGTCGGAGAGGAAGCCGGCGTAGATGCGGCGGCCTTTGCCGAACGAGCCGGTCTTGGGCACGGCGAGGTTGTCGAGCCGCAACGGCGTGTTCTTCGTCCACGGGCCGAACCAGCCTTTGGATTTCCAGACGCCGCTGCCGCAGATATAGTAGTGCCAGTTGCCAAACTTGAAAACGTTCGGGCAAGTGGCGAGCCGCTTGTCAGACGCGATGAACGCGCCTGGCTGTTCGATCCATTTTTCGAGGTCGGGTGAGGTGAGCCGAACCTGCGTGTAAAGCGCGCCTGTCACCTTGAGGTAGTCACCGTCGCCCACGATCAGCTCGCCTTTCTCGATGCGCGCGTTGCCGAAGATCATCGCATCGGGGAACGTCCCCGTGCGGTCGCGCAGACTGCCGCCTTCGAAGTCATACCACGCGACCGGCTTCGGCCCGGCGGCGGTGTCGGGTTTGAGCGCGGCGAGTTGTTCGGACGAGAGCACGGTGTCATAGACACGCGCGTCGAGGATTCGGCCGTGGAAATACGCGCGGCCGGCAGTCGCCATGGTGTGCCGCAACCCCATCAGCAACGACGAGCCGGTCGGGAACACCAGCGGGGCTTTGATCGGATAATCGGCGTAGAGCGAGCCGTTGCGATAGAGCGTTCCTTTCGTGCCGTCCGTGACCATGGCGACCTGCACGACGGCGTCGGGCATCGCGGATTCCTCGGCCCAACCGCTCTGGCCGCGCGGCGTGCGTTGGTGGCGGTCGCTGCCGGGCATCCAACGGCGGGAAGCAATCTCGCCGAAGACGATGCCGTCGAACTGCGTCGCGTCCGTATGCTCGATGGTGAGGACGCTGCCGCCCTGTTGGTTGAGGTCGGCGCAACGCACCCAAGCCACCAGCGTCTTGTTGCGGATCGGTTTGGTCTTCGCCCGCTGCTCTGGTCCCACCTTGATCAGGTGGAACAGGCCGTCCTCGGTCTGGAAAATTTCCACGTCGCCGCCCGGCATGAACGGATGCGGCGCGGTCTTGGTGAACGTCACGCCATCTTTGCTGACAGCGCGCTGGACGCCGCCGTGGTCGCTGTAGTAGTCGGGCGTCGGATAGAACCAGTTGTATTGGCCGTTGTGGAATACGACCGCGCCGGTGCCGTTCCACGCTTCCCACTGCTCGGTGATCGGGATCGTCACCGGATGATGCGTCCACGTCTTCAGGTTCTTCGTGGACGCCTGCCAGATTTCGAGACCGCCGTGGCCGCCGTCCCACTTGCTGTGCATGTTGCGACGGAGAATCAGATAGAACAGACGGAACGTGCCCGTGCGGTCGTCCCAATACGGAATGCAATCGCCCGCCTTCGAGTTGTGGCCGCGCGCGCGGAAATACTGCATCGAGGCGCTCTCGTCGCCGAGGATGGCCCGTTTGCGCTGCTGGGCCAGTTTCGCGCCGCCGCTCAACGTGGCGATCTCCGCGTCGGACAACGCGCGATGCCACAACGCCGCGTGGTCCATCTGCCCGCGAAAACCCGACAACAGCTTCCCGTCGGCCAGTTGCGCCGCGCCAAAAAACCGCGGCGCCGTTGCGGGCCGGGTCGTGCCAATGGGATACTCTTCGTCCAGCAGCACACCATCAACCCAGAGTTGGAGTTTTGCGCCGGTGCCGCGCACGACCACGTCGTGCCAGTCGCACGGCCCCACCAACTCCATCGGGAACATGACGCGCAGGACGGCGTTGCTGGCGTCGCTGAACAACGGTGCGTCTGGAAACTTCATGGGTAGCATTCTTCTTTGCTCGAACGGTGCCGGCAAATTCGTCGCGCCCCAGAGGAACTCGATCACGCCGCGCGAACCCTGAATCGCGCGCGGCCCTCCCGGCCAGCCGAACATCCATGCCGCCGGCGTGGACACCTTGCCGCCGGTGAAATTCCGGTCCTCGTGCGGCAACGTCGCGCCATCCACGCCGCGCAGATACAGGCTCGCCCTGCCATCGCCGCCGTAGCTGCCGAACAGCGGCGCGTTCCATTCTCCCCGCGGATCGCGCACGCGCAACAACAGCGTGAACACTGCGCCCGGCGGATCAAACGCCGGCCCGCCAATCTCCAGATGCCCGCCATTGAACTGCGCCACCTTGCCATCGCCTCCGCGCGCCAGCGACGCCGCGCGTTCGTCGCCGGTAAGCTCGACGCCAAGTTTCACGTCGCCATGAATGGTGAAGTTCTTTGCTGACTCGGTTGACATGTCCCAGCGACGCGTGGCGGAGTCAAGTGGGCTGGATTCCCCAGCATGGAAAGTGGAAGCGCATGCGCAGAACAGAATAGTCAGGAGGAATTTCATGGTTTTACTTTCTCCGGCGCACGTCGAGCCAGACGGCACCGAGGATGACGAGTCCCTTGATGATGTATTGCAGCGAGAAATGGACGCCGGCTTGGTTGAGACCTTTGTCGAGGATGCCGATGATGACCGCACCGATTAACGTGCCCGGCATCGTGCCGATACCACCGGTGAAGCTCGTGCCGCCGACCACCACCGCAGCAATCGCGTTCAACTCGAATCCCTGACCAGCCGCCGGCTCGGCGGAGTAAAGCTGTGACGAGTGAATCAGTCCGGCGAGTCCTGCCAGCAACGAGCAGAGCACATAGACGGTCGTTTCCCGTCGCGCGAGTGGGATGCCGACGTAGCGCGCCGCTTCGCGGTTGCCGCCGATGGCGTAGAGGTGCTGGCCGAATGCCGTCCGGTGCAGCAACAGCGCCGTCAACGCGAACGCGCCGAGCATGATCAACGCCGGCACCGGCACGACACCGAACAGCCGTGCGTTTCCGAGGTTCAGAAAAACCGTCTCCGAATCCGGCACAGGCAAGGGACGGCCTTCGTTGAAACGCAACGCCGTGCCGCGCGCCACCAGCATCGTGGCCAGCGTGATGATGAACGGCGGCATCCGCGTTTTGGCAGCGCACGTTCCGTTCACCAAGCCAAACGCCGCTGCCGTCCCCATCCCGGCGACCGCCGCTCCCGCCCAGCCTGCGTGCGGCAACACCGCCACGGCCACCGTCCCGGCCAGCGCAACGACCGCGCCCACGCTCAGGTCAATGCCGCCAATCAGAATCGCCAGCGTCATGCCGAACGCGAGGATGGCATTGATGGAAATCTGCTGCGTCAGGTCGAGCAGATTGCTCACGGTGAGGAAGCGTCCGCCGGGCACGAAGAAGGCGAAGAACGCCACCAGCAGCACGATGGCGATCAGCAACGGCAAGAGTTGGCGCAGTGTTTTCATCGTCAGTTCCTTGTCAGTTCGGCCATGACTTCCTCGGCGGTGATCGCCTGTGACGGCGTCTCGTGCACGATCCGTCCGTCACGATACAACGCCAGCCGGTGCGACAGGTTCATCACTTCCGGCAAGTCGGACGAGATTAGCAACACCGCCATGCCCTGCTCGACGGCGCGGCGGATGATGCCGAACATCTCCTCGCGCGCGCCCACGTCAACGCCACGTGTCGGCTCATCCAAAATCAAAATCTTCGGCTGCCGTTCCATCCATTTCGCGACGACAACCTTTTGCTGGTTGCCGCCGGAAAGGCTGACGACCGGCTGTTCGGGGCCGGTTGCCTTGATAGAGAAATCCCGCACCGCGCGATTGACAATCTCCGCCCGGCGCGAAGGGTTCACGTGCCCGGCACGCGTCCACGGCAGCGCGAGGTTGAACCCCAGCGAATCGGTCATCACGAGTCCCTTGCGCTTCCGATCTTCCGGCACGAGCACGATGCCGGCGTCGAGCGCATCGCTTGGTTGGCGAATTGTCACTGCGCGACCATCCACCAGAATCTCACCGTCTGCCGGCAGAATACCAAAGAGCGTCTGCGCCAGTTCGGTGCGCCCCGCGCCGACCAGTCCGGCGAAGCCGAGGACTTCGCCGTAACGCAACTCGAAGCTCACGTCGTTGACCTGGGCGTTGCGCAGGTGGCGCACGGTGAGTGCGACCGCGCCGGGCATCCATGGCGGACGGGGGTAATGTTCGCGCAGTTCGCGGCCCACCATCCAACGGATGAGTTCGGTCTGGCTGAGTTCGGCGGCGGTCTGCGTGCCGACTGAGTGGCCGTCGCGCAACACGGTGATCCGGTCGGCCAGCCGTTGGATTTCTTCGAGCCGGTGCGAGATGTAGATGATGCCGACGCCTTGCGCGCGGAGTTGGCGGAGGATCACGAACAGACGTTCGGTTTCCGCTTCCGACAGCGACGCCGTTGGCTCGTCAAGCACCAGCACGCGCGCCTTGACCGAGAGCGCCCGCGCAATCTCCACCAACTGTTGCCGCGCGACGCTCAGTTCACTGACGCGCATCCGTACGTCGCCGATTTCCGGCAGGCCAAGTTCGTCGCGGAGTTGTTCCGCCTCGCGGAACATCCGCCGGCGGTCGAGCAGGCCGCAGCGTTGCGGCTCGCGTCCGAGAAAAACGTTTTCGGCGACGGACAGGTTGGGCGCGAGCGACAACTCTTGGTGGATGAGACGGATGCCGAGCCGGTCGGCGGCGGCGACATCGTGAATCTCGATGCGCTGGTCGTTGTGGAGAATCTCGCCGGCGTCGGGCCGGTGGATGCCGCCGAGGATTTTGATGAGCGTGGATTTGCCGGCGCCGTTCTCCCCGAGCAGGGCGTGAATTTCACCGGCGCGCAACTCGAAGTCCACGCGGTCGAGCGCCACGATGCCGCCGAAGCGTTTCGTCACAGCGTTGAGTCGCAACAGCATCGCTAGGGGCCTTTGAGGAACTCCGCCGCGTTCTCGCGGGTGATGAGTTTCACCGGGACTTTGATGTCCTTCTCGACAGGTTTGCCGGCGAGATGGTCGTAGGCTTTCTCGGCGGCGACTTTGCCGATTTGTCTTGGGAACTGCGCGGAAGAACTGTGCAGCTTGCCGGCGAGGATGGTGCGGAGGGCTTCCTGCGAACCGTCCACGGTGACGACCGTGACTTGGCCGGCTCGTCCGGCGGACTCGATGGCCGAGATGCAGCCGAGCGCGCTGGGGTCGTTGATCGGGAAGACTGCGTTGATGTCGGGGAAGCGACCGAGCAGATCGCGCATGACGGGACGCGCGCCCTCGGTGGTGCCTTTGGCTTCCTGCACGTCGAGCAATTTCAGGCCCGGATGCTTTGCCATCTCTGCTTTGAACCCATCCACGCGGTCAATACAGGCTTTGTTCACGCTCAGGTGCAAGATGACGACCTTGGCGTCGGGCTTGATCTTCGCCAATGCCTCGCAGGCGAGCCGCCCAGCTTCGACGTTGTCGCTGGCGACTTGGCAAAGCACGAGGTCACGATCGTTCACGGGCGCATCCACGACGATGACGGGAACGTTCTGGCGTTTGGCCTCGATGAGCGTGCCCTTGACGCCTTCCCAGTTGACCGGGTTGAGGAACACGGCAGCAGGTTGTTGTTGGAGCACGTCGGCGACGTCGCCTTTTTGTTTGAGGCTGTTGAATTGCGCATCGAGGGTTACAAGCCGGTCGCCGTGCGACTCGACGACCTGTTTGATGCCGTCGTTGAGTTCGACGAAGAACGGGTTGTTCATCGTCTGGAACGAGGCCGCGAACAAGCGGCCTTTGGATTCGACGGACTGTTTTCCGCAACCGACCAGCAGAGCACCACAAATGCCGAGAAACAGAAGAGATAGCCTGTTCATGATGCCTGCGTTTACCAAAGCCGGGCGTCAAACACAACTCGACAAGCTTCCCCTATTTGGGGGATGTTACTCGGTGGACTGGTCTGCTATAAAGCCGCCGTGGCTGCGTTAGGATTTCATCTTGTTTGCGCGGTTGCCGTGGCACTCTTGGCCGGCGGCGCTGTTGCCGCGCCCCCGCTCACGACCGCCGCGCAAGTCCGCGCGCTTTCCAGCGAACAAACCCAACGCCACCCGTCCGTGGCGTTGCGCGGTGTCGTGACGTACAGCCGCCACGCCGAGACGAGCGATTTCACCGTGCAAGACGCCACCGGCGGCGTCTGGTTGCCGGCGAGACCGTTGCCGGCCGGGTTTCGAGTCGGCATGGAAGTGGAAGTCACCGGCCACGCCGAGCCGGGCGTGTTTGGTCCGGTTGTCCGTGCTGACACGGTGCGCGTACTCGGTTCCGGAACATTACCGGAACCTTTGGCAGTGAGTTACGAGGAACTGCTCGCCGTCCGGCTCAACAGCCAGCGCGTGGAATTGACCGGCGTCGTCCGCAGCCAGCGCATCAACCCGGAGTTCGGCCTCGGTTGGCTGGCGCTCGAATTGGCCAGCGGCGGCGGACGGGTCACAATCAACGTGACCCACGAGATCGTCGGTCACCCGGAATTGGTGGGCGCGCGGGTGCGAGTGCGCGGCGTCTGCCTCCACAGCCCCGACCCGCGCGCGCAACAGGTGTTTCTGCCGACCTTGAACGTCCACGAACTCACCGACATAGCCGTGCTCAGCCCCGGCGTGGCGCGGCCGTTCGATCTGCCGCTGGTGCCCATGGATCAACTCCTGCGCGCCGCCAGCGGCACCGAGCCGGGCCGGCTCGTTCGCGTGCGCGGCATTGTCACGCTGGTGCCGCCCGACGGACCGGTCGCGTTGCAGGACGTCACGCGCGGCCTGCGCGTCTGGTTGCGTGAGTCGCCGCATCCACACCCCGGCGAGATGGTGGACGTGGTAGGCTTCACGGAACCGGGCGGTTATTCGCCGGTGCTCCGCGACGCTGCGTGGCAACTTGTTGACAAGGCGCGGGTGCCCGCGTCCCTGGCTGTCGATCCGCTCCAAGCCACCGCGCACGATGGCCGGTTGTTGACTGTGCGAGGCACGCTTAGCGCCGCGTTGCGCGGGGAAAATCGCTGGACGATCACGCTGGAGAACAAGTCAGTCCGGTTTCTCGCGCGCATCCCCGGCACGGATAAACTGCCGTGGCGCATCGGCAGCGAACTAACCGTCACCGGCGTCTGTGAAGTCGAGGTGGGAAGCTGGGAATCCTTCGTTACCCACCGGCGTCCCCAAGGCTTCGTCCTGCTGGCGCGGGATTTCGCCGACGTGACGTTGTTGCGCGCCCCGCCGTGGTGGTCGCCGTTGCGGCTCATCACCGCCGTGATCACGTCGCTGGTCATCGCCCTCGCGGCGCTGTGGGTGCGGACGTGGCGGCGGTTACACGAGGAACGCCGCGCGCGGGAGGAAGCGCGCGCGCAGTTCGCCGCCGTGTTCGCCGAACGCAACCGAATGGCGGGTGAAATTCACGACACGCTTGCGCAAGGTTTCGCCGGCATCAGCGTCCAACTCGAAGCGCTCAGCGACCGGCTGGGTGCCGTGCCGGACGACGCGCGTCGTCACCTCGATCTGGCCCGTCAACTCGTGCGCCAAAGCCTCGCCGAAGCCCGCCGCACCGTTTGGGCGTTGCACGCGCAAGTGCTCGAAGACGGCACGCTCGGCGACGCGCTCGCACAAATCGGCCGTCAACTCACGGATGGCGGCACCGTCGCATTCGCGTTTCACACCACCGGCACACCGCGCCCGTTGCCAGACAAGGTCGCCAACGATCTGCTGCGCATCGGGCAGGAAGCGTTGACCAACGCCGTTCGCCACGCCAGCGCCCGTCAGATCACGCTCGCCCTCGACTTCGAGCCGCGCGCCGTCCGCCTGGCCGTGAGCGACGACGGCTGCGGTCTGACCGCTGCATTCCCGGAGCCGGGCAACGGCGGATTCGGCTTGCGCGGCATGCGCGCCCGCGCCAACGCCATCCACGCCGACTTGCGCATCCAGAGCGCCCCTGGCGCCGGCACGACCATTACTCTCACGGTGCTCAATGTCTGAGCGCATTAGAATCGCCATCGTGGACGATCATCCCGCCTTGCGGATTGGTCTCGGCGCGATTCTCAACGCGCAACCCGATCTGCGCGTCATTGGCGAAGCCGGTGATGTGGCCGAAGCGCTGGCCGCGTGCGAACGCCACCAGCCCGACGTGGTGTTGATGGACCTGCGCCTGCCCGGCGGCGGTGGCGCGCAAGCGACGCTCGCCATTCGCGAACGTTGGCCCGCCATGCGCGTCCTAATCGTCACGACCTATGATGGCGACGAGGACATTCACCGTGCATTGCAAGCCGGCGCGAGCGGTTACGTCCTCAAGGATCTGACCAGCACCGAACTGGTCGCCGCGGTGCGCGCCGTGCACCGGGGCGAACAAGTGTTACCGCCCGCCGTCGCTGCCCGGCAACGCGAACGTGTCCGGCGCAAAGACCTTTCGCCGCGCGAACTCGAAGTGTTGCAACATCTGGTGAACGGTCTGAGCAACAAAGAAATCGCCCGCGCGTTGTCCATCGGCGACGAAAGCGTCAAGACTCATCTCTCCGGCATCTTTCTCAAACTCGGCGTGACGGATCGCACCCAAGCTGCCATCGAAGCCATCCGCCAAGGCATCGTTCACTTGAACCATCCGTGACTGGTACAAGAAGGCAGACTGGCGCGTCATTTCAGATGCTCCTCAAACAGACGATAGGCTTTCTCGCGCATTGCGTCGGGGAAATCGTGGTCACAGTCCGGATGCTCGACCAGCAGGTGCTGCGGTTTGCTGTAAAGTTTATAGATTTGCATCGCTGCGGCGGCGACGCGGTCCACGCTGTCCCACTTGAAGTTGCTGTCTTTGAGCGGCGCGTTGATGAAACAAACGCGCGGGGCGAGTGCGCCGATCATCTCGTGGAAGTCGAACGGAATCTCATCGAGCCGGCCTGCGTAGTTGGCCAGCTTCGGCATGTAGCGCGTCTGACACCAGCCTTTCTCCGGCAGCCAGCGTTTCGGGTCGCCGCCGTAGTAGTCGCAATACGAGTCCAGTCCGCAACTGGAGACGATTACCTTGATGCGTTGGTCGAACACCGCCGTATAGACCGCGTTGTGACCGCCGAGTGAGTGGCCGATGGCGCCGAAACCGTCGCGTTTCACGAAGGACAACGACTCCAGCAGGTCGAGGCCGCGGATGTTGTCCCAGATGGCCTTCATCGTGCCACTTTGCCAACCGAGCGCCTTGATGTCGGGCTGGTACTTCGCGAGCAACGGATAGGACGGCGCGAGCGTCACGAAACCGCGCTCAGCGAGTTCCTGCGCGTATTGGCGATGCGGTTTGCCGCCGAGACCGACGACAACCTTGTGGCCAATGGTGTTCTCGGTCGGATGCAAGCAGAGAACCGCTGGTGCTGGGGTGCGGAGCGCAGCGTGCGGGATTAACAGATACGCTGGCACGCGACTGCCGGGTTCGGACGAGTAGGTGATGAGCCGTCGGACGTAGGAGCCGCAGTCGGTTTCCTCTTCCACCTTCATATCGAGGGCACAACGTTTCGCTTTGCCCGGCAGTGGTCCCATGATTTCTTCCATCGCCACCAAGATCGTCGCGCGACGCTTCTGCCAGTCGGTAACGTTTTTCACCGGCACAATCGCGCCGCGCGCATTCCGATATGTCATCAGATTGTTCCGGTCCAAGCGTGGCGACAGGCTGGCGGCGATAAGAAGAATCAGTAGTGGCTTCATACGTTACCGCTTGTTCGGCGCGGGTCTCCTGACCGCGCCGAGGCGTTTGACCGCGAGGTCTCCTTCTCCATCGCGTATCGAAAGACCTGCGGTCGGGAAATGTGCGCGGTCAGGAGACCTGCGCACAACCGGCGTTGAACGATCAGTAGGAGTTTCATGTGCTATTTGGTCAGTCGTCGGTTCAATTCGAGGACTTTGCCGACGATACGTTCCTCGATGTCGGGCTTGTAATCAGGCGCTTCGTAGCCGCCTTCCTTCAATACGCGCAAACTGGGGATGTAACCGCCATACTCATTCGAGTAACCCGCGACCCAGACGACCGCCTTGCCGCCGAGTTCGCGTTTCAATCGCAGCGAGTAATCCACCACGACTTCCGCGCCGAGCGTCACCAGTATCAAGTCATCGCCGAAATGGACGACCTGCACGGGATATTGGCGGCCCGGCACCGGTTTCTTCGGGTCTTTTTGTTCGCGCTCCAGTGTGATGTATTCGAACGCACCGCGAAGCGGGCCGCGCACCGGTCGCACATGCGACGCCATCGCCGCCTCGACCGAGTAGGCGAGTGTCTTCCCGTGGTGTTGCGCAAATTCCAGCGGCTTGACGTAGGGAATCATGTAATGGCGCGGGTAGGGGTTTTGGTCAGCGCCGCAACCCATCATGAACATTGCCGTCAATCCCGGCCGCCCTGCCTGTAATGTTTCCTGCGCGAAGCCGGCGTAGTCGCCGTTGAATTCATAGCGATGGACTTTGCCAGTCATGGACACGGAACTGAGCGTGGTGTTGTGGCAGGCGTAGCCGAAGAGCACGGCACAGAGATTGGTGCCGGGACTTTGCACCATCAAGACGGGCACATTTTGGTCCACGGGACCGTCAGGGTTGGGCGCTTTCTTGGCGTTGGGATCGGTTGGTGAAAGCGAGTAGTTGCGCCGGCGGTTCATGGAGAATCCGCATCGGGCGTGCGCATAAAGCAACTGCGCCGGCGCGAGCTTTGACAACGCCTCGCCGATGAGGTGCGGCAACCGTTCCTCCAGAAAGGCGTGATACTTCGGGGCTTCCGGCTTGCTGCCGCGATACTCCGGTCCGCAATGCGTGTGCGAAGCGTTCATCACCAGAAACTGCGGCGGCACTTTGTAGCGTTCCATGACTTGCTTCTCGACCGATTGACGCAACGTCGGGACCACGCCGATCAGGTCCAGTGTTACGATGACCAACCGCGTCCCTTTCTCGTCCTCCAGCGCGAGCGCCTTGGCGAACAGGTTCTGCGCGGTGCCGTGTGACGGTGACTTGCGGGCCGCGTAGCCCGACATCCACATGTTCGTCTGCGGCGTGATGACGGTGGAAGCCACGCCGGCTTTCCAGTAGCAATTGGTGTCGAGGGTCGCGGCGAAACCGAGGCTCGTCGCAAGGACAAACAGTAGAGTGAATTTTGCAGTATTCATGTTATTGCAAACGTACCAGTTTTCCACCGCCCGGGGGAAGACGCAATTCTACCTGCGCGGCGTTGGCGGGCGACCACGTCGAAGTAACGGGCTCAAACACCTCCAGTCGCCCCGGTCCAGCGATGAATCGGGTGACGGGTTTTCGGAACTCGTCCTCCCTGGGTTGGGCGCGACCGCTGTACGTGCGGTAGTCGAGGTTGACCACCAGCGCATGGGTGGGCGAGTTGTCTTTGCCGAAATAGCCGATCACAAACCCTTCCACTCGCGAATGGTGCGATCCTCCCTCAGCAAACAATGCCGCCTCTTCTGCGTCCGTCAACTTCGCCGGCCGGGGCGGGAAATCCTTGGCCGGCACGGGAGGATCGAGGCGGAACGGTGAATCCTTTGCCAGCGGCGTTGCGCCTTCCGGAATCATGCCGGCATGACGAACAGCCAGAGACCGGAGCGGCTGCAACTGCTTGGCGATGGCGACGAATTCCTTGTTCCATTCGCGCGCCGCGTAATACAACGCGGTCGGCGATCCGTCGGCGAGGTTCATCATCGCGCCGTCGTGCCCCCGATAGCCATACACGTAGTGGGAGATGCCTTGGGCGCCGTAGGCCAATGAGGTGTAGGTCAGCCAGCGGAGTTCCTCGCCGGTGGGAATGCGCATGTTCTTGGTCCAACTGCACGCCTGCACGATGTTCATAAATGGCAGGCCGGCTTCGAGCGCCGCTTCCCGCACCAAGGCCAGGTTCAGAAAATATTTGAGGCCGTCACCTCTCACGCCGAAATGATAGTGGTCGTAGCTGAGCAATTCCGGGCGAACAGTCTTGATGAACTCACGCACGTATTCACGGTAAGCGGGGATTTGATCTCCGGTGATTCCCAGTTGCTTGTTGGAGGCGGTCAACGGGTAGAGGTTCACATAGACGAGATGCGACGAATCTTTCTCCTTCAGGTAGGCGCGCATTCGGGCGAGGTCCGAAAACAAGGAGGAGTTCGGCTCGTCCTTGAGGCTGTACGCGTACATGGCCGGATGCGTTCGCAGAGCGTCCACGATTGTGTCCAATTGCGATTTCTTCTCCGGATCGTCCAGGTTCCACAGGCCCAAGCCGACAATTCCACGCAAGCCGTGCCGCTGGAGGATGTCGAGTTGAGTGCGATAATGAGCGGCCAAGTCGCCATCCGCGGGCAAGCCTTGCTTGGTGACCCACACGAGATTCCAGTTGCCATCGGCCATTTGTTTGGCGGCGACGTCGGTCATCGGCATCGGGCCCGCCCAATACGTCACGATCGGTTTGCCCATTTGCCAACGCGCTTCAACCGCTTCCGTGGCAAGCGCTGGCAAAAGAGCGATGAAGATCAGGATGTATTTCAAGGTCTCTCCTTCTTGCCGATCAGCGTACTGCTCTGTTCCAACAAGGGTGACATGATGCTGACGAATCGTCGGGCGCGGCGGCACGATTCGGCGGCGTCCCAGTCGTGCGGGTTCCAGACGTAATCGGCAGCGGTCGCAAAATACGCGAGCGCTTCCGGTGAGAACTTCTCCGAGTGCAGTGTGACGTAGCCCGCGTCCATCCCCGCGTTGAAGTGGACTCCCTCGAAAAGCTGGTTCAAGTTCTTCGGCAACAGTTCGCCCTGAAACGCGTGCGCACCTCCTGCTTCCGCAACAGCGCGTCCAAACTCATGCTTCACGCCGAGCGCCACGCGGTTCACCCAAAGCAACGGGCGGCGTCCCGCGGCCTTTGTCCATGCTTCGACAGTTTCCACAGTCAACGGCTTTGTGATGAGCGTGGCGTAGCCGGTCCACAACGGCCAGACGCGCGCGGGAACCTTTGACAGAATGCGAGTCATCTCCGCGCTGGCAGGACCGCGATATTCGGACGCTCCCTTGTTCGGCGGACAGTAGAAGATGTAGGCGGCGGGGTCCTTCTTCCAAACAGCTTCGCACGCCAGATTAATCACGTCCTCAATCGGTGTCTCCGCGCTCCCCGGCCAGTCGTTATAGTCCACCTCGATTCCGTGCGCGCCTTGTGCGAGGAAACCTTCAAGCAACTTGGCGTAAGCAGCTTTGTGTTCGGGCAACCGGAAATCATAGGCACCAGCACCGGGCTTGCCACGGAACGGACAGAAATAGACGACCGTCTCGCAAACTCCGCTGCGGCGCGCCCAGCCGCACACGGTTTTCACATTGGCTGTGAAATTCTCGTCGAGTTCGAGGGATTTTTTGCCGTGAAATTGCAGCCCGATTTGGCTCATCTTGTAGAGCGGCATCCAAGCGCTGAAACGGTTGACGCGAGCCGGATCGTTGTCCGTCGCACTGGTTTTGCTCAGGCGCAACGCAATCTCCGGCCAATCGAGGACTTCACCGGCTGGCACGCGCACATTTCCCTTCGAGTCCGCCTCCATCAGTTGGACGAGTGAGACGATGCCGTAATAAAGTCCCAAGTCGCCGGAGGCTTTGATCTTCACATGGCTGGTCACTGTCAGTTGATATGCCTGCGCCAATCGTTTCGGTTCCAACGCTTCCTTGGCGATCAATTGCGCCATCTCTTTCGCTGGGCACTTCTCGAAAACGATGGTTGGCTTTTTGCTTTTGCCGATGGAGCATCCCAGCGCCTTGGCGCGGGCCTCCAGCAATCGCAGACCTTCCGCGGGCGGATTGCCTGAGACACTGATTGTGGTGAGCGTCAGGGTGTCGCCGGTGAGTTTCTCGATCCGTGGACGTGGGATGATCTGGCTGGCAGTCGTTTCACACGCACCGAACATCAGCAGTCCGGCGCTCAACACGCAAAGGAGAGATTGTCGTTGCATGGTTCCTTTCTGAATCACTTTACCTGTGTGAGACGGAGAAATGCCTGCGCATAGCGTTTCCCGAATTCACGATAAGAGGCGGTATCGAAATGCACCTTGTCGCCTTTATGTCGAAGCCCTTCAGAACTGACAAAGGCCGTGTGCGGGATCCTGCTGGGAAGATTCCGGTGCGCTTGATCCACCTGCTTACGAGCATTGTCCCACGGTTGGTCGGAAAACTGGCCCAACTGTCCAACGAGGAACGGAACCTTTGGCGCATCGAGTTCCTTACGCAGGCGGGAGATGAGATCGTGCAGTTTTGGTTCGTAGGTTGTAGCGAGTGTGTCCTTCGAATCTGATTCGCCTTGGTGCCAGAGAATGCCCTTCAACACGCCCGATTTCATTGCCAGCTTGGCGCGACGGATGGCATCATCCCATGGATGGCTTTTGGTTGCCGGATAGAATTCGCCGGGTCGCCAGCTATCAATCGGCGAACCGCCCACCGCGCACGGGATGAGGCCGACGACAATGTCGGGATTGGCCGCAGCGATCTCAATGGCAAATGTTTTGCCAAGACCCGTGCCTGCGCCGGGTTTGTCAAAGTGCAACGGATCAACGGCCGTCATCCATTCACCGGACTTGTTGAGCATGAGGACTCTCGGATGGGGTGCGTTGTCTTGCTCCTCAATCGCCCCGCGACCGGCCATGTTTGACTGCCCGATGAGCAAGAAAAGGTGAAACTTCTCCTGCGGTGGCAGTTTGGTCGGGGCAGCCGAAAACACCGGTTCCGCCAGCAACAGGGCGACTAGGGTGATGGCAATCTGTTTCATCCGTATTTTGATAGTCCTTTCCTCTGCCGCTTCAATTCCGCATTCCGATCAATGTACTGCTCTGTTCCAACAAGGGCGACATGACTTCTACGAACCGCCGGGCGCGACGGTACGAGTCAATGGCCTTCCAATCACGAGGATTCCAGACGAAGTCCACGGCAGTCGCGAAGAACGCGAGCGCATCCGGCGCAAACTCGTCCGGCAGCTTCATGTATCCCTTGCTCATTCCTGCGTTGAAATGAATTCCCGCAAAAAGCCGGTTCAGATCCCTCGGTAAATCCTCGCCCCGAAATACACGCGCACCAGGAATCTCATCCAGTGAACGACCCAGTTCCAGCGGCACACCCTTCGCCACACGGTTCAACCAAAGGAATGGACGACGGCCCGTGACCTTCGTCCACGCTTCCACCTCTGCCGTCGCCAACGGCACGGGGGATTGCTTCCAGCCGATCCAACCACCGGGACTGCCCACCCACAATGGCCAGACGCGGTCGGAAATTTTGGACAAAATTCGCGCCAACTCCGGTGTGGCAGGTCCGTGGTAGGTGACGGGTCCGTGGTTCGGTGCACACCAGAAGACATGGATCGAGGGGTCTTTCTGCCACACGGCATTGCAGGCCAGATTGATTACATCCTCGATAGGTATCTCCGTAGTATCCCCCCAGTCGTTATAATCCACCTCGATGCCGTGCGCGCCTTGTGCCAAGAAGTCTTGCAACAATTTGACGTAAGCAGCTTTGTGTTCGGGGAGCTTGAAATCGTATGCTCCGATATTCTTCGGTTTGCTGCGAAACGGGCAGAAATAAACAATCGCCTCGCAAATTCCTGTCTGACGGGCCCAGCCACAAATCGTTTTGATACTCGTGGTGAAATTCTCATCAAGCTCAAGAGATCTCTTTCCGTGAAATTGCAGGCCAACCTGATTGACTTTGTAGAGCGGCATCCAAGCGGTGAAACGGTTGACGCGAGCCGGATCGTTGTCTGTCGCGCTGGTTTTGCTCAGCCGCAGCGCAATCTCCGGCCAATCGAGGATTTCACCGGCGGGGACGCGCACGTTTCCTTTTGAGTCCGCCTCCAGCAGTTGAACCAGTGAAACAATGCCATAGTAAAGCCCCAGATCGCCGGAGGCTTTGATCTTCACATGGCTGGTCACTGTCAGGCGATACGCCTGTGCCAGTCGTTTCGGATCCAGCGTTTCTGTGACGATCAATTTCGCCATCTCTTTCGGCGGACACTTCTCGAAAACGATGGTTGGCCTTTTGCTTTTGCCGATGGAGCATCCCAGCGCCTTGGTGCGAGCCTCCAGCAATCGCAGACCTTCCGCAGGCGGATTGCCCGAGACACTGATTGCGGCAAGCGTTACGGAGTCGCCGGTGAGTTTCTCGATGCGCGGACGTGGGATAATCTGGCTCGATGTCTGTCCGTGGGACAGGGTTGCAAGCAAGGTGAACAGCAATAACGATCGCTTCATTGCATGATTCCTCTCGGTATGCGCACCAACATGATCTTGTACACCTCGCCGCGCGTCTCGCCAGCCGTGGCGGTTTCGCGGAGTTCCTTGAAGTAGTTGTGTTTCTCGCCAATCACTTCCACGGAACCGACCGTGTAAATATCGCCGCTCGGATGGAGCAGAATGGACTCGACAAACGTCACACGACGGTCGTCCTGACAGGAGATGGGGCCGTGATCTTTGTACTCGCCGGTGTCCAGGTTGTACGTGACCAGTCGCGCCACCGTGCTGTACGTGGTTCTACCCTTCAACTCGATGGGCCGGCCGTGGACGATTTGATAGATAGTGTGTTTCGGTCCCATCGCCATTCCGAGTTGGGATAGCGGAACTTTTGTCTTTGAGAGGTAAGTGTGCCCGGTGTCGCGATACGCCTGCGCGGAGAATCTCGTGAGCGGCTTGATCTTCATCTTGTCGGGATCAAACCTGAACAAACTCTGTGTCCCCATGTGTGTTCCGTAAAAACAGTTGTCCTTGTCGTCCCACAGAACGGCGCGCCAGTTGTTGTTGAGCCGGCCCAGATCATCCACCGTGCCGCTTAAGCCTTGAAGGACGTTGACGTGCGGCACGATGACCGGATTGTCTTGCTTGTCCAAGCGCCAGATTGAGCCGTCCAGACAGGAACCATAAACGTGACCCTGCGGGTCCATCGCGAGAAGGCGCGTGATGTTCATGCTATTGAAGCTGCGCGTGAAGTCGGCGGATTCGGCGTGCGGATTCGACAACTCAGTGAGTTTGCCGGCCTTGATGTCGTACTTGAACAACCGGCTACTGGGGTAGGTCAGGCCGTAGAGGATCAAGCGTTTGGCGTCGAGGCTCGTGGCGATCATTCCTTCGCCTTCCGGGCCGCGCACCATGTCCACCAGTTTGTCCGTCTTCAGGTCGTAGTACATGAGATGGAACCCCGGAAACCGGCCCCGGCCCTGACGGTCGTCCTTGTAGTAACCGATGTGCGTGGAGAAATAGAGTTTCCCGCCGGCCTCCATCAATCCGGAGTGAATCTTGCCCTGTGGAACGGTCTTGGTCGTGTCCTCGTTTTTCAGCGCCTCATTGATCTCGCGCGAGAAGACCATCTTCTGTTGTTTGGGATCGAAGCAGCAGAAGTGGACGTTCTTGTCTATCCGGTGTCCCGACAGGCTGAAGTAAATCCGTCCGTCACTGGCCAGAGTGATCGAGTGATAACTGCAATCCGCCCCGTCAAACCCGGCATCAATGGCGATGGCCCGCAGTGGTGTGTCATTCGCCGGGCAGCAAGCGACTACTACCAGCGTCACGAACATTGTACAGAGGATTCTTGTTATCAGGCTCATTAGGTGTTTCCTTCTTTGTGAGTCACATTTTTGGCTGCATTCATTCTTGGTGCGGGTACCACAGAACGCCAGTGCGTGCCCAATCGCACGTCGCCAAACCAATAACGGCCAGTTCCGAAATAGGTGGACAAACCCAGAGTGTCTAATCTCGCATCGCTCCGGAAGCCTCGCACACTGACATGCCAGGTGGCCGGCTCGATGAACCCTGGGGTTTCATCTTCGCCGTAGATGCGAAAGTGCATTTCATCCCCGCCATTTTGTTGTGCGATGATCTTGGCCACCCACAACTGACTTTCATTCACTGGCACGGTGGACGGACTGGTATAGACCTCGTTCGGGCGCCTTTGGATTTGCGGGTGCAGATGCGATGGCAGATTCAGAAGGAGATGCTCGCCCATTAGATCGGCAGATGCTCGTAGCATCATGCGCACCTGCGACCCGGCAACAATTTGTCCGGGCACAGCCTCCCACCGCACCACACCGCTCATGTAGTAAATGCCGTTACGATCCATGCGAATCGGACGAGCAAACCGTCGTAGAACCGTTTGAAAACCGTCAAATGCTTCGAGAATATGAGCGGATTCGCCCGATGGTGGCACCGGCATTTTGAATGGACTCACCACAATGCTCAAATCACCGGCAAGATTTTTGGAAACCTTGCACCAAGGAGCCCTTTGCCACGGCCCCGCCCAGCCCGTGCCGCCATTGCCCTGCAAGGGAGGAAGTTTCCCCGCCGGATAAGCAAACGGCTCGTGCGCAATCAGCGACCCCGCATGCGGCTCGAATTTCGCCTGCTGGAGTAGTTGCTCGAAGCGCGTTGCGTTCAATGCCACGTTTCGCGGCGTGTGGGTCTCTGGGTGATCATAGCGCACGGCCTGGCCGGCGGACAGCAGTTCACCTGCCGGTTCGTCATCGCAGCGCCCATGCAGACTCGGCTTGCGATAGGCAATTTGCCCCTCCAGCACATGCACCTCCGTCGCTCCCGAAGGCTCCACTTTCGCCGCGAATTCAGTTCCCAAATCCAAGACGTCACTCGCCGGCGTCTGCAAGATGAAGCCCGCGGACTCATTCGCAGCGCACACCACCGCCGCGCCACGCTGCAACAGTGCGCTGCAGCGCGACCGTAACTCCGCTTCGGCTTCTCCGTTGATCACGACCGTCGCGCCGCTATCGAACCGCAATACCGCCATCCCGCGCCGCAGACGGAGCGATCCAGCCGCAAGCCGCTGTCCCTCGCGCAGACCCACGGGTGCCTGCCATTCGCAGGCATCCGCGAAGACAAGCGTCGCAATGTACCCGTCGTGCGATGAGCGCGCTTTCCCCATCATCCAGATTGCCGCCACCATCAGCATTGACGCTGACGCCAGTACCAACCACGGGAGGCGGCGCAACCACAAGATCCGATCTGTGATTGTTCTGAGGGATACAGCCGTCGCATTGAACGCCTGCATGGTTGCCGGATTGGCCGCAGCCAAGTCCTGTAGTTTCGCATCAACGGTGGAAAGCGCGCGCAGCAACCGGCGTGCTTCTGGATTGTCGCGCAACACCGCCTGTAAGCGAACGTAGTGCGCTTCGTCAATGGTGCCGTTGAGATAACGGTGAATGAGATCGAGTTCGGTCTGAGTCATGAGATTCACGCCCCCTGCGCCAAGGTGCGCTCGACGCACCGCAACAGTTCGTGGCGGATACGGGACAGCAGTTGGTAGAGCGATCCTTCCGTGCGATTCATCTGAGCCGCGAGGTCTTTGATCGAGGTTCCCGGCGCGTAGGCGGCGAGCACCAGATCGCGACGCTCGCGTGGCAGTTTGGCGACACAATGATCAAGCGCGTCAAGCTGTGCGTGACGCAATGGGATTTCCTCAATCCCCTCATCCGCAAGTTTCTCAATGATATCCTCATCGAGAATCAGACGGTTGCGCGCGTGACGCCGGCGGAACATCAGAATCTCGTAACGGGCGATTACACAGGTCCACCGGGCAAACATCGACGGATCTGTAAGTGTAGAGAACTTCCGCCAAGCCGCGACGCTGACCTCTTGCATCACCTCATCCACATCCGCTGCGCATGGCAGGCAGGCGCGCACAAATGCCCGCAGTTCAGCCTCATGACGCATGAACAGCCGCAGGAAGTCCTCGTGCGGAGCGTGCGGGGCGGTCGTGTTGTTGACAGGTTCCACAAATGTCCTCATCCTATCACTGCCGACAACCCGCAAACTTAACGAACTTTTGCAGGTTTTTTGCGATCAAGGCGGCACTCACAGAAAACTTCAAGTTCGACGTAAGGTCAAACAACTGAGTGAATCTTGTAGCATTCACGGGCAGAGAATAGCCGATAGCCAATCGTCAATCGCTAATTAGCTATTGTTCGTCTCCTTCCACGGTTTCGCCGCGCGCCGCTCGCGCTTCCGCGGTGTTGTAGAGCGGATGATTCGGTTTCAAACCGGCAAGAAACTTCTCCCGGAATCCGCGCGCCTTCTGTTGCGTCTCCCGCGACGCCTTGACCGGTGCCGTCAAATGCCGCTTACCCTGCACCGGCGACGCCTCGATGGACTCCGTCCACGCGGTCAATTGCCGGGCGCACGACTCCGCCGAAGCGCGAATGGCCAGCAACGACGGGCGGATGGGCGCGTAGCTGCGGCGCCCCGCTACCACGGCAATCATCGAGCGCACTTCGCCCGCCGAGCCGCGCGCGATGGCCAGAAACGACAGCAACTCGCCCGTTGTCACCCGCTCGAATCCTTCGGCGATGTTGTTGGAGACCGACAACGCCGCGCGGTCGAGCTGGTTGCGGTATCCCGGCGACAACGGCGGCTTTGGCGACTCCAGCAGATCGAGCACGAGATTGTAGAGCCGAGCCGCCTCCTGCCACACCGGCAACTCTTCAAATTTCTGGTACTTGGCCATATCGTCTTTCCTCGGCTATTTGCTATTGGCTATCGGCTATCTTCCTCGCCCTTATACCGCAAGCAGACGGAACACGACATTACATCAGCCACTTCTTGCGTTGCGGGAGATGAATCCAGCGGTCGGCTTCGGGACAGCCTTTGGCTTTCATGTTCGCGCTGTCCCACTCGATTGTCTTGCCCACGCGCAACGCGACGATGCCGGTCATGCCGAACTCGGCGGCTTGGGCGGCGATGTCGAAACTCTGGAACGTCTTGGCACCGCCTTTGCAGGCGTCGAGAAATTCCTTCATGTGGTTTTGGTCGGGACAACGCGGATAGGTCACAGGAATAGACTTGGCCGCTTCGTGATCGAGCACGCCACGGCATTTCGGGTTGCTGTCGCTCTTGAGACGCATGACGCCGCCTTTGCCCCAAGCGTCGGAGCACAGGATGCCTTTTTCGCCGACGAAGAAGCAGCCGTTGGTCGGCACCTTGCCGTAGGTAGCCACGAGGTCACCGGTCAGGTTCGCAGGCGGCGCGGCGTCCTCGCCGTCGTGCCACCAGACGCTCACGGGATCGAATTTCTCGCGTGCGGCAAAGTCCCAGCGGAATTTCATTTTTGACGGATAGCTGTCCTTGGTCGGTTCGAAGGTAAATGGCGTGATGCGAATCGGCGGGCCGAGCTTGAGCGCGCGCAACGGCAGGTTGTGCGCGTGGGCACCCATGTCGGCAAGATGTCCGTCGCCGAAATCGAGCCAGCGGCCCCATTTCAGGCAGCCGCCGAGGTAGTATTCCTTGAACGGCAGAACCGGAGACGGTCCGCACCAGAAATCCCAATTCAACCCATCCGGAATCGGGTCGGCCACTTGCGCGACGGCTTCGCTGGGCGGGAAGCTGCGGTTGATCCAGCAATGCACCTCGCGAATCTGTCCGAGCAACCCGGCCTGCATGATCTCCATGCTGCGTCGGAACGTGTCGGTCGCGCCGCCTTGCGTGCCAATCTGCGTGACGAGTCTGCAGCCCGGCATCATCGTCGCGATCTCGCGCGCCTCGGCGACGCTGTGGGCGAGGGGTTTCTCGCAGAACACGTGCTTGCCGAGTTGAAGGCACACTTTGCTCATCGGCACCTGCCAACGCTGGCCGGGCGCGACAATCACGGCGTCAGCGGACTTCTCCGAGGTGAGCAGCTTGCGGTAGTCGTCATAGGCTTTGGTCTTCTCCAACGCTGAGGCGAGACTGGCGGCGCCTGTTTTCTTCTTTCCGGGGGCAGCGCCACCGGATTTCAGGAGGGCGATTTGCGACGTGCTCACATCGCAAATCGCGATGATGTTGTCGCCTTCCTGAATGACAGAGGGAAGGAGACCGCGAGTGCGGTTACCGCAGCCGATGACGGCGACGTTGAGCCGGTTGTTGGCGCCGAACACGCGCGACGGCACAATCTGCGGGAGAGAAAGCGCGCCGATACCGGCGATGCTGAGTTTGAGGAACGAACGACGAGAGAATTGGGTTCTATAGTTCATGCTGCTCCATTTGTTGGTTGATGATGATAGTTCATTTCTTTCCGAGGAAAAGCTCAAAGAAGGCGTAGAGCTTCGCGTTCGAGTCTGGGTTCGGTGAATGATCTTTCCGATTCGTCATTGCGACGCGGTCCTTTACGCCGAGCAATTTGTTGACCGCGATGGCGTGGTTGAGCGCCGTCCAACGTTCTGGCGGGTCTTCGTGTCCGCCACTGACCAGAAACGGCCGGGGACAAATCAGCGCGTGCAAGTCGGTGAGGTCACGCCCGTCTTTTATGAGTTGTGCGTAAGCGCCGGTGCGCGGGTTGTCCGCTGTGACCAGGCCGGGCTTACGCTTCGGCTGCGACGGATCAAGACCGAGATACCACGGTTCCCAATAATTGATGCTCCTGTTCGCTTCGTCCCAGACAATGCCGGGGTCGCTGGTGACGACACAGGTAAACTTGTCCCAGAGCCCGCCGGCGAACAGTGACCGTTTTCCGCCGTAGCTGTGCCCGACGACGCCGATGCGTTTCGCGTCCACTTCCGGCAGATTGGCGAGCGCGTGCCAGCAGTTGGCGGAGATGTAGGCGTGAAACGACAACGGCTGACATTTCGCTTTGCCGAGATCGGGATTGCGCGCGTCGCCGCCGGGCGTGCCGATGTTCAACGTCACGAATCCGCGACGGGCCAGTTCCAGGCCGAAATCGCGTTCTTTGTTTTTCAAGCCGACACTGGTTTCCGGTTCGTAATAGAGCACCAGCACCGCCGGGAACGGTCCTGTGCCGCTGGGCAGGAGCAGCCAGGCTTCCTCCATTTGTCCGGGCGCCAACTCGATGCGGATGCGCTGTTGCACAAAATTCTCACGCCGTTCTTCACTCAACACTTCGACTTTCGGCTTCTTCAACACCGACGGCCACGGCCCCATGACGCCGTGCCAGTACCGCAGAATCTCTTGTCGCCGTTTCGGCCAGTCGGCGGCCTTCGTCACGCGCGCGCCATTATCAAAAATGAGCGGCGAGCGATAGTTTCCCAATTTCCCCTCAAACTCCGACGGGGGTTGAAACGGTATAGGCAAGGTCGCGCCGGCCATGACGACGCCGAGAAGTGTGGAAAGATGAAAGATCATGATCGCCGGTTTCTGACGGCTGGCTGGCGCTGTTTGTTCATCGTTTGTGGAAGAGATCGCGAATGGCTTCGAGATAGTTCAGGCCGGTGACGGCATCCGGTTCAAGATAGCCGCCTTCACTCCATTCGTTCCACGCGTACACGGTGACAATGCGCTGTCCTTCGGGCAACGTCGCAGCACGAACCTTGGCTTCGAGGAGCGCGTCGCGGAACGCTTTGGGCGAGTTGCCGGTGAGCACGGGCGTGTCGGGATATCGTTTGCCCGTGTGCGGTTGATCGGGACGCAATCGCGGCGTGGGATCCCAACCCATCGTGACATTCGGAAAATGCGGCACGCCGCACTTCGCCCAGCGTTTGTCCCGCTGGGCAAAATAATCGCGGCACATCTTTGCGTAGTCGTGCGCGGGAAATCCCGTCAGGGGAATCGTGTGAATCCAGACGTAGCTCGTAAGGCTGTCGGCGCCGAGGTCGCGCGTCATCTGCATTCCGTTGGGCGTGTGCGAGGGTTGCCAGTCAATCACGTTGAGATGCAATTCGCCAAGGCCGGCGCGGCGTGTTTTTTCGCGCAGGGAATCGAGCGCGGCGCGGGCCGGTGCTGCGCCGCCCATGCCCTCGATGAACGTGCGCGGCTCGTAGAGGCTGAAGTAACAACCGCCGTTGACGCGCCAGTACGACGGCTCCTTGAAATAACGCGTCACCAGCAGATCGGCCATGCGGTCGAAGACTTCGCGGTTCACTGCGCCTTTGCGGAAAGGTTTTGTGCCGACATCGTGATTGGCCCACATCAACGCGAAAGGGAGGCGGGTCTTGTTGGTGGCGTTGAGATAACCGTCGTTGAGCGCGCGGTCGAGATAGGGGCCTTGCTCATGGTAATACCAACAGAAGATGAACGCGCTGAGTCCGTGGTCGGCAGCCGTGGCGATCTTCTTCGCCATGACATTCGGGTCGGCTTCATCTTCGATGCCCCACACAGGACGTTTCGGCTGTTGATGACCGGGGAAACGCGGCGTAGCGCGGGCGACATTTCCCCATTCACCGTAGTTCATTCCCGTCTGGCCGGGTTGGCGGTGCCAGTTCGGGAAGTAGTAGGCCGCCACACGCGGGCACTCCGATGCGTGCAAACCCATCGAAACGCTGAGGAGAGGAAAAAGCAGCGCGAATAGCTTCATTCGTTTCGCGCCCATGAATCAATCAATCACAAAAGCCGGTGGCCGTTTTGGTTGGGGCGTGCCGGGTGGGGGTGGGGGAACCGGCTTGGGAATGACTCGCTGGTAAATGCGGACGTTCGCCAGCGTCGCTGAATACTCCGGCGTGGAAACGATCTCCCAACCCGCCGGGATCTTGTAACCGTCAATGATGGTTCGCGCTCGCAGATAAACGGGAAAGCTGTCGGGGCTGACGATGAATCGGGCGTAATGGTTTCCCATGGCTGCGCGGCGCAGCAACGTCTGGAAGATGGAGTTTGGCTTGTTGATGTCGTCAATCGTTTCGCCGGCGTTCGGGTACGGCGCCATGACAAGCGTGGCCGAGGTGCGGTCCGGTGCGGTCCTGACGCTCAGCCGGAAAAGTTGGTTTCCGACGGGCGTTCGCTTGAAGTAGTCTTCCACCTTTGGGCCGTCGAACTCGATGATGGTTTCGCCTTTCTTGGGTTTGGGAAGCGACTTCGACGGGGTACCGCGGTGTTGGAGGACGCCCTTCATGGTGTTGATGGTGCGCCCTGCCGTTTGTTGGAGGCCGTCCAGGTCCATGAGTGTGACCCGGTTGCGATGGCAGAGGAACCAGATGGGCACGGCGTTGGTGGGCGCGAGTTTGGGGTCTGGGACGCTGATTTCCGTGCTGGGTCCGGCGATGGGGATTGGAGTGCGCTCCAGCAACGCCTTGAGGCGGGCGATCTCCTCGATTGTGGCGGCAAATTTTTGTTCGAGCTGTTGAATTTGTTTCTGGCGCTGATCAATCAACCGTCGGGCTTCGGTCGCGCTCATCTTGGGCGTGGCCGTTGGTTTGGTTGGCTTCTGTATTTCCTGCAACTTCTTTATTTCCAGCGTCAGGGCGTTGATTTGCCGGCGCAATTCTTCGAGGAGCGCCTGTCGTTGGAGCAACTGTGACTGGTTTCGGTCCACGTCTTCCTGTCGAATACCGAACACTTCCGGGTTGATGGCGCGGATGCGGTCCACCGCTTCGCGCGCGCCGAGATTCATCAACACCATCACGATCACGAGGAACCCGACCACGTTGGTCAATGTGTCCAGCAACGAGTCCAAGTTCATCCCGATGGAAGA
>Ga0194112_10001934_pt1 | contig 30088 bp, 26 predicted proteins | sample TA2MahC400mmetaG_FD_146191 | JGI IMG/M metagenome (GOLD analysis project Ga0194112, IMG submission 146191) | Freshwater microbial communities from Lake Tanganyika, Tanzania - TA2015016 Mahale Deep Cast 400m | ecosystem: Environmental > Aquatic > Freshwater > Lake | place: Tanzania: Lake... | reverse complement strand
TCGCGGTAGGGCAAGCGGCTGGTGCCGTCCGGCCTGTGGTTATCAGTGATCCCTGGCAGCTCAGATCGCGGCGTGGCGCGACAGTTGACCCTCGACCAGGAAGATCACTTCCGTGGCCACCGAAGCCGCCAAGTCAGCGATGCGCTCGAAGCGCTGCGCCATCGCCATGATCTCCAGATCGGCCTCCACCCACTCCGGGTGGGAGGGCATCTGCTGGCGGGCCCAGAGCAGGATCGCCTTGTTGATGTCGTCGACGCGACGGTCGCTGTTGCGCACGTGGCGGCCGAGGGTGGCATCCTCGTTGCCCAGCGCCACCAGCACATCGGTCAACATGGTTCGAGCGGCAAAGGCGATGTCGATCAGGTCCCTGGGCAACTCGTCGTGCTCGATCTCAGAGAGCCGAAGGATGCGCTTGGAGATCCCGCGAGCCATGTCGGCCATGCGCTCGAAGTCCGTGTTGATGCGCATCACCGCAAGGACCAGTCGCAGGTCGCCGGCCACGGGGTGCGCCAAGGCGAGCAGGCGCATGGCGTGCTCCTCGATCATGGTCTCCATGCGGTCGATCTCGTCGTCGCCTTCACGGACTTCGTGGGCGGCATCGAGGTCGTTCTCGACCAAGGCATCGATCACGCGGGTCAGGCGCCGCTCGACCATGGCTCCCATGGTGAGCAGGTCACGACGCAGGCTCGTGAGTTCGCTTTGCAGTTCAATCGGCATGGGGTCCCTCCTTGAGTCAGCCGAAGCGACCGGTGACGTAGTCCTCGGTCTGCTTGGATCGTGGGTTGGTGAAGAGTGTTTCGGTCTGGCCAGCCTCGATGAGCGAGCCCTCGAAGAAGAAGGCTGTCTGGTCGCTGATGCGCGACGCCTGCTGCATGTTGTGCGTGACAATCACGATGGTGTATGCCGTGCGCAGCTGCCGGATCAGGTCTTCGACGCTCGCCGTCGACTTGGGATCGAGTGCAGAGCAGGGCTCATCCATGAGCAGCACTTCGGGGCCGCTGGCGATGGCGCGCGCGATGCACAGCCTCTGCTGCTGCCCACCGGAGAGGCCGAGGGCACTCGCGTGCAATCGGTCCTTCACCTCGTTCCAGAGGGCGGCGGATCGCAGGCTCTGCTCCACCAGATCCTCGAGGTCTTGACGGCTGTGGCGCCAGTGCAGGCGTGGTCCGAACGCCACATTGTCGAAGATCGACTTTGGGAAGGGATTGGGGCGCTGGAACACCATGCCCACGCGCCGGCGCAGGTCGACGACATCCACCGAACGGCGAAGGATGTCCTCGCCATCGAGCGTGAGCGTTCCGCTGGCCCGAGCGCCGACGATCGTGTCGTTCATGCGATTCATCCATCGCAGGAAGGTGCTCTTGCCGCAGCCGCTGGGCCCGATGAACGCCGTGACCTGGTTGCGGGGGATGTCGAGCGAAATCCCCTTGAGCGCCTGGAACGAGCCATAGAAGCCATCGAAGTCCGCTGCACGGATCGACTGTTCCGGGAAGCCGGGTGAGGTCACGGTAGCCGTGGTTGGGTTGGTCTCGCTCAGGGACATGATGGTCATTGGAGTGGAGTCTGGAGCCGCTGGCGCACGACGATCGCGAGGGCGTTGAAGGACATGAGCACCGCGAGCTGCACGATGATCGCCGCCGCCGCGATCTCCTGGAATGACGCCTTGGCGCGTCCGGCCCAGTTGAAGATCTGCATGGGCAAGACCGTGAACTCCGACATGAGGTTAGCCGGGGTCTCGAGCACCATCAGCGGCGCCCCAAGCACCAAAATCGGTGCCGCCTCGCCGATCGCGCGGCTCATCGCCAGAATCGCGCCAGTCATGACCATCGGCAAGCTGGCAGGCAGCGTGAGGCGGGACACCATCTGCCAGTGGGTGCTACCCAGCGCGAGCGCTCCCTGGCGCAGGGAGTTCGGCACGGCACGAATGGCTTCCTGGCTTGCAACGATCACGATCGGCAGGACCACCAGCGCGAGCGTGAGCCCGCCCGCGAGCACGCTCGAGCCGAAGGGAAGCCGCAGATAAAGCAGCGAGTCGGGGCTGCCGAGCTCGATCGGTTCGGCGCCGGCGCGCCAGCCAAAGAATCTGCTGAAGGCGGTGAGTCCGATGATGCCATACACGATGCTCGGGACGCCAGACAGATTGCTGATGTTGATGCGAATGAACTCGGTGAGCCGGCCTCGCTTGGCGAACTCCTCGAGGTAGATCGCGGTACCCACGCCGACCGGCAGGGCCGTGAGTGCGCAGATCGTGCAGACCCAGATGCTGCCCACAAGCGGTGCCCGAATCCCGGCCTGGTCGGGCTTGCGCGAGGCGAAGTTGGCGATGAAGTCCGGGCTCAGGCGGTGGACGCCATCCATCATGATGCTCACGATGAGCACCGCGAGCACACAGACCGCCAGACCCGTGCAGGTGATGCAGGTTGCCAGGAACATCCGGTTGGCCAGGAGCCGGCGGGCGACGGGCACGTGCGGGGCGTCGGTCACTCGTACTCCTCCCGGAAACGCCTGAGGATGGCCGAGCCGGTGAGCGTGAGGGCGAGCGTCATCAGGAAGAGCGTGGCGGCCACGGCGTAACTGGACGCATACTCCACGCTGTTGGCCTGGGCATCGCCCGTGAAGATCGCCACGATGAAGCCGGTCATCGTCTGCACCTGGCTCGCAGGATTCATCGTCATTTGTGCGAGTCCGCCTGCGGCCAGCGCCACGATCATGGTCTCGCCGATGGCGCGCGTGAGTGCGAGCAGGAAGCTCGCCATGATCCCGCTGAGCGCCGCCGGCAACACGACCTTGACCGACGTATCAAACTTCGTGCCGCCGAGCGCCGAACTCCCGTCACGAAGGCTCTGCGGCACGGCGCGCAGGGCATCCTCGCTCAGGGAGCAGACGATGGGCAGGATCATGATGCCCACGGCCAGTCCCGCACTGAGTGCGTTGTAGGTGCCGAACGCATCGCTCACGCGCTGCAAGGCCGGCGTGATCACCGCGAGTGCGAAGAAGCCGTAGACGACCGTTGGCACGCCGGCGAGGACCTCGAGCGCGGACTTGAGCACCACGCGCAGACGCGGTGGCGCATACTCCGAGAGGAAGATCGCGGTTACCAAGCCGATGGGCAGCGCGAACGCCCCGGCGATCACCGTCACCAGCACGGTGCCGCAGACCAGGGGCAGCACGCCGAACTTCTGCTCGCCGCCGAGCAGGGGGCTCCACTCCGTCCCCGTGAGGAACGGGATGAGGCCGATGCCCGGCTTGTCGGGAAAACCCGTGAAGAAGCCCCAAGCCTCGATGCCCAGGACCGCCACGATCGAGAATGTGGTCACGATCGAAAGCAGCGAGAACGAGAGCAGGACCGACTTGACCACCCGCTCGCTGCGATCCCGCGACGATCGTGGGATCGGTGTGCCGCGTGCGGCAGAGGTGATCTCGGCGGCTGCCGGATGGGCCATGGATGGAGTCTACGGGCGAGCCCATGGCGCAGGGCACGCGACGCGTTCAGGCCGTGTTCAACTTCAGCGGTAGATCGAGCGGAATGTGCCGTGGATTTCCTTGCCGTCAGCGCCGACGAACTGGGTTCCGGTGCGCCGCGCGACCCAGTTGGCGCGCACCATCGACTGCAGGTCCGCCGGGAGCTTGATGTAGCCCACTTCGGGCGCGAACTCGGGCGCCTTTTCGATGAGGTAGTCGACGAAAGCCACGACCTGCGGCTTGGTCAGCGACGCTGCATTCACGTAGTAGAAGAGCGGCCGGCCCAGCGGCTGGTACGAGCCGTCCTCGACGGTCTCGGGACTCGGTGCCACAGGGCCCTTGCCGCCGTCGATCGCCACGCTGCGCAGTTTGCCCTCGTTCTCCATCAGGTAGGCGATGCCAAAGAAGCCGATCGCGTGCTTGTTGTCGAGGATGCCGCGCACAAGGACGTTGTCGTCCTCGCTGACGCTCATGTCGCCGCGGACCTTGCCATCCTTGCCGATGACCGCTTCCTTGAAGTAGTCGAACGTGCCCGAGTCAGTGCCGGGACTGAAGATCTGGATGGCTTCGTTGGGCCAGGCGGGATTGAGTTCGCTCCAGGTCTTCACGCCGCCATCCATGTAGATGCGCTTGAGGTCGGCGATCGTCAGCGAGGTGGCCCAGGTGTTGGCCCTGTTGACGACGACCGAGAGGCCATCGAAGGCCACGGGGAGCTCGACGAACTCGATGCTGTTCTTGCGGGCGAGTTCGACCTCGCCGGGCTTGATCGCGCGGCTCGCCGCGGTCACATCGATCTCACCGGCGCAGAAGCGCTTGAAGCCGCCGCCGGTGCCGGACATGCCCACCGAGACGTTGACCTTGGGGGCGACCTTCTTGAACTCCTCGGCCGCGGCCTCGGAAATCAGGAAGACGGTGCTCGACCCATCGAGTCGCACGGGGCCCGTGGCCTTCGCTGCGTCAGTGGCGGGGGACTGCGGGGCGGTGAGGGCGACGATGGCGGAGAGCGTGGTCAGGAGCATGGAATTCCTTATCTGCAGAGCGCGACCGTAGCACAAATAATATTTAGGTTGTGTTAAGAAGCCTCAGGAAGCAGGCTCTTGCCGGCGTCGGCAAGCGGCAGGCGGATCGTGAATCGCGATCCCTTGCCCACCACGCTCTGTGCATCGACCGCGCCTCCGTGCGCGAGGGCGATGTGCTTGACCAGGGCCAGGCCGAGGCCCGTGCCGCCGAGCTCGCGGCTGCGGGCCTTGTCCACGCGGTAGAAGCGCTCGAAGATCCTGGGCAGGTGCTTGGCAGGGATCCCGGGGCCGTTGTCGACCACCTCGATCTCGGCCACATCTCCTGCAAGCCGCCCCTCGACCTCCACGGTCGAGCCCGTGGGCGAGTACTTGATGGCGTTCGAGACAAGGTTCGCTACGGCTTGGTGGACGAGCGTTCGGTTGGCGAACACGAGGATCCCGGGCTTGCACGAGACCGAGAGCGCGACCTGCTTTGCCAGCGCCGTGTCGCCGAGCTCGCCCTGGACGTCGCCAAGCACCCTGCCGATCTCAAGTTCTTCGAATTCAAGACTGGTCCGTGTATCGATCTGGTCGAGCGATGCGAGGCTCAGCAGATCCTCGACCAGCATCGACAGGCGGCGCGTGTTGCGGTGGATGATCTCGATGAAGTAGCCGACCTGCGGTGGATCGTCGTAGCCGATCTCCTGCAGCGTCTCGACGTAGCCCTTGATGTTCGTGATCGGCGTGCGGAGTTCGTGGCTGACGTTGGCGGCGAAGTCCGTGCGCATCGATTCGAGCCGCTTGAGCCGCGTGATGTCGTCGAGCACCACCAGCAGGCCATCGATGCGGCCGTCGCTGCCTGGCAGTGGTTCGCTGGCGGCCTGCATGACGAGCGTCTCCACGCCTTCAAGGCGGATCTCCGCGTTCAGGTGCCCGCTCGCAGCCAGGGCCTCGCTCACGAAGCGGCTCAGGTCCGGCTGGCGGGTAGCTTGCTGGAGCAACTGGCCGCGGTAGTCACCGGTGAGCCCGAGCAGCTGCTCGGCGATGCGGTTGGCGCTACGGATCCGCTGTTCCCGGTCGAGCGCGATCAGGCCGTTGCCGAGCGCTTCGAGGATCGCCTGCAGTTCGTTTCGCTCGGTGGTCAGCCGGGACATCGTGGTCGACACGTCGCGCTGCGCACGCCCGAGCGCGCGGGAGACGCGGAACGCCTGGCCGCTTTGGGGCCGTTCGAACCGGGCAGGGAGACGGCCCTCGGCCATCGCGTCGAGCGCCGTCTCGATCATGCGCAGGTCACGCGCGCGGATCGCGTGACGCAGCACGATGCAGGTCGCTCCGCAGGCCACGCCGGCAATCAGTGCGCCACGCGAGGGCGCGTCGCTGGTCAGCGCAACGACGACCAACCAGCCCGCTGCCAGGAGCATGGCCCAAGACAGCGTGCGCAGCACCGAGGTCGGCACGTTGGTCATGCGCGGAGGCTATCGCACCGGCCGCGGCCGGTTCATTCGGTCAGGTCGTTCGGATCGCGGAAGCGGTAGCCAACCCCGCGGACTGTCTGCACGCATTCGCCCAAGACACCGATCTTGCGGCGTACGGCCGTCACGTGCACATCAACCGTCCGGCTCGACAGCACGGTGTTGCGGCCATGCACGGCGCTGATGATCTGGTCGCGGGTGCGCACGAAGCCCGGACGCAGGGCCAGGAAGTGCAGGATCCCGAACTCGGTCACGGTGAGCTCGACCGTCTGGCCATCGACGGTCACCACGTGACGCTCGCGGTCGATGAGCAGCCGTCCATTGACAAGGCCGATGCGCTCGGTGGGCTCGGTCGCGCCGGTCTTGCGCAACGCGTTGCGCAGTCGTGCCATCAGCACGCGGGGGCTGAAGGGCTTGGTCACGTAGTCGTCGGCGCCCATCTCGAGGCCGGCCACGATGTCCGACTCCTCGCCGCGCGCGGTGAGCATGACCACCGGGATCTCCTTGGTCCGGTCTTGCCCCTTCAGGCGTCGGCAGATCTCCAGGCCATCGAGGTCCGGAAGCATCAGGTCGAGCACGATGAGGTCGTAGCCCGCACCCTGCACCATCTCGATCGCCTTTCGACCGTTGCGGGCCACGCTGACCTGCATGCCGTCGCGCTCCAGGTGGAACTTCACCAGGTCAGCGATCTCGTTCTCGTCCTCGACAATCAGGGCACTCGCGCGCATGGTGGGATTATGGCGTGCTTGGCATCTTTGTCATGTGTCCAGAGCGTTAAGAGTCGGTGAACCCTCTACGGCCGGATCGTGGTGCAGCAGCATCCGGCGAGGCTGCGGCGTCCGGTGACGGCGGGCAGTCCTGGCGCCACGCCATCGAGGGCAAGCGCTCCAAGGACGGCCATGGCTGCGGCTTCGCGGAAGGCAGGCGGCCACTCGGCGGCGGTCGGCGGGGGGCCACCGGGCAGGCCGTCGCGGAGCGCCCCTTCCAGCGCGAGATTCAGCACGCCACCGCCCGCCAGCGCGAGATGCCGCACGCGGTGATCACGAAGCGTGGCCACGATCGTCTGGGCGATCGCCGACACCGCTGTCGCGCAGGCATCGCCCGGGGCCAGATGCGCCAGCATCGATGCCGCGATGGCCACGGATTCGTCAGCTGTGCCGAGGCTGCGATCTGAACTTGCCTGTCCAGCGAGCAGGTTCATGACGGACTCGAGTGCAGCCCGGTCGACCGTGCCACCCGAGGCTGCGCGGCCATCCCAGTCGCATGGCTGCCCGAGTCGTGTGCGCGCGAGTTCATCGAGGAGCTGGTTGCACAGGCAGATGTCGAAGCCCCGCACGGCGGACGGATCACTGCCCCGAGGCGGAAGCACCGTGGCGTTGGCGAAGCCACCGAGATTCACGACCGCGGTGGGCGCCGCACCGGCGTACATGATGAAGTCGCTCGTCGGCGTGAGCGGGGCACCTTGGCCGCCAGCGGCAAGATCGGCGCCGCGAAGATCATGCAGCACGGGCACGCCCAGCGCTTCGGCGACCGGCCACGGTGCACACAGTTGCAGCGAGACCGGGGGTGCGTGGTACAGCGTCTGACCATGCATGGCGATCGCTACTGGTGCGGCGGCCGTGCGGGCGAGCGCGCGGAGCACCTGCACATGCGCGTGCGCCAGGTCGTGCCCGAGTTGGGCAAGTTGGCCTGCCGTCAATGGCTCCTGCCGAAGCGCCGACCGAACGCGCGCGGCGAGTCCGGGCATGGCGTCGTCGTAGGAGAGCGACGCGCCCGCGAGGAAGTGGGCGCGCATGGCCCAGCCGTGCCCCTTGATCGCGACGGCTGCCACATCGATGCCATCGCAGCTCGTGCCGCTCATGCAGCCATGGATCACGCGTACGACGCCGTCGCCACTCAGCATGGAGGCATTGTGGCAGAACCGTTACACTTGCGGGTCGCATGCACAAGCGCATCCTCGTCACGGGCGGAGCGGGTTTCCTCGGCAGCCATCTGTGTGACCGTCTGGTCGAGGCCGGTCACGATGTGATCTGCCTCGACAACCTGTTCACGAGCCAGAAGTCGAACATCGCGCACCTGCTCGGTCGGCCGAACTTCGAGTTCGTGCGCCATGACGTGACCAATCCGTTCCATTTCGAGGTCGATCAGATCTACAACCTCGCCTGCCCGGCCGCGCCTGGGCACTACCAGTACAACCCGATCAAGACGATGAAGACGTCGTTCCTCGGGGCGATGCACTGCCTTGGCCTGGCCAAGCGCCTGCGTGCGCGCATCTTCCATGCGAGCACCAGCGAGGTGTACGGTGACCCAGAGGTGCACCCGCAGGTCGAGAGCTACCGGGGCTGCGTGAACCCGATCGGGCCACGCGCCTGCTACGACGAGGGCAAGCGTGCGGCCGAGACCCTGATGTTCGACTACCACCGCATGCACGGGGTGCAGATCAAGGTCGTTCGCATCTTCAACACCTACGGGCCGCGCATGCACCCGTTCGATGGCCGCGTGGTCAGCAACTTCATCCGCCAAGGCCTGGCCGGCGACACCATCAGCATGTTCGGCGACGGCTCGCAGACTCGGTCGTTCTGCTACGTGAGCGACCTGATCGACGGCTTCTTGCGCATGATGGAGTCGCCCGCCGAGTTCACCGGGCCGGTGAACCTCGGCAATCCGAACGAATTCACCATCATGGATCTTGCCCAGAAGACCATCGCCATGACCGGCGGCAAGGCGCGCCTGGGCGCGAGCCGGCCGTTGCCGCCCGATGATCCCAAGCAGCGCAAGCCCGACATCACGCTCGCGCGAGAGCGCTTGGGCTGGGAGCCCACGGTGCAGCTGGCCGAAGGCCTGCAACGCACGATCGACTGGATGAAGTCGGTCGATCTCAGCGACTTCCGCGCACCGACGCCGAACTACTGAGCCGAAGCCGTTCGATGCAGGCCGGGATCACCCGCGCGGCGTGATCGATCTCGTCGCTGGTCGTGAGCCTGGACACGCTCAGTCGGATCGTGCCGTGGGCGACCGGATCGGGAAGTCCCATGGCGCGGAGCACGGGAGACGGTTCGAGCGATCCGCTGGAGCACGCTGCGCCTGCACTGGCGGCAACGCCGCGCTCGGACAAGAGCAGCAGGATCGCCTCGGCCTCGAGCCCCGGGAACGCGATGCTCGAGGTGTTCCAGAGTCGCGGCGATGAGGCGGCATTCACGATCGCGTCCGGGACGGCTGCAAGGATCGCTTGCTCCAGGGCGGGGATCAGCATTCGGCACGGTGCCGAGGCAGCCTCGCGCGCGAACCATGCCGCTGCCGCCGCCGCCGCCACGCCGAAGCCGATGATGCCGGACACATTCTCGGTGCCGGCGCGTCGGCCGAGTTCCTGAGGACCGCCCGGCAGGATCGACTCGATGGCAGCACCTGCCCGCATCGCGATGGCTCCCACACCCTTCGGCCCGTGGAGCTTGTGGGCGCTGCAGGTCAGTGCATCGATGCCCAGCGCGGACCACTCGGTCTGCTCCCGGCCGACCCACTGCACGGCATCGGTGTGCAGCACGACACCGGCGGCGCGGCACTTGGCAGCGACCTCGGCGATCGGCTGGATCACGCCGGTCTCGTTGTTGGCCCACATCAGGCTCAGCACGCTGATGGTCGTGCCGTGGTCGGTGAGCAGGGCATCGAGCGCGCCCAAATCGATCACGCCGTCGGGCCGGTGGCGCAGCCAGTGGACCGAGGTGCCGCGGGCCTCGAGAAACTGGGCGAGTTCCCGCACGGCGCTGTGCTCGAGCGCACTGGTCGCGATGGCGGGCCGTTCAGGCCGCGCGGCGACGGCGCCCAGGATCACGCGCTGTGCGGCTTCGGTGCCGCCGCTGGTGAAGGTCAGCGCTCGAGGCGCGCAGCCGATGAGGTGCGCGACCTGCTCGCGCGCGAGCTCCATGGCGTGCCGCGACTCGACGCCTGCACGGTGCACGCTGCTGGGGTTTGCCCAGAGATCGCGCAGGCATGAGCCCATCGCCTCGGTCACTTCGGGCAGCGGCTGGGTGGTCGCGTTGCAGTCGAGGTACGCCTGCATGGTTCAGGGCACCTTGGCGCTGAGCGCGTGGATGAGCGCATTGGTGCTCGCATCGTGGGTTGTGCAGGTCGACGAGCCCTCGAGCCCCTTGATCGCTTCGACGGCGAGGGACTTGCCCAATTCGACGCCCCACTGGTCGAAGGAATTGATCCCCCACACGATGCCCTGCACGAAGGTCGCGTGCTCGTAGAGCGCAATGAGCGCGCCCAGGGAGGATGGCGTGAGTGCATCCGCCCAGAGGAACGAGCTCGGTCGGTTGCCCGGGAAGGTCCGGTGCGGGACAAGTGCATCGGCCGTGCCCTCGGCGCGCACCTCGTTCGCGGTGCGGCCGAACGCGAACGCCTGCGCCTGCGCGATCGCATTCGCATTGAGCAGCAGGCGATGGCGGCCGAGCGGGTGCGCTGCCGTGCGGAACGCGATGAAATCGATCGGCACGATCGTCGTGCCTTGGTGCAGCATCTGGTAGAAGGCATGCTGACCGTTGGTGCCCGCCTCGCCGAAGACGATCGGGCACGTGTTCCATGACACGCGTTCGCCGTGGTCGTCCACGCGCTTGCCGTTGGACTCCATCAGCAGCTGCTGGAGGTAGGCCGGGAATCGTGCAAGCAGCTGCTCGTAAGGCAGCACAGCCAAGGCCGGCAGGTCGAGCACGCTGGCGTTCCAAGCGCCGATCAGGCCCATCACCACAGGCAGGTTCGATTCGAGGGGCGCCGTGCGGGCATGCTCGTCCATGGCGTGGAAGCCGGCGAGCAGCTCGCGGAAGCACTCCGGACCGACGGCCACCATGGTGCTCAGGCCGATTGCGGCATCCATGCTGTAGCGCCCGCCCACCCAGTCCCAGAAGCCGAACATGTTGTTGGGATCGATGCCGAAGGCACGCACCTTCTCGTGGTTGGTGCTGACGGCGACGAAGTGCCGGCCGACCGCTGCCTCTCCGAGCCGCGACACCAGCCACGCGCGGGCGCTTGCAGCATTCTCCATCGTCTCCTGGGTGGTGAATGTCTTGCTGCAGACGATGAACAGCGTCTCGTGGGGGTCAAGTCCATCAAGAGCCGTCGAGAGGTCGTTGCCGTCGACGTTGCTCACGAATCGGCAGTCGAGTTCGCGCGTACGCCATGGCTGCAGGGCCTGGTAGGCCATGGCTGGGCCGAGGTCGCTTCCGCCGATCCCGATATTGATGACATGGCGGATGCGCTTGCCGGTGGCACCGAGCCAGGTACCGGTACGCAGGGCCGTGGCAAAGTTCGCCATGCGCCCAAGCGTGTCGTGGACATCCGGCACCACATTGCGGCCATCGACCTCGATCGTCGCCGAGGCTGGTGCACGCAGCGCGGTGTGAAGCACCGCGCGACCCTCGGTCCAGTTCAGGTGCACCCCTGCGAGCATGGCGGCGAAGCGCCCGGGCACCTCGCGTTCGCGTGCCAGATCGAGGAGCAGGGGCATCGTTCCCGGTTGCATGAGTTGCTTGGACCAGTCGAGCGTCCATCCGGCCCCCGAGGTGGTGCAGCGTGCGGCACGGCCAGGTTCGGCGATGAAGGCGGTGCGCAGGTCGACAGGATCGATGTCACGACGATGCGCGAGGAGGGCTTTCCACGATGCGCAGTCACACAGCCGGCTGCGGAGCGGCAGAGAGCAAGCATCGTTCATCGTGTTCGGCATGCCGGAACTGTAGCCCGACCATGGCCAGTGCCGCGGGGTACAGTGGATCGCATGAAGCAGACCGCCTTGCTGAACTTGCTGGGTCAGAGCCCTTGGCAGGACAACATCACCCGCCGCATGCTTGATGACGGTTCGCTCGCGCGAACCATCGACTCGCTCGGCATCACCGGACTGACGAGCAACCCCACGATCTTCGAGAAGGCGATCGGGTCGGGCTCCGAATACGACGCGCAGGTCAAGGCATGCGCAGCGCGAGGGCTCGATGCCGATGCGACGTTCTTCGAGCTGGCGCTCGAGGATCTTTGCCGCGCATGCGACCTCTTCCTGCCGATCCACCGCCGCACCGGTGGCGTGGACGGGTGGGTGAGCCTGGAAGTGAGCCCGCTCCTTGCCAACGACACCCAGAGCACGGTCAAGGCGGCCGTTGCGCTGCATGCTCGGGCCGGACGACCGAACCTCTACATCAAGGTTCCGGGCACGCCAGAGGGACTGCCGGCGATCACGGAATTGATCGCTCGCGGCGTGCCGATCAACGTGACGCTGCTCTTCGATGTGGCTCAATACGAGGCCACCGTGCTGGCCTACATCAAGGGACTCGAGCAGCGCGTGGCGGCGGGGCTGCCGCCGGAGACCTGCAGCGTGGCCAGCGTCTTCATCAGCCGCTGGGACAAGGCCACGGCGAGCCTGCCCGAGAGCCTTCGCAACCGAGTGGGCATCGCGATGGGTCGGGCGTGCTACGACCGTTTCCTGGATCTCTTCTCGGGCGACCGCTTTGAGGCGCTGCGGGCCAAGGGCGCTCGGCCGCAGCGCTTGCTGTACGCCAGCACCGGCACGAAGGACCCGGCTCTGCCGAAGTCGTTTTATGTCGAGGCGCTTTGCAGCCCCGGCACCGTCAACACGATGCCCGAGGATGCCCTGCACGGCTTGGCGAATGCGGGCACCCTCAAGGCATGCTTCGCGCCCGGTGATCCGGCGACCGCCGAGGTCTTGAAGGGCGCACTGGCGCACGGCATCGACTTGGCCAAGTTGGCCCACCAGCTCCAAACTGAGGGTCGCGATGCCTTCATCGCAAGCTGGCACGCGCTGCTCAAGAGCATCGAGTCGAAGCGCGGTTGAGCGGTCAGCAACGGGGCGCGCGGGTGAGCGCCGCAAGCAGAACCGCCCCAGGCGACGGCCCGGGGCGGGAATGCGGTTGAGAGGACTTGAACCTCCACGGGTTTTACCCCACTAGAACCTGAATCTAGCGCGTCTGCCAATTTCGCCACAACCGCAAGTGGGGCGGGAAGTATAGCGATCCGATCACACGAAGGAAAGGCAGTTATCCGTGTGCACCGCCCGCAGCACCACGGCACTCTGCGTGATGAAGCACACAGCCCCGCCCGGCGTGGCCGGACGGGGCTGCACAGTGTTGCGTGGTCAATTCACTCGCTCTTGCTCTTGACGAGCGGTGCGTTGGGATTGGCGGCGCGGAACGCGAGGACGCCCTTTCGGATCTCGATCACGAGGTCGCGGTTCTCGCGCAGGAATTGCTTGGATGCTTCACGGCCTTGGCCGAGGCGGACATCCTTGAAGCTGAACCACGCGCCGCTCTTCTCGACCACGTTGGCGTTGACGGCCAGATCGAGCAGGTCGCCGACCCAGGAGATGCCCTCGTCGAACATGATGTCGAACTCTGCTTCGCGGAAAGGTGGTGCGATCTTGTTCTTGACGATCTTGGTGCGCACGCGATTGCCCACATTGCGCTCGCCATCCTTGATCGCACCGATGCGACGGATGTCGACGCGCACCGAGGAGTAGAACTTGAGTGCACGGCCACCGGTGGTGGTTTCGGGGCTGCCGAACATGACGCCGATCTTCTCGCGCAGCTGGTTGATGAAGATCACGATGGTCTCGCTCTTGGCGATGGCACCGGTGAGCTTGCGCAGCGCCTGGCTCATGAGACGAGCCTGGAGGCCGACGTGGCTGTCGCCCATTTCGCCCTCGATTTCGGCGCGCGGGATGAGCGCGGCCACCGAGTCGACGACGATCACGTCGACGGCGTTCGAACGCACCAGCATTTCGCAGATCTCGAGAGCCTGCTCGCCGGTGTCGGGCTGCGACACCAGCATTTCGTCGAGGTTCACGCCCAACTTCTTGGCCCACGAGGGATCGAGCGCGTGCTCGGCGTCGATGAAGGCGGCGGTGCCGCCTGTGCGCTGCGCGTTGGCAACGACGGTGAGGGCCAGCGTGGTCTTGCCACTGGATTCGGGGCCGAACACTTCGATGATGCGGCCGCGCGGCAGGCCACGCCCGCCCAGCGCAAGATCGAGGCTCAGCGCACCGGTGGAAACCGCAGGGATCGGCGTGATGTTCTCGCCATCGAGCTTCATGATCGAGCCCTTGCCGAAGGACTTTTCGATCTGGCCCATGGCCGCTTCGAGCGCCTTGAGCTTGCCCTTGGAATCAAGTGCGTTGGTGCGAGGATCGCCCGCCGACGCATCGGACACGAAGGGCTTGGGTTCGACCGTTCGGCTGCCGGCATCGCCAGCGGAAGGCGCCTTGCCTGCGGTGGGTGCGGTGACGGACACGGTGGACGGCTTGGCCATGCTGCTCCCCTGATTGGTGCTGCCTTCGAGGCGCGCAGGCGAGGAGGCCGACGAGGCATCCGTGCCTGCTATGGGTCGAGTTGTAACGGCTTTCGCCTGCTCCGGAGCGCGGGTTGCAGCGCGTGCAATGGTTTCGGTGGGCTTGCTGGCGGTGGTGGGCTTTGGTGCGGTGGGGGCTGACATGGTGAGTCCTTTCACGAGGTGGTCACGGTGGGTTGGAACGAGAGGTCCGAGTCCGTTCGGTAGGTGTTAGGGTAGACCGAACACATGTTCGGTGTCAAGCGAACGGAGCGAGTCAAGCAGTGTGACGCCCGCAGGAGAAAGATCTGGGGAACTCGCCGAAAATTCGGCGGGGATTCCCGCCCTGATTCGCGCGCTGAGCGACTTGGGCTAAGGTAGGCCAATGCTGGGTACCGCAACGCTCGCTGCCTTGGTTCTCGGACAATTGACCCCTTGGTTCGGGCAGCCCATACCAAGCCCGATCGTCCGAGAGGATGTCGAACTCGCCCCTGCGCTCGCCCCGGCGGCCTCTGTGGTGCGGATCGATGCGGCCGCGTGGGCTGCGACGCGGACCAACGAACTGCAGCGCTGGCAGGGGGTCCCCATCGCGCCTGGTCGCAACGTCGACCTCACCCTGACCCGCGTGCGGCCCTTCACCGACGATGCGACCATCGTCGACGCGCAGGGCGAGAAGACCGAGGCCGTGATCGACGCCCCGGCCGTCGATTGCTTCATGGGCTCAGTCGATGGTGAACCGGGTTCGCGCGCATACATCGCGATCAGCGAGTTCGGTCACTACGGCTATGTGCTGGCGCAAGGCCGCACCTTCATCCTCTCGAGCGGCAACTTCAACTCAAACCTGCCCACGCTCTTCTATGACCTCGGTGCACTACCTCCGGGGCTGGTGCCCGCACCGACCTTCACCTGCACGGAACTCACCGTGCCCGGTGCCAATCCGCCGGCGACCACGCCCGCCGATGGCTCGCTCGCCGGTTCGCCGTGTCGCCAGTTGCGCATCGCCGTCGAGACCGACCACGAATTCCTGCAGTCGCTCTTCGGCGGCAACACGGCTCCAGCGACGGCCTACGCCGCCGTGCTCATGGGAGCCGTGAACGAGGTCTTCGTCGCCGCGATCAACACCCGCATCAGCGTGAACTACCTGCGCCTCTGGAGCACGCCGAACGACCCGTGGTCAGCGACCTCGACCGGTGCCGAACTCGGCGTCTTCCGGAACTACTGGGTGGCGAACATGGGCTCGCAGCCGCGCGAACTTGCGCACTTCCTCTCGGGCCGTGGGCTCGGCGGTGGCGTCGCTTGGCTCGGTGTGGTTTGCAATCCGAACTACGGCTTCGGCCTCAGCGCCGACCTCGGGGGCTCGTTTCCGTACCCAATCGTCAACAACTCACACTCGAATTGGGATCTCATGGTGGTCGCGCATGAGATCGGCCACAACGTCGGCTCTCCGCACACCCATGACTACACCCCACCAGTCGATGGCTGCGGTTCGAACCCGCAGGATTGCGCGGTCGCCGACCAGGATCTAGGCACCATCATGAGCTACTGCCACATCTGCGAAGGCGGTCTGTCGAACGTGCGGATGGAGATGCATCCGAGCTGCAATGCATCGATGCACGCGCATCTGGACGGCAACGGCTGCGCCGAGGAAGGCTCGTCGCGTCCGCCGCAGACCATGATCGATGCGATCGTCGCCATTCCCGGCCAGCCGGCGACCTTCGATCCGCTCGCAAACGACATCCCGGTCAACTGCGAGGCGATTTCGCTGCGCTATTACGCGCCCACGACGTCACTCGGCGGTGTGGTCGAGCGCGTCGGTACGACCGGATCGGTCCTGCGCTACACAGCGCCGGCTGGGAGCTCGGGCGTCGACTCGATCGCCTATGCGATCGAGGAGACCTCAGGGGCCACCGCCACCGGCGAGATCAGCGTGCAAGTAAAGCCCCTCCGCCCCGCCACGCCGGTGCAGGGCGATCTTCCCGGCCTGCTGGTCGACTACTACAACCTGAGTGCGGCGCCACCATCGGTGCTGCCTGACTTCACGCAGCTCACGCCGTATCGCACTTACTTCTCCGCACAGGTGAACTATCCCTCGACCGGCGGCAACTTCGCCGACAGCCAGCGCGCCGACACCGTCGGCGCGGTGTGGACGGGCTGGATCAATGTTCCCACCTCGGGGGATTGGACGCTCTTCATCGAGAGCGATGACGGCTCCCGGTTGTGGATCGGCGACCAGATGCTCATCGACAACGACGGCCTTCACGGCATGATCGAGCGCTCGGGCTCGATCGCACTGGCCGCGGGCAAGCACCCCGTGCGGCTGGCCTTCTTCGAGAACGGCGGCGGTGCCGGCATGATCCTGCGCTGGCAGGGCACAGGCGCGTCCAAGGCCGTGATCCCGGCATCGGCTCTCACGCGCGGCGGCACCGTGAATCGCGGCGACATCAACCTTGATGGCCGTGTCGATGGTGGCGACCTCGGCCTCCTGCTTGCTGCATGGGGCACGGCCACTGCCGCTGCCGACATCGACCAGAGCGGGACCGTGGATGGCGCCGACCTCGGGGTGCTGCTGAGCGCGTGGACCGGCTGATCGTGGCGCGTCTCATGCGGCGAGCGATGCTTGCACCGCGTGCGACGAGTTCAGTTCGTCGGCGCGAGCGCCATGGCGCACATGGCCATCACGCCGGTGGTGATCGCTTCGTCGTTGAAGTCAAAGTGCGGTGAGTGCAAGGGGTGCACCGGCGCGCCCTCACGGCATGTACCGAGCACGATGTAGCACGCGGGCACGCACTGGCCGTAGTAGCTGAAGTCCTCGGCACCCATCACGGGCGCGGGCATGGTGCGCGTGTTCGCACTGCCGATGGCGCGAGAGAGCTGGTGACCAGCGAGACCGGTCAGTGCCTCGTCGTTGACGGTGACGGGGTAGCCATCGCGGAACGCCACGGTTGCCGTGCAACCGTGGGCAAGAGCGGTGTTCTTGGCCACGCACTCGATGCGTTCCTTGACCACGGTCCGGGTTGACTCCCGCAGGGTGCGCATGGTGCCAAGCAGATCGACCCGCTCCGGAATCACATTGCCGGCCGTGCCGCCGTGGACCGAGCTGATGCCCACGACAGCGGCGTCGAGCGGATCGAGCGTGCGCGACACGATTTGCTGCAGCGCGACGACGATGGCGCTCGCCGCCAGCACGGCATCGCGGCCGGTGTGCGGCATGGCCGCGTGGGAACCGATGCCGTGCACGGTGATCTTGACTTCATCGGCGCTGGCCATCACGGGCCCCGCGCGCAGCGCGACCGCGCCTGTCTCGAGCCAGGGCCAGCAGTGCAAGCCCATGATGCGATCGACCGGTGGACCGAGCACCGACCCATCGAGGGCACCGCTCTCGATCATGTGGCGACCGCCGCCGCCGCCTTCCTCGGCCGGTTGGAAGACAAGCGTGATCGGATGCGGCAGCCGACCGTCGCGGCCCAGTGCAGCGAGCACGCGTGCAGCGCCCACGAGGATCGTGGTGTGGCCATCATGCCCGCAGGCGTGCATGCGTCCGGGCGTGGTGCTCGACCACGCCGCACCGGTCGCTTCGGTGATCGGCAGCGCATCCATGTCGGCGCGCAGGGCAGTGGCTCGATCGCCGGCCGCAGCGATGTGGCCGAGCACGCCAGTACCGCGCGCCAAGCCGCCTCGGTGCTCGATGCCGGCCGCCGCAAGTTCGCGCTGCACGACCTCGCTCGTGCGTCGTTCCTCGAACGCCGTCTCGGGGTGCGCGTGCAGGTCGCGTCGCAGCGCGATGAGCGAGGGCAGTTCCTTGGCGATCAGCGCGCGCAGCCGTTCGGTCGTGGGCATGACGGCAAGCCTAGCGGGAGGTTATGGCCAGAGTCACGGGTGCAGCGACTGGATCAAGACAGAAGCATCTTGATCGCGATGCCCAGCAGCGTGAGCCCGACGATCGACTTCAGCCAATGCGCATTGAGCCGTGCGGCGAGCGTGCTGCAGACGATCGCCAGGGGGAGCGCGCCCACAAGCAGCAGACCGAGCAGCGGCCAGTCGGTCCGCCCCTGCACGGCGAAGGAACCGCCTGCAACGAGCGCCACCGGAATTGCAAAGACGGTGTCGGTCGCCACGAGTCGGATCGGTGTCATGCGCAGCGGATAGAGGGCGCGCAGGAGCACCGCGCCGATGGCCCCCGCACCGATCGAGGTGGCGGCGATCACGGACCCCAGCAGCGCGCCGGCGGCAACCGTGAGCGCAGCCTGCGGCCTCTTGAAGCGTTCGGGATCCGCCAGGCGCTTGGCCGTGCTGAGCTTCTGCACCAGGTGGCCGAAGAGCATGGAGAGCCCCGAGATCAGGATCAGCGCTCCCATGGCGCGCACGACGACGGTCTTCTGGTCGGGCTGGATCTTGATCGCCAGCACCGAGCCCACCACGATGCAGGCCGGGATGCTGCCGAGCCAGAGCCTGCGCACGACCTGCATGTCGACGTGCTGGCCGCGGAAATGGATCATGCCGGCGGCGATCTTCACGACCGAGGCGAAGAGCAGGTCGGTCGCGATCGCAACCACGGGATCGATGCCGAAGCCCAGCACCAGGATGGGCGTCATGATCGCGCCGCCGCCCACGCCCGTGAGCCCGACGAACGCGCCCACGAGAGCACCGGCAGCGATGACCAGCAGCGGATCAGGCACGCGGCGAGTGTAGGGGAAGCCGAGTCAGCCTCACGCCCTCAGCGACTGCATGTCGATCACGAAGCGGTAGCGAACATCCTGGCGCAGCATGCGCTCGTAGGCCTCGTTGATCTGGTCCATGCGGATGAGCTCGATGTCGCAGGCCACGCCGTGCTGGCCGCACCAGTCGAGCATCTCCTGCGTCTCGCGGATGCCGCCGATGCACGAGCCGGCGAGGTTGCGGCGGGGCAGGATCAGGCTGAAGGCCGCGATCTGCTGCGGGTTCGGCGGCACGCCCACCATGCAGAGCGTGGCGTCGAGCGCGCGATCGCGTGCGGGGCCAAGGGCGTAGTGGGGGAGTGTGCTGCGTAAGCGCGGGTCGTCATGCGTGGATCCTTGCTGGAGTCGGGCAAGGGTCGTGGCACCCTGTGTGGCCACGATATTCCTTGGGTCGCACGCGCATCAACTGCGCAGCGGTACAAGGCCGACGGCCTTGCGGCCATCGTTGAGCATGCCGAAGGCATGCTTGTGATGGCGTACGAGCCGGCTGAGCTGGCTCATCGTGATGCCCAGGACGCCCGCCGCGCCGGCCACGTCGTAGCGGCGCGCGACGATCACATCGAGCGCTTCGGCCAGGAGCGCCGGATAGTCCTCGTGCTCGGGATTCACGCTCATCTTCTCGCCCTGGCGGCGACGGCTCCACAGCTCGCTGCACTGGTGGCGGTCACGGTTGGTGGGAGTGCGGCAGTGCACCGCGAGCTTCAGGCGAACGCGCCAGATCGCCATGCCCTTGTTCTGTCCCTGGCTGCGCCGCTCGGTCGCCTGGGCCTCGATGCCGGTTGCTGTGTGCTGGACCCAGCATGCGGTGTCGACGCGGTTGCGGTGCTGTCCGCCTGGGCCGCTCACGCGGCCGAACTCGACCGTGCACTGCTTGAGGAGGTCGGCTTCGGGCAGCGTGGCCGGGTGCGGCGCCTGCAGCATGGTGAGACGGGGATCGACGTAGGGAATCCGGTAGCTCACGATGCCTTCTTCTGCGGTCCGCGGGCGCCGCGTGCGATCCGGCTCATGGGTTCGGCGACGAAGCCGAGGTCGCCCACGCCGCGTGGGGCCGGCATGAGCGCGGCAAGCCCTGCGATCATGGCGGCGTTGTCGATGCAGTGGGCCATGCTCGGCACGCGGCACTCGATGCCGTGCGCCGACGCCCAGCCTTCAAGCGCGGCACGAAGGCACTGGTTTGCGCTCACGCCACCGCCGACGAGCAGCGTGCTGGGTCGATCGCCGGGCAGCTCGAGCGCGGCATCGAGCCCCTCGATGATGCTGGCGACCGCTGCGTGCTGGAAGCTCGCGGCCAGGTTGCGCACGCGCTCAGGCGTGAGGAGAGGCGCGGCCGGCGCGGGTCGACGCGCGCTGCCGGGTACGCCGCGGACGGCATACAGCAGCGCCGTCTTCACTCCGCTGAACGAGAACTGGACACCGTTGCGCCGCAGGAAGGCACTTGGCAATCGGACGGCGTTCGGATCGCCACCGGCGGCTTCGCGCTCGATCCGCGGCCCGCCTGGGTAGCCCAGTCCGAGCATCGCTGCCGCCTTGTCGAAGGCTTCGCCGATCGCATCGTCGATCGTCCAACCGATCAGCGCCGGCGCTGTCGGGCCGTCCATGCGGAACACGCTCGTATGGCCGCCGCTGACGACCAAGCCGAGCGCCGGCCATGCAGGCATGGGTCGATCGAGCAGGCACGCCGCGAGGTGCGCGACCACATGGTCGACCGGCACGACCGGCTTGCCGAGCGACCACGCGATGCCCTTGGCAGCGCTGACGCCAACCAGCAGGCTGCCGATCAGGCCCGGGCAATGCGCGACGCCGACGCGATCGAGGTCGGACCATCGGACGCCCGCATCGCGCAGTGCGCGCTCGAGCGTGGGCACGATGCAGGCGAGGTGGGCTCGGCTGGCGAGTTCGGGCACGACGCCGCCGTACGGGGCATGCAGCGTTTCCTGGCTGGCGACCACGTTCGAGCGCACGCGCAGTGTGCCCGCGGTGCACTCGACCACGCTGGCGGCGGTCTCGTCGCAACTGGTCTCGATGCCCAGGACAAGCATGCACGCAGCCTACGGCATGTCGGCGCATCGCCCCTAGAATCGGGGCCGTGGAGCAAGGACTTCGCGACGACATCGACATTCGGCGTGAGCGCGCGATCGTGGCGAGCGTGCTTGCCCGCGAGGATGAGCACGACCCCGATCCCCTGGCCGAGTTACGCGCGCTGGCTGACACTGCCGGCGTCCGCGTGGTCGGTGAGCTGACGCAGCGGCGCTCGAAGCCCGATCCGCACAGTTACCTCGGCAAGGGCAAGGTCGAGGCCCTGTCCGCGATGGTGCAGGAGCTCGGCGCCAAGGTCGTCCTGCTCGACAACGATCTCTCCCCGAGCCAGCTCCAGGCGCTCGAAGAGGCCGTGAAGTGCAAGGTGCTCGATCGCAGCGAGCTCGTGCTCGACATCTTTGCTGGCCGCGCCACCACGCGCGCCGCACAGTTGCAGGTCGAGATCGCGCAGCTCGAGTACACCGCGCCGCGGTTGCGCGCGATGTGGTCGCACCTCGGGCAGGTCACCGGCGGCGCACCCATGGGCGTGGGTACGCGCGGGCCCGGCGAGAAGCAGATCGAGATCGACCGCCGGCTCGTGCAGCGCAGGCTGTCGCAACTCAAGCGCGAGCTCGCCGAGGTGCAGCTGCGCCGCACGCGAGAGGTCGCCAGTCGCCGTGCGGATCACTTCACGGTGGGCATCGTCGGCTACACCAATGCCGGCAAGAGCAGCCTGTTCAACGCACTCACCGCGGGCGGGGCCTTCGCCAATGACCAGCTCTTCGCCACGCTGCACACGCGCGTGGAGTCGTGGCAGCTCGGCGGTGGGGAGTCGTGCCTGCTCAGCGACACCGTCGGCTTCATCCGGCGTTTGCCGCATCACCTCGTGGCGAGCTTCCGCAGCACGCTCGAGGATGCGATCGCCGCGCATGTCCTCCTGATCCTGCTTGATGCCGGTGATCCGCATGCCGAGCGCCAGCTTGGCACGGTCAAGGAGGTGCTCGGCGAGATCGGAGCGGGCGACCAGCCACGGATCGTCGTGTTGAACAAGCTCGACCGAGTGACGGATCAGTGCGCGGAGTGGGACGCGCTCACCGATCGTGAGCGTGCGCGGCTGTCGGGGCCGGGCCTTGCAGCCAACGATGATGGTTTCGAGGGCGATGACGAGCCCGCCGCACAGGCGGGCACGAGCTGGGCCGAGTACGCCAAGGTGCATGGAGGCATCGCGGATCCGCGCGAAAGACTGGAGCGATTGCGCCGCGCGTGCCCGGGTTCGGTCGAAGTCAGCGCGCGCACGGGCGAAGGTCTCGATGCGCTCGCCGATGCCGTGCGCACGCAGATGCTCGGTGCGGTCGTCACCGTGCGCATCCAGGTGCCGCTCTCGGCGGGCAAGGCCGTGGACATGCTGGAAAAGCGTGGCCATGCGCGCGATCGGGACTACGGGAATGACGGCACCGTGACGCTGACGGCGGATCTGGCACGGCGCCATGTGGAAGTGCTGCTTGCGCAGGGCGTGAGGGCCGTGATCGATGGCGAGCCCGCAGCGACCGCGCTCAAGCGGCTCTGGCCGGCCGAGTCAGCCGGGCCCGCCGCGCGTATCCCGCTTCACGAGCGGCTGTTCGGCGCATAGATCGCGCACGAGCGCCGACGCTGCATCGGACTCCGCATCGCGCAGCCATGCACGGCCCGCGCGAGGCCACGGAGCCATCCATGCAGCCATGCGGCATGCGGGTTCGCGGCCTCGTGACCAGAGTCCATCCTCCGCGCGACCGAAGGCCACGCGCTCGCCGCGACGAGGGAACCGATCCCAGCGCTCGATCGGCGTGCCGAGGAGCGCCCAGTCGATCGCGAGTTCCTGCTCGGGCATGGCGGCGATGGCAACGAGGTTGCACTCGCCGGGCATGAACTGCGCGCACGCCTTCCGCATGAGGCGATCGATGCGGTCTCGTTGGTGCCCCGGGCGTTGCACATCGCCGGGAGCGATCGCCACATGCCCGCCGTCCCACGGAGAAAGCACGCTCATGCGGCCGAGCACATCGCCGGCTGCGGATCGCACAAGCAGTTCATCACCCACCGAGGCCCGCCGCAGGAATTCCTGCACGGTGCCCACCTCCGGTGCCGTGGTGAGCAGCGGCGCGAGCGCCTCGACCGAGACGACCACGCCGCGCGGCACGCTCTCGACGCCGCGCAGCGCGGCGACGAGCTCTTCCTGCACCGCACGCTGTCGCTCCAAGGGTGCCGGGTCGTTCGCTGGATCGGGTGCCAGCGATTTCACGTGCACCCACAGCCGCGTGGAGCCACGCGTGGCCACGAGGTCGCATGTGCGCCCGTCATGCGTCGGGACATGCAGCTCAGTCGAGGCTCCTGCGGCGAGCGCCGCCGCAATGGCCTGTGCTTCGGCGAGGGCGCTCCACCATCCGGTCGTCGAGGGCCCGGCTCGCAGCATGGCGCGCATCGAATCGATGTGCCGCTGCGACGCACGGCCCCGCACCGGTCCGTGATCGCTGGACGTGGAGCCGAGCCAGGCTTCGACCTGATGCAGGAGGGCGTGTGGCGCTGGTGCGGTCACCGTTTGAAGCCTAGCGGGGCATCTGCGCCGTCCACCGGGGGACAAACTTGCCCAAATCCCGGCCGTCTGGCGAAAGTCGCCCCCGGATGGGCCCGATGCATCCCGCGGAGGGAAGCACGATGGACCCCATGGAACTCATCCGAAGTGTGCCGCGACTGGGCGAACTGCTCGTGGCGCAGGGCGTGATGACCGAGCGCGAAGTGGAGCGGGTGCTCTTGCGCCAGCAGCAGGATGGCCGGCCCTTCGGCGCACTCGCCGAGGAGATCTGCGGCGTCGATCCATCACTCATCGAGGCTGCTTGGATCGACCAGTACCGCCAGATCCAGGCCACCTCGCGCCAGACGCTTTCGTCTGCGGATCCCGGGGCGCTCGCGATCGTCGAGGCGCGGCAGGCGTGGCAGTTCCGCATGCTTCCGCTCACGATTGACGACGAGGCCCTGGTCGCGGCGACCACGACCCAGCACATGGCGCGTGCTGCGCGCTTTGCCAGTGCAGTGCTCGGCCGGACCGTGATCTTCACGATCGTCGACAGCGAGGAACTCGCGGCTGCGCTCGAGCGCCACTACCCCATGCATGCGGCAACGGGCATGGACGCACGAACCGTGCGAGGCGGCGTGCACCTGGACCCCCTTGGCGGTCGCCCGGAACCGAGCAGTCGGTGAGGCGACCCAACAATGACGCGCGGCGCCCAGTCAACCTGGGCGCCGCGTCGTTGATGCCACCTCGCGGACTTGAACCGCGGACACCCGCATTTTCAATGCGGTGCTCTACCAACTGAGCTAAGGTGGCGGACCGAATTGGCCCCTGACTCACGGGCCGATCACTGCACCGCAGCGATCAGGGGGAAGCGAAGGGTACGCGGTTCCTCGACGATGTCAAGCGACTCGAGCGCACGCTCGTGCGCCCCACGGCGTGCCGAAGAGGTCTCGCGCGTGTGCTGGACCTGGCCGAAGAGCAGGTTCGCCAACCAACGAGACAGCGGGCGCCGCGGATCCCACGATTGGAGGCCCAACTCGCCGCGCTCGGTCGCGGACTCGAGGTCCGACCAGAAGCGCTCGATCTGCAGCCCACCATCTCGCGACGGCGACCAGGTGTTCAGCGCCTCGCGCAACCGCCAGGTGTGCTGGAGTCGCAGTTCGCTCCACGCCTGCGGTGCGGCCTGCACGCAACCGATCACCAGCACGAGATCAAGCACCGAGTTGCGGATCGTGTCTGCCTCGAAGACGCTGTAGCCCGCATCGGGCTGCAGTGCACGAACATGCGCGACGCATGCATCGATGCTCACGCCCATCGATGCCGAGAAGCGGCCAGCGTCGCGAAAGAACGCGCGTCGCAGCGGGGTTTCCCAGCGCTTCATGCGCGCTGCACGCGAAGACTTCGCGCGCGGCGAAGCGCGCGAGACCGCCTTCGACGTGCCCCTTGATGACGATGTTCTGGCAGTGGAGGTGCGCGATGGCGCTCGGCGAGACGTCCTGGTCTGCATGGTCTTTCTCCGCTATCCGTGCGAGTGCAGGGCAGCAGCCCGGCGCGCGGAGTCTACTCCGCGTGCTGCGCTCGTCAACTGAAACGCTTGCGTTTCAATGCTGCGCGTGCGTACCGTGGAGCCAACGGGGCTGCAGGTCCCGCAATGCTCCGAAGTCGCGCCGCCAGGACTCGATCGTGTCGCGCCGTGCAGTCGCCACGAGCGCGGTTGCCTGGTCGTTACCGAGCACGAGCGCTTCACCCATGGGATCGATCAGCGCAGAACCACCGTCGTAGGAGAGGTTCGGATCGCAGCCCACTCGATTGCAGCATGCGACGAAAGCCTGGTTCTCGATCGCTCGCGCGCGCACGAGCGCTGCCCAGTGCGCATGCCGGCGCGCGGGCCAATTCGCGCTGAGCGTGAAGAGCTCGGCACCCGCAAGTGCCGCATGCCGCCACACTTCGGGGAAGCGAAGGTCGTAGCAGATGAACGGCGCGACCTTCCAGCCGGCAACATCCACGACGATCGGACCCGAGCCGGCGGCGTAATGCGCAGTCTCGGTGCCGTAGGAAAAGAGAAACGTTTTTCGGTAGGTCGCGCGGACGCTTCCGTCGGGTCCGATCACGCAGGCTGCGTTGAACACCCGGCCAGCTTCACGCAGTGCAAGTCCCGCTTGCAGCCAGACTTGATGCTGCGCAGCCAGCTCCTGGGCCCAGGGCAGGCTGGATGGCTTGGCGGCACGATCAGCCTGCATGGTGAAGCCCACGTCGCACAGTTCCGGCAGGATGACCAACGAACCGGGCTCGGCCGAGTCGGCCAGGAGCGAGGCCAAGGCTCGCTGGTTGGCGGGCTTGTCCTCCCACGCAAGGTTGTGCTGGAGCAGCACGATGCGGAGATCGTTCGTGGGCGCTTGACCCATAATCGAGGAAGGGAGTCCGACGGGGCTTGAACCCGCGACACCCGGGATCACAACCCGGTGCTCTGCCAACTGAGCTACGGACTCCGCGAGTGGCGGAAGTCTAGCGAGGTCGCACGGTCACTGCAACGGTCGGTGCGAGTGGGGTGGAGGCCTTGAGCCGGGTACCATTGACTGGTTCCCGTCTGCAGGGATCCATGACCCATGACCACCACTCTTCAGGCCCGCCCCTCCTTCGCCTCTGCAACGATCCACTCGAACCTGACCGCACCGAGCCTCGTGGAGCAGGCCTTGGCCCGAGGCGAGGGCATCCTTGCGGCCAACGGAGCGCTGACCTGCGACACCGGCGAGCGCCGTGGACGCAGCCCCAACGACAAGTTCCTCGAAGACACGGCGGGCATCCACGGCACGATCGACTGGGGCAAGGTGAACCAGCCGGTCACACCCGCCCAGTTTGACGCCTTGTACGCCAAGGTGATGGCGTACATGTCGGCGAAGAGGGACCTGTACCGCTTCGATGGCTACGCCGGCGCCGATCCGTCGTATCGCCTCAAGGTCAGCGTCTTCACGGAGGAAGCCTGGCACAGCCTGTTCGCCAAGACGCTCTTCATCAACGCTCCCGAGGCCGAGCTCACCGGGTTTGCGCAGGACTGGACGATCATCAATGCATGCAACCTGCGCATCGATGATCCCGCCGCGTACGGCCTGAAGACGCACCTGGGCATCGTGCAGAGCCTCGAGCGCCGCACGGTTCTGATCGTGGGCACGCGCTACGCAGGGGAGATCAAGAAATCGATCTTCTACGCCATGAACTACGACCTGCCGGACATGGGCGTGTTCCCCATGCACTGCTCCTGCAACGTCGCGCGCAACGACCCGTCCAACGTAGCGCTCTTCTTCGGGCTCTCCGGCACGGGCAAGACGACGCTCTCGGCCGATCCGCACCGCGACCTCGTGGGCGATGACGAGCACGGCTGGAGCGCATCAGGCGTGTTCAACATCGAGGGCGGTTGCTACGCCAAGTGCATCAAGCTCTCGAAGGAGGGCGAGCCCGAGATCTGGAACGCGATCCGCTTCGGCAGCGTGCTGGAGAATGTGGTCCTTGATCCTTCAACGCGTCAACCCGACTACGACGATGCGTCGCTCACCGAGAACACCCGGGTCACCTATCCGCTCTCCTACATCGCCAACGCCAAGCTCCCGAGCGTGGCCGGCCACCCGAAGAACGTCGTCTTCCTGACCGCCGATGCGTTTGGCGTGCTCCCACCGGTCGCCAAGCTCACGCCCGAGCAGGCGCAGTACTACTTCCTCAACGGCTACACCTCGAAGCTCGCCGGCACCGAAGCTGGCGTGACCGAGCCGCAGCCGAACTTCAGCGCGTGCTTCGGCGGCCCGTTCATGCCGCGCCCGCCCATGGTCTACGCGCGGCTCCTGAGCGACCGCATTCGCAAGCATGGCTCCCATGTGTGGCTGCTGAACACCGGCTGGACCGGTGGGCCCTATGGCGTCGGCAGCCGTTTCAAGCTCTCGTATACGCGCGCGATGGTGACGGCCATCCTCGATGGCTCGCTCGCCAAGGTCCCGTGCGTGAAGCACACGGTGTTCGGGCTCGAGATGCCCACCGCGGTGCCCGGCGTACCGGCCGAGGCCCTCGACCCGCGCAACACGTGGAAGGACAAGGCCGCCTACGACGCCAAGGCCAAGGAGCTCGCGCAGAAGTTCCGTGCGAACGACCAGAAGTTCGACATTGCTCCCGAGGTCCGCGCAGCTGGACCGGTGGCCTGACGCATGGCCGTCGCAACCGTCACCTTCGATGACGTGAAGGCCGCGGCGTCCCGCATCGCCGGCGGCGTCGAGCGCACGCCGTGCCGCCGAAGCTCCGCGCTGAGCGATCACTTCGATAGCGAGATCTTCTGCAAGCTCGACTATCGCCAGGCCACGGGCTCGTTCAAGGAGCGCGGGGCCCGCAACGCGCTGCTGCAGCTCGATGCCAGCCAGCGTGCGCGCGGCGTGATCGCGGCGAGTGCAGGCAATCATGCCCTGGCGCTGGCGTATCACGGGCGCGACCTCCGCATCCCCGTCACGGTCTGCATGCCGCGGTTCGCTCCGCTCATCAAGCAGGTGCGGTGCAAGGAACTCGGCGCGCGTGTCGTCGTCTACGGTGACAACATCGCCGAGGCCCGAGTGCGCGCCGACCAGCTCGTGGGCATGGAGGGTCTGGCGTACATCAACGGCTTCAACGATGCGTCGATCATCGCTGGCGCCGGCACGATGGCGCTGGAGGTCTTCGAGCAGGTCGAGCGGCTTGATGCGGTGATCGTGCCCATCGGCGGCGGAGGCTTGCTGGCGGGTGTCGGCCTGGTGGCTCGCGCGGTGTCGCCGACCACGAAGGTGATCGGCGTCGAGCCCTTCCGCGCCGCGAGCTTCCGTGCGGCGATGGAGGCCGGTCATCCCGTGCGTGTGGCGATGGAGCCCACGCTCGCTGACGGCTTGGCCGTGCCCGAGGTGGGCGATCTCGCGTTCTCGATCGCCCGCGACCATGTGGACGAGGTGATCGAGATCGGCGAGGAAGCGATCTCGCTGGCGATCCTGCGTCTGCTTGAGTGGGAGAAGGGCGTGGTCGAGGGCGCCGGCGCGGCGAGCCTGGCTGCGTTCATCGCCGGCCGCGTGCCGCAGCTCAAGGGCAAGCGCGTGGCGCTGATGCTCTGCGGCGGGAACATCGATCCCACGACCCTGGCACGCGTCATCGAGCACGGCCTCGCCGTCGATGGCCGCATCGTGCAGTTCACGGCGATCATCAAGGACCGCCCGGGCGGCCTGGCGGAGCTCGCCAGCACGCTGGCGACGGCCGGTGCAAGCGTGAAGCAGGTCAGCCACGAACGCGCGTTCGGCGGTCCCGACATCAGCAAGGTGCAGGTGCTCTGCCAGGTCGAGGTCCGTGGGTCTGAGCATGCCGAGCAGGTCTACGCGGCCCTGCGGGACTGCGGCATCACGGTGCTTGAGCGCTCGCGCATGGGCCTTTCGCGGTTTGGCGAGGACTGAGACCGCATGCGCATCGCGCCGCTCCAACTCGATTCGGTGGTGGGTGATGTGCAGGGCAACCTCGCGCGGATCGCCGATGCCGCGCGCACGGCCGCCAAACAGGGCGCCGATCTTGCCGTGACGAGCGAACTCGCCATCTGCGGCTACCCGCCGCGCGATCTTGTCGATCGCGAGGGCTTTGTCGAGCGGTGCGAGCGTGCAGTGGCCGACCTGGCCATGCAGTGCCCGCTGCCGGTCCTGATCGGCTCCCCGCGGCGCGTCGGTCGGCGCGCGCGCAACGCGGTCGCGTTCCTGCGCGGCGGGCGCATCGAGGCGTGGTACGACAAGCGGCTGCTGCCGACCTACGACGTCTTCGACGAGTGGCGCCACTTCGAACCGGGCGCGGAACCACTGGTCATCGAGGTTGCTGGAGCGCGTCTGGGCGTGCTGGTCTGCGAGGACCTCTGGCGTGCCGACGATGCGGTCGGTCCCGGCCGCTATGCCTGCGATCCCTTGGCGGACTGCGCGGCACGGGGCGTCCATGCGATTGTTGCGCTCAGTGCGAGCCCCTTTCGGCTCGGCAAGCACGAGCGCCAGGCGCTCATCCTGCAGACCGCCGCGGCGCGCATCGGGGGCAAGGTGGTCAGCGTGAACCAGGTCGGTGCCAACGATGACCTGGTCTTCGATGGTGCGAGCGCGCTCGTGGGTGCGCATGGCACGATCGCCGAACTGCCGCGCTTTGCGGAGTCGGTCGAGGCGCTCGAGCTCGACATGCCTGCGCGTGCGATCGAGCCGCGCGATGTCCAGCACGACGCGTTCCGAGCCTTGATCGCGGCCATCGAGGGGTACCTGCGCAAGACCGGCCATACGAGGGCGATCGTGGGACTCTCCGGCGGCATCGACAGCGCCGTCGTCGCGGCGCTCTGCGTGCGCGCCCTGGGCTCGGCGAACGTGCGTGGCGTGATGATGCCTAGCCGCTTCAGCAGCGACCATTCGCTCTCCGACGCTCGCGCGACTGCGGCGGCGCTCGGCATGCGGGAGCCGGATCTCATGCCGATCGCGCCGGCCCATGAACTGCTGGCGAACTCGATCGGCGGCGTCCAGCCGCTCGAGGGGCTTGCCGATGAGAATCTGCAGA
>Ga0194112_10001928_pt1 | contig 30113 bp, 22 predicted proteins | sample TA2MahC400mmetaG_FD_146191 | JGI IMG/M metagenome (GOLD analysis project Ga0194112, IMG submission 146191) | Freshwater microbial communities from Lake Tanganyika, Tanzania - TA2015016 Mahale Deep Cast 400m | ecosystem: Environmental > Aquatic > Freshwater > Lake | place: Tanzania: Lake... | reverse complement strand
CCTCCGCAACCTCCAGCAGCACCGCCTCCGAGGTCATCGCGTCCCTCCCGCCCAAGTCTCCCCCGACTCTCCCAGTCTACCACACTCGATTCCCTCAGGGGAATCCCTGACTTTAGGGACAGGCTGAAGATGTCCGCGCTCCCGGCAACGTCTTGACCTTTGGCCGGAATCAGCTTAGCGTAGAGCCGACGAAACCGGGACTGCGGGTCCGCGAGGTGTGCCTCCGATGGACAAGAGCCCAACCTACGCCGAGGCCGGGGTCGATATCGACCGCGCGGGTCGCGCGCTGAAGAGGATGCTCGGCTGGATAAACCGCACCGGCGAGTTCCGGCCGGGCCTCGGCCGCTCCGTGATGCCCATCGGGCACTTCGCCAACGTGGTGGACATCGGGCACGGCATGGGACTGGCGGTCTCGACCGACGGCGTCGGCACGAAGATCCTCATCGCGGAGATGCTGGACAAGTACGATACGGTCGGCATCGACTGCATCGCGATGAACGTGAACGACCTCATTTGCGTGGGGGCCGAGCCGATCTGCATGTTGGACTGCCTCTCCGTGGAGGAGGCCGACGAGCAGTTGCTTGAGGAGATCGGCAAGGGGCTGTATGAGGGCGCGCGTCAGGCCCGCATCAGCATCCCCGGCGGCGAGATCGCGCAGATCCGCGACATGCTCAAGGGCGCCCGACCGGGGCGCAGCTTCGACCTCGTCGGCACCGCGATGGGGCTGGTCGAGATTGAGCGCATCATCCTGGGCAGCGACATCGTGCCGGGCGATGTGGTCGTCGGCCTGCGCTCAAGCGGCCTGCACAGCAACGGCTTCTCACTCGTGCGGAAGGTGCTGCTGGAGCAGGCGAGGCTGCCGCTGGAGGGGCACGTGGACGAACTCGGCCGCACGCTCGGCGAGGAGCTGATCGAGCCCACGCGCATCTACGTGCCCGCCGTGATGGCCCTACTGCAGGGCGGCGTGCCCGTGAAGGGCCTGGCGAACATCACCGGCGACGGCTTCCTGAACCTCGTGCGCCTCGACGCCCCCGTGGGCTATCGGCTCACTGACCTCCCCGAGCCGCCCCCGATCTTCGGCTTCATCCAGCGGACCGGCGGCATCGACCCCGGCGAGATGTTCCTCACCTTCAACATGGGCATCGGCTTCTGCGTCATCTGCGCCCCCGACGCCGCCGATCAGGTCATCGCCGTCTGCTCCGAGCACAACACCCCGGCGCAGGTCATCGGCCACGCCGTTGCGGAGCCCTCGAAGCAGGTCGTGCTGGAGAAGGAAGGCCTTCTCGGTCACGACGGCAGGTTCACGATGATGTAGGCGCGGCTCCCGGACCTGCAACCCGGTGTACTCGACATCCCTCTTACCCGGTCGTCCAACAGCAACACCGTCTGGACTTTACCCTCTGGTCTCACTTCCCTACTATACTTGGTATATAGTAGGGAAGTGAGACCAGAGGGTAACGCACCCCCATTCTCCCCTGTGCGCCCCCCTGTGCAGGCTGCCGAGCACGGCCGGTTCGCGGGGCCCGGGAATCATCGTCCCCCATATATACTGGTGCCTTCTGGGGCCCGGTTTTGCACCCACTTCTTTCGCGCGAGAAAGGGCGCAGCACCGGGGGACACGATGGGATCGTGTCCCCGGGTGTCCGGGGATCGTTGCCCCCCATATATGTAGGTGCCTTCGGAGGCCGGTTTTGTCCCAAGATTCTTGGGTGAGGGAGAAGCGGAAGGAGGGCCCCCATAAGGGTATGTGAGTTCGGGAGGCGATTCCATCGCGGTTTTCGTGGCGGGAGTTTTCGGGGAGGAGCGTGGCGTCCCATGCCGGGGGCCGCGTGACCCACACCGGCGCCCTTCTGCGGAAGGAACGCGGCGTGACCGTGGCGAAGTATGCGTTGTCCGGCCTGACATCGCGTGGGCGGCGCCGGATGGGCATGAGTCAGGAAAGGAGGACTCCGAATGCGCAGGCCACGTCGCGATGCGGAGTTGCATCGTAGGGATCCCCCGCCCCGCGCGAGAGAGGGGAGACGTGCGGCCCCCGCCGGGCAAGACTCGTCGCGGGCCCCCCACCTCGCGCGCGTGAGAGGAGACCATTGAGGTTGGCCCCCCGCCTCGAAGCGGCGGCCCCCCGCCTCGAAGCGGCGGCCCCCCACCTCGCGCGCGCGAGAGGAGACGGCTTCCTCCACGGGGGCCAGCCAGAGCCCAGGGTCCCGCCTTCGCGGGATCAGGGCTACGTTACGGGTGAATACATAGGCACTCCGGGGTGCGCTGCCAGCCCCGGACTCTGCGGGCGGCGGCTAAACAGGCTGAGGGTGTAGGCCGGTGCTGCTGCCATACAAAACCACCCGCTAACATTGGCGAGGCACACATCACGCCCTTCGGTCCCGCCTCGGCGGGATCGGGGCAGGGAGGTCCGTAAGGACCCGTGCAGAGAGTCCTTGTCGTAGACGCAGAGAGACAACCGCTCATGCCCTGCCATCCGGCACGGGCGCGGAAGCTCCTGGGGCGCGGGCGGGCGGCCGTCTTGCGGCGGTACCCCTTCACGATCATCCTTCGGGAGCGCGTGGGGGGCGCTACGCAGCCGGTGAGGCTGAAGGCGGACCCCGGAAGCAAGGCGACGGGGGTGGTGCTGGTCGACGAGCAGACGAACGAGACGGTCTGGGCTGCCGAGGTGGAGCATCGCGGGGAGAGGATCAAGCAGGCCCTGCTGGACCGGCGAGTCCTGCGGCGAGGGCGCCGTACTCGGAAGACCCGCTACCGCAAGCCGCGCTTCGACAACCGCACGAGGCCGGAGGGGTGGCTCGCGCCGAGCCTCAACAGCCGAATGCAGAACGTGCTGACGTGGGTCAGTCGTCTGCGGCGGCTCGCGCCGGTAAGGGCGTTGAGCATGGAACTCGTCCGCTTCGATACGCAGCTGATGGACAACCCCGAGATAGGTGGCGTCGAGTACCAGCAGGGGGAGTTGGCGGGGTACGAAGTCCGCGAGTACCTGCTGGAGAAGTGGGAACGGCGCTGTGTCTACTGCGGGAAGACGGGTGTCGCACTGCAGGTCGAGCACATCGTGCCGCGCAATCGTGGGGGCAGCAACCGGGTCTCCAATCTGACTCTGGCGTGCGACCCGTGCAACAGGAAGAAGGGCAACCAGACAGCCGGGGAGTTCGGCCATCCCAAGGTACAGGCCCAGGCGAAGCAGCCACTGCGGGGTGCGGCTGCCATCAACTCCACGCGCTGGGCGCTGTGGCGGGCGCTCAACGAACTTGGCCTGCCGCTGGAGACGGGGACCGGCGGACGGACGAAGTACAACCGCGCGCGCAACGGCTACCCGAAGGCGCACTGGATCGACGCCGCAGCCGTCGGCGCATCGGGCGAAGCGGTGCGGCTGCACGCCGACCACCGGCCCCTGCTGGTGAAGGCGAACGGCTGGGGTCGCCGCCAGATGTGCGCCACCGACAAGTACGGCTTCCCGAAGCAGCATCGGACGGGTGTGAAGGAGCACTTCGGCTTCCAGACCGGCGACATGGTGCGGGCCCAAGTGCCGACCGGGAAGTACGCCGGGGTTCATGTCGGGCGGGTGGTTGTCAGGCCGACAGGTTGGTTCGACCTGAGAAGCGTCGCAAGCGGGAGGAAGGCCGCGGTTCATGCCAGGCACTGCCGGGCGCTCCACCGGGCCGATGGTTACAGCTATGCTACCGGGGAGCCGTTAGCGGCAGCGTTTGGCGAACACCGCACGCGCGGAGCAACAACTGAAGACCCCTAGCCCGGCCAGCTACTGGGTGAAGGGCCTGCCGTAGGAGGGGCGGAACAGCGGTACGCATGACAGGGGCGTCGTTGGGCCCGGCGTGGCGGGACCAAGGGCGCTTTGTTGGGCCTCGGGGGTGGTCGGGTAGCACGGCGGGCCGGATGGGAGGGACTTGCTTCGCGCGCCCATCCCATGCGGCCCCTCCCCGCGGCTCGGGAACGGCAAGCGGGGGCGAGGGCGTGGGGCGCGTGGTTGGGACGCCGACGGCCCTCCCGGCAGCGGCGGCCGCCTCAGCCTGGAGGAGTGCGGGCGATTGCGCCACTGCCGGGGAGCTGACCTGCCCCACGAGGCCGCCGAACACCCGCAGCACTGCGAGGCGACGATGGATGGTTTTCTGACCAGCGCGAACACATGGGCGGGAGCGGTCATCGGCCTGGTGGTTGGTTCGGCAAGTGTGGTCGGCCTCCTGTGGGGTCCGGTGGTGAGAGCCAAGGATGCGACCATCGAGACCCTGAGGGAGCAGACTGCCTGGTACAAGGAGCGCGTCGAGCTTGCCGAGGACCACGCCCAGCGGCAGGCAGACGCCCGCGTGGCTGAGGTGCAGGGAACGGCCGAGAGGCACCTCATCCGACTCGACTCCCAGTCCAGAGCCCTCGGGAATGCGTACGCGCGGCTGGGGGCGTTGGTGTTCACGTATGCCGGAGCTATCGCTGACCATCAGGAACGGGGCGCCTTCATTGATGAGGCGCGGGCGACATTCAGGGCCCTGAGCGAGGAACTCGCCTGGACCCCAGAGGGTGCGGACGGTAGTCTGGCCGACACGAGCGGAAACGAACACGCGTGTCCGGGCTAGCTGCCGTAGCACGGCGGGCCGGATGGGATGGACTTGCTTCGCGCGTCCATCCCATGCGGCCCCTCCCCACGGCTCGGGAACGGCAGTGCGGACGAGGGCGTGGTGAGCGTGGTTGGGACGGCGGCAGCGCTCCCGCCAGGGCAGCGGTCTCGGTCTCTGCGGTGGCCGGGTGGTGAGTCGTGGTCGAGGCTGGGGGTAACGGCAGCGGCGCGGGTCTGGTGACCCGCAGGCACGAGACGACCACGGCGACGGCGGCCACCTCTGCCGGCAGGGGTGCCGGCGCTCCCGGCAGCGGCCACCGCCACGGAGCTACCCCAGGCCAGACCAACGGACGAGGGCGTCCGCGCTCCCACGGCTCACCTCGACGTAACCTTCACCCCAAACGCGTGCTCGCACGGCTTCTGGGCGGGCAACTTCACGCGTAGACCGTCAGCTTCGTGCTGCCACTGCAGGGGCTGCTTTGAGCCAAGCAGCTCGACCTTCTCGACCTGGCCCGAGTACAGGCGCAGGTGCGCGCCGAGGGAGCGGATGAGCAGTTCCTTGCCCGGCCAGGCGAGGCAGATGGCGTAGAGCGTGTTGCGGCCCTTGGTGGTGAAGCGGATGTCCTGGCCGGTGAAGTCGGTGCGCTTCGTGTCGGTGAAGTGGCCCTCGAAGACCTGCGTGGGGCCCTCGCCGTAGACCTTCCACGGGCGCGTGCCGTAGATCGCCTCGCCGTTGACCTTCAGCCACTTGCCGATCGCGAGCAGAATCTGCTGATCCTCCTGCGGGATCGTGCCGTCGGCGCGGGGGCCGATGTTCAGCAGCAGGGCGCCGTTCTTGCTGACGATGTCCACGAGGTCGCCGACGATCTGCCCGGGGGTCTTGTAGTCCATCGGGTCCACGTAGCCCCACGAGTTCTTGGCGACCGCGGTGTCGGTCTGCCAGAAGAAGGGGTGCAGGCCCGACAGGCCGCCGCGCTCGATGTCCCAGACCGCGATGCCCGGCGGGTAGGCATCGTTCTTGTAGTTGATCGCGGCGCCCGTGCCCCACTCCCAGGCCCGGTTGTACAGGTACGCGGCGAAGCGGCGCAGGTAGGGCTTGAAGACGGGCTGCTCGATCCACCAGTCAAACCAGATGAGCTGCGTCTGGTACTTGTCCACGATCTCGCAGGTGCGCGCCAGCCAGTCCTCCAGGAACTCGGCGTTCGGCTGCGAGCCGTCGGGCTGCGCGGGACCGTAGAAGTCGGCGTACTTCGGGTCCTGCACATCCGAGGGGAACTTCATCCCGCCGTTCATGAACCACCAGTGCTCGGCGCGGTGCGTCGAGGCGCCGAAGACCATGCCCTTCTCGCGCACCGCCGCCGCCAGTTCGCCCACAACGTCGCGCTTCGGGCCCATCTTCGCCGCGCACCACTTGGAGAAGCTCGAAGCGTACATCGCGAACCCGTCGTGGTGCTCGGCCACGGGTACGACGAACCTCGCCCCGGCCTTCGCGAACAGGTCGGCCCACTTCGCGGCACTGAACTTGTGCGCCGTGAACAGGGGGATGAAGTCCTTGTAGCCGAACCGATCGTGCGGCCCGTAGGTCTTTAGGTGGTGCTCGAACTCGGCGGAGCCCTGCAGGTACATCTGGCGCGGGTACCACTCGTTCCCGAACGCCGGGACGCAGTACGGGCCCCAGTGGATGAAGATGCCGAACTTCCCGTCGCGATACCAGTCCGGCACCTCGTACTGCAGCAGCGAGTCCCACGTCGGCGCGAACGGGCCTTCAGGCACGACAACCGGCGTCTTGGGCATTGTGAAGCGTCCTTTCCTCAGGCGTGATGGCGGCTGCTCCGTTACAACGCTTCCTTGACCTGCCTCACCGTCTCGGCCACCACGGATTCGAACCAGGCCTTCCCGTACTCCGCCGAGGCGTCCACGCAGTCCGGCGTGATGGCGTGCAGGGCGTCGGGAGCCTCCAGCCGCTCCATGTGGACCAGGTCGGGCCGCAGGTGCAGCATGACCGAGGTCTCGATGCGCCCCGCGTGTTCCGTGCGGGCCTCCGTGGGATGGGTCGTCAGCGGATCCAGCACCAGCACACGCACGTCGGGGCTGCGTTCCATGTGCTCCTCGCCCACGCGCTTCAGCAGGCCCCCCTGCACTTCGGGCCAGTGTCCAGTGAACAGGACGATGAGCCGGTACCCTTGCGCGGTAAGGCGATCGAGGATGTCGGCGGCCAGCGCGGCGATCGTCTCCTCCCGCAGCAGCAGCGAGCCGGGGAATCCCTCATGGCCGCGCGTGCCCCAGAACGTAGGGGGCAGCACCACGCCGCCGGTCTGCTCGGCGGCGCTCAGGCAGACCGCGTGGGCGTGCATCGCATCGAACCCGACCGGCAAGTGCTGACCGTGGAACTCCGTCGAGCCGATCGGCACGTAGACCAGCGACGCCTGATCCCGAGCCTCAGCCAGCTTCCATGGCGTCATCTCCTCGTACCGGTGCTTGGGCATGGCACGCCTCCCTTGGAGCGGTCACTGGAAGCGCTTCTTCCCTGTTGCCGCCTGCGCGTCCTCGGTTCCCGAGGGGGTCGGCCACAAGCGGGCTGCAGGTGCTCCAGGTTGCCCCCTCTCCCCCGTCTGGGGGAACCGCACTTACCTTGTGTTGGTTCTGGTAATCAGCTATCATGGTACTGAGTTGTCGATAGAGTCAGGTTGTTTGCTGCCGCCCCCTTTGGGCGACGGTCATTCGGGCTCCTCTTTCGCGGCGTCCATACCGATGCGGAGTGCCCCATGCGCGTTGCGAACGAATGCCTCACGGCGCCCTGCTCGGCGGCGTGTCCTGTGCAGACCGACACCCGCGGCTATGCGGACGCGGTCGCCCGGGGCGACTACGAGCGGGCGCTGGAACTGCTGCTGGAGGCGAACCCCTTCAGCTCGGTCTGTGGTCGGATCTGCGATCACCCCTGCGAGCAGGCCTGTCGCCGCAGCAAGATCGACGCCCCTGTGGGTCTGCGCGCGCTCAAGCGCTTTGTGGTCGAGCACACCGGCGAACACCGGCGGGCCCGACGCGCCAGGCAGCCGGTCCTGTACCCCGAGCGCGTGGCCATCGTAGGTGCGGGCCCGGCGGGCTTGACGGCGGCTCACGACCTGGCGCGCGCCGGATACGCCGTCACGGTGTTCGAGCGTGGCGACGCGCCCGGTGGGATGCTGGGGGCCACCATTCCCCGCTACCGCTTGCCGTACGAGGTCGTGAGGGAGGACATCGACGACATCCTCGCGCTGGGCGTCGAGTTGCGGACGGGGGTCGAGATCGGGCGGGATGTCACGTTGGACGACCTGCGCCGGGAGGGCTTTAGCGCGATCCTCCTGGCGACCGGCCTGTCGGAAAGCCACTCGCTGACCATTCCGGGCATCGGCAGTGAGGGCGTGCTGCTCGCCGTGCCCTTCCTTGAGGCGGCTCGGCTGGGGACGACCACGCCGGTGGGCGACCGGGTCGTGGTCATCGGCGGCGGGAACGTCGCGTTCGATGTTGCCCGAACGGCACGACGCCTCGGCGCCTCGGAGGTCACCTGCGCGTGCCTCGAATCCCGCGAGGAGATGCCGGCCCACGAATGGGAGATCACGGAGGCCCTCGAGGAGGGCATCCAGGTCATGCCGTCGTGGGGACCGCGAGCCATCGTGGCCGAGGAGGGCCGGGTGCGCGGCATCGAGTTGAAGAAGTGCCTGCGAGTCTTCGACGAAGAGGGGCGCTTTGCGCCCACCTTCGATGAGGGACACATCGCGACGCTGCTGGCCGATAGCGTGATCCTCGCGGTTGGACAGCGGGCGGACCTGGCCTGTATCGAGGGATCGTCCGTGCAGATCGAGCGGCCGGGCCGCCTGCGCTACTCGGAGCGCACGATGGCCACCTCCGAGCCCGGCGTCTTCGCGTGCGGCGAGGTCGCGACCGGTCCGGGCTCGGCGGTGAGGGCCGTGGCCGACGGGCATCGCGCCGCGCGAGCCGTGGCGCATTACCTCGAGACCGGCGAACTACTGGAACAGGAGCCCGTGACACCCCCCACCCTGGGAGAGCTACCCGATGCGGTGGCGGAGAAGGTGAGGCGTGTTGCCCCGGTGGCGCTTCGGCACGCCCCGGCAGAGGCGCGGGTCACGGACTTCGGCGACTTCGAGGCGGGGTACTCGGAGGCCGAGGCGTTGCGGGAGGCTCGGCGGTGTCTGGCTTGTGCGGCCGGTGCGTTCGCCGACGACGACCGCTGTGCGGGGTGTCTGACCTGTGTCCGCGTGTGCCCCTATGGCGTAGCGACCGTAGACAAGACGGCGGCCATGCCCGAAGAGATGTGCCAGGCCTGCGGGCTGTGCGCCGCCGAATGCCCGGCGGCCGCGATCGCGCTGCAGCGCTTCGGCACGTACCGGATGCGCGAGGAGCTGTCCGCGTTGCTCGCGCAGATACCCGAGAGTGAGCTGCCGCGTCCCCTCGTTGTCTCCTACTGTTGTCTGTTCGAGGTGACCAGTCGCTCCTTCGTCCGCGCGCATCCCGCCGATCTCGCCGAGACGGGGATCGCGCGGGTGATGGTGCCATGTGTGGCGCGACTCAGCGTCCCCGACATCCTGGCGCCTTACGAACTGGGGGCTGACGCCGTCGTGATCATCTCCTGCGCGGACGGCGAGTGCATGTACCCCACGGCCGAACAGCGGCTGGCCGGACGGGTGCGGCGGGCGAAGGCGCTCCTGGACGAGATCGGTCTGGGCGCCGAACGGCTGGACCACTGGAAGACCCACGAGTCCGCCGAGGTCTCCTGGACGGCCTTCTGGGAGATCTCAAAGCGCAAGCTCGCGCAGACTGCGGTCAAGGAAACGGTAGGGTAAGCGCATGATCGTCGCCGAGCAGAAGCCGTTCGGGCAGGTCAAGGAGTTCGTCGAGGGCTACCGCAAGATCATGGTCGCCGGCTGCGGGGCCTGCGTCACCGTGTGTCTCGTGGGGGGCGAAGCGGAGGTGAAGGTGCTGGCGTCCGGGCTGCGCATCGCCCACTTGCAGGAGGGCAAGGCGACGGAGGTCCTCGAGGCCTGCGTCACCCGCCAGTGTGAGCCGGAGTTCAACGACCCGCTCGTGGAACGCATCCGCGAGGAGGGCGTGGAGGCGGTCATCTCGTTGGCCTGCGGCGTCGGCGTGAACTTGCTGGCCGAGGCCCTCGAAGACGTGCCGGTCTTCCCCGGAGTCAACACCACCTTCTTCGGCGGCGTGAAGGAAGCCGGGACGTGGCTGGAGCTGTGCGCCGGCTGCGGGGAGTGCATCCTGCACCTCACCGGCGGGATCTGCCCGGTAGCCCGTTGCGCGAAGTCGATCATGAACGGCCCGTGCGGCGGCACGAACGACGGCAAGTGCGAGCTGGGCGGCGAGACGGCCTGCGCGTGGGCCCTGATCATCGAGCGGATGGAGCGGCTGGGTACGCTCGATCAGCTTGAGGCCGTACAGCCGGCTCGCGACTGGTCCACCGGACACTACGGCGGGCCGCGGCGCATGACCGTCGAGGCCGTGCAGGCGGTCGCGAAGGAAGAGTAGACGGTCCACGATTACAGTCCCCGGGGTGAGTGCATGAAGAGCGGAAGCAACCTCGAACGAGTGCTGGCGGCCGGCGAGTTTGCGGTCACGGCGGAACTCGGGCCGCCGATGGACTGCAACGGAGACGTGGTCCTCGAGAAGGCCCGGCTGCTCAAGAGCTGCGCCGACGCCTACAACATCACCGACAACCAGACCGCGGTGGTGCGCATGTCCAGCATCGCCTCGGCCGTCCTGATCATGCAGGAGGGGCTGGAGCCGGTGATGCAGATGACCTGCCGCGACCGGAACCGGATCGCCATTCAGGCCGACATCCTCGGCGCGGCGGCTCTGGGCATCCGCAACTGCCTCTGCATCGCGGGCGACCATCAGTCGTTCAGCGCGGCGGGCCGGCTGAAGGGGCACCCGGGCGCGAAGAACGTCTACGACGTGGACTCCATCCAGCTCGTCGCCATTCTCAAGGGCCTGCGCGACGACGGCCTGCAGCAGGGCGGTGACCCCATCGAGTGCCGCCCGCCGCTGTTCGTCGGCGCGGCCTGGACCCCGATGGGCGACCCGTTGGAGTTCCGCCCCATCCGGCTGGGCAAGAAGGTGGCGGCCGGCGCCGATTTCATCCAGACCCAGGGCGTGTACGACATCGACCTCTTCCGCATGCAGATGGCGAAGATCGTGAAGATGGGCCTTCACGAAAGGACCGCCGTCCTTGCGGGGATCATCGTGCCCAAGAGCGGCGCGATGCTGAAGTACATGGATTCGAGCGTCGCCGGCGTGACGGTCCCCGCGGCCCTCATCGAGCGGATGAACCGGGCGAAGGACGAGGCCGGGGACGACAAGACGCAAGCGCGCATCAACCAGGAAGAGGAGGGTGTGCGCATCACCGTCGAGTTGATCGAGCAAGTGCGGGAGATCGAGGGCGTCCGCGGCGTGCATCTGCAGGCGATCGAGTGGGAGAAGAGGGTGCCCGAGATCGTTGAGCGCGCTGGGCTGCTCCCTCGTCCCGTCGTATCGGAAGAAGCCGGTAGTTCCTGATTTGCGAAGGAGGTCGTGCGATGTCCGAAGCCAAGCTCAAGATTCTGGTCGTTGAGGACAACGCGGACGAGGCTCAGATGGTCAAGATGATCCTCGAGCCGGAGGGCTATGAGATCGCGCTTGCGGTGAACGGTCGCGAAGGGCTCGAGAAGGCGGAGGCCGACAAGCCGGACCTCATCGTCCTCGATGTCATGATGCCCGTGCTGGACGGCTTCGCGATGTGCGCGAAGCTGCGTGAGGACCCCGAGTTCCAGAAGGTGCCCGTCATCTTGCTGACGGCGGTCGGCGCGCACATCCGCGACACCAAGTACCCCATCAGCGGGGTGCTCCGCGCGCAGGCTGAGGAGTACCTGGAGAAGCCCGTCAACCCGGAGGAACTCGTCGCGACGGTCGCGCGCTGCCTCCACCGGTAGCGGACTGTGTTCCGGGCTGTAGCAGGTGCGCCATGGACGGCACGCCCAAGCTGAACTGCTGGGAGGCGCGGGGTTGCGGGCGTGGGCCGGACAGCCCGGACCCCTGCCAGGCTGCCACGGATGTTGCCAGCGACGGCGTGAACGACGGCGTGTGCGCCGGGCGGATCTGCTGGACGGTTCCGCGAACCGGCTGCCTGGGCGAGCCGCAAGGCTCCTTCGTCGATAAGCTCGACACCTGCCTGATCTGCGACTTCTTCGAGCGTGTCAAGGCCGAACAGGGCGACGACTTCCGCCTCCTCAAGCTCGGCCAGGGCGTGTCCGACGCCCCCGAGCTGCACGCCACCATCGCGCGCATCGAGTCCTTCCTGCGCATCCCCGAAGACCTTCACGCCCAGTTCGACCTGCGTCGGCTGCTGGGGCGGATCACGGACCAGGCCCAACGCACGGTGAGCGCCGAGCGCAGCGTGGTGTTCCTGGTCGAGGGCGATCCGCCGGTGCTCCGCGGCGAGATGCTGCGGGCGGGCGAGCGCGTTCCGATCGAGATTCCGCTGGCCGAGACCAGCGCGGTGGGGTGCGCGGCGCTCCGCAACCGGCCGGTCAACGTACGTGATCCCTACGGTACGGGAACGAACCCGGGCGACACGGTCGCGTTCAACACCGCCTTCGACGCGCAATGCGGCGTGCAAACGCGGTCCTTGCTGGCCGTACCCATTCACGGCTCCGACGGTCGGCCGATCGGCGTCATCACCGCGGCCAACAGCGAGCGGGGCGAGTTCGGGGCGGACGATCAGTGGTTCATGGAGCAGTACGCTCTACAGGCGGGGCTCGCGGTTGAGAAGGCCGGTCTGCTGGCCGACAGCGCGCTCGCCGGCCGGTTGGCGACGTTCGGCGAGGCGCTCTCGGGCCTCTCGCATTCCCTCCGGGGCATCACTCACGCCCTCAACGGGCTGGCCTACATCATCCGCCAGGCCGTGCGGGCCGGCCGCACCCAGGACGTCGAAGCCGCCTGCCAGATCCTCGACCGACAGGTCCAGCGGATCGTCCGGCTCTCCCGAGCGGTGAGCGAGTATGAGTCGCACCGGGGCGGTCCCGAGCGCGGTGAGCTGAACGAGGTCGTTGCCGATGTGGTGCGGACCCTCGCCGATGAAGCGAGTGCGCGGGCCGTCGTGTTGCAGTCGGAGCTTGATAGCAGCCTCGCCGCGGGCGAGTGCGAGCGCGTGCTGTTGTATCGCTGCCTGCTGAATCTGCTGGCCGACGTTCTTCAGTCGTCGCCTGCCACCGGCGGGCGCGTTGTCGTGCGGACCCGCAAGGGGGACAAGGAGGAAGCGGTCGTGGAGGTCCTCGCCGACGGGTGGGGGCCGCATCTGGAGCTCGCGTCCGGCGCGCCGAGCTGGCGCGATGGCTGCCAGGCCCACGCCACCGAGAGAATCGGCCTGCCGACCGCGCAGCACTTGCTGCGTGCCCTGGGTGGGCGGCTCGAGGCCGACTCCGGCCCGGGTCCTCAGGCGGCTTACCGGCTGCATCTGCCGGTTCATCGCTCAGACGATGAACATGCAGTCCCCGTAGGAGTAGAACCGGTACCGCCGCTCGACGGCGGCGCGGTAGGCGTCGAGGGTCAGCTCGCGTCCCGCGAAGGCCGAGACGAGCATCAGCAGGGATGAGCGGGGCAGGTGGAAGTTCGTCAGGAGGGCATCGACAGCCTGGAAGCGGTAGCCCGGGTAGATGAAGCAGCGCGTCCAGCCACTGCGGGGCCGGACACAGCCCTCTGAGGCGCAGGTCTCCAGCGTACGAACGCTCGTCGTGCCAACGGCCACGATGCGCCCACCGACCGGGCGCACGGCGTTGACGAGGTCCGCGGCGGCGGGCAAGACCTCGTAGTACTCCTCGTGCATCACGTGGTCCTCGACCTGCTCGGCGTCGATCGGCTGGAAGGTGCCCCAGCCGACGTGCAACGTGACGGTTGCGGTCTGCACCCCGAGGTTCGCCAGGCGGCCGAGGATGCCAGGGGTGAAGTGCAGCCCGGCCGTCGGAGCGGCGACGGCGCCGTCGTGCCGGGCGTAGACGGTCTGGTAGCGCTCGCGGTCCTCGGCCCGAGGTTCGGGGCGCTTGATGTACGGCGGCAGCGGCGTGCTGCCTAGCTCGTCCAGCAGGGCCTCCCAGCGCCCGTGGCCCTGGAACCGCGCCCGCCGCAAGCCTCCTTCGCTCTCCTCGGTGATCGACACCGTCAGCTTACCTTCCCCGAACGACACTTGCGTGCCGGGCCGCAGCTTCTTGCCCGGCTTGGCGAGGACTTCCCATTCCCATTCGCCGAGTCGCCGAATCAGAAAGACCTCCGCCTTCCCGCCGGAGGGCATTCGCCGACCGACCAGCCGCGCGGGGATGACCCGCGTGTCGTTCAGCACGAGGCAGTCGTTGGGCCGGAGGAGGCCCACGATCTCCTCGAAGCGCCCATCGCGGAAGGAGCCGGCCTCCCGGTCCACGATCATCATGCGTGACTGATCGCGCCGCTCAGCCGGCTCCTGAGCGATGAGTTCGGACGGCAGGGCATAGTCGAAGAGGCTGACGTCCATCGCTCACCTGGCGGGCCTGGTTCGCCGCACAGTTCGCTGCGAGCGTCAATGTGGCCTGCGCCTACCCGCCATCAGGCCCCTTGAGCACGACGAACCGCGTCGGGCGCAGCCCGAAGTCGCGGGCACATTCTGCCCGCTCCGAGCTGGCCAGCCACTTGGAGTAGGTTAGCGTATCTGCGGTCGAGGGTGAGGCCAGGTCGAACCAGTACGGGTCACTGCTCTCGGGGAAGCTGTCCTCAACGTGGCAGACGCCGTATCCCTCGACCCATAGCCAGGCGCCCTTCCAGCGACCCCAACTGCCGGTCGTGCAGCTGGCCACGCCGGGCCGCACCATCGTGCCGGTGCGCGTGGCGGTCCAGCGCCGCCAGCCACTGCCCGCCTCGCGGGGGTGGTAGTATGAGACGCGGCAGGATTGCAGCGTCGCGCCCCCTCTCAGGGCCTCGGTCAGCATGTCCACCTTCCACTGCGGCTGCAGACCGTATTCGCCCTGGAGTACGGACACGGCGTGCTTCTCGAAGGGGTTCTGTGGATCGTGCGGTAGGGCGGTGGTTCCTGCGAGTAGTCCTACAAGCAGTGCTGCGTGCATGAGTCCAGACGACCGAATCCGGTTCGGTCCCTCCTCTCGGGGGATTGCCGCGGGATCATGACGGCCTGAACGCCGGTCAGTGGTTCAGCTCAAGAGGCGCGCCTGAGGGGTACTCCTCGGCGGAGGTTCCCGACCATTGCACCGGTCGGGCATTCGCGCCAGTGACCGTCCATCCACGGCTTCGGATGGCACACGAGCGCGGAGTATAGCTTTGGGTCCGAAACCTGTCAAGGCGCAAAGACCGGTTCTGCGGGTGATTGGCTTGACGCACGTCCGGTCGGGGGGCTACACTCAGCGCATTGAGACGGTCGGCTGCGGCGCCGGTTAGCGGGCGCCGTTGTCCATGAGTGCGGGAGGGCGGTCATGCTGGACGTTCCCGAGCAAGTGGCGGTGCGGATGGCGAAGCTGGCCAGGCTCCAGGAGGAGGGGCGAGACCCGTTCCGCCACACGCGTTACGACCGGTCGCACCTGGCGGCCGAGATCGCGGAGCGGTTCGATGAGCTGGACGGCCAGATGGTCCGCGTCTGTGGGCGGATCATGCGGATGAACGAGGTCGGGAAGCTCTGCTTCGCGGATCTAGTGGACGGGTCGGGCAAGATCCAGGCGGTGGCCCGTGCGGATCACCTACCGGAGGCGAGCTTCCGGCAGTTCATGGACCTTGACCTGGGCGACATCGTCGGTATTCAGGGCGAGGTGTTCCGGACGCGGCGCGGCGAGATCAGCGTGCGGATCGACGAGTGGGTGCTGCTGGCCAAGGCGTTGCGCCCCATGCCTGAGAAGTGGCACGGCCTGCAGGATGTCGAGAAGCGCTTCCGGCAACGGTATCTCGATCTGCTGGCGAACCCCGAGGTGCGCGAGACCCTGCGGAAGCGGTCGGCGATGGTCGCGGCGGGGCGGCGGTTCCTGGATGAGCGCGGGTTCATCGAGGTCGAGACGCCGGTGCTTCAGCCGCTCTACGGGGGCGCAGCGGCGCGGCCCTTCACGACGCATCACAACACGCTTGACATCGACCTGTACCTGCGGATTGCGCCGGAACTGTACCTCAAGCGCCTCGTGGTGGGGAATCTCGAGCGCGTGTATGAGGTCGCCCGCTGCTTCCGCAACGAGGGCATCTCTCCCCGGCACAACCCGGAGTTCACGCAGATAGAGGCGTACTGGGCCTACGCGAACTACGAGGATGTGATGGGGCTGACCGAAGGGCTGATCTGCGCGATGGCGGAGGCGGTGAACGGCAGCCTGACCTTCGTGCGGAATGGCGTTGAGATCGACCTGACGCCGCCGTGGAGGCGCTTGCCCCTGTTGGAGGCGCTGAAGGAGGAGACGGGCGTCGATTTCGCGTCGCTGCAGACCGACGAGGAGGCGCGGGAGGCGTGTGGGGGGCTCGCGCTGGGCGATGTGTCGGAGGCGACCCTGGCGCAGCTTCTGGACCGCGCGTTCGACCATTACATCCAGGAGCGCACAGACCAGCCGACGTTCGTGACCGACTACCCCGTGGCGATCTCCCCGCTGGCGAAGCGCTGCAACCACGACCCGACCCTCGCGCAGCGCTTCGAGCCGGTGATTGCGCGGGAGGAACTGGGCAATGCGTTCAGCGAGCTGAACGACCCGCTCGATCAGCGGCGCCGCTTCGAGGAGCAGGCCGTGGCGCGCCAAGCCGGCGACGAAGAGGCCCATCCCCTCGACGAAGACTTCATCCGGGCGCTCGAGTACGGCCTGCCCCCGACGGGCGGGCTGGGCGTCGGGATCGACCGGTTGCTGATGATCTTGCGGGATACTGACAACTTGCGGGAGACGATCTACTTCCCGCTCCTGAGGCCGGAGTGACTGGCGGCAGCGGGGTGGCAAACTGCCGCGTGGCGAGAAGCACGACAACGCAGACGCGCGGTTCCCGCAGAGCGACGCAGGTTGGCTCCCCCTGGGTGTCGAACCCTGTTGAGGTGCGACAGCCGCGGTCGACGGAGGCGTTTGAAGCCGTGAGGTGCCACAAGTGACGACCGACCTGATTCCACCCGACGTTCGGTCTCTCTACGAGGTGCACGAGTGGAAGCACGCTTGCGCCGTTCTGGTGCAGGACTTCCCACAGCACTGGGCGGATCTGCTATGCGTGCTGAGAGGCTATCGGCTGCCTCGCAGCCATATCCTGGAGCCTGGAAAGGAGAAGTCGCGCATCTCGAAGGCCTTCGAGAGGGCCTTCTTCACCCTGGGTTGGGCGAAGAAGTCCTTTGACACCAGAGTGATCGTGGACGCCAGGGAGATCAACTCACCGACGCACGAGGTGGACTGCTTCAGGGCCGGTCCTGACCCGATGTCCGCGGGCGTGGCGGTCGAGATACAGTGGAACAACAAAGACACCTTCTACGATCGCGACCTCAACAACTTCCGACTGCTCTTCGAACTCCGAACCGTTAGCGTCGGCATCATCATCACCCGGTGTGATGAGCTTCAGGAGCTCTTCGAGGAGGTCATGGGCGATCGGAGGAAGGCCCGAGAGCGTTACGGCGCCTCCACCACCCACATGAGCAAGCTTCTCCCGAAGCTGGAGGGCGGCGGCGGGGGAGGCTGCCCTATCCTGGTGTTCGGCATTACAGGGAAGCTGTACGTGGAGGACTGAGGGCCATGTCGCTTGATGACGACAAGGGCGCAGGATGCTCGGCAGAAACCAACCTGCTGCGCCGGGGTCTGGGCCGCTTCGGGACGATTCTGGCAGACCCGCCGTGGCGGTTCGCCAACAGCACGGGGAAGGTCGCGCCGGAACATCGGAGGCTGCGTCGGTATGCCACGATGTCGTTCGAGGAGATCGAGGAGTTGCCGGTCGGCCAGTTGGCGCTGCCTGAGAGCCACCTCTACCTGTGGGTGCCCAACGCCCTCATCCTCCAAGGCTTGGATGTCATGCGGCGGTGGGGGTTCACATACAAGACGAACATCGTCTGGTACAAGGTCCGCCAGGACGGTGGCCCGGACCGGCGCGGTGTGGGGTTCTACTTCCGCAACGTGACCGAACTGGTTCTCTTCGGCGTGCGCGGGGCACTGCGAACCGGTCCGCCGGGCCGCCGGCAGCCCAATATCCTGATCTCCAGGAAGCGCGAGCATTCGCGCAAGCCAGAGCAGCTGTATGAGATCATCGAGAAGTGCAGCCCCGGCCCGTACTTGGAGCTCTTCGCTCGTCACCCTCGGTTAGGGTGGGCACAGTGGGGCGACGAGATCGAGGACGGGCAGCAGGCAGCCCGTCGTGCGCCGGCTCGCGAGGACGTGGGCCCGCGCACGCCGTCACTACCCCTGTCCTATCCCAACCCATAGTCGCCACGCCGGAGCGGGGAGAGGGCGGCCGAGGGGGCCATCGACTCCGCCACGGCGTGCGACGCCTGAGGCCGGAGTAGACTGAGGAGGCCGACGGTGAGAGCCCGGAGCGTGTTTGCGCTCATTGAAGGGGTTCGGCCAAGGCAGTGGACGAAGAACCTGCTGGCCTTTGCCGCCGTGCTCTTCGCCAAGCGCATGACCGACCCCGATGCGCTGGCGGCCTCGTTCCTGGCGTTCGGCTCGCTGTGCCTGGCGGCGGGCGCCTGCTATCTGGTCAACGATGTCGCCGATGCCGAGCGCGATCGGGCGCACCCTGAGAAGGCCCGGCGTCCGGTCGCCTCCGGGCGGCTGAGTCCGGTCGCGGCCACGGTCGCGGCGGTCATCCTCATGCCGGCGGCGGTGCTGGTCGGTCTCAGCGTGAACTACGAGCTGGCGGTCTGCGTGGCGGTCTACATCGTCGCGACGCTCGCGTACACGTTCTCGCTGAAACAGGTGGTTGTGCTCGACGTGCTCACCGTCGCCTTCGGGTTCGTGCTGCGAGCGGTCGCGGGGGCGCTGGCCATTCAAGTTCAGATCTCGGTGTGGTTGCTGGTCTGCACCTTCCTGTTGTCGCTCTTCCTGGCGATCGCGAAGCGGCGCGGCGAGCTGCAGATGCTGGCGATGGCCGAGGAGCACCGGGAGACGCTCGGCGAGTACACGGCCTACCTCCTCGACCAGATGACGGCGGTCGTGACGTCCGCCGCCCTGATGGCCTACTGCCTCTACACGTTCTCCGAGCGGACGGTTCGCGAGGTCGGCTCGACCGACCTGAAGTACACCATCCCCTTCGTCGTGTACGCCGTCTTCCGCTACCTCTACCTCGTACACAAGCGGGGCCTGGGAGCCGACCCCAGTCAGCTCTTCCTCCGCGACAAGCCCTTGCTGGTCTCCGTGATTCTCTGGGCCATCGTGTGCGGGATCATTCTGTACCTGCCGTCCCCGCCATAGGGCCCCCCGAACTTGCTGGCGCGAAGGTCGTTCGTATGGGGAGGGGACTCCACCGAGACGACATGCTCACGCTCCGCCGGATGGCCGCCAAACCAGGGATCGGCCGGTGCCTCGCATTGGCGCTGACGCTCGTCTGCGTCCAGCAGCTCGCGGGAGCCGCCGAGCGCTTCGACCTCGGCCCGCTGAGCGTGGGGATGCAGCTGCTGAAGTTGAGCACGCGGGACCTGCGGGTCAAGCCGGACTACGTTGACGACCAGGTCGGCGGAGGGAATCTGCGCCTGCCCTTCGTGACCGATGGCCTGCGGGGCGCTGTGAACTCAGTGGCGGCAGCGCGGGAACTGGGGTACGAACTCACCGGGCCGGCAGACCTGGCGCGCAGTGTCGAGACGCTCACGACGCTCCTGGGCGAGGGGCGGGTGCCCGTCGCGCCGTCCGCCGAGCCGCTGGATCCACATGCTCCACTCGCCGCGGCCCTGGCGAACCCGGGCAAGCGGGGCGAACCGCCTCCCGGGCAGCGACTGGAAGAGCCGATCCCCAAGCTGCCGCTGGAGCTGCGCCAGGCGCTCGCGGAGCTGGTCTACGGGGTGGCCCGAGCGGATGCGCTGATGGCGCGGGCGACCGCAGACCTGTCGCCCGAGGAGGTGGCGCTGCTGGCGCGCACGTTGCCCGGTGTGCTGGTACAGGAGGCGGCGAGGGACGACGTGGTCCAGGGACTACGGGTCGCCGCGCGGCTGGACATGCGGGCAATCGTGTCCGCTACGGCGGTGATGATCTCATCCGTGTGTGCCGCCCGTGAGACGCTTGCCCAGGTGCGGCTCAACCAGGAATTCATGGCCTCGGCCGCGGCGGCGGAGCCGACGCTCTTCCAGCAAGAGACCGACCTGGGGACGATCGTCCTCGCGGGGACAGGCCCCAACGTCCACACGATGCCGGCGGCGATCCTAGTTGACCTCGGAGGCAAGGACCGTTACGAGATCGCGCCTGCCGAGGGCGCGCCCATGCCGCGTGCGTCGGTCGTGATCGACCTGAGCGGCGACGATACGTACGCCCCGCCGGCGAGGTTCGGGCTCTCCGCAGCCTTGCTTGGGGTCTCCGTGCTGGTGGACGAGGCGGGAAACGATGACTACACGGCTCACGAGCCGTATGCCTTCGGAGCGGGGCTGGGCGGAGCGGGCATCCTGCTCGACGCAGGCGGGAACGACCGGTACACGGGCGTGGTGTTCGGCGAGGGAGCGGCGATGTTCGGCCTGGGGCTGCTCCTGGACGCGGGCGGCGACGACATGTACGAGGCGGAGCTGCACGCCCAGGGGTTCGGCTCCGTGAAAGGCGTGGGCGCGCTGCTGGACGCCGGCGGCAAGGACCGCTATCAGGCGGGGCGGACCTACCCGGTTGCCGGGCAGACGGGCGAGCGCGCCCTGGCGTGCGCCCAGGGCTGCGGGTTGGGGGTACGTCCCATCGCTCCGGGCGGCGTGGGCATCCTCGCGGACGCCCAGGGTGCGGACACCTACACCGCCGACCCCTACTGCCAGGGGGCGGGTTGGTGGTACGGAGGCGGGCTGCTGTTCGACCGGGCCGGCGATGACCAGTACCAGGGAGGTCCGTACAGCCAGGGGTCGGGCGGCTTCCTGGCCCTGGGGTATCTCCTGGACGAGACGGGCGACGACCGGTATGGCATGGGGGAGCGCGGGCAGGGCTTCGGCCTGGAGCGCGGGATCGGGATGCTATGCGATGCGGCCGGGGACGACGGGTACACCGCGGATCGCCTGGCGCAAGGGGCTGCCATGAGCAGCGGGATTGCGCTTGCGCTTGATCTCTCGGGCCAGGACTCGTACGTCTGCCGCGAGGACGGTCAGGGCTTTGTGCCGCGCGGCGACGCGCCCGGGACGGTCGCGCTGTTGGGAGATGGCGCCGGCAGTGACTCGTACGTCGGGCGGGATCGCAACAACCTCTGCTGGTCGGACGGCGGGCTGGGGTTGGGTATTGACATGGACAGCGGCGACATGACCCGGATGGACGCGGTGCTTCCCGTGGCTACCGGCCGCATTGCGCTCGGCCCGCGGCAGCCGCTGGGCCCGGTTGACCTGATCCCCATCCCGGGTGAGGTGCCTCCCGTCGCCGACCTTGACGTTCTCTGGAGCGATGCGCTGGAGGCCCAGGACCTCCGCCAACAACGGAACGCGACTCGCGCTTTCGTGGGCCTCCAGGAGCAGTCGATACCCTATCTCGTGAGGAAGCTCGCGGACCCTGATGAGGGGCGCATCCGCGTGGCACAGGATATCCTCGCCGAGATCGGGACGGCCGCGGTGCCGGAGCTGCTCCGGCTGATGGACCAGGGCCAGGAGCGGGAAGCTCGGGTGGCGATGGCGGTCCTGGGGATGATCGGCGATCCGCGGGCCGCAGGGCGCCTCGTCCAGCAGTCGAAGTCGCTCCGCTGGCGGACCCGCGCCGCCGCCGCCGGCGGCATGGGCGCGCTGGAGGGGGAAGACACCCGGCTGGTTCTGGAGCAGCTACTGCGCGATCCGGATGAGGACGTCCAGCGCAGCGCGGTGGTGGCTCTGCGCCGTCGCTGCGAGACGGATTCCGCGGAGGCCATTGCCGGTCTGCTCGGCGATGGGGTGTACGCCGTACGGGCGGCGGCCGAGGAGGCGCTGGTGGCCCTGGTGGCGCTGGGTGCGCGCTGCCCACAACACGTGTTCTCGCTGGTGGGCAGTGGGCAGCCGGAGATCCGCTTGCTGTCCATCGAGACGTGCGGGCAGTTGGGCGCCCCACAGATGGGCGGCGAGCCGACGGTCGAGGTTGACATGCTCATGCGTCTTCTGCAGAGCCCCGACTGGGCCGACCGGGCCTTCGCCGCCGAAGCCATCTGCCGGGTCGGTGACCCGAAGGCCTGCGGGGCACTGCGGGCGATGCTCCAGACAGAGGCCAATGGCCTCGTGCAGGCGAAGGCGCGGATCGCGATGAAAGCTATGGGGCTTCGCGAACCGCTCGAAGGCCAGTAGGGAGGGCGCCGCAATGCGCTGGGGCACGATTCTGATAGCCTGGCTCGCCTGCGTGGCGGCGAAGACCGATGTGCAGTCGATCCGCGTGGCGACCGCTCCCGAGCGCACCGGTGTCACGCTGCTCTTGGGCGCACCGCCGGCGGCGCTCGTGCAGGAGACCCGGCCGCTCGCTCTGCCACCCGGCACGACGACGCTGGTGCTATCGTGGCAAGGCACCAAGCTGGCGGCCGATTCGCTACGGCTGACCGTCGCAGACGAGTCGGTCGGGGTCACCGGCCCTCGCTTGCCGGCGGACCGGCCTCAGGAAGCGGAGTGGACGCTAACTGCCGCCCAGGTGGTCGAGACGCAGCTCACGGTCCGGTATCTGACGGGCGGCCTCACCTGGGAGCCCGAGTACACGCTCGTCCTTGGCGGCGCGGAGCAGAAGGCCTCGCTTGGCGCCATGGCGGTCCTCAGGAACGACAGCGGTGAGGACTTCGAGGACGCGCAGGTGGACCTCGGCCTCGCCTCCCCGGTGTCGGCCAACCTGGAGCAGGGCGCCGTGCTGCGGCTCCCCTTCCTCAGCGCCCCCGAGGTTGCGTGTGAGCTGACCCATGTCTTCGACGCAGCCGCCGGACCGGACACCGCGGTGCAGCTCCGGCTGCGGAACGTAGCTGAGGCCGGCCTGGGTAGCGTGCTGCTCCCATCAGGCAAGATGCGCCTCTACGAGGACCGTGCCGGGCGGCGGTTGCTGGTGGGAGAAGTCAGGCTGCCCAGTACCCCGGTGGGCGCAAAGGCGGAGTTGGTCCTGGGCACGGCGCGCGAGGTGTCCGTGGAGCGCCGCGTGTTGCGCGTTGCCGACCAGGACGTGAGAAAGGACGTGCACGGCCGACTCGCGCTCTATGACCGCGAGGAGGAGATCGCGTTCGTCGTCGAGAGCGCGAAGAACGACGACGTGCTTCTGAAGATCGTTGAGACGATCGATGGCGAGTGGACGATGCTCTCCAACTCCCACGAGTTTGAGCGGAAGGACGCCAGCCACCTCGAGTTCCTCGTTCCCGTCGCAGCGCATTCCGAACTGACGGTGAAGTACAAGGTCCGCCGCCTGAACCTGCTGCCGTGAAGTCGCTCCAACAGCGCTACCCAGCCGGAGGTGCACCCAGCATGTATCGCCGCGCGTGCTTTGTCGTCCTCGCTCTGGCCCTTCCCGTCTCCTGCATGGCCGCAACGTACTGGGTCGGCAACGGCGCCGACTCCGGCGCCGGCAGCCTGCGCCAGGCAATCACGAATGCGAACGCGCACGCCGGGGCCGACACGATCAGCTTCCGCCCTCAGATGGCCGGCCGGTACATCTACCCGCAGTCACCGCTGCCTGTCATCACCGACGACCACACCACGATTGAGGGCGACCTGGACGCGGACGGAGTGCCGGACGTGGGTCTGCACGGCCGCGACGTGGGCGGCGGTGATGGGCTAGGCGTCGGCGGTAACCACTGCGTCGTCTCGGGGCTGGCCATCGCAGCCTTCCCGAGCTACGGGCTGTACCTCGACACGGCCGACTTCACCACGGTTCGCTCCTGCAACCTCGGGGTGACGCTGAACGGCAGCACCCAGGCCTTCTGCGGTCTCGACGAACTGCGGATGAAGGGCTGCGACGACTGCACGATCGGCGGTAACTCGTCGGTCCGGAACGTGTTCGCCAGCGGGAGCCAGCCGTCCCAGTGCTGTGGTCTGAGAGTGGTGGACGGCAACCGCAACACCATCACAGGCAACTACTTCGGCATCCGCCGCGACGGGTCGCGGATCCTCGGCTTCGGGTACAAGGGCATCATCCTGGAGACTCCTGCCGGCACCTGTAGTGACAACGTGATCGGCGGTACGGCTGCGGCGGCGCGGAATGTCTTCGGTCACCTCGGTTGGGGAGTCGACGCCACGCATGCCGTCGCCACCAAGATCCGGGGCAACTACATCGGCCTCCTTCCCGACGGAGAGACGACGGCGGAGATCACGATGGAGGGCGTGCGGCTCGGCGACGGCTGCGAGGGCAACGTCATCGGTGGCACGACCGCCGGCGCGGGCAACGTGTTCGTGGGGGGAGGGGGAGTCCTCATCATGGACGCGGCCGGAAGCAACACCGTCTGCGGCAACTACTTCGGCTTCAACGCGGCTGGGTCGAAGGTCAGGCCGATGATCGTCGGAGTGAGCGTCACGGCGCCGGCCTCACAGACGATCGGCGGCAACACGCCGGCGGCGGGGAATTGGTTCTCGGCGAGCGGCCCCAGCTACGTCGTGACCTACGGCGTCTCGCTGGCCTGGGGCGGAGGAGCGGGCTCCCTCATCCGCTACAACCACTGCGGCGTGCGGCCCGGCGGGGGCAATGCGCAGGGGCTTTGGACCGGCATCGGTGTGCGTGAGGTCGGGGCCCGGGTGCTGGACAACGAGATCGCCAACGCCTCGGATGGCGTCTACGTGGGCAAGGCAGGCGCGACGCCGGTGGTCGCCCGCAATGCGATCCGGAACTGCGGGCAGGCCGTCTACATAGAGGAGGACGCCAAGCCGTGTCTCGGCAACCTCGGCGACGCCAATGCCAGCAACGACGGCGGCAATGTCTTTGGCGGGTCGAATTCCATGTTCATCCGCAACGAGACACCCAACGCGATCAAGGCCGAGGGCAATGACTTCGGCGCCACCGTGCGCGCTGACATCGATGCGAAGATCCACGACAAGCTGGATGACCCGTCTCTGGGTCGCGTGGACTTCAGCCCCTTGCTCGGGGGCGCCGTGCCCACAGGTGGCGTGTTAACCGTCACGAGCGCGGCCGGAATCCCCGCCCGAGCCGGCGGCGCGGAGGTTCTGTTCGCGCTCTCCTCGTCCGCAGAGGTCTCGGTCACGGTGATCAACCTTGCCGGGCGGCCGGTCGCGACCGTGTGCCGTGAGCGTCCGACGGAGGCCGGCCTGCAGCGCCTCGTCTGGAGCGGGAGGTCGGACCAGGGGATGGCGGTCCCGTCAGGCCTCTACCTCCTGCGGATCGACGCCCGTAACGAGGACGGGCAGCAGGCGACAGCGCTGGCAAGGCTGATGCTCACGCGCTGAATGGGAACCCGCGACTCCCGTCCTAGCCGTTCCCGTGTAGAGGCGACATTCGGATTGTGTTGACAAAGCGCTCGATCAAGGAGGAGTAGGTCTCCTCCACCGTCTACGTGTCTCGTAGGTCGGGATACCAATCCCGACACTGCCTTTGTCAATCTTCATGGCGCCCATGAATCGAGATCGCGGATCCCCACATAGCGCCCGACGGAAGGCGATTGCCCGATGCTCGAGGATCAGGTCGTGCTTGTGACGGGCGCCGGACGCGGTATTGGGCGCGCGATTGCGCTGGCCTTCGCCGACGCCGGCTCTCACGTCGCCGCACTGGCCCGAAGTGTCGAGGAGATCGAGGAGACGGCCACGCTCGTGCGCGCGAAGGGGCGCAAGGCCGCGGCCATTCGCTGCGACGTCGCCTCTCCGGAGGAGATCACCCGCGCTCATCGCGAAGCCGTCGAGGCCCTCGGCCCGATCGACATCCTCGTGAACAACGCGGGCTTCCTGGCCATCACGCCGATCTTGGAGACTTCGCTTGAGGACTTCGAGCAGACGCTGGCGGTCAATCTGCGGGCGACGTTCCTCTTCTGCCAGGCCGTGCTGCCGAGCATGATCGAGCGCGGAGGCGGGACGATCCTCAACATCGCCTCCACCAGCAGCAAGCGCTGGTACGTCGGCCAGGGCGCCTATTGTGCGGCGAAACATGGCGTGCTCGGTCTCACCAAGGTCCTTGCCGAGGAGATGCGGCCTCACAACATCCGCGTCTCGGCGATCTGCCCCGGCGGCGTGAACACCCGCATGGTGCAGGAGGAGCGTGACGACATCCTGCCCGAGGAGTGGATGGACCCCGAGGACATCGGCCGCCTCGCGGTCTTCCTCGCGACGCTGCCCCCCAAGGCCGCCATCGACGAGGTCGTCATCCGCCGGTTCGCGTCGTCGCCGCTGCATGGGTGAGGTCTGAGACCGAGGTGCTGGGGGGCGATCGTGGACACCACGGGCGTTGAGGCGTCGAGTGCTCCGCCGCTGCCGCCCTCTCCGTTGGCGGAGGGCAAGCCCACGGTCGCGGAGGGGGATGTCGTCCTCCCCTGGATCACGGTGCTCCTCGGGGCGGCGAACAGCGGACAGTCGCTAGAGGCCGGAATCGCGGCGTGGCTACTTGCGGGGGCGCGAGGTCTTCGCGGTCTCAAGGGTTCGGAGGGAGTCCGTGAAGCAACGGACCTGTCCGAGGAACCCGCATTCCTGCGCAAGCCCGAGGCCGCGGAGGATGCGGGTCTCTGCTTCGGGCAAGCTGCCTCGGCGGCGGAGGAGGTCCCCCCACGCGCCGTGTCGCAGGACGGCGGGCATGCCCTCGTCAGGCCACCGGTCGCAGGCCAGCAGGTGCGCCTCAGCCTCCTCCCATCGCTGCTGCCAAGCGTGGGCCCAGTAGAGACAGTAGTGCGCACCGATGAGGGTTCCGCCCGTCGGGTCGCCCGCCTCCGTGTCACGCAGGCACGCGTGCACCTTGGCGTCGAAGTCCTCGATGGCGAGGGTGGGCGCCAGTCCATTGAGGAATGCGAAGGCCGCGGTGGTGGGGTCGTCCAGCTGGCGTGCAACCTCGGACAACGCAAGCAGTTCCCCCTTCCGCTTGGCGAGGGGCCGACCGATCTCCGCCGAGAATGCGCCCTGCACGCGCTGGTCCAAGGCAGAGAGATGGTCGGCGCGGCCCCACCTCCCGAACCAGGACTCGATGAACTCCGCGTTGTGCTTGAACGTGTCCTCGGCCACCGTGAACCGACCGACCGTCTGATGCTTGTGTGCAAGAGCCGTCCGTAGCGTGGCGAGAGCGATCACCTGCCTCATCTGCTGCGCCTGGGAGACGATCCCCGACTGCCCCTCGACCGCGCGCTCAAGGTGCGTCGTGGCGGCCCAGAAGGCGATAGTGTCGGTCCTTTCCGGTGCGTGGGAGCTGATGTCCCAAGCGGCGCGAGCCCAAGCATCGACACCGGCGTGGAAGGGAAGGTCGTCGTCACCGTACCGCGCGTGCGCTGGGAACTGACGCCCGCCCTTGGCGCGGATGCAGAGGTCGGCGAAGTCGTCAAGCTCCCTCCACGTGAGGCTGGCGCGGTTGGTGTTGGCCAGTGCCTTCAGGAGTGCGGCCAACTGCTGGTCGTTCTTGGGGGGCTGCCCGGGCCTCCCGTCGTTGTCGGGGGAACCCTCCCACCGCCCGACCGTGTCTTCGTCGACCCCTGAACCGCCGTTGTCGCGCACCTTGGACGCAAGGTGCGCCTGGCTCATCCCAGGGGTCCACGAACGCCAGTGCCTCAGGAACCTGCCCATCACCAACGCCGGGTTCATGCCGCACCTCACAAACCGCCGCGGGAAAACGCGGCACCGCTCTCAAAGGCCGCCTCTCGTCGTATGATGTTCGTGTTGGCCCCGGCGTGTTCCTGCAAGAGGTCAGCTTCGGGGGCCAGGAAGGAGGAGCGAGATGCTTCAGTCTCTTGCGCTTCTGGTGACCGTCTGCCGTACGGCGGGAGCGGTCCCGCAGACCCCGACGGGCTTCTACTACCCCACTGATGCCGCCTGTTCCTGCTACAACGGGTGGCTCGACGGTGTCCCGGGCCGGTACCACCTTGGGTGCGATACCCGGCGACCGGAGGGGAGCGCCGTCTACGCGATCGCCGCAGGTGAGGTGACGTTCCGGTACGACCCCCCATCAGGTTGGGACGACTACGGTAACTACTGTCTGGTGATCAAGCACTGCGCACTTGGCCACGGGGACTTCGAGGCATACTACGGCCACATCCAGACGGGCATCGGTGTAGGCGCACTGGTGAGCGCTGGCCAGCCTATCGGCACCATTGGGAACTTCGCTGGGGACGACGATCACCTCCACTTCGCCGTAAACCCAGACTGCCGGCGGATACTTAGGAGCGTAGGGTATACGTCCTCGCTGGGGGACACCAAGGGCTTCGTTGACCCGTGCTGGTGGATCGAGAACAGGGCTCCGTGCGGTTATGTCGGTTGCCCGAACACCGGTTGGGTCCGGCAGAAGTGGCAGGAGGGCTATGACTGCTCGGGGGGCGTGGGGCAGATGGGGTTGCCGATCGGGTGCACCGAGGAGTGGCGACCGCCCGGGTCGGCATGGGGGTACAGGCAGCCATTCGAGAAGGGCTGGCTACTCAATCCTCCCGACCCGCCAGCAGTGCCGTACAAGGAGGAGCCGGGTGTGTACGGGCTCCGTGGGGAACTGCTGAGGCTGTACGAGGGCTTCTATGCAGGCGACCTCGGCTGGGCCCTGACGTGCTGGAAGCAGTGGGCCGGGCAGACCCCTCGAGGGGCTCTCGAAGTGTGGGTGATGGGGTTTGAACGCGGGCACATCATCGAGATCGTCAAGCACACCGAAGCGTACTGGGAAGGTAGGTACGCCGCGAGCTTCGGCGACGTCTGGAGGAAGTGGGACGGCGTGGGCGGCCTTGCCAGCACACTGGGCGCGCCGATCGACCACCCATACATATCGTCGGTCCACCTGAAGCCCGAAGAGCACCCGCCCGGCCACCTTCACCAGGCCCTGGACACGTGGGAGCAGAAGTTCGAGGGCGGCTACATCGCGCGGGTCCCGGGCGCGACAGCCCTGGAGTCGTACCCGTACGTCTGGTCAGTGGATGACGGTGACCCGATGCTCTGGTGGGATGACCTGGGGACTCGTCGGGCCTTCCCGTCGTGGGAGCCCTTCTGCGACTTCCTCGCAGCACGCGACCTGCCGTACACCGGGGACCTCCTGCCGGTCGTCCGGACGAAGCTGGCGCGCTGCGATCTGGAGGCCATCGCCGCGGGCCGGATCATGCCGCCCCTGGTTGGCACCATCGGTTCGCCCGACGTCTGGTACATCGACTGCGCGAAGCCAACGTCGCGACGTCACCTCGTGCCCAACATGACGGTCTTCGGCAACTGGGGGTTCCAGTCGTGGGAGGTAAGCTGGCTGCGAGCGGACCATCCGCACCGCAAGGTGAGCAACTACGCGGAGGCAGCCGCGCTGCCGGACTTCCCGCCCAAGGTCACGATCACCAGCCTGCCGGCGAAGGCGTGGATCGGGCCGCCGATCGTGGTGAGGTGGAAGACAGAGGGGTTCCCGGGTAACCAGGTCAGCAAGACCAACGTCACGTGGCGGGTGAATTGCGGCGTGCCAGTGACGACGCCTGGCACGTCGCTGGGGAACGGCGAGTACGAGGCGGAGATCCCGACGGTCGGAGTGTGGCCTGCGCTCACCAAGGGTGACACGGTGTGGGTGCACGTGTACGCCGAGGGCGATGGCCTGCCGGCCGACGATCCCGACGGGTCGGCCGGGGACTGGTGGAGAGGAGTGATCATCGGCACCGACTCGATCCCCACGTTGCGTTGGGCGGGAGGAGCCGGATACACATCGGATGGCGTGAACCCGGATCAGGGGATCGCCAAGCAGACGCGGTTCGTGTGGAAAGTGAAGTACGCAGACGCGGACGGGGATGCGCCGCTCTATGTGAGGGTGGAGATCAGGCGGAACGGCAAGTTGCTTCGCAACACGCTCGCGCTGCAGCCGAAGACGGGGTCGCTGACGGCGGGCCGTATCTACGCGGGTGGGAGGAGGCTGCCACTCGGGACATCATATGAGTACCGGTTCGTCGCGGAGGACCACGACGGCGTCGCAACGGGTACGCCAACGGCGTGGAAGGCCGGGCCGGTGGTCACCGCCGCGGCGCCGGCGCAGGTGGCGGAGGCGTCGCTCGGACTGGCCGGAGTGAGCACGGCCCCTGTTCGGGCGGGCGGCGTGCAGATCACGTTCGCGCTGACGACCAAGGCATCGGTCGTCGCCGAGGTCCTGAACGTCGCCGGGCGGTCGGTGCGCGTCATCTGTCGTGACCGAGAGTGCGTGAAGGGGCGGAATGCGATCCTGTGGGATGGGAGGTCCGACGCTGGGACGACGGCGCCGCCGGGCATCTACCTCGTGAAGCTGCACGCGTACACCGAAGGCGGACAGCAGGCCCAGAGCCTCACGAGTGTGAGGGTGGTGAGGTAAGGCAACGTCCACGGCGCGGGTCGGGTGACCCGCAGGCA